>Ga0335085_10000228_pt1 | contig 176131 bp, 162 predicted proteins | sample Lox_Sample_45_FD_206712 | JGI IMG/M metagenome (GOLD analysis project Ga0335085, IMG submission 206712) | Soil microbial communities from Loxahatchee National Wildlife Refuge, Florida, United States - Lox_Sample_4.5 | ecosystem: Environmental > Terrestrial > Soil > Wetlands | place: USA... | reverse complement strand
GAGGGCAACCAGTCCGGGCGCCCGGCTTCGTAGCCCGCGATCTCGTCGGCATGCCGGAGTGTGAGCCCGACGTCGTCGAGGCCGTTCAGCAAGCGGTACTGCGTGAAGTCGTCGAGGTCGAACGGCACGTCGAGCCCGACGGCGGGCGCGGCGACGCGCTTGCGCTCCACGTCCACGACGACCTCGAGGTTCGGGTCCTCTCCGATCGCCTCCCAGAGCCGGTGCACCGCGTCTTGCGGCACTGCCGCCACGACGAGCCCCATCTTCCCCGAGTTGTTCCGGAAGATGTCGGCGAACCGGGGAGAGATGACCGCCCGGAAGCCGTAGTCCATGAGCGCCCACACCGCGTGCTCGCGCGACGAGCCGGTGCCGAAGTTCGGACCCGCGACGAGGATCTCGGCGCCGCGGTAACGGTCCTGGTTGAGGACGAAGTCGGAGTTCTCGCGCCATTCCGAGAACAGCCCTTCGCCGAACCCCGTGCGTTCGACACGCTTCAGCCAGTCGCTCGGGATGATCTGATCCGTGTCGACGTCGGAGCGCACCATCGGAACGCAACGCCCGCTGATCACCTTCACGCTCTCCATCACAAGTCCTCCGGGGTCGAGAAGTGTCCGGCGATCGCTGTCGCGGCCGCGACGGCGGGGGACACGAGGTGTGTGCGGCCGCCCTTGCCCTGGCGGCCCTCGAAGTTCCGGTTCGACGTCGACGCGCACCGCTCGCCCGGTGCGAGCTTGTCCGGGTTCATCGCCAGACACATCGAACAGCCCGGCTCCCGCCAGTCGAAGCCGGCGGCGCGGAAGACGTCGTCGAGCCCCTCGGCTTCGGCCTGGGCCTTCACCGCCGCCGAACCCGGGACGACGAGCGTGCGCACGCCGGTTTTCACCTTCCGACCGCGCGCGACATCGGCCGCGACGCGCAGGTCTTCGATGCGCGAGTTCGTGCAGGAACCGATGAAGACGGTGTCCACGCCGATGTCGCGCATCGGCGTTCCCGCCTTGAGTCCCATGTAGGTGAGCGCGCGGCGCGCCGACTCACGCGCCGACTCGTCGGCGAACGAGTCGGGGTCGGGTACCGCCGCGTCGATCGAGATCGTCTGCGCCGGGTTGGTACCCCACGACACGTGGGGCCGCAGCGTCGTGGCGTCGATCACGACTTCCTTGTCGAACGCGGCGCCCTCGTCGGTGACGAGCGATCGCCAGTCGTCGAGCGCGCGTTCCCACCGAGCGCCGTTCGGTGCGAACGGACGCCCTTCGAGGTACGCGAACGTGGTGTCGTCCGGCGCCACCAGACCGGCGCGGGCGCCGGCTTCGATCGACATGTTGCACACCGTCAACCGGCCCTCGATCGACAGCGCGCGGATGGCCGACCCTCGGTACTCGATCACCGAGCCGATGCCGCCGCCGGTGCCGATGCGGGCGATGACCGCGAGCACGATGTCCTTGGCCGAGACGCCGGCCGGCGCTTCGCCGTCGACGGTGATCGCCATCGTCCCGGGTCGCATCTGCGGCAGCGTCTGCGTGGCGAGAACATGTTCGACCTCGCTGGTGCCGATGCCGAACGCCAGCGCCCCGAACGCGCCGTGCGTGGAGGTGTGGCTGTCGCCGCACACGATCGTCATGCCCGGTTGCGTGAGTCCCTGCTCGGGGCCGATGACGTGCACGATGCCCTGACCGGGATCGCGCATGCCGTAAAGCCGGATGCCGAATTCCTTGCAGTTCTGCGCGAGCACTTCCATCTGCTTCGCCGAGATCGGGTCCGCGAGCGGCTTGTCGAGATCGGCGGTCGGGACGTTGTGGTCCATCGTCGCGACCGTGAGGTCGGGGCGGCGCACCGGCCGTCCGGCGGCGCGCAAACCGTCGAACGCCTGCGGCGAGGTCACCTCGTGCACGAGGTGCAGGTCGATGTAGAGGAGATCGGGTTCGCCGGGCGTCGAGCTGACGACGTGCCGGTCCCAGACTTTTTGCGAAAGCGTCTTGGGCGTTGCGGGCATGCCTGCTCCAGGTTCGTCGACGTCTCACTATGTGAGACGCTAATATCACTTCGTGGTCAGTGTAACAAGTGGGATCCAGGTGCTCGATCGCGCGATCGCGATCCTCGACACCGTCGCGCAGATCGGGCCGCTGTCGCTCGCGGAGCTTCAGGACGCCACGGGCCTGCCCCGGCCGACCGCTTACCGGATCGCCGTCGCGCTCGAGCGACACGGCGCGCTCGCCCGCGGCGAGGACGGCCGGTTCGTCCTGGGTCATCGGCTCGCGGCGTGGGGCGCGGTCGCGGGCCGCGGCCTGGCCGACGCGGCCCGACCGGTCCTCGCGCAGCTTGCGAACGATACCGGTGAGAGCGCGCAGCTTTATGTCCGGGAGGGCGACCAGCGCGTGTGCGTCGCGGTGCACGAGCGGCCGAGCGGCCTGCGCGACACGGTGCCCCTCGGCGCGCGGCTGCCGCTCGACCGGGGGTCGGGCGGCAAGGTCCTGGTCGCTTGGGGTCCCGACCCGACCCGTTTCGACCTCCCGGAAAGGGAGCTGGCGGCCGTCCGCCGGCGCGGTTTCGCGGCCAGCGTCGGTGAACGCGAGGCCGGCGTCGCAAGCGTGAGCGCGCCCGTCTTCGGCGGTTCAGGATCGGTCGTGGCGGCGATCAGCGTGAGCGGTCCGATCGACCGGCTCGGCGCCAACCCCGGGCGGCGCCTGGGGGACGCCGTGGTCGTCGCGGCGCGCGAGCTGACGGCCGTCGTCGGCTCCGCGCCCGTCACGGCGAGGTAACAAGGGCGTAACAAACGGGATTTACCGTCTGGTCCGTGAACGTCGAGGTGCTGCAATGGCCGGCCGAGGCGCAGCGGTTGGCCGAGCTCCGGGAGCTGCGCATTCCGAGACTGCTCGTCGTCAGCAACGGCGACAGTGAGATTCCCGTGCCGACCGACTGCCTCGAGGACTGGGTCGCGGCCGGCGCTCCGGAGTGGGAAGTCGACGCCCGGCGCCATGCGCTCGTACAGCGATCGGGACAGCACGCGGTGCTGCCGCTGCTCGACGAGGACGGACTGCTCCACCACCGCGATGCCTGGGTGTCGCTGTCGCCGGTCGAGCAGTCGCTTGCCGGGGTCCTGCTCGACCGGTTCGGCGCGGTCGTCACACGCGAGATGCTCTCCGACCGCGCCTGGCCGAGCGGTGTGCCCACCCGCAATGCTCTCGACGTGCACGTCTTGCGGCTCCGCCGCCGGATCGCCCCGGTCGGCCTCGAGATCCGCACCGTGCGATCTCGCGGCTACCTGATGCAGTCGCGCGAGGTCGCGCTCTCGTCGTAACGCTCGCTCTGTTTGTCCGGTCGTGACACCCGTCAACCCGGGCCGCGTCGAAGTCGCTCGATGTGCAGCACGACCGAATCCACGGTCGGACGCGGGACGAAAGCCGAACGTGGCAACGAGCGAACGATGTCGAGCGCGAACGTCGACGTCCAGCGGTGGTCAGGTGCGACGCTCGCCGATGCCCACCTCTTCGCCGTATGGCGAGGAAGCACGAGGTCGGCACAACGCAACTGGTTGGCGGGGACGAGCAATCGCCGCAGGAGCGCGGAGGTCACCGCGAACGGCGGGTTCGCGACCACCCGGAACGGACGCCGGGGCAGCCGCAGATCACGCGCGTCTGCCTGCACGACGATCACGGGCGCGTCGCGAAACCTCTCGCGAAGCACCTCCGCTCTTCGGGGATGCAGCTCGACGGCAACGACGCGCGCGCCGCGTTCGACCAGCGCCGCAGTGATCGTGCCCGTTCCGGCGCCGACATCGACGACAAGATCACGCGAGCGGACGCCCGCGTCGTCGACGAGTTGAACCGCGGCGTCGTCAGTGAGCCGATGCCATCCCCAGCGGGCGCGCGTCCGGCCGGCGGACACGACGCACCATCACAGTCATCATCGGGTGACAGTCTCCACCGTGCGGGGCACTGGTGCGAACGATTTACCGGCGCGTCGCCGCTATCCGTCGCGGGGTTCGGGAGCGCGACCGGCGGAGCTGAGTAGCGTCGGCGCGCGTGCGGCTCGGAATCGACAGCGGCGGGACGTTCACCGACGTCGTCACCGCCGGCGGACAAGTCGCGAAGGTCGCGTCGACACCCGACGAACCCGCGCGCGGCGTCGAACGAGCCATGACGGCGGTGTCCGGCGGCGACGTCGACGTGCTCGTGCACGGGACGACCGTCGCGACGAACGCGCTGCTCGAACGCCGTGGCGCACGCGTGGCCCTCATCGCGACACGCGGGTTTGCCGACGAGATCGAGATCGCCCGGCAGGTTCGCCCGTCGCTGTACGACCCGTTCGCCGACCGCCCGGCGCCGCTGGTACCGCGCGACCTGCGCTTCGAGGTGTGCGAGCGTCTCGACGGTCGCGGTCGCGAGATCGAACCGTTCGACGGCCGGGTTCCGGCGTTGCCGGACGGTATCGACGCGATCGCGGTGTGCCTGCTCCACGCAGACCTCGACGCCGGGCACGAGCGGCAGGTCGCCGCCGCGCTGCGCGCCGCCCGGTCGGAGCTCGTCGTTTGCTCACACGAGGTGAGCCCCGAGTTCCGCGAGTACGAACGGATGATCACGACGGTCGTCGAGGCTTACCTGGAACCGGTGTGCGGCCCCTACCTCGACGAGCTCGCGGCGCTCGCGCCGGAGGTGCTCGCGATGACGTCGGCGGGCGGACTGATCCCCGTCGCCGAGAGTGTGCGCGCCGCGGCCGCACTCCTGTTGTCGGGTCCCGCGGGCGGCGTGCGCGCCGCGGCGGAGATCGCGGGCGCGTGCGGGTTCGACGACGCGGTCAGCTTCGACATGGGCGGCACGAGCACCGACGTGTGCCTCGTGCGGGGCCGCCATCCCGAACCGGCGACGGAACGCGTCGTTGCGGGCTTGCCCATCCGACTCCCTGCGCTTGACGTTCACACTGTCGGCGCGGGCGGCGGCTCGATTGCCCGGCTCGACGCGGGTGGCGCGCTCGTCGTCGGACCGCGGAGCGCGGGCGCGGTGCCGGGTCCCGCGTGTTACGGCCGGGGCGGCGAGCTTCCGACCGTCACCGACGCCGACCTGGTCCTCGGACGTCTCGACGCGCAGGCGGGATTCCCCGACCTCGGGCGCCTCGACCGCGCGGGGGCGGCACGCGCGCTCGACCGCGCGGGCGTCAGTGCCGACGGTGTCGTTCGGGTCGTCGACGCCGCAATGCAGCGGGCGGTGCGGTCGGTCACGGTCGAACGCGGTGTCGATCCGCGTGATCTCGCGCTCGTGGCGTTCGGCGGTGCCGGACCGTTGCACGCGTGTGCGATCGCGGAAGCGCTCGGCATGCGCGCGGTCGTCATCCCGCCGCGTGCCGGCGTGTGCTCCGCGGTCGGTCTCCTGTGCGCGCCCAAGGCCCGCGAGATCGTGCGGTCGTACACCGGCGGCCCGTTGTCGGATGCGCTCGCGGGCGCGGAGCAGGAAGCGCGGGCACGCGTCGGCGCGGGTGCGCGTGTCGAGACGATGGTCGACTGCCGGTACGTCGGTCAGAGTCACGAGTTGACCGTTCGCACACCGGAGGAGTTCCCGGCTGAGCACGAACGCCGAAACGGGCACGTACGTGCGGGAGCACCGGTCGAGGTCGTCGCGGTGCGGGCACGCGCGTCGATCGGCGCGCCGTTGCGGGTGTCCGACCTGCCGGAGGTCGAAAGGACGCGAGTCTCGGGGCCGGCGGTCGTAGCCGAGCCGGACTGCACGGCGTGGGTGCCCGAGGGCTGGCGGGCCGAGCCGCGGGCGCTGGGCGCGTGGGTGGTGGAGCGGGGATGACGACCCTCGATCCCGCCGCGCTCCAGGTGTGGAACTCGCGGCTCGCGGGTATCGCCGACGAGATGGGCGCGGTTCTGCGCCGAGCCGCGTACAGCCCGAACATCAAGGAACGAGCCGACTGCTCGTGCGCGCTGTTCGCGTCCGACGGCACGCTGCTCGCGCAGGCCGAGCACATCCCGGTGCATCTCGGCGCGATGCCGGCCGCCGTTCGCGCCGCCATCGATGCGTGCGGCGCGTCTCTCGGGCCCGGGGACCAGGTCGTCGTGAACGACCCCTTCGCGGGCGGAACGCATCTCAACGACATCACGTTCGTCGCGCCCGCGTACGCCGACGACGGCACTCTGATCGGCTGGGTCGCCAATCGCGCGCATCACGCCGACATCGGCGGGATGGTGCCTGGATCACTGCCACCGGACGCGACCGAGATCTTCCAGGAGGGAATCCGGATCCCCCCGGTGCGCTGGACGACCGAGGTCGAGGCGCTCGTGCTCGCGGCGAGCCGCACCCCGGAGGAGCGCCGCGGCGACCTCGACGCGCAGCTCGGCGCGAACCGGTTGGGTATCGCGCGGCTGCACGAGCTCGGGCCCGAAGCGCGATCGGTGTTCGCGGCGGTGGTCGACTACGGCGAGCGCCGCATGCGGGCGGCGATTGGCGGGCTCGCGGACGGCACCTACACCTTCGAAGACGTTCTCGACTCCACCGGCGGCGACGCGCCCGCGGCCGCGGCCCGTATCCGCGTCGCCGTAACGGTGAACGCCGACGAGGTCACGTTCGACTTCACGGGTACCGACGCGCAGCGGGCCGGTTCGGTGAACGCGGTCGAAGCGGTGACGGTGAGCGCGGTGGTGTTCGCGTTGCGCTCCGTCGTCGACCCGGAGCTCCCGGCGAACGGCGGTGTCCTGCGTCCCCTGCGCGTGATCGCGCCGGAAGCTTCGATCGTCGCGGCCCGCATGCCGGTTGCGGTGGGCGCCGGCAACGTCGAGGTCAGCCAGCGCGTCGCCGACGTCTGCCTCGGCGCGCTCGCGCAAGCCGCACCCGCGCGAGTCGGCGGCGCGTCGCAGGGGACGATGAACAACGTCCTGATCGGCGGCGACGGATGGGTGTACTACGAGACGATCGGCGGCGGACAGGGCGGTCGACCGAACGGGTCCGCAGGGATGAACGGCGTACACACCGGAATGACGAACACCCGTGACACACCGGTGGAGGCGCTCGAGCGCGCGTATCCGTTGCGCGTGATCCGATACGGACTGCGCACGGCGAGTGGCGGCCGCGGGAACGCGCCCGGCGGCGACGGCATCGTGCGCGAGATCGAGGTGCTCGAAGACGTCACGGTGTCGCTCATCACCGAGCGCCGCGCGAGCCGGCCGTGGGGAGCGGCCGGGGGAGAGCCGGGTGCGCCGGGAGAGAACTGGGTGCTGCCCGGAGGCGACGAGGCGCGCGCGACGCGCGTCGACGACAAGTGCACCCTGCGCCTGCGCGCGGGCGACGTGCTTCGTATCCGCACGCCGGGCGGCGGCGGATACGGCGCGGCGGGAACCTAGGGCGCGTCGTCAGTCGGGAACGCGCACGGCGACGATCGTCACCGACATCTCGCGCTTCGGGCCCTGATAGGTGACCGTCGAAGCAGGTCCTTTGCCGAGGATCGCCATGCCGAGTGGCGAGTTCGTCGAAAGGACGTCGTACTTCTCGTGGCGCTCCTCGATCGAACCTACGAGATACGTCACGAGGTCGTCGTCGCCCTCATAGCGAAGATCGACGAGCGTGCCGGGTTCGACGACGTCGCCCGCGGCCGAGGTGTCGATCACCACCGCGCTCTTCAGCATCTGCTCGAGTTGGCGGATGCGTGCCTCGTTGTGACCCTGCTCGTTCTTGGCCGCGTCGTAGTCGGCGTTCTCGGAGATGTCGCCGTGTTCACGAGCGCGTTCGATCCACAGCGAAAGCTCGCGCCGGCGGGTCGTGGTGCGTTCTTCCAATTCCGCCGACAGCCGGGCATGCGCTTGCGGAGAGAGGTGAGACTCGCTCATGTTCGTCCGCTCTCGGCGCGATGCGCCGGGCCGCTCGGGCCCCGCTCGCTGTTCGACCGGGTACCGGTCGCACGACACTCGCTCATGTTCGTCCGCTCTCGGCGCGATGCGCCGGGCCGCTCGGGCCCCGCTCGCTGTTCGACCGGGTACCGGTCGCACGACACTCGCTCATGCGGGGGCAGGGTACTTCGCGTCGCGAGCGGAGTCCGTCGTCGCCCCGGACCGCCGTGACAGGCGTAAGTGGTTTGACACGAGCCCGCCCGACTGCGAATCTGGACACCTCATGTCCGTGCACTTCTCGGTCATCGTCATTCGCTAAGCGGACGCCGCCCCGGCGTTCGCTTTCAACCGTCCACGCCAGCGTGGGCGGTTTTTTCGTGACCGGGACCGTCGAAGGGAAAGCTCGTGGCCCATCGGGTCGGAATCATCGGAGGCGACGGCATCGGCCCGGAGGTCGTCGGCGAAGCGCTCAAGGTCGTGCGCGCCGCGGGCGTCGAGCTCGAAACCGTCGACTACGACCTCGGCGGCCGGCGCTACCTCGAAACCGGAGAGGTCTTGCCCGACGCCGTGCTCGAGGAGATCCGTGGACTCGACGCGATCCTCCTCGGTGCGGTCGGGACGCCCGATGTTCCGCCGGGTGTGCTCGAACGCGGGCTGCTGTTGCGGATGCGGTTCTCCCTCGATCTCTACGTGAACCTCCGGCCGTTCAAAGCGGGCCCGGGACGGCACAACGACGGCGTCGATTTCCTCGTCGTGCGCGAGAACACCGAAGGGACGTACGCAGGTGAAGGCGGATTCCTCCGCCAGGGCACGCCGCACGAGATCGCGACGCAGGGTTCGGTGAACACGCGTATGGGCGTCGAGCGCTGCGTTCGCTTCGCGTTCGAGCTCGCCCGCTCGCGCGATCGCAAGCACCTCACGCTCGTGCACAAGACGAACGTGCTGACGTTCGCAGGCGATCTCTGGCAGCGCACGTTCGAGACCGTGGCCGCGTCGTTCCCCGATGTGGGCACCGCGTACAACCACGTCGACGCCGCGTGCATCTACTTCGTGCAGGACCCCGGCCGCTACGACGTGATCGTCACCGACAACCTGTTCGGTGACATCCTGACCGACCTCGGCGGGGCCGTCGGAGGCGGTATCGGACGGGCGGCATCCGCGAACCTGAACCCCGCCCGGACCGGCCCGTCGCTGTTCGAGCCCGTCCACGGCTCGGCCCCCGACATCGCCGGTACAGGGCAGGCCGACCCGCGGGCCGCGGTGATCTCCGCCGCCATGATGTGCGATTTCCTGGGCGAGACGGCTGCCGTCGCCCGAATTCAAAAGGCTTTGGACACAACCGACGATGTAAAGGGAACGACCACGCAGATCGGCGACGCCATCGCCGCCGCCTGCTGACGTCGGCGCAAGACGAAAGGCACCACGATGCCCATCACCCCCACCGAGAAGATCTGGATGAACGGCGAGCTCGTGCCGTGGGCCGACGCGCAGGTCCACGTACTGACGCACTCGCTGCACTACGGCACGGGCGTGTTCGAGGGGATCCGCGCGTACGAGACCGAGCGCGGCCCGGCGATCTTCCGTCTCACTGATCACATCACGCGGCTGTTCGACTCGGCGAAGATCATGATGATCGACATCCCGTTCACGGTCGACGAGATCATCCAGGCGACCAAGGCCACCGTGCGTTCGACCGGCTTGCCGTCGTGCTACATCCGCCCGATCGCGTACTACGGCTACGGCGAGATGGGTCTCAACACGTTGCCCTGCACGGTCGACGTCGCGATCGCGTGCTGGCCCTGGGGTGCCTATCTCGGCGACGACGCCGTCTCCAAGGGCGTGCGCATGAAGATCTCGAGCTGGACGCGCCACGACCACAACACGATGCCGCCGCTGTCGAAGACGACCGGCAACTACGTGAACTCGTCCCTCGCCAAGGTCGAGGCGTTGAAGGCCGGTTACGACGAGGCGATCATGCTCAATCCCGACGGGCTCGTCTCGGAGTGCACCGGTGAGAACGTGTTCGCCGCCCGGCGCGGCGTGTTGATCACGCCGCCGATCTCGGCGGGCGCGCTGCCCGGCATCACGCAGGACTCCGTGACGACGATCGCGCGCGATCATGGATTCGAGGTTCGTGTCGACGACCTGTCGCGCAGCGACCTGTATGTGTGCGACGAGCTGTTCGTGTGCGGCACCGCGGCCGAGGTGAGCGCGGTGAATTCCGTCGACGACCGCGCGATCCCGTGTCCCGGTCCGATGACGAAGGTCATCGCGGCCGAGTACGCCAAGGCCGTGCGCGGCGAGATCGACAAGTACAAAGACTGGTGTGAGGTCGCGTGAGACCGGACGAAGTTGCGCGCGACCGTGAGCGAAGTGCCGGAGGCACGGAGCGAACCGGCGGAGTGCTGAGCGTCCGCGAGGCGGGTATCCCGCCGAACAGCGAAGGCGACAAGGAATCATGACCAAGATCGAGATCTACGACACGACGCTTCGTGACGGTTCGCAGCTCGAGGGGATCTCACTCACCGTCGAGGACAAGCTGCGGATCGCCGAGCAGCTCGACTGGCTCGGTGTCGACTACATCGAGGCCGGTTGGCCGGGCGCGAACCCGAAGGACGACGAGCTGTTCCGGCGAGTGCCCGACGAGCTGAAGCTCAAGACGAGCATCCTCGTCGCGTTCGGTTCGACGCGACGGGCGAAGGGTCGGGTCGACAGCGACGACACGCTGCGGCACCTCGTCGAGGCCAACGTGGGCACGGTGTGCATCGTCGGCAAGTCGTGGGACTACCACGTCACCGAGGCGCTCGGCACCACGCTCGACGAAGGAGTCGCCATGGTCGGCGATTCGGTCGAGTTCCTCCGCCAGTCGGGGATGGACGTGCTGTTCGACGCCGAGCACTTCTTCGACGGCTTCAAGCGCAATCCCGAGTTCTCGCTGCGGGTGCTCGAGTCCGCCGCGACGAACGGCGCGAGCCACCTCGTGCTGTGCGACACCAACGGCGGCGCGTTGCCGCACGAGGTCGAAGCCGCGGTGGGCGAGGTCGTCCGGTACTTCGGCTCCGACGTCACGGTCGCCGTGCACCTGCACGACGACGCAGGCACGGGTGTCGCCAACGCGCTCGCCGGCGTACGCGGCGGCGCGACCCAGGTGCAGGGCACGATCAACGGCTACGGCGAGCGGACCGGCAACTGCAACCTGACGACGATCATCCCGAACCTCACGTTGAAGATGGGATACGAGACGATCCCCGCCGACCGGCTCGAGCGGCTGACGCCCGTGGCGCACCATGTCGCCGAGCTCGTCAACATGCCGCTCAACCCGCAGGCGGCGTACGTCGGTCATTCCGCATTCGCGCACAAGGCCGGCCTGCACACGAGCGCGATCGCGAAGCGTCCCGACGCGTACGAACACGTCTCGCCGGAGATCGTCGGCAACGGCACGCGGTTCGTCGTCTCCGAGCTCGCGGGGAAGTCGACGCTCGGCCTGAAGGCGAAGGAGCTCGGGCTGTCGCTCGACGGTCCGCAGCTCGCGGACGTCGTGGAGACGCTCAAACGGCTCGAGCACGAGGGCTACCACTTCGAGGTCGCAGACGGTTCGCTCGAGTTGCTCATGCGGCGCGCCGCGGGCTGGGAGCCGGCATGGTTCCGGGTCGAGTCGTTCCGCGTCATCACCGACGACCTGGCCGGCGTCGCGACGCTCACGGACAAGACGGGTGCGACCGTCATGACCGAGGCGACGGTGAAGGTGCACATCGACGGTCGCCGCGTGGTCGCGACCGCGGAAGGCAACGGACCGGTGAACGCGCTCGACACCGCGCTGCGGAAGGCGCTCAACGGCAACTTCCCGGCGCTCGAGCGGGTGCACCTCACCGACTACAAGGTGCGCGTGCTCGATACGAACAAGGGAACCGGCGCGGCGACGCGGGTGCTCATCGACTCGTCCGACGGCGACAGAACGTGGACGACGATCGGCGTCAACGAGAACATCATCGAGGCGTCGTGGCAAGCGTTGCTCGACTCGATCCACTACGGGCTGCTGCGCGCCGAACCGGCCGGCAGCTGAGCGTTCGAATCGCGCCATCGCGGTCCCGATACGCTGCGCCTGTGCCGACCGATCCGTTCGTCCCGTCCGACCCGAACGCGCGACCCCGACAGCAGCAGAACCTGCCGCCGGGCGTGGCCCTTCCGCCGGCGGGAGGCTGGCGGTCGGACCGGCCGGGCGATCTCGCGGCCGAGCAGCCGGAGGGTCCGTTGCTCGGACGTCCGGGTCCGAACGTCGGCTATGCGTACACGCTCGTCCAACGCGTGAAGGACCGGCTGCGGCTCGGCCCGTACGAGCACGCGCACGACGCGCTCGCCGTCGTCGCCGAAGTCGCGGGGAAGCGCGCGGCGCTATACGGGCGCGCCCCGGTGATCGGCGACGTCGAGCTTGCGATCGCGATCCTCGGTTACGACGGGACCGCGGGCGACGCGTTCGTTACGGCCCGCACCGCAGCCGTACACGACGCCGGGCACTCGTACCCCCGCCGGCGCGCGATGGTCGACTCGGTACCCGACGAGTTGTTGCGGCAGCGTCCGCAGCAGGCCGCCGCTGAGATCGCGGCGTGGCGCGCGACGCTTCCGGCGCCCGCCGCCTCCGGCTGATCGCGCCGCTGCGTGCGAAAGACGCGCCGTTGACCGGCTTCACCATCTCCGGTGATCTCGAAGAGCTGCGCGCGTCCGTGCGTCGGCTCGCCGAGGAGAAGATCGCGCCGAACGCGGCCCGCGCCGACGAGGACGAGGCGTACCCGTGGGACTCGTGGAACGCGTGGCAGGCCGCGGGGTTCGCGGGCCTCGCCTTTCCCGAGGATCTCGGCGGCCAAGGAGCGGGGTTCCTCGCGCACGCGATCTGCGTCGAGGAGGTCGCGCGCGTGTGCGCGTCGTCGTCGCTCTTCACGTTCATCTCGAAGCTCGCAATGACGCCGGTCATCGACCACGGCAGCGAGAAGCTCCAGCGGACCTACGTCGTGCCGGTAGCGAGCGGTGAACGCCAGGGTTCGTATTGTCTGTCGGAGGCCGATGCCGGCAGCGACGTCGCGGGTATGCGCACGCGAGCCGTGCGCGACGGCGACCACTACGTGCTGACCGGCCGGAAGCTCTGGATCACGAACGCGGGCGTCAGCGACTACTACACCGTGTTCGCGAAGACCGATCCCGACGCCGGCCACCGCGGGATCAGCTGCTTCGTCGTCGAGAAGGCGTTTCCCGGCTTCTCGGTGTCGAAGCTCGAGCACAAGATGGGTGTGCGCGGGTCACCGACCGGCGAGATCGTTCTCGACGACTGTCCGGTCCCGGCGGAGAACCTGATCGGGGAAGAGGGCCAGGGCTTCGCGTACGCGATGGGCGCGCTCGACCGTTCGCGCCCGCTGGTGGGCGCGCAGGCGCTCGGCATCGCCCAGGGCGCGCTCGACCTCGCGACGGGTTACGTGCAGGAGCGCAAGCAGTTCGGTCGGCAGATCGCCGACTTCCAGGGCCTGCAGTTCATGCTCGCCGATATGGCGACCGCGGTCGACGCCGCCCGCCTGCTCGTGTACCGCGCCTGCGCGCTGCTCGACGACGGACTCGGGGGGACGCCCGCGACCGCGAGTGCGTCGTCGATGGCCAAGCTGTTCGCATCGGACACGGCGATGCGGGTGACGACCGACTGCGTCCAGTTGCTCGGCGGGATCGGCTTCACGAAAGACCTCCCGGCCGAGCGGTTCATGCGCGACGCCAAGATCACGCAGATCTACGAGGGCACGAACCAGATCCAGCGGGTCGTGATCGCCAAGCGGCTACTCGGAGGCTGATCGACTGCTGCGCCTCGTAGACTCGGGGATCCGATGAGCGACGTACGTCTCCGATTCTCGCCCGCGCCGACCGGATTCCTGCACATCGGCTCGGTGCGCACGGCGCTCTACAACTGGCTCCACGCGCGGCACGTCGGGGGCACGTTCATCCTCCGCATCGAGGACACCGACGTCGCCCGTTCGACGCAGGAATCGGTCGACCAGATCCAGCAGGTCATGCGCTGGCTCGGACTCGACTGGGACGAGGGTCCTTTCCTGCAGAGCACCCGGTTCGACGCGTACCTCGACGCCGCGCGCCGGCTCGTCGACATCGGCGACGCGTACGAGTGCTATTGCACGGAGGCCGAGGTCAAAGCGCGCAACGAGATCGCGATGCGCGAGGGCCGTCCGCCTGGTTACGACGGCCGCTGCCGTGACCTGACCGATGCCGACCGCGCCGCGCGCGCCGCCGAGGGCCGGCCCGCGTCGGTTCGCTTCCGCACTCCCGACGAGGGCCGCAGCACGTTCACCGACCTCATCCGCGGTGAGGTGTCGGTCGATTGGTCGACGATCCCTGACTTCGTGATCGTCCGCTCGAACGGCACCCCGGTGTTCTTCCTCGCGAACGCGGTCGACGACGTCGACATGGGGATCACGCACGTCCTGCGGGGCGAGGACCTGCTCGACTCGACGCACCGCGTCCTCGCGTTGCGGCGCGCGCTCGGGCACGAGCACGCGCCCGTCTACGCGCACATGCCGCTCATTCTCGGTCCGGGCGGGGCGAAGCTCTCGAAGCGCCATGGCGCGGTCTCGGTGGAGGAGTACCGCGACGCCGGCTTCCTGCCGGCTGCACTCCTCAACTACCTCGCACTGCTCGGTTGGGGCCCCGAGGACGGCCGGGAGATCCTGCGGGTGGACGAGCTCGTGGCCGAGTTCGAGCTCGAGCGGGTGAACACCTCGGCGGCCACGTTCGACGCCAAGAAGCTCGAATGGCTGAACGGCGAGCACATCCGCGCGATGGCGCTGTCGGAGCTGGTCTCGGCGGTGCTTCCGTTCGCACGTACCCGCTACGGCACCCGGCTCGACATTCCCCGATTCGAGAAGGCGGTCGAACTCGCCCAGGTGCGGGCCACGACGCTCGTGCAGATTGCGGAGCAGATGGAGTTCCTGTTCACGACCGACGAAGAGCTCGTGGTCGATCCGGCGTCGTGGGAGAAGCTCTTGAAGCTCGAAGAGGCGCCGGCCGTCCTCGACGCGGTCATCGGCTACGTCGAGCAGTGCGAGTGGACCGGCGAGATCGACCCGCGCGGCGTGATCGAGGAGCTCGGCCTCAAGCCGGGCAAGGTGATGCACGTCGTGTACACCGCGATCGAGGGCCGAAGCCATGGTCTGCCGATCTTCTCGGCGATCTCGATGCTCGGGCGTGAATCGAGCCTGCTGCGGCTGCGGGCGGCGCGCGCCCGTCTGTGAGACGCGCGTTCAGGATCGGAACACGCGTCGTCCTGGCCGGCGTCGCGGTGCTGTTCGTCTATCTCTCCGTCGTCTTCGTCCAGGTCTGGATGGCGGCGCGCCGTGACGACGCGCGTCCCGCCGACGCGATCATCGTGCTCGGCGCCGCGCAGTTCGACGGGCGACCGTCGAAGATCCTCGCGGCCCGGCTCGACCATGCGATCGACCTCTACCGGCGCAAGATCGCGCCCGTCATCGTCGTGACGGGCGGCAAGCAACCGGGCGACCGGTTCACCGAGGCGAGCACCGGCGCGGAGTACCTCCACGAGCACGACGTTCCCGATTCGGCGATCCTGCGCGAGACCACGGGTCGTTCCTCGTGGCAGTCGCTCGAGGCGGCGGCGCGGTTCCTCAAAGCGCGGAATATGCGCAGCGTCGTGCTCGTTTCGGATCCGTACCACTCCGCGCGTATCGAGGACGTCGCGCACGACGTGGGTCTGAAGGCGGCGACCTCGCCGACGCGTACGAGTCCGATCAAGGGCGCGGGCGAGTGGCGACGATTCTTCACCGAGACGATCCGGGTCGCGGCGGGGCGGATCTTCGGCTACGGACGCCTCGACCGGCATCGGCAGGTCGAGAGGTTGCTACCGGGGCTCGCTACAATGTGGCTCCCGTTGCGGCGGCTCGATCGGGCGTCCGATCGACCGCGGACGGTCACCCATTCGGGGGTGGTGTAATCGGCAACACGACAGGTTCTGGCCCTGTTATTGGGGGTTCGAGTCCTCCCCCCCGAGCAATGCCAACGACCTGCCCCGTTCGTCTAGCGGCCCAGGACGCCAGGTTCTCATCCTGGTAACACGGGTTCAAATCCCGTACGGGGTGCCACGTGGCCCGAGCGAAAGCGCTCGGGTCACTGCATTTTTCCAAATTGTTTCGCGTACGCGTTCTCACGCTGTGCGCGCAGGCCGCGAACGGCCGTGCGTGCACGAACGACGGCCGGTTCGCGTCGCCGCACGGCGCCGGATGCACGCGTGTCACGCGCGCGACGCGTGCATCCGACGCGACGCGCGGTTCGTCACTGCGTGACGCGGATCTCGTTGCCGTGCACGGTCAACGTGCACGGCAACCCGACGAGCGAGAGTGCGTCGCGCGTTACAAAACTGCTGGTCACGATGTTGACGACCTCGCCGCGCGCTTCGCCGGACGTGATCGTGCACTCGAGCGCGATGCCGTCGTCGTGCAGCTCTGCCCAGATGATGAACGCGTCGTACGCGCCGTCGGGAAGCGGAGACATGAGCCGTATCACGCGTCGATCGCGCGCGATGTTCGAAGCGCGACGACGTGCGTCGACGCGCTCGCGACAGCATCGCAGAACGCGCGCAACGAGTGGTGGATGCCACGCGCGTTGCGTGACGAATGCTTGACCTTGGTACGTGAATGCGTTCTCATAACTCGGAACACACGCGGTGCGTGGAGGTTTACGTGAACAAAGGTGAGCTCGTCGACGCGATCGCGGCCGACGCGAATCTCAGCAAGACGGATGCCGAGAGCGCGCTCAACGCATTCATCAATTCCGTGCAGTCCGCGGTCTCCGCGGGCGACAAGGTGACGCTTCCGGGTTTCGGAACGTTCTCGCCGGCACTGCGCAAGGCGCGCACGGGCATGGACCCGCGGACGCGCGAACCCGTGCAGATCCCCGAGCGCAAGAGCGCCAAGTTCTCCGTGGGCTCGAAATTCAAGGCCCAGGTGCAAAGCTCCTGAACGTGTAGGGCGTGAGGCTGCACTCCCTCGCGTTCCGAGTGACCAACGAAGTTCGAACTTCCCCGAGTGAGAGCTCTCCCTGAAAGGTGGTGACCGTGCCTCCGGCTAAAAAGGCAACGAAGAGAAGGGCTGCCAAGAAGGCCCCGGCCAAGCGCAAGGCCGTGAAGAAGGCGCCCGCGAAGCGCAAGGCAGCCAAGAAGGCCCCGGCCAAGCGCAAGGCAGCCAAGAAGGCCCCGGCCAAGCGCAAGGCAGCCAAGAAGGCCCCGGCCAAGCGCAAGGCAGCAAAGAAGCGCACGACGAAGAAGGCTGCGAAGAAGGCGCCCGCGAAGCGCAAGGCAGCCAAGAAGGCCCCGGCCAAGCGGAAGGCGACCAAGAAGCGCGCCGCGAAGAAGGCCCCGGCCAAGCGCGCCGTTCGTCGTACGACGCGCAAGCGCACGGCGAAGAAGAAATAACTTCGCTGCAGAAGTTGAAGAAGGGACCCGGTTCGCCGGGTCCCTTCTTCGCGTCCGCGTGCGGTGTGCTCAGAGGTCGTCGAGACGCGCGAACGCCTCAGCCGCGCGCAACCCCGCTCGCAGTCCCGCCGCGCTCGCCTCCTCGTGGAGCGTGCGTGCGAACGCCGCCCGCTGATCATCGGGCCGGTCGTCGATCGCCATCGTCGATCGCCACTGGCTGCGATGGGCGAGCAGTGCGTCGACCTTCCGGTCGACGTAGCCGTGCACGTCCTCGACGTGGTCGACGCGCCCGGGTTCGAAGCACAAGAGCGTCCGCGGCCGGTGCGGCTCCACGCCGAGCTCGGGAAAGAAGTGATGGTCACGCGCGGCGACGATCCCTTCCGCGGCGAGCAGACCGGCGTGACGGTGGTCGGGGTGGATGCGGTAGGGCTGCCAGGGGTCGTGGCCGAGCACGACATCGGGCCGGCGCTCGCGGATGACTCGCGTCACCGCGGCGCGCGGACCGAGTCCGCTGTCGAGCTCCCCGTCGACGTACCGCAAAAAGACGATATCGGCGACGCCGAGCACTGAAGCCGCGTCGCGCTGCTCCTCCTCTCGCCGGGCGATGAGCGCGGTGAGGTCGGCGTTCTCGTCCCACGTTCCCTTCGAGCCGTCGGTGCAGATGCACATCGTCAGGTCCGCGCCCGCCTCGGCCCATTTTGCGAGCGTGGCGCCGCACCCGAACTCGATGTCGTCGGCATGCGCGCCGATCGCGAGGGCGCGACGGGGAACAGGCAGGTCGACCTCGACGGTCATCGGACCTGCGCGCGGCGCCATGACTCGAGGGCGGCGAGGTCGTCGGCGAGGTCGACGTCGAAGCCGAGCTCGTCGTCGTGCACCATCCGAACCGTCAGACCGCTCCGGCGCGCCTCCTGCGCGTGACGCGCCGCCGATCCGGGGCCGTACGCGAACGTGAAGGGCGCGTCGGCGGGAAGCGAGATCACCGGAGTCCCGTCGTCGCGGTGGTCGGGAACGATGACCGCGACCGGCGCCGCGGCGTCGGTGAGGATCGCGTCGAACGAGCGCGCGAGCGGCAGATCGCCGTGCGCGACCGCGTAGCGGACCATGCCGTTCTCCGTCGCCCACGCGCGTCCCGCCGTAGCCGCGGCATCGAGCGAGCCGGGATCGGCGAGGACTTCGCAGCCGAGATCGCGGGCGAAGGTGACGACTTCGGGTGCGCTCGTCACGACAGCAACAGGTCGCGATGCGGCGGCGCGCACGACGCGCTCCGCCATCGATCGGGCGAGCGCTTCGCGCTCGGAATCGGACAGCACGCCGGCGAGCCGCGCCTTGGCCATCGTGAACGACCGGAGCGGGACGACGATCCCCGCTTCGTCTCGGGAGCGACTCGTCATTTGCTCGTATGCTACCGACCCGTGGACGCGGTGTATCCGGCCGCGAAGGCGGTCTTCTTCCCGCCATTGCGGTACGGGTTGCGCTGGACGATCGAGGGCGAGCACAACATTCCCGCTCGGGGTGCGGCGATCCTCGCGAGCAATCATGTCTCGTACCTCGACCCGTTGACGCTCGCGTACGTTGCGAACGGCCGGGGCCGGCGCGTGCGGTTCCTCGCCAAGTCGGAGCTCTTCGAGAGCAAGGCGCTCGGCGCGCTGCTTCGAGGCGCGCACCAGATTCCCGTGTACCGAGGCACTGCAGACTCCTCGGGCGCGCTCTCCGCCGCGATCGCGGCACTGCAGCAAGGTGAATGCGTCGCGGTTTTCCCCGAGGGCACGATCTCGGAGGACTTCGAGCCGATGCGGGGCAAATCGGGTACGGCGCGGCTGGCCCAGGCTGCCGGGGTCGCGGTCGTACCCGTCGGCCTCTGGGGGACGCACCGCATCCTGACGAAGGGCCGCAAGCCCGAGCTCAAGTGGGGTGTCGCGGAGGTTGCGGTCGTCGGCGAGCCGCTGACCGTGGGACCCGGCGAGCGCGCGGGCGACGGCACCCGCCGGATCATGGACGCGATCACGACTTGCGTCGCGCGGGCCCGTGAGATCTATCCGCAGCGGCCGGCGTCCGACGCCGACGCGTGGTGGTGGCGCGACCCGGAGACGGCGGCCACGCATCGGCGGCCGGCATGACGACCCGGGTTGCCGTCGTGGGTGCGGGGTCGTGGGGAACCGCGGTCGCGGCGATCGTCGCCGGGAACGTTCCGACCACGTTGTGGGCGCGCCGGCCCGAGCTCGCGGCCCAGATCTGCGACACGCACGAGAACGGCACGTACTTGCCGGGAATCGCGTTGCCCGAGAACCTGAACGCGACCGCATCGCTCGAGGAGGCGTGCGCGGGCGCCGACGTGCTCGTGCTCGGCGTGCCGTCGCACGGTCTGCGATCGGTGCTCGCCGACGCACGGCCGTATGTCGGACCGAACGTTCCGGTCGTGAGTCTCGCCAAGGGCATCGAACAGGCGACGCTCGCACGCATGACCGAGGTCGCGTGCGAGGTGTTCGACGGCCACGACCCCGCGTGCATCGGGGTGCTCACCGGACCGAACCTCGCACGCGAGGTCGCGGCCGGGCAGCCGACGGCATCCGTCGTCGCGATGTCGGACCCGGCAGTAGCCGAGGAGATGCAGCGGCTGTTCTTCGCGCCGACGTTTCGCGTGTACACGAACCCCGACGTCGTCGGTTGCGAGATGGCCGGCGCGCTGAAGAACGTGCTCGCGATCGGCGCGGGCATCGCCGACGGCCTCGGCTACGGCGACAACACCAAAGCCGCGTTGATGACGCGCGGCCTCGCCGAGCTTGCCCGCCTCGGCGTCGCGATGGGCGGTGACCCGCTCACCTTCGCCGGGCTCGCGGGCATGGGCGACCTCATCGCCACGTGCAGCAGCCCGCAGAGCCGCAACCGTCACGTCGGCGTCGAGCTGGGCAAGGGCCGGGCGCTGGACGACATCGTGGCGGAGATGAACATGGTGGCGGAGGGCGTGAAGTCGACGCGCGCAGTTCTCGCGTTGGCGGAACGGCGCGACGTCGAGATGCCGCTCGCGTCGTTCGTCTGCCGGGTGTTGTACGACGGCGCCAAGCCCGCGGATCTCGTTTCGGAGCTCATGCTGCGCAAGGCGAAGTCCGAGCTCCACGGCATGCGATGAGCGGTCCGGCGAGGCTCGGTGTGGGCACGCTGGCCGCCGGAACGTTCGCCTTCGTCGACGGCGACGGCACGGTCGACCTCGGCGGCATCCGGGTCGGCTGGCGGTTGCGCGGTCCCGGCGACTGGCTCGTGCCGGGCCTCGACGTTCCCGCGCGCCGGTCGCGTCCCGATCCCGCGCCGGTCGTGCACACCGCGGTGCGGCTCGGTCGCGGCGACATCGTCTCGCGCGTCTATGCGAGCGGTGAGGGCGGCGGTGCGACGGTCGTCGTCGAGGTGGCAAACGAGTCGCCGGAGGGCATCGCCGTCGGATTCGTCGTCGACGCGACCGGCGCGGTGTCGGCCGACGACGGTGGTGTGCGCGTCGACGGTGTCCGCGTCCTCGCGGCGGCGCGGCGCCCCGGCGCGATCGAGTCCGACGGGCGCATGGTGGTGTTCCCCGTGCCGCACCGCACGCGTGTTCGGATCGCGCTCACGAGCGGTGCTGACGTCGACGTCGCCGGCCTGCCCGATGTCGACGCCGTCGTGCGCGCGTGGGACCGCATCCTCGACCGGGGCATGCGCACCGAGGTTCCCGATCCGCTGCAGAGCGAAGTCGACGCCGCGCGCGCCGATCTGTTGCTGGCGCAGCCGTCGGCCGCGGCGTTTGCGGCCCTCGAGGACTGGGGCTTCGACGACGAGGCGGTACGCATGTGGACGCGCCTTCGCATCCGCGACCGCCGGCGAGCCCGGCGCGAGCGGGGGAGCGACGTCTTGGCGGTGACGCGCGCCGCGTTGCTGCGCGAATCCCGCGACGGGCTGGATCTCGTCCCGGGATTTCGCGCGGCCTGGCTCGGGCAGTCGCTCGCGGTGCACGATGCCCCGGTGCCGGACGGCCGGTGTTCGTTCGCGATCAGGTGGCACGGGCCTCGGCCCGCGCTGCTGTGGGACGTCCCCGCCGGGCGCGTCGTGCGCGTGCCCGCACTCGACCCCGCGTGGTCGTCCGCGGATGCGGTCGGCGAGACATTGCTGGCCGAACCGCCGTCCCTGCTTCTCGCGATGGGGGAGCGCGCCGCGGTTTCGGGCGCACAGGTCGACGCTCCGGATCAGTTCTCGTGAGTGGCCGATGACCGAGTACGTCGACGACCTCGTGGCCGCCGGACTGTACCGGCCCGACGACCCCTTGGCCTCGGAGCGCCTCGAGCTGTTCGTGTTCCTGCTGGACGAGATCGGCGCGTCGATCCCCGAGCTCGTACAGGCCGACGAGCAGGGCGGCCTGCTCAGCTTCGCCGCGTTCCGATCGTTGCGCGTCGGCCGCGACGGACTGACGTTCGCCGAAGCCGTGCAACGGGCCGGCATCGATCCAGGTACCGCGCTCGCGCTGTGGCGCGGCGCCGGCTTCGCCGACCCGCGTCCGTTCGAGCGGCGATTCGGCAGCCAGGACGTCGAGATGTTCACGCTCTTCGGCGCCCTCACCGAGTTCCTCGCCGAAGAGCAAGTGCAGCAGCTCATGCGGATCCTCGGCGAGGCGGTCGGTCGCGTCGCCGAAGCCGAGGTGTCGCTGATGCGGTCGAACATCGAAGCGCCGCTCGCCGAGCAGAAGCGTTACGTCGACGTCGCCCGCACCTATCTCGCGGTTGCGGAAGCGGTGTTGCCGCGCATTACCGACATGATCGACTCGATCCACCGCCATCACCTTCAGGCGATCGGTCGCCGTTACAGCGAGGTCGGCGCGCCGACGACCACGCTGAACGTCGTCCAGCTCGCGGTCGGGTTCGCCGACCTGGCCGGCTACACCGGCATGTGGCAGGAGCGCGAACCGGCCCAGCTCGCGGTGATGCTCGACCGGTTCGAGGCGACCACCGGCGACGTCATCACGGCCGCGGGCGCCAACGTCGCCAAGCGCATCGGTGACGCGGTGATGTACGTGACGAACGCCCCGGGGGTCGCGTGCGCGCTCGCGCTCGAGCTGCTCGAGGCGTGCGCGGCCGCGCGCCTGCCGAAGCTGCGCGTCGGCGTGAGCTTCGGCGACGTCATGGTCCGCCACGGCGACTTCTACGGACCGACCGTCAACCTCGCGGCGCGACTCGTGTCGACCGCCGAGGCCGGCACCGCGCTCACCGACGCGGGCCTGCAGCGCCGGTTGGAGCGCGTCCGCAGCGGCTACGCGTTCCTCGCCGCGGGCAAGTACCGCCTCGCCGGCTTCGACGAACCCGTCGAGGCATACCAACTCCTGCGGCCCTGACCGATTCTCCGCCAACCGTGGGCACGGTGGCGCACCGTATGCGCACGTGAGCGTGCCCACAGTGGGTGCGGGGGCGTTGCGGCTAGGTGTGCTCCGCGGGGAGGTTGTCCCCACGGGTGGCGATGGGTGTGGCCCAGCCGAGCGCGCCGTGGGGTCGGTGGTGATTGTAGAAGTGGATGAAGTGGTCGTAGGCGACGACGCGTTGACGTTCTGAGGTCCAGGGTCGGATGTAGGCCCATTCCTCGAGCAGGATGCGGTGGTATCGCTCGACTTTCCCGTTGGTTTGCGGTCGGCGCGGACGCGTCTTCTTCACGATCGTGTTGGTCATGGCGCAGGCTCGATGCCAGAGTCCCGACTTGTAGCAAGCGCCGTTGTCGGTGATGACCCGTTCGCAGACGATTCCGATCGTCGCGAACCATTTCGCAGCTCGTTGCCAAAACGCGGCCGCGGTCGTGGCTTGTTCGTCGTTGAGGATTTCCGAGTAGACGATCCGGGTGCGGTCATCGAGCGCACTGTGGATGTAGCGGTAACCGCGATGTTGTGCACGAACGAAATGGCCGTGGTAGCCGATGCCTCGCACTCGCCAACCACCCCCGGTCGGGATCGAAGCGATCTTCTTCACGTCGACATGGATCAGTTCACCAGGCCGTTCACGCTGATAACGCGGCACCGGGGTCGGATCGGTTGCTCGGTCACCCCGATCGAGCCGGCCGCAACCCTCGGCTCGGAGGATGCGCTGCACTGTCGAGGCCGCAATGCCGACCTCGAACGCGATGCGGTCCGCGCCCCAGCGGCGCTTCCGTCGCAGACGCAACACCTGCCGGTGCGTCGAGCGTCGCGTGCGATTCGGTGAGCGGTGCGGGCGACTGGAGCGATCGAAGAGCCCATCGGGGCCTTCGGCGAGGAAGCGGTCCCGCCACTTCCGGACCGTCTTCGCGTCGACCTGGAACCGCTCCGCGGTGGCTTCGATCGTCCAACCAAACTCGAGCACGCACTCGACCATCCGCCGCCGGCCTTCCGGAGTGAGCGGCGCGTTCGGATGTTGGGTTCTAGCGTGGGACACGAGCCCTCCTGATGAGACGTGAGTTGTCGAAGACCCACAGCCTCGTCGGAGGGCTCAATTCGTTGGTGGACTACCCAACACCATCCCGCCAGGGACAACGTCCCCGCTTGTCACACCTAAGCGCCGCCAAAGGTCCCAACTGTTGGGACGGTTCGTTGCGTCAGGGGTTGATCTGGCTGCGGCCGCGTTCGACGATCCTCATGCGGCGGGACTCGATGCTCGCGGGATCGAAGCCCGGGCCTTCCCACTCACGGCTGACGCGGGCCTCGATTTCCCAACCTTCGTCGACCGTCGTCGCGGTGACCTCGTCGTACGTGCGCAGCATGCGCCGCACGCCCATCTGGTCGTTGGAAACGATGTCGGCGGCGAGCTTGCGGCAGTACGGGAGCAGGTCGTCGTGCGGGACGACCTCGTTCACGAGACCCCACGCGAGCGCGGTCGGCGCGTCGAGGTAATTGCCGGTGAAGCTCATCTGCTTCGCCCGGGCGACACCGATCCGCTGCGCGAGCAGCACCGTGAGTCCCCAACCGGGCATCACGCCAACGCGCGAATGCGTGTCGGCGAAGCGCGCCCGGTCTGAAGCGATCAGGAAGTCACAGTTCAGCGCGACCTCGAAGCCACCCGTCACCGCGACTCCGTTGACCGCACCGATCAACGGCTTCGTGTGCGCCGGCAGCGCGCCGCGGAACGCGTCGCGCGTCTCGGCGACACCGCCGAAGCTCTCCCCTTGCGTGACCTGACCCGAACCGAACTCCTTCAGGTCGACGCCGGCGGAGAACGCGGGGTCGGCGCCGGTGAGGATCATCACGTCGACGTCGACGTCGTCGTCGCAGCGCGCGATAGCAGCGGGCAGCGCGCTCCGGACCGCGCGGTTCAGCGCGTTGCGCTGGTCGGGCCGGTTGATCGTGATGACCGCGACCCGCTCGGCGACGTCGACGAGGACGACTTCGTCGGCCATCACGCGCCCCGGAAGTCGAACGCGACCTTGATCGCGCCCGAGTCGTCCTGGGTGGCGAGCGTCGTGAACGCTTCCCGCCAGCTCTCGAGCGGAAACGTGTGCGTCAGCATGCCGGTGAGGTCGACCCGGCCCGACGACACGAGATCGAGGTAGTGCTCGATGCCGTGCTTGCGGACGCCCTCGACCTCCTCGAACCCGAACGCGTTCGAGCCGACCATCGAGATCTCCTTGAAGTACAGCGGCGTGTCCTCCCACCACGTGGGCCCGTGCACACCGGCCTTCACGAGCGTCCCGCGCGCCTTCAGCACGCGCGTCGCGACCTCGAACGTCTCCTGCTTGCCGACCGTGTCGTACACGACGTCGATGAAACCGGGAAATGTCATGGGCAGCCCGTCGCTCGGGCGCAGCACGCCGCCTGACCACGCGGCCGCTTCCTCGATGACCTGCAGGGCCGGCGTGTGTCCGATCACCGTCGCGCCCAGCTTGCGGGCCAGCGCGGCTTGCGCCTCGAAGCGGGCGACGACGAGAACCTCGACGTCGGGGTACAGCGCGCGCAGGATCGCGGTCGCGCACGTGCCGAGCGCGCCGGCGCCGTACACCATCGCTTTGCCGCCGGGCGTCGGCGGATGCCTCGTCACCGAATGCAGTGACACCGCGAACGGGTCGGCGAACACGGCCAGCTCGTCGGGGACGTTGTCGGGCACCTTGAAGAGCTGGGAATCGTGCGCCGCCATGACCTGCGCGTAGCCGCCGTTCACGTCACGCGCGGTCCCGATGTGGATGCCCGGCGGAATCGGCCCGACGTCGAACGAGTAGCACAGACTGAAGTCGCCGACCTGGCACGCGGGGCACATCGGCGCTACGCCCCGCGGTCCGCACGACAGCCAGGGATTTAGCACCACCCGATCGCCGACCTCGAGGCCCTCCGCTTCCGGACCGAGCGCGACGACGTCGGCGACGACCTCGTGCCCGAGTACCTGCGGCAGGGAGAAGAAGCCCTTCATCGGATTGTCGGCGCCGCGAACGTCGCCGAAGTCCATGAAGACCTGCTTCGAGTCGGAACCGCAGATGCCCGTCATGCGCGGCCGGGTGACGACCCAGTCGGGCAGGAAGAACCCGGGCTCCTCCATGTCGACGAGCCTCATCGGGGTGTGCGCGAGATTGCGCAAGAGGTGATTCTCGGTCTCGGGGACGGGTACCGGATCCGGCTTCACGCCGTACAGCAGGGCTTTCATGCGCTCGGACCGTACTCGCGGCCTCTTCCCCCGGTCACCCCGGCGCCAGCAACACCTCGAGCCGGGCCGCGACCTCGCGATAGCGACTCACCGGAATGAGATGCACGCCCTCGAAGGCGCCCGACGCGCGGATGCCGGCGACGAGGTCGCAGGCGAGGTCGACGCCGGCCATCGGGTCGCGCTCGATCGCGTGCACCCACGAGTCGGGCACCGCGAGCTGCGGGATATCGGCGCCGATCTTGCGCGCCATCGCGACACTCGGCACGACCATGACGCCCGCGTAGACGGGACCATCGAAGTCGATGCCGGAACGCCACACGACCAAGTCGTCGACCGAGAAGCCGACCTGCGCGAAGAGGAAGTCGGCGTCGCGTTTCCACTCGGGCAGCGGTCCCGGACCCCCGGCGACGCCCGCCCGGAACGCTCGGCGGCTGCCGTCGCCCTGCGCGAAGGGAGAGCTCCGGAGCTCTCGCATCATCGACTGCACCGTCAGCTGACCGGTACGCGCGCCGAGGGACGGCCGGTCGCCGTACACGAGGAGGAATTGGTCGACGCCGTACGCAGCCGCGGTGAAGAGGTCGCGCCGGAAGCCGAGCAGGTTGCGGTCGCGCGCGTTGAGACACGCGATCGACCGCCCGCCCATGCGTTCGACCTCGTGCGCGACGGCGACACTGGAAACGGTCGCGCGGCCGATGTGGTTGTCGGGGATCAAGAACGCGGTCGCGACCTTCCCGAGCACCCCGATCTGGTGCCGGACGTGCGTCAGGTCGGGTCGCGTCGTCGGTTCGACCTCGCAGACGATTTCGAACTGCGCAGGTCCCATGCCCCGAGCCTACGACGGGTGCCCTCGGGTCGGGCCGTCGATGTGGGGCGGCGCGTCACTGCTCGTCGTCACCGCCGCGACGGTCGCGCGTCATCCCGACGAGGAGCGCGACGCCGAGGAGTACCACGATCACGCCGATGACCGCCCAGACCGCTTCGCCGGACATGAACGAGCCGCCGAGCGCGCCCGTTCCCTGAGCGATCCAAACGCCTCCGACGACGACGAGGACGACTCCGATGATTCCCCGGATCATCACGGCCACCGCGGAGTCGGCACGTGACTACCCGGAACCGACGTTGCGATGATGCGCGCCGACCAGCGCGACGGCGAGAACGGCGGGGACGGTGCCCGTGTTCGACCAACGGTGGCGCGTTCCGTTCTGCACGTAGGTATCGCCGGTCGAGAGCGCCACCTTGGCACCGTTGTCGAGCTCGACAATCGCGGTCCCCGAGAGCACGACGCCGAAGTCGACTGTGGCCGTCGTGTGCATGCCCGGCTCCTCGACCTCGAGGTACTCGGTCATGCCCGGCAGCTTCGCGTCGAACTCGGCGAGCGCGGCCGCGAGATCGAGGTCGGGCGGCACACCCTCGCCGCCGTCGGGCGGGATGGTGAACAAGCCGAAACGCACCCCGCCGACCGGCGGGAAGTACCGGGGCGCATCCGGTCGGGATCCGTCGTCGGGGAAGCTCACCGTCTCGTCGGTGCCCCAGAGCTGGTGAAACTCGCTGCCCGGTAGCAGCGCCAACGTCACCGGCTCGACCAGCTCGTCGCTGACGAAGACCGCTTTGCCGTCGACGTCGTGTCCCGTCACCACTCGTCGTGCCCACATCGTGCTCCCCCGACGTCGTCGACGAGTGTCTAGATCGTGAACGCCATGTTGTCGACGACGCGAGCGCCCAACGCGGCGTCGCCGTCGATCCGTACGACGCCGTGGGCACGGGCGTGGTCGCCGCTCCAACGCCCGCCGGCGAGCCGGGCGAACGTGCGCCGGTCGGTGGTAATGCGCGCCGACGCGTCCGCGGGCGCGTTCGCGAGCATGACGGCGCGCCCCTCGGGCGGCACCGAGATCGCGGCGACGATCTCGGGCGAGCCCTGCACGTCGAACACGACCACGCTGCCGGGCGCCGCGCCCGCCTTCTTGCCGACGACATAGCCCAGGCCCTTCGCCGGAATGCGCTGCAGCGACAGGTCGGCGACCTCGCCCTCGAGAAACCCGGGTCGGCCCAGGGCCTCGCGGATGTCCTGGTCGTGATACCAGCAATCGAACACGCGGATCGCCATGAACTGGCGGTACGGGCCCGGTCCCTCGGGCGTGAAGCCCTCCGCGTCCCACTGCTCGGGCGTCATCGCCCGCAGCGTGTCGAGGCGGCGCGCGGTGACGCGCCGGAACTCGTCGAGCAGCGCCGCGCCGTTCCACCCGCGATACGAATCGATCCACGCTTCGTTGGCCCGACCGATGTCGTTGCGCACGTGCGGCGCGTCCGCGGCCGCGTCCGGGCGCGCCGAGGGTTGCTCGCCGTCGAGCAGACGCTCGGTGCCGATCATGTGCGCCACGTTGTCGAACACGCTCCAGCCGGGGCACTCGGTCGGTGTCGCCCACTCCTCCGCGCTCAGGCCGTCGCAGAGGCTGAAGATGTCCGTCCAGACCTCGTCGAGGCGGTCGATCAAGGGTTCGGTCATGGAGACGACGGTAGCCCGGTCGCAACGGCCCGGTCAGGGCTGCGAGACTGCGACCGTGGGCCAGCCGGTGAGCTTCTACTTCGACCCGATGTGCCCGTACGCGTACCAGTCGTCGATTTGGATCCGGCGCGTCCGCGACCAAGCTCCTGTCGACGTCACGTGGCGATTCTTCTCGCTGGAAGAGGTCAACCTGGTCGCGGGCAAGCGTCACCCGTGGGAGCGCCCGTGGTCGTACGGGTTCGGCCAGATGCGCGTCGGCGCGCTCATCCGGCGCGAGCTGGGCAACGGCGCGCTCGACCGGTGGTACGACGCGATCGGGCATGCCTTCTTCTACGACGGCGTGAAGACGCACGTGCCCGAGGAACACGCGCGCGTCATCGCGGGCGCCGGCTTCGATCCGGCCTTCGTCGAGCGGGCGATCGCCGACGAGTCGACGCTGACCGAGGTCCGCGACGAACACTACGACGCCGTCGAGCGCTACGGCGCGCACGGCGTGTCCACGATCGTGTTCGACGACGGATACGCGGTATACGGCCCGGTCGTCGTGCCCGCGCCCGAGGGCGACGACGCGCTCGCACTCTGGACCCTGTTGGGCTCGATGCGCCGATTCCCCAACCTCTACGAGTTGCGCCACCCGAAGACGACGCGCGACCTCACCAACGTCGCCGAGCACTTCCGCACGTACCTCACGACCCGCGACTGGAACACGGTCGAGAACCCCGCGCCGTAACGGCGGCGCCTACGAGGCGTCGACGCGGAGCGGGGCGACCGCGACCACGCGCTGCAATCCCTCGGGGCACACCTTCGAACCACCGCCATCGCGTGACGCGGCGCGTACACCCTGGCCGGGGACGACGAGACACGCGTCGGCAGCAAGGAACGCGACGGTGTCGGCCGCGGGCGTGACCGCGACGAGCTTTCCGCGCGCTTTGTCGATCTTGGCGGCCTTGAGTCCGGAACCGCCCCGCGTCTGGACCGGGAACTCGTCGATTTCGGTGCGCTTGGCGAATCCCTGTTCGGTCGCGATCACGATCTGCTCGCCATCGGCCGCGGCACACGCGCCGATGACGCGGTCGCCGGCCTTCAGCCGGATCCCGCGGACGCCGCCCGCGGCCCGACCGACGGGACGCACGTCGTCTTCCACGAACCGGATCCCCTGGCCGTTCGCGGTCACGAGCAACAGTTCGTACTCGTCCCAGCCGGGAAACACCGCGACGACGCGGTCGTCGGCGGCGACCTTCATGGCGACGATGCCGTTCTGGCGGCCGGACGCCTCCACGAATTCGGACAGCGCGGTGCGCTTCACTGCGCCCGACGCGGTCACGAACACAAGATTGGGGTGCTCCTCGTGCAGTCTCGCGTCGAGAACCGCGACGACCTTCTCGCCGTCGGCGAACTGGAAGAGGTTCTGCGCAGCGCTGAGCTTCTCCTTCGGCAGCTCGTGCACCGTCGAGCGGTACGCACGACCGCGGTCGGTGAAGAACAGCACCCCGCCGAGGGCGGTGGTGTCGATGACCTGGGCGACGGCGTCGCGCTCCCCCGGGTTCGCGACGAGGGCCTTGCGCGTCCGCTCCGGCACGGCCCGCACGTAGCCGCGCGCGGTTACGGTGACGACGTAGGGCTCGTCCTCGACGAGGGAGACGACGTCGAGCGTGCCGGCATCGTCGGCGACGATCTGCGTGCGTCGCGGGGCCTTGTGCTCGTCGCGGACCGCCGTCAGCTCGTCGCGGATCACGCCCATCAGGGCGTCGCGTTTGGCGAGGATCCGGTTCAGCTCCTTCACCGTCGCGACGAGCTCCTTCTGCTCCTTTTCGAGCTCCTCGCGCCCCAGCTGCGTGAGCCGGCCGAGCGGCATGTCGAGGATGTGATTGGCCTGGATCTCGGAGAACCCGAAGCGCTTCGCCATCAGCGCGGTGCGCGCGGCGCCGCGATCCTTCGACGCGCGGATCGCCTTCACGATCGCGTCGATCATGTCGAGGGCCTTCACGAGCCCCTCGACGATGTGGAGCCGGTCCTGCGCCTTCTTCAGCCGGAACTGCGTGCGCCGGGTGACGACGACGACCTGGTGGTCGAGCCAGTGTTGCAGCGCCTCCTGCAAGGTGACGGTGCGGGGTACGTCGTCGACGAGCGCGACCATGTTGACCGGAAACGTCGTCTGCGCGGACGTGTGCTTGAACAGGTTGTTGAGCACGAACTGTGGGTTCGTGTCGGGCCGCAGCTCGATGACCAGACGGGTCTTTCCCTGCCCGGACTCGTTGCGGATGTCGCGTACGCCGTCGATCTTCCCGGCGACGACGAGCTCCGTCAGCTTGCCCGCGATCGCGTCGACGCTGGTCTGGAACGGCACCTCGGTGAGCACGATCGCCTGACCACCGCGGCGCGGCAGATCCTCGATCGTGTGCACGGCGCGCACCCGCACCGTCCCGCGGCCGGTGCGGTACGCATCCTTGATGCCGTCGTCGCCCATGATGAGGCCGCTGGTCGGGAAGTCGGGACCCTTCACGCTGCGCATCAGCTCCGACAGCGTCGCGTCGGGCTTGTCGATCAGCTTGATCGCGGCGTTGCACACTTCGGCGAGATTGTGGGGCGGGATGTTGGTGGCCATCCCGACGGCAATCCCTTGCGAGCCGTTCACGAGCAGATTCGGGAATCGCGAAGGCAACACGACCGGCTCGGTCGTGGACGCGTCGTAGTTCGGCTCGAAATCGACGGTGCCTTCGTCGATCCCAGCCAGCATCTCCATCGCGAGCGATGAGAGCCGGCACTCGGTGTAGCGCGACGCGGCCGGCGGATCAGACGGTGAACCGAAGTTGCCGTGCTTGTCGATGAGCGGGCCCGTGAGCGAGAACGACTGGCCCATGCGGACGAGCGCCTCGTAGATCGCCGAGTCGCCGTGCGGGTGGTAGTTCGCCATCACGTCGCCGACCACCCGCGCGCACTTCACAAACGGGCGATCGGGTCGGAGGTTGGAGTCGTGCATCGACCACAGGATCCGCCGCTGCACCGGCTTCAATCCGTCACGCGCGTCGGGCAGCGCGCGCTGAACGATGACACTCATCGCGTATTCGAGGAACGCGCTCTCGACCTCCTCCTGGAGTGAGCGCGTCGGGATCTCAGACGGCGGTTCGAGGGTCAATTGGTTGGTCGTCCGGCGACGAGCCATGGCGTCTCCCTAGATGTCCTAGATGTCGAGGAAACGGGCGTCTTTGGCGTTGCGTTGGATCCAGGAGCGACGCGACTCGACGTCGTCGCCCATCAGAACCGAGAGGACGTCGTCGGCGATCGCGGCCTGGTCGACGTCGATCTGCACGAGATGGCGCGTCTCGGGATCCATGCACGTCTCGCGCAGCTCGTGCGGATCCATCTCACCGAGCCCCTTGAACCGGGCGAACGCGAGCTGGCGGTTCGAGTGCTCCTCCATGAGCTGCAGGCGCGCGGTGTCGTCGGCGACATAGCGCTTCTCACCCCCGATCTCGACGGAGTACAGCGGCGGCTGTGCGACGTAGAGGCGGCCGTGCTCCACGAGCGGCGTCATCTGCCGGTAGAAGAACGTGATCAGCAACGTGCGGATGTGTCCGCCGTCGACATCGGCGTCGGCCAGGATGATCACGCGGCTGTAGCGCACCTTCGAGATCTCGAAGTCGGCGCCGATCCCGCCGCCGATCGCGGCGGTGAGCGACTGGATCTCGGCGTTGGCGACGACCTTGTCCATCGACGCGCGTTCGACGTTGAGGATCTTCCCCCGCAGCGGAAGGATCGCCTGGCTCTTGGGGTCACGGGCGTCACGCGCCGAGCCGCCGGCGGAGTCGCCTTCGACGAGGAACAGCTCGGTGCCGTCGCGATCGCGCGACGCGCAGTCGGCGAGCTTGTCGGGCATGCCCACGCCGTCGAGTGCGGTCTTGCGCCGCGTGAGATCGCGCGCCGACTTCGCCGCGGATCGCGCCTTCGCCGCGTTGGCGGCCTTCGTGACGATCGCCTTCGCAGGATTGGGGTGTTCCTCGAGCCAGCGCGTGAGATGCGTGTTCGTGGCGCGTTCCACGAGCGAGCGCATCTCGGTGTTGCCGAGCTTGCCCTTGGTCTGACCCTCGAACTGCGGATCGGCGAGACGCACGGAGACGATAGCGGTCAGGCCCTCGCGCACGTCGTCCCCCTGGAACGCCGCGTCCTTGGCCTTCACAAGGTTGCGATCCTTCGCGTAGCGGTTGATCGCCTGGGTGAGGGCGCGGCGGAAGCCCTCGACGTGCATGCCGCCCTCGGTCGTCGAGATGCCGTTCGCGAACGAGTGCAGACCCTCGTGGTAGCCGGTGTTCCACTGCCACGCGACCTCGACCTCACCCTCCGGGCCCTTGTCGCCGAAGTAGCCGACGTCTTTGAACAGCGGCTCCTTCGACTGGTTCAGGTGCCGCACGAAGTCGACGATGCCGCCGTCGAACGCGAACGTCTCCGACTGCTTGCGACCGGGACGCTCGTCGGCGAGCGCGATCGTGAGGCCGCGGTTCAGGAACGCCATCACCTGCAACCGTTCGGCGATCGTGGCGTAGCGGAACTCGACTTCTTCGAACACTTCGGGATCGGGCCAGAACGTGACGCTCGTTCCCGTGTGCCCGCGCTTCGACTGGCCGACGGCCTTCAGCTTTCCCTGCGGTACCCCGGGCTTCACCGCGCCGCGTCCGGCTTTCACCGCCGCGTACTCCTGGCGGTACGTGCGGCCACCGCGGTCGACTTCGAGGACGACACGCGACGACAGAGCGTTCACGACCGAGACGCCGACGCCGTGCAATCCGCCCGACACCTTGTATCCGCCGCCGCCGAACTTGCCGCCCGCGTGCAACGTGGTCATCACGATCTCCGCCGCGGACTTGCCCTTGTACTGCGGGTGCTCGTCGACCGGGATACCGCGCCCGTCGTCGGTGACGCGCACGCCGCCGTCGGCCAGCAGGGTCACGTCGATGCGCGTACACGAACCGGCCATGGCCTCGTCGACCGCGTTGTCGACGACTTCCCAGACCAGGTGATGGAGCCCGCTCGGCCCGGTCGAGCCGATGTACATGCCCGGGCGTTTTCGTACGGGATCGAGGCCCTCGAGCACCTGGATGTGCTCGGCCGAGTAGTCGCCGGTCGCCGTTCGGGCCATGGGGTCCACCGTACGTGACCGGTGTGTCGCGAACGAGTAACGCCCGCGGGGGCGAAGTGCGCGGAACCGACGCCGGAAACGATTCAGGAACGGGCGGCGAGGAAGGCTTCGACCTCGTCGGGACGAATCGGCGGTCCGAAGGCCGGACCCGTTCCGAACGTGCAGCCGAGCTCCCGGAGCCGGGAGACGTGTTCGTCGTCGTGCAGGTCGATCGCCACGACGACCCGGCCGAGGGCGCGCGCGTACGCGACGATCGCCGCGAGCAAGGCTGTGCTCGCGTCGCCGGGCGAGGGCGCGGTGCGCGCCGCGGCGACGAGCGGGCCCGCGACGGTCGTGGTCGGTGCCGGCAGCAGCCGTAGCTGCTCGAGCGACGAGACGGCCGACCCGAAGTCCCGCAAGCCGACGCCGAGCCCGAGGTCCCGGAGCCCTTCGGCCACGAGCGTCGCGACTTCGAGGTCGTGAGCGACGGCGGTTTCCGGAATGCCGAGCCAGCACAGCGCGGGAAGCACGTCGGAGCGCGCGAGCACGTCGCGCACGATCTCCGGCAGTACCGGCGACAACGCGCCCCCGCGAGTCAGCGTGATGCCGAGCCCGGGAACAATCGCTCCCGGCGGCTTGCGCTTCCAGTCACCGATGTGCGCGACCATCGTGCGCACGAGCGCGACGTCGAGCGCCCGCGCCATCCCTGCCTCTTCGACGACGCTCTCGATCGTCGCCGCGTCCTCGAGCACGCCCGCCGTCTCCCAGTCGACCACGCAGTCGAAGCCGACGATGCTGCGGTCGTCGAGCTTGGCCAGCGGTGAGCACAGCAACGGCAGGCGAGGCTGGTCGAGCAGGCGGCCGACGGTACGGCTGATGCGCCGCGTACGCGCGAGCTGCCGACGCAGCTCGTCGTCGAAGATCTCTATCCGACCGCGCCCCATGCGCTTCGCGCGATAGGCCGCGACGTCGGCGTTCGACAACAGCTGCTCGGCCGAGATCGGGTCCTCGCCCGACGCGCTCGCGATGCCGATGCTCGCGCCGATGAGCATCTCGTGGCCGTGGATGTCGTACGGTTGGTTGAGCGCGTCGAGCACTCGCTGCGCGATGTGCAGGGCATGACCGGAGACACCGCCGCGAGCGTCGCGGTCGACGTCGTCCGAATTGCTGCAACCGACGACGAACTCGTCGCCCCCGAGCCGCACGCACAGATCGCCGGTGCGCAGCGCACCGCGTAACCGATCGGCGACCTGCACGAGCAGCTCGTCACCCGACGCGTGACCGAGCATGTCGTTGACACGCTTGAAGCCGTCGAGGTCGATGAACAGCAACGCCACGCCGGCGCCGCCGCGCCGCGCGCGCGCGAGCGCGGCCGACAGCTCCTCCAGCAGCAGCGCGCGGCTCCCGAGGCCGGTGAGTCGATCGTGCGTCGCGTCGTGCTCGAGCTGCTCCTCGAGAACCTTGCGGTCGGTCACGTCCTCCAACGTCCGCAGGTATCCGGCGACGCGTCCATCCGTGGCGCGCAGCGGTACGGAGCGCAGGCTCAACCACCGCTGCACACCGTTCGGAAGCGAGATGTGCAGCTCGCACGCGGGCGCGTCGCCGCCATCGGCGTCCGGTTCCCTCGCGTCGGCGGGAGCGACGTCGAGGCACCGGATCTCGTCGGGCGGTATGACCGTCGACCAGCCGTGGCCGAGCGCCTCGTGCGCGCAGAGACCGGTGAGCCGTTCGAACGCGGGGTTCACGAGCGTGCAGCGCTCGTCGAGGTCGACCTCGAAGATGCCGATCGGGCTCGCGCCGAACAAGGTGCGCCAGCGCGCTTCCCGGTCGAACACGGTTTGGTCCACTGCGCGCACCACGGTCCCGCGAATGTCGGGATGGTCGAGCAGATTGCAGAACACGAGCGTCATGTCGTGCCAGCCGTCGTGCTCGTTGTGTGCGCGAACGCGGATCTCGACGTCGACGCCCGGAAGCGACCGGCTGCGGGTCAGACCCTCGAAGACGACCCGCTGGTCGTCGCGGTGGACCCAGTCGACGAGCTTGACGTCGAGATCGCCGATACGAGAGAACCCGGCGTCGACGTACGCACCCAAACGGCCCAGCATGATGCGCGGTCGCAGATCGGGGCCGAGGATCGCCACCGCGTCGGCGAGCGCGCGCAGAACGCCCGGATCGCGTACGTCGAGTGGTTCAGCCGCCGTGTCCGTCCCGTCGTCCCGCGGCGCGACGAACGGAGAAACCCCTGCCATCGGGCTTGCATCGACATCGGCGAAGCAAAGCCTTATAGCGTCCACCGCATGACGACGAACTTCACGTCTCCCGAGGAGCTGCTCGGCGCTGTCGGGACGGATCTGGGGGTGACCGACTGGGTCACGATCACTCAGGACCAGATCGACAAATTCGCCGAAGCCACGCTCGACAACCAGTGGATCCACGTCGACACCGAACGCGCCAAAGCGGGACCTTTCGGAACACCGATCGCCCACGGCTTCCTCACGATGTCACTCGCGGCACATTTCCTCGCCCAGCTGGTCCACGTCAGCAACATCTCGATGGGCATCAACTACGGCGTCGACAAGGTCCGGTTCCCGGCGCCGGTCCCGGTGAACTCCCGCGTGCGGGCCCGGGGCGAATTGCTCGACGCCAAGGAGGTACCCGGCGGCGTCCAGGCGACGACCCGGATCACTATCGAGCGCGAGGGCGGCGACAAGCCCGTCGCGATCGTCGACACGATCTCGAGGTACCTCGCATGACCTTGCTCGACTCGTTCCGACTCGACGACAAGACGGCGATCGTGACCGGCGCCGGCCGTGGCATCGGCGCTTCGATCGCCCGCACGTTCGCCGATGCGGGCGCGAACGTCGTGATCACGGCCCGGACGAAGGAGCAGCTCGACGCAGTCGCGTCGGACATCCGTGCCTCGGGTCGCGAAGCGCTCGTCGTTCCGGCCGACGTCAACGACAACGATGTGCTCGAGGCGCTCGTCGGCCAGGCGGTCGCCGAGTTCGGACGCCTCGACATTGTCGTGAACAACGCGGGCGGCACCATGCCGCGTCCGTTCCTCGACACCAGTCCCGGCTTCTTCGAGCGGTCGTTCCATTTCAACGTGACGACGGCCTTCGTGCTGAGCAAGGCCGCGACGCCGCACCTGCTCGCGTCGGGCGCGGGCTCGATCGTCAACATCTCGTCCGCGATCGGGCGCCTCCGCGATCGCGGCTTCGTTGCGTACGGCACCGCGAAAGCGGCGTTGACCCACATGACCCGCCTTACCGCGGCCGACCTCGCGCCCAAGGTCCGCGTCAACGCGATCGCGGTCGGCTCCATCGCGACGAGCGCGCTCGAAGTCGTGCTCGACAATCCCGAGATCCGCGACGAGATGGTGCGCCGCACCCCGCTCAAGCGCCTCGGCGTTCCCGAGGACATCGCCGCGTGCGCGTTGTATCTCGCGTCTCCGGCGAGCAGCTTCGTCACCGGCAAGCTCTTCGAGATCGACGGCGGTCTCGAGGAGGCAAACCTCGAGCTCGGGCTCCCCGACCTCGCCTAGGCAGTCTCGGCGCGGTTGTCTGCTTCCCGGGGCCCATCTGTCCTTCCCGACGGGACAGACGGGCACCAGAACACGAGGCCGAGCGGCGCGTGGCGGAGACCGGCTGCTCTCGCGCCGGCGATATCGTTGCGGACGCAAGCAACACGTCGGCCCGAGGAGCGTCCGATGCTCGTGCAGATCATCACCGGGACGACCCGTGAAGGTCGTTTCAGCGAGAAGGTCGCGGCCTGGGTCGAGCGTGAGCTGACGCAGCGGACCGATTTCGACATCGAGACCGTCGATCTCCGCGACCATCCGCTTCCCTACTTCGAAGGCATGGCTCCCGCTCGACGAGGACGCGACTACCCGAGCGACGAAGTGGCGCGCTTCGGGCAGACGATCGACCGCGCCGACGGTTACGTCGTGCTCACCGCCGAGTACAACCACGGCTACCCCGCCGTCTTGAAGAACGCGATGGATTGGACGTTCGTCGAGTGGCGGCGCAAGCCGATCACCTTCGTGGGTTGGGGCAATGTCGGCGGCGCACGGGCCGTCGAACAACTGCGCGAGGTCGCGGTCGAGTTCGAGATGGCGCCCCTACGCCACGCCGTGCACGTCCTCCCCGAAGTCATGATCGCGATGCGCACCAGCGACGACCCTTGGGACCTCGCCCCACTCGAACCGCTGAAACCGAGGCTCGATCTCCTCGCCGACGATCTCGCATGGTGGGTCCGCGCGCTCGCCGCGGCCCGCGCCCACGAGCACGCCGCATGAGCGAGCAACTGGCGGCGCTGCGCCTCTCGAGTGATCGGCTGCGTGAGCTCGCCGACGTGCTCGACGACCGCGCCCTCGCGCGGTCTGCGTACCCGACGGACTGGTCGGTCGCCGACGTCCTTTCCCACATCGGTTCGGGTGCGGTGATCATGGCGCGCCGGCTCGAGGACAGTCTGCGCGGACTGGAGACGCCCGACGCGTTCGCGCCGGCCGTGTGGGACGAGTGGAACGCGAAGAAGGATCCGGCCAAGGCGGCGGACGGACTCGCTGCGGACCGCGCCTACGTCGAGCGGCTCGAAGCGCTCAACGAAGCCGAGCGCGCATCCCTCGTGTTCGTCATGGGCCCGCTGCGGCTGGGATTCGACGACGCCGTATCGCTTCGGTTGAACGAGCACGCGCTCCACACGTGGGACGTCGAGGTCGCATTCAACCCTAGCGCCGTGATACCGGACGCGATCGTGGCGGAAGTCATCGACCACCTCGAGATGATTGCCGGGTTCACGGCACGTCCGACCGGCGCGACCGAGACCGTCGTGGTCGCGACGACCGACCCTGAGCGTCGGTTCAGAGTGTCTCTCACGCCGGACGCCGTCTCGTTCGCCGCGGCTCCGGCCGCGTCCGCGGACGGCGACGCGGACACAACCGTGCCCGCCGAGCAATGGATCCGTCTCGTGTACGGCCGGCTCGATCCGGCCGACGGCGTCCTGCAGAAGCTCGTCCCCGTGTTTCCCGGGCCGTGACATGAGTGTGCCGCTCTCGATTCTGGATCTGGCGACGGTCGGCAAGAAGGAGACTCCGCGCGATGCACTCGACACGAGCGTGGCGATCGCGCAGCTCGCGGAGACGCAGGGCTACCGCCGCGTGTGGTACGCCGAGCACCACAACATTCGTGCCATCGCGTCGTCGGCGACGAGTGTCGTGATCGCGCACGTCGCGGCGCACACGAGCTCGATCCGTCTCGGGTCCGGCGGCATCATGCTGCCGAACCACGCGCCGATCGTGATCGCCGAACAGTTCGGGACGCTCGCGACGCTGCACCCCGGCCGCATCGACCTCGGAATCGGCCGGGCGCCGGGCACCGACCAGACCACGATGCGAGCCCTGCGGCGCGACCCGATGTCGGCCGAGGACTTCCCCCGTGATGTCCTGGAGCTCCAGGGTTACCTGCGCGGCGAGACGCGCGTCCCGGGGGTGAACGCGACGCCCGGCGCCGGCACGAACGTGCCGCTCTACATCCTGGGCTCGTCCTTGTTCGGGGCTCAGCTCGCGGCGCTCCTCGGACTGCCGTACGCGTTCGCATCCCATTTCGCACCGGCTTCGTTGCACGATGCGATCGCGATCTACCGCGCTCGATTCCAGGCGTCGGAGCAGCTCGACCACCCCTACGTGATCGCCGGCGCGAACGTGCTCGTCGCCGACACCGCCGAGGATGCGCAGCGCTCCTTCGAAGCCGTGCGGCGGGCGCGGGTCGGAATCATCGTGGGTCGCGACCGGTCGTACACCGACGAGGAAGCGGACGCGGTGCTCGCGTCGCCGCAGGGCCGGTACGTCGACCAGATGCTGCAGTATTCGGCGGTCGGTACCTCCGATGTCGTCCGGCAGTATCTCGACACGTTCGCGAACGAGACCGGCGCGGACGAACTGATGGTCGTGCACGCCGTGCCCAACGCACAGGCCCGCCTGCGATCCGTGGAGCTCCTGCCGGGACTGCGCGCTTAGCAGACGACGCCTGCTCTCAGTCGACGACGCCGATCTGAGAGCCGTCGGGCTGGATCCGGTGGGACACGCCGAGAACTTGGACGAGAAGCGGCGGTTGGCTGATCGCCACGGAATCACCGGGCGAGAGCCGGTACGGGATCATCTTCATGACGACGTAGAGCTCGACGCTCTTGCCCGGGTGCACGTCGACGCGATCAGTCGGCTTCGCTCGCTCCCACTGTCCGATCAGGTGATCGTCGGTCTGCGCATGGCCACGACCGAGGAGCGCGCGAGCACAACGCGCGCCGCCGCTCAGCCGTCCATGAACTCATAGACGTCGTCGGGGACGACGAATCCATCGTCACCGGGGCTCCACGGCAGCGCGGCGACGACGGACTCGATCGCGATCGGTCCGTAGACGTGCGGAAACTCCCCGGCGAAGGAATCGGCCGAGGGTTCCCACCGCAACTCGCTCGTCAGCTCGTCGGGATCGATGCACAGGAGCAACAGATCGGGGACGTCGCGGTAGAACCACTGCGCGACGTGCGTCACCTGGGTCGGCAACGAGCAGTGGATGAATCCCTCGGTCTCGAGACTCGGCGCCCGATATTCACCGGCTGCGCACGCAGCCTTCCATTCGGGTGCCGTGGTGATGTGCAGGATGAGCCGGCGCATGTTGCGAGCCTAGACAGCAACGGTACGTTGAGCGCCCGTGACCGCGTATGCGCTGCTGCTCCGTCCGGCCGCGAATCGTGTGTACACGAAGGGCGCGGCGGCACTCGGCGTAGCCGAGCTCTCGGTTCTCGGTGCCGATGTCCTGCACGGTGCATTGAACGCGATCGCGCCGGACACGATCGCCGGCGTCGGCTACGTGCGGTTCGAGACGGATGCACCCCTCACCGACGGCCGGCGCGCGGTTCTCGCGAATCATTCGTCCGCCCTCGCCCTGTTCCGGATCGAAGCGGACGACCGGATGGTTCCCGTCGCGCTCGAGCCGGTCGCGTATCTCGACGACGACCTCGTCACGATTCCTCGGTACAAGGGCAAGACCAACGAGCAGTTCACGAAGCTGCTGCTCAACGTCACGCTCGCCGCTTGCACGCGCGGAACCGACTGGCCGGGTCGGCGCCTGCGCGTGCTCGATCCCGTGTGTGGGCGCGCTACCACGCTCGCCCACGCGCTCGTGTACGGCTTCGACGCCGACGGGGTGGAGATCGACCGCGCCGCCTACGACGCCTTCCGCGCTTTCTTCCTCACCTGGTTGAAGGACAAGCGCTACAAGCACCGGACCGATACGACGCCGCTGCGCCGTGACGGCAAGGTCACGGGGCGCCGGCTCGATGTCGTCTTCGCGCGCAGCAAGGACGAGTACCGGGCCGACGACGTCCAACGGGTCCGGTTCGCGAACGACGACACGGTGACGCTCGCCGAGCACTTCCCCAAGCCGGTGTTCGACCTCGTCGTCGCCGATCTCCCCTACGGCGTGCAGCACACGAACCGGGCGCGGCCTGCGGCCCGGACGCGCGATCCCGGCGACCTGGTCGACGCCGCGCTGGACGGTTGGGTCGGCGCGATGAAGCCTGGCGCCGCGATCGGCCTGTCGTGGAACACGAAGACGCTGAGACGCGAGTCACTGGTCGCGCTGCTGCGCGCGCACGGACTCGATCCGCGCCGCCCCGACGACGAGTCATTCCGGCACCGCGTCGACCACGCGATCACCCGCGACCTCGTCGTCGCGGTCAAGCCCGGCTGAGCGGGCCGATCCGAGCCGACGCGCTCAGCCGCGCGGCTGCGAGAGCGCGAGCGCATTCTCGCGCATCACGAGCTCGATGTCGCTCGCGGTGAAGTTCGGGAGATCGTCGACGAACGACTTCGGGTCGGCGAGACCCTCGGCGTGCGGATAGTCCGAACCGAAGATCATGTGCGTCGCCCCGAGCGAGTCGCGCAGCTCCTCGAGGTCGTCCTCGTAGTACGGCGACACCCACACGTGCGTCTGCACCTGTTCGACGGGGTCGACGCCGTCGTAGGCCCCGGGCACCTGGCCGAACGACTTCTTCAGGGCCTTCAGCAGCAGGGCGACCCACTCCGAACCGCTCTCGATCGTCGCGACGCGCAATCCGGGATGACGCCGGAGCACGCCGTGGCACGCGAGGGCCGCGACCGTGTCGTAGATCGGGCGGTGACCGCCGGTCACGGTCCGGAAGGGGTCGTTGCGGAAGGCCTGGAAGTCACCGCCACCGCCCCACTCGTCGGCGTAGCGGTTGTAGCCCGCGTCGCCCGAGTGGTACGCGACGAGGACGTCTGCCTCCGCGAGGCGAGCCCACATGGGGTCGTACACCCGGTCGCCGGGGCTGCGCGAGAAGCTCGGGCCGCGAACGGGGCCGGAACGCATCACGACGACATGCGCACCGTTTGCGAGCGCGTACTCGACTTCGCGCGTCGCGCGCGCGGGGTCCTGGAGCGCGATGTACGGCGCCGCGTAGATACGGTCGTCGTAGTTGTAGGTCCAGTCGTCGAGCATCCACTCGTTGAACGCGTGGAAGACGTCGTGAAGCGCGTCCGGATCGTGCAACAGTGCTTCCTCGACGCCGACCCCGAGCGTCGGGAAGAGGAAACACCCCTGCATGCCCTGCGTGTCCATGAGCTTCACGCGAGCGGCCGGCTCGCGGTAGGCGGGACTGATCGGCTCGAGCTCACCGAACGCGGCTCGGATGTCGTCGCCGGCCTGCTTGCCGCGGAAGTACTCGTCGAGACAGCCGGGCCGGGCGACGGGGTCGAAGGTGGGGTTCGGGATGAACCGGAAGATCTTGTTGTCGATGATCATCCGGTGCTTGCCGTCGATGTCGGCCCACTGCACGAGCTTCGAGCGCCGTCCGGGAAGGTGACGGATGAACGCGTCGGTCGCCTCGTAGTAGTGGTTGTCGGCGTCGAAGACGTCGAAATCAACGGTGCCCATTGCGACCTCCGCGGGAACCCCGGCGCTCGGGAGCTTTCTAGAACGACGTTCTAGTCTACCGCGGTCGCGCTCGGATCGGGCATTCGCTCCGACCGCAACGCCGACCGGCGGAGTTTGCCCGCGTCGTCGCGCAGCGGCTCTCCGGTGAACTCGAACGTGCGCGGGATCTTGTAGCGGACGAGCCGTTCGGCGAGGTGCGCGCGCAGTTCGTCGACGTCGATCGGCGTGCCGTCGTCGGTGTGCACGATCGCGTGCACGCGACTTCCGAGATCCTCGTCGGGGAGTCCGATGACTGCGCTGCTCCGCACCCGGGCGTGCTCGTCGATCGCGGCTTCGACCTCCGCCGGATAGATGTTCGCTCCGCCGGCGAGAATCATGTCCGTCTGGCGATCGCTCAGGTAGAGGTAGCCATCGGCGTCGATTGCACCCATGTCGCCGAGCGACTCCCAACCGCCGTCGATCCGGCGGGCCTCGGCGCCGATGTAACGGTAGGTTCGGACGCTCTCGTCCTCCGACGGCCGCATGAAGATCTCACCGACCTCACCGGGATCGGCCACGGTTCCATCGGCGCGCAGCACGCGGAACTGATTGACGTTGATCCGGCCCACCGAGCCGCGGTGTTCGAGCCACTCGCGGCCGGTGATGATCGTGGCGGCCTGCGCCTCGGTTCCCGCGTACAGCTCCCAGATCGTGTCGGCGCCGAGCCACTCGATCCACTCCTCCTTGAGCCACGGCGGACACGGTGCCGCCAGATGCCACACCGTGCTCAACGAGGAGACGTCGTAGCGATCCCGCACGTCGCGCGGAAGCTTCGATATGCGCGCCATCATCGTCGGTACGACGTAGAGCGAATCGGGATGCCACCGGTCGATCAGCTGCAGCGTGCGCTCGGCGTCGAACTTGCCTCCGAGCACCACATGGTTCCCCGCGAGGAGCGCGCAGGCCACCCACATGAACGGGCCGTTGTGGTAGAGCGGGCCCGGCATCAGGTGCGTCCCGTTCAGCGTCATGTTGAGGAGCGGCTTCGCATCCGGATCGATCGTGCTCGGCTGGTTCGCGAGGATCAGCTTCGGGCGGCCCGTCGATCCACCGGACGTCATCGCTTTGAACGGATCCGAGATGGCGTCTGGGAGCGGGCCGTCGATGTAACCGTCGACGGCGAGCGGCGCATCGACGACGACGCGCGGGGCGGCCAGCTCGATGATCGCGTCGAGCTCGCGTTTCGGCAGACGCGACGAAACCGGTTGCGGCGTCGCGCCGAGCTTCCAGCACGCGATTGTCGTGGCGACGAACGCAACCGAGTTCGGGCGAGCGATCGTCACCAGGTCGCCGCGCGTCACGCCCCGGTCGGCGAGCGCGCGGGCGGTGCGATTCGCAAGCGACTCGAGCTCGGCCCGGGTCACCGTCTCGTGTTCGTCGGTGACCGCGAGGTGCCCGGGATCGGCAACCGCGTGGTCGTGGAGGCGTTGCTGGTACGAGATCAGAGCCACGGACGCGATTCTGACGCGCGTCCACAGCGCCGGACAGCCGACTTGATCCAGCGGATCTGCCACAGCTGCCCGCAGCAATCCCGGCAAGCGTCGAGATGGGTGGCGATGACGATCATCGTCGTCACGTCGCACTCGCAGTCGGCGTAGCTGTCGATCAACGCGAGCACTTCGGCACACGAGGGTTCGTCCGTGAGCACAGGAATTCCAACGTGCGGATCCACCCGCAGATTCCCGGTGCCGTAGGGTCTCGCGCCATGCAGAGCTCGAAACCGCTTGCCGGCACGTCCGCGCTCGTCACCGGCGGGGCGTCCGGCATGGGCGAGGCCTCGGCCCGCCGGCTCGCCGACGCCGGCGCGACCGTCGTGATCGTCGACCGTGACCAGGCCAAAGGCGAACGCGTCGCAGCCGAGTTGAGCGGAGCCTTCGCGCCGGCCGACGTCACGAGCGAGCCCGATGTCGGCGCCGCCGTCGAAGCCGCGAAGCAGCTCGGCTCCCTGCGCGCCTGTGTCCACTGCGCGGGGATCGGGTGGGCCGAGCGCACGCTCAATCGGGCCGGCGCCCCGCACTCGCTCGAGACGTTCCGCAAGGTCCTCGACGTCAATCTCGTGGGCACGTTCAACGTGCTGCGGCTCGCGGCTGCGGCCATGGCGGACAACGAACCGGACGAGAACGGCGAGCGCGGCGTCATCGTGAACACTGCGTCGATCGCCGCCTACGACGGTCAGATCGGACAGGCCGCGTACTCGGCCTCGAAGGGTGGCGTGGTCGCGCTCACCCTGACGGCGGCGCGCGACCTCGCGGCGATCGGCGTGCGCGTATGCACGATCGCGCCGGGGCTCGTCGACACCCCGCTCCTGGGCACGCTCCCCGCCGAGGCACGGGAAACGCTGGCCCAATCGGTGCTGTTCCCGAAGCGGCTGGGCGTGCCCGACGACTTCGCCTCTCTCGCGATGGAGATCGTCCGCAATGCGTACCTGAACGGCGAGGTGATCCGGATGGACGCGGGCATCCGGATGCCGCCAAAGTAGGCCCATGGCCAGCCACCCCACCCGCGCCGACATCGATCTGCTCGACGGGAGCTTCTACGTCGACGATCCGCACGAGAAGTACACGTGGATGCGCGAGAACGCGCCGGTGTACTTCGACGAGAGGAACGGCGTGTGGGGTATCGCGTCTTACGAAGCGCTTCTCGCGATGGAAAAGGATCCGTCGACGTTCTCGAACGCCGGGGGCATCCGCCCCGATTCGGGCCCGATCCCGATGATGATCGACATGGACGATCCCGAACACTGGAAGCGACGCAAGCTCGTGAACAAGGGCTTCACGCCGCGCCGGGTCCGCGACAGCGAAGACAACATCCGCGACGTGTGCGACGCGATCATCGACACGGTCTGCGAGCGGGGCGAGTGCGACTTCGTTAACGACATCGCGGCACCGCTCCCGATGATCCTGATCGGCGACATGCTCGGTGTGGAGCCCGACGATCGCGGTGATCTGCTGCGGTGGTCGGACGACATGGTCAGCGCGCAGAGCGGCAACGCGACCGAAGAGCAGTGGATGAAGGCGATGCAGGCCATGGAGGGCTACACCGCCTTCTGCACGCACGCGGTCGCCGAACGGCAGCAGCGTCCGACCGACGACCTGATGAGTGTGCTGGTCCACGCCGAGGTCGACGGCGACCGCCTCGCACCGGACGACGTCTTGCACGAGTCGCTGCTGATCCTCGTCGGCGGCGACGAGACGACGCGCCACGTCATCAGCGGCGGTGTCGAGCAGCTGATGCTCCATCCCGACCAGCGGCAGCTGCTCGTCGACGACCCGTCGAAGATCCAGGTCGCGGTCGAAGAGATGCTCCGCTGGGTCTCCCCCATCAAGAACATGTGCCGCACGGTCACGCACGACACGACGTTCATGGGGCAGGACATGGTGGCCGGCCAGAAGTGCATGCTGCTCTTCGAGTCGGCCAACCGCGACACGACGCGCTTCGACGAGCCGTTCCGGTTCGACGTCGAACGGCAACCGAACGAGCACCTCGCGTTCGGTTTCGGTGCCCACTTCTGTCTCGGCCAGGCGCTCGCGCGTCTCGAGTTGAAGGTGATGTTCGAGCAGCTGCTCGCGCGCATGCCCGACCTCGAGCTCGCCGCCGATCCGGCCACGCTTCCCCGCCGGCGCGCCAACTTCATCAGCGGTCTCGAGTCGATGCCCGTGCGATTTTCCAAGTCGGCGCCGATCGGCCGAACCGATCTGAGCGCGACGCGCTGATCCTTTCTCCATGGGCGTGTGGACGGTCGAGGATCACCTGCGCGACAAGCCGCAGGACGTCCTGGAGCTGTTCGAGGCGTTCGAGCGGCTCGTCCGGCAGTGCGGCCCGTACGAGCAACGCGTCAGTACGGGGCTTCGCCGGTGTCACTCCTCGCCACGGCGATCTCACCGGCTTCCTCGACTTGACGCACGAGGTGCACGAGCCGCCGTTCACCCGGGTCTCCCCGTACACGAAGCGCCTCTGGGTTCACCGCTTCGTTGTCAGCGCCGTCGACCAGTTCGGGGCCTCGTTCGCGGCGCGCGTTGCCGAGGCCCGCCGTCGGCCACGGAGCGCATCGTTGAACCGGCAGGCGCACGCCCGCGTCGGGCATGATGCTCGGCCGGATCCGACTCGTCCTCTTCCCTGCTGATCGGAGCAATCCATGGACAATCGTGCGTTGGTCGAAAAGCTCTGGGTCGACCTCTACAACCGCGATTTCGCAGCCGTGGGCGCCGCGTTCGCCGATGACGGCGAATACACCGACATGCCGACGCCTCCGGAGGATGTCGCACGCGGTCCGGAGCAGATCGCGGCGCGACTCCGACTCGGGCTGGAGCCGCTTACCGGCATATCGCACGACATCCGGGTCGTCGTTGCCGAGGGCGACACGGTCGTGACGGAGCACGTCGAGCACTGGGAATGGCCCACCGGCGAACGCGCCTCACTGCCGTTCGTCTCGATGCACGAGGCGCGCGACGGCAAGCTGGTGCGTTGGTGGGATTACTGGGATCTCGCCACGCTGATGAACTCGGCGCCCGCTTGGTGGGTCGAGCACATCATGAACGAGTCCGCGCGCATCGGGCTGCGCGAGGAGTGAGACGGCAGTCTTCGCGCCGGTGATCCTCGTCGACCGTCCGCGCTGGCCGGCGCACGGCACGCGGTTCGCCCATCTGGTGAGCGACGACTCGCTCGACGAGTTGCACGCGTTCGCGGCGACGGTGTCGTCGAAGTTGCCGCGCCCCCTACGCTTCCACCACGACCATTACGACGTGGCCGCGGAGTGGTGGCCACGCGTCGTCGACGCGGGCGCGGTCGTCGTGACGACGCACGAGCTCGTCCGGCGGCTGCGGGCGGCCGGGCTGCGGCGCCCGTCGGGCCGAGCGGGCTGAGCCGGGCTACGAAGCCGAGGGCGCCGGCATGCGCCAGAGCTCGTCGCCGTGATCCGAGATCCGGTCGACGATTCCCTGATCTCCCGCGCACACCACGTACTCGACGTTGCGGAGATGCGACACGCGACCGACCTTCTCTCCCGCCGGATTGTGGATGCCGATCTGGGCACCGATGTAGCGCTTCGAGTCGAACGCGAGAGTCGCCACCGCGCCGCCCCGGGACCGGCACGCCTCCTCGAGCTCGTCGATCTTGACCCACGACTCATTGTTGTACGAGACGACGACGAGCTCGGCGTCGATGTCGCGCACGAGCCCGAGCAATGCGCGCGGCATCGCCCGGCGGTCGTTGAAGACACTCTTCGTCGACGTATCGCGCGCGTCGATGCGCTTGCAGGCGACGCCGTAGTGCTCGGGAGCGTCCCATGCGACGAGCGTCTCCCACACGTGATAGTTCGTGAAGTAGCGGTGCTGGTTGTACGGCGGGTCGAGGTACGCGACGTCGAACGAACCGAGGGTGGCGGCGACGGCGCAGGCATCGCCGCGCACCGCCGCTCCCGCACCGGCCACGAGCGCGGGGACGCGCAGCTCGATGTCGCGGTACGAGCGATCGGCCCACTGCTTCACGTACGCCATCTGCAGTCCGGTGGTCGAGTCGACGCGATCCGCCGCCTCGATCAGGCTCGTGAGCAACACCGGGTACAGCCACGTTCCTCGGTACTCGGACTCGATCGCGTCGCGCATCGCGTCGATGCGCCGGCCGTTGTGCGGCTGCACGTAGCGCGACTGCACGCCGAACGTCTCGGTGAAATAGCCGTCGTAGCCCGGCCGGGCGGCCAGGTCGCGCAGCGCCTCCTCGATCGCGCCCGAGTCGGCAGTGGCACCGTCGAGCGCGACGTAGCACTGCGCGAACACCTCGGAGTAACGCGCGGTGTCAACCGACGTCACGTGGGCGCCGCGGCGTTTCATCTCCTGCGCGACCCGTGTCGTCCCCGTGAACAGGTCGAGCGCGCGGCCCGCACCCGACACCTCGGTGATCGCTCCCAATACCGGCACCAGCCGCCGCTTCGAACCGAGGTACTTGATCACGTCGAGCGGCGAGCGTACGCCGCGGACGGCACGGGAACGCGGACTGACGGAGCGCGGACGAGCCGGGCTCTCAGAACACGATCACGCTGCGGGCGACTTCGCCCGCCTGCATGGCGCGGAACGCGTCGTTGACGTCGTCGAGCGCGATCCGCCGGGTGACGAGCGCATCGAGATCGAGCCGACCCTGGCGTTGCAGCTCGATGACCTTCGGAAAGTCTCGAGCGGGATCCGTCGATCCGTACACGCAGCCGCGCAACGTCTTGGCGCCGACCATCAACTGCATCGCTCCGAACTGCGCCATGTCGGTGAAGCTGCCGGCGCCGACGATCGTGCACGTTCCCGCGTTGCGGGTCATGTCGAACGCAGCTTCGATGGTGTCGGAGCGGCCGACGACCTCGAAGACGTGGTCGGCGCCCCGGCCTTCGGTCAGCTCGCGCACCGCGGCAGTTGCGTCGGAGGATGACGCGTCGACGACATCGGTCGCGCCGCACCTCTTGGCGAGATCGAACTTCGCCGAGACGCGTTCGATCGCGATGATCGGCGACGCGCCGGCGAGCCGTGCTCCCTGGATCGCCGCGAGCCCCACGCCGCCGCATCCGATCACGGCCACACTTGCGCCGGGTTCGACGCGCGCGCTGTTGCAGACCGCGCCGACCCCGGTGACGACGCCGCACCCGACGAGCGCGCCGAGCTCGAGCGGGAAGTCGCGGTCGATCTTCACGCAGGCCCGCTCCGGCACGATGGTCTCCTCGCCGAACGTCGCGGTGCCGAACGCGGCAAGGAAGGCCGTCCCGTCGTCCGCCGTCGCGTACGGCATCGCGAACGCGTGATCGAGCCCGTGCTCGCACAGCTCGGGATGGCCGCGCAGGCAGAAGAAGCACGTACGACACGGCGCGACCCAGGCGAGCACCACGTGGTCGCCGACCTCGACCGTCGTCACGGCATCGCCGGCCGCGACGACCACACCCGCGCCCTCGTGCCCGAGCACCGCGGGAAGTGGATGCGGGATCGTGCCGTCCTGGATGGAGAGGTCGGAGTGGCAGACGCCGCTCGCGGCGACGCACACCTGCACATCGTGCGCGCCGAGATCACGCAGCCGGAGATCCTCGATGACGAATTCGGCCCCGGCGCCGCGCAGCGCCGCCGCCTTCACGACTTGACCGAGAACCGCAGGTGGAGGTTCTCCGTCTGGCGAATGCCCGGCGAGAACGAGATCTGCGTTTCCGGCGCGAGCTCGTAGTCGGCGACGCGCCGGTGGAATTCCTCGAGCGCCACGGTCAGCTCCAGTCGCGCGAGGTGCGACCCGAGACACCGGTGCGCACCACCGCCGAACGCGAGGTGCCGGTTGGTCGGGCGGTCGAAGCGAACCTCGGACGCGTCCTCGAACTCGTCGCGGTCGGCATTGGCAGCACCGATCAGCAGCGTCGCGCCGTCGCCGGCCTGCAGCCGCACACCGGCCATCTCGCAGTCCTGCACGATCTTGCGAGGCACCATCATGACGGGGGTCTGATGACGGAGAAGCTCCTCGACCGCCCCGGGCACGAGCGCGCCGTCGTTCAGCAGCGCCTGGCGGCGCTCCGGGTGTTGCGCGAGGTACACGATCATGCAGTCGAGCGTTGCGGTGACCGTGTCAAGACCACCGAGCAGGAGCAGATGCGTCGTCCCGAGCAGCTCCGCGTGCGTGAGGGGACGGCCGTCGACCTCGCCGTGCACGACCGTGCTCAGCAACCGGTCGTCGGGGTGCGATCGCTTCTCCTCGATCTTCGCCTCGAAGTAATCCTCGATCGCCTTGCCCGCGGCCGCGCGCTTCGCCTCGACCTCCGCCTCCGTGTTGCCCTGCGGCCGGATTGTGTCGTCGCGCCAGCGCAGGAACTGCGGCAGGTCTTCGTGGGGCAGGCCCATCAGCGCGAGGAAGATCGTCGACGGCAAGGGCGTCGCGAAATCCTCGTGGAAGTCGCACTCGCCGCGGGCGATGAACACGTCGATGATCTCGTTGACAAGCGCGCGCGCTTCGGGCTCGAGCTCGGCCATGCGCTTGGGCGAAAACTGAGGGTCGAGGAGCCGGCGGTACTTCGCGTGTTCCGGCGGGTCGACCGACAGCGGGATCAACGGGTACTCGTTGCCGACCTGCACGACGCCGTCGGACGAGAACACCTCGGGGTGCTTCAGTGCCCACAACACGTCGGCGTAGCGGGAGACGTTGACGCTGAAACCGCCGAACATCCCCACTTCGCGATTGACGGGACACCGATCGTGCACCTCGTGGTACACCGGATGCGGATCGTCCGCGCACTGCTGCGAGAACACGTCGGTCGAAGAGTCGCCCGTGCCGCTCGAGATGGCGTCTTCGGTGTACATCAATGCTCCTTGGATGCTTGATCGGTGATTGCCGGTAATTGCAGTTCCGGGGGGACGGGATGGCGGAAGAGCTTCGACGCGTTCTCCCACGTGACCTTGCGGATCACGTCGGCAGCGACGTCGTGCAGCGCAGTGGTCGCGCGGGGCTGCGTGTCGGGCCAGGTCGAGTCCGCGTGGGGATAGTCGCTCTCGATACATATGTGATCGACACCGATGTGTTCGCGCAGCGCGAACACCGAGCCGATGTCGATCGTGCAGAACCAGAAGTTGCGGCGCAGCGCCTCGGTCGGCGAGATCGAGGAGTCGTCCCAGCCGTCGGAGCCGACCGCGGAGTGGTCCATCACGTAATCGATGCGATCGATCAGCATCGGCACCCAGCTGATGCCACCCTCGGAGAACGCGACCTTGACGCGCGGGAAGCGCGTCGGCACCTGCGCCCAGAGCCACTCGGCTGCGGTGACGAGCGCGTTGACGGGGAACAGACACGTGTAGAGCTCGAGCGGCGCACCCGGTGAGCGCGCGGCCGTCCACGACGACGAACCGTTGTGCAGGCAGATGACGGTCTCCGTCTCCTCGCACGCGCGCAGGAACGGATCCCAGTACGGATCTCGGATCGACGGTCGCTTGAGGTCGACGGGATTCTCCGGGAAGCTGACCGCTTTGAAACCGCGTTCGGCGTTCTTGCGGACGTCGTCGGCCGCGATCTGCGGATCGTCGATCCACGCGAGCTGCAGAGGAATGACGCGGTCGGGATGCGGACCGGCCCACTCCTCGATGTGCCAGTCGTTCCACGCGCGCAGCGAGGCGAGCCCGAGTTCGGGATCCTTGCTGTTCGCGAAGATCGTTCCCGCGAAGCCGGCGATCAGCGACGGGAAGCAGAGCGACGCATACACGCCGTCGAGGTCCATGTCGGCGACGCGTGCCTCGATGTCGTAGCAACCGCGCCGCATCTCGTCGAACCGTGCGGGCTCCATGCTCCATTCGTGCTTGGGGCGGCCCGCGACGGCGTTGAGCCCGACCTGCGGATAGAGGTTTTCCTCGTAGACCCAGGTTTCACGGCCGTCCTCGAGCGTGACCACGCGCGGCGCCCGGTCCTGCAGTGCCACGGGGAGCCGGCCCTCGAAGCAGTGCGCGGGCTCGATGAGGTGATCGTCGACCGAGATGATCGTGAAGTTGCGGAGGCGGGGCTCGGGCTCGGGCAGGAACGTCGCGGTCATCGCGGCCCACCTCCGATCCCGGAAAGACAGAACGTCGTGAGGTAGCGCGCGAGCTCCTGCGCATCGGTCGCGCGGCCGACGACCACGTCGTGGATTCCGTCGAGCAACATCGCGAACATCGTCCGGGCGTCGCGCTTTGGATCGTCGGAGTCGAGGTAGCTCGCGAGAAGATCGACCAGTGGTGCGAGCGCGTCGCGAAGCTCGTCGTCGTGCACTTCGGTCAATCGCCGGTACTCGCGCACGAGGACGCCCGCGTAGCCGATTGCACCCGGGATCGCGACCATGTCGAAGAGTTCCGACACATACGTGCGCAGCGCGTCGTCACCCGTGCGGTCGCCGACGCGATCGACCAGTGCATCAGCGCCGAGCCGGCTGTCCTCGGCGAGGAGCGCGAGCAGCAGGTCGTCCTTGCTCTGGAAGCACGCGTAGAACGCCTTCAGTGACAGACCCGCCCGACCGGTCAGCTGCGCGACGGTGAACGCCGCGCTGCCGGTCTCGTTCGCCAGGTCGCGAGCCGCCGCCACGAGTTGCTGCGGCCGCCCGGCCTCTCCCGCAGAGAATGTCATTCTCCCCAGACTAGACCGCCCCGCACCCGACGTGTGCACCGACTTCCATGCCAACAGTTGGTGGAGAAATTGGTCTCAGCTCCCGAAAAACCTGCCAACTGTTGGCAGGGTTTCGGGTGGGTCAGGCGGGTTGGCTGCGGAGAATGCCCATGGCGAAGTACTGGGCGCCGCCGCCGTACGCCTGCGCGAGCGCAGTGCGCGCACCGTCGACCTGGTGCTCGCCCGCGAGACCGCGCACCTGGAGGGCGGCTTCCGCGAAGCGCAACATGCCCGACGCGCCGATCGGGTTCGACGAGAGCACTCCCCCCGACGGGTTCACCGGGAACGAGCCCGTGATCTCCGTGTCGCCGCTCTCGACCATCTTCCAGCCCTCGCCGGGTCCGGCGATGTCGTGGCCCTCGAGCCACATCGGCTCGTACCAACTGAACGGCACGTAGAGCTCGGCGACGTCGATCTCCTGACGCGGCACCGAGACGCCGGCCTGCTCGTAGACGTCGTGCGCGCATTCCACGCCGGCTTGCGGACGTACCGGGTCGCGGCCGGGGAACACGCCGAGCTCGCTGCGCACCGCCGTCGCGGCCACCCACGCCGCCGGCTTCGCCGCGCGCCGGCCGTTCGCCTCATTCGTGAGCACGACCGCGCACGCGCCGTCGGACGACGGGCACGATTCCAGGAACCGCAGCGGGTCCCACAGCATCTGCGATTCCTTGACCGTCTCGATCGTGATGTCGGGCAGACGCAGGTGCGCGTACGGATTCTTCAGCGCGTTCAGACGGTCCTTCACCGCGACCTGCCACCCGATGTACTCGGGAGCACCGGTCTTTTCGATGTACGCCCGGATCCACGGCGCGAACGCGCCGCCGGCGCCGATACCACGACCGCGTCCGCCGGCGAGACCCCACTGGGCGTTGCCCTCGCTCTGCTTCTCCCAAGCGACGGCGAGCACGCGCTCGTGAATCCCCGACTCGATGAGATGCGAGCCGACGATGAACGTCGATCCGCCCACGCTGCCGGCGGTGTGCACGCGCAGCATCGGTTTGCCGGCGCCGCCGAGCGCGTCGGCGAGGAACAGCTCCGGCTGCACGATGCCCTCGAAGGCGTCGGGCGCCTTGCCGATCACGACCGCGTCGATGTCCGCCCACGTGCACTCCGCGTCTTCGAGCGCGCGCGTGGCAGCCTCACGCAGCAATCCGGGGATCGAGACGTCGGCTCGCTTCTTCTTGTGATGCGTCTGGCCGACTCCGACGACGGCGCATTGTTCCGCCATCACTCCCCCTCCATCAGGCACACGAGATTGTGTTGCATGACCTGTCCGCCGGTCGCGTGCGCGAGCCCGCGTCCAGCCGATCCTTCGGTGATGCGTTGCGCGACCTCGACGACGCGAACAAGGCCGGTCGCCATCACGGGATTCGCCGCGAGCGCGCCCCCGGACGGGTTGACATTCGCGTCGTCGGCCAGGCCGAGCGCGTCGCGCAGGATGATCTCTTGCGGGCTGAACGTCGACGACAGCTCGACGACGTCGAGCGGGCCGCCGTCGTAGCCAGCCTTGCGCGCGGCAAGCGTCGTCGAAGACGACGTCGTCAGGTCGCGCATTCCCGGTTGGTGCACTTCGATGCGATGGTCGATGCCGCGAATCCACGTCGGCCGTTCGCACAATGCCCGCGCCTTGTCGCCACGGGCGAGGACGACCGCGACCGCGCCGTCGGAGATCGGCGGGAAGTCATGGCGGCGCAGCGGTGCACGCAGGTAGGGCGCGCGGAGCAGCTCGTCGACGGAGAAGTCACCGGCGACCTGCGCGTTCGGATTTCCCTTCGCGTTGCTTCGATTGCGGACGACGACTTCGGCGAAGTCGCGTTCGGTCGCCTTGCCCGCGTCGAGGAGTGCCCGGGCCTGAATTCCGGCGAGGGACCCCGGATCAACGCCGAGCGGCGCGAGGTAGTAGGGGTCGAGCTGCTGAGCCCAGAGCTCGTCGGGCTTCGACGGCGACGACTTGCCCGAGCCGAAGACGAGCGCGGTGTCGATGTCGCCGTGCTGCAGCCGCACCCACGCCTCGTACAGCGCCCACGCGCCGTCCATCTCCACGTGCGACTCCGAGATCGGCGGCCACGCGCCGGCGGCTTCGAGATTGGAGACGAACGCGAACGGACCGCCAGTGAGGTAGTCGCATGAGCCCGCGCACGTGAATCCGACCTCGCGCCGATCGAGACCCGCGCGCTCGAGCGCCTGCGTCACGGTCGGGACGAGGAGTTGCACCTCGCTCTCGCGCGCCTTGCGCACCGCCGGGGTCTGCGCGAACCCGACAACCGCGATATCCGTTGCGCCGCTCAAAAGATGTGCTCCTCGTACTTGGCGCGCTCGAGATCGGGCTCGCCGGTCCACTCGAACGCGTCGATCACCGACGCGACGCTCCCCCACCCGCGATTCGTGACCGCGGAACCGTTGCGCTTCTCCTTCGGCTTCCATACCGCGCGGACACGCATGCCCGAGCGGATCTGGTCGTGCGGCACGCCGACGATGTCCTGTCCGCCGAGGTTGCTGTCGCACCCGTCGAGGAGCACCGACGCGTAGACGAACGGCTCGGTCTCCGTCTGGCCGTAGTACGCAACCGGCGCGACGATCGTGAACCCGGTGACAGTGCCGTGGTCGCTCACCTCGACTTCGTCCTTGTCGGTGGTCGGTACGACGCAGATCGGGCAGTAGCCCTTGCCCGGGACGTAGACACGGCCGCACGACGGGCACTTGTGACCGATGATGTGGCCGTCGATCAGCGCGTCGACGTAACGCTCGAGAATCGGGGTCAGCTCCTCGGTGTAGGTCAGGGAGACGAGGTGCTCCATGACCAGGTTCTCCTTGGGCGTGTCGGTTGCGCTCATGACGCGGGCTCCCAACAAGCGAGGTCGTCGATCCGGTTGTGCGGCTCGGCGCGCCATCGCGGCTGCACGCGCATGCCGGCCGCCATCTTGTCGATGCTGCCGGCGTCGATCGCGTGGACCATGGCCGTGTCGGCACCGTCCGGTGTGACGAGCGCGAACGCGAAGGGACGGTCGAGCGGGTGCTTCGGCGTCGGCTCTTCGATCCATGTCCACGAGCCGACGGTCGCCATCGGGCCGACCTCGACCAGTTCGTCGAGGGCGTCACCCGTGTTGGGGTCATACTCGAGCGGCGGGACGAGGACGGCTCCGTTGCGAGCCCGGACACCGAGGATCTTCTGCTCACGCAGACCGGCGAGGAAGGCGCCGACGACCGGCCCGAGCGAACGCGAATACGGGAACTCGAGCGTGCTCTCGACGACACGCGGTTGGTCACTCATGGGCCCGAACCTAACCACCAACCCCGGGTGGCCGCATCTCCCGGGCGAGTGCCTGCTTGTCCACCTTGCCGACGGAGGTGACCGGCAACGCATCGACGACCACGAGCCGATCGGGCGCCTTGTAGTCGGCAAGCTCGGCCTTACAGAACGTCCGAAGCGTTTCGAGGGACGGCGACGCACCAGCCGCGGGGACGACGAACGCGTACCCGATCTCGCCGAGTACTGGATCAGGCATGCCGACGATCGCCACCTGCGCGACGTCGTCGCGTTCCGAGAGCACGCGTTCCACCTCGGCGGGGTAAACGTTGTAACCACCGCGGATGTACATCTCGCTGCGGCGGCCGACGAGCGTGAGATAGCCCCGCTCGTCGAGGAAGCCGAGGTCGCCGGTCGTGAGCCAACCGTTGGCATCGAGCACCTCGGCGGTGCGCTCGGCGTCCTGCCAGTAGCCGCGCATCACGGCGTCGGACCGGCAGCGCACGCGTCCGACCTCGCCGGTCGGGCGCGGTTCGCCGGTGTCGTCCACGACCTCGAGCTCGACGTTCACGCGGGGCCGCCCGACGGTGCGGGAGATCACCTCGGGCGAGTCGCCCGGCACGGTCCCGGTCGTGATCGCCGCCTCGGTGCTCGTGTAACCGATGACGACCGGGCAGCCGAGCTTGTCTTCCATCTCGCGTACGAGCTCGGGCGGAACGGTCGCCGCGCCCGTGCCCGCGATCCGCAGGCTCGACAGATCGGCCGCGGCGAACTCCGGATGATCGAGCACGAGGCGCCATTGCGTCGGCACGCCTTGCCCGACGGTGACCCGCTCACGTGCCATCAGTCGCAGCGCGGCGGCCGCGCTCCAGGGCGTCGGCGTGATCACCGTCGTGATCGCGTTCTCGATCTCCTCCCACGGCCGGGACATGAACGCCACGTGCGCGAACGGCAACGGGGCCAACCGCACGTCGAACGGCGCTCCCATCGCTCCCGCGCCGACCGCGACCGCGCGCAGATTGCGATGGTCGAAGATCGCGCCCTTGGGCATACCGGTTGTTCCGCTCGTCCAGACGATCGCAACGGGGTCGTCGACCTCGGGCCGCGACAGCACAGCCGGCGGCTCGCCGGCGTACGCGGCGCGCACGTCGTCGAGATCGGTGTCACGGATCACGACCCTGGGCTGCGTCCGGTCGAGGATGCTCCGGATCTCGGGCGGACCCAGGCGAGTGTTGATTCCCGTGGTGATCGCGCGGAGCCGCATCGCGGCCTGGTAACAGACCGCGTACTCGATGGAGGACGGGACGAGTAGCGCGACCACGTCGCCGCGCTCGACGCCCCGTTCGGCGAGAAGCCCGGCCACGCCGTCGGCCGCGCGGTCCCATTCGCCGAACGTCAGTCGGCGTTCGGCGTCGACGAACGCGGGCCGGTCGGGGTGCTGCGCCGCGACCCCTCTCAGTAGTTGCACAGTCGAATCCGGCGTCGCCACGGCGCGCCAACGTAGCGGCGCCCGCCGCGAGTACCTTTTTCGCCCGATGCCGTCATCGAAAGAAGTCCGGGCGCGCCAGAATCGCCAGAAGGAACGCATCGCCGCGCAGCACGCCGAACGCCAGCGCGTGCACGAACGGCGCAGGCGGATCGCCATCGCCGTGGGGACCGCGGTCGGCGTCGTCCTGATCGCGCTCGGCATCGCGAAGCTGCTCAACCACAACGACAACAAGAAGTCGGTCGCGACGTCCGCACCGACCACGAACGCCGCGAACAACACCACGACGAGCATCGCCGCGCTGACGTCGGTGAAGGGCAAGCCGTGCGTCGGACTGAAGGACAAGCTGCCGCATGGATCGCCGTCCTTCACGATTCCGACCGGAGCCGCGCCGACCACATTGATCAAGCGCGATCTCAAGATCGGAACCGGCGCCGTGGTTCCGGCCAAAGCCAAGGTGAAGGTGAACTACGTCGGTGTCGCGTGCTCGACCGGCAAGATCTTCGATTCGTCCTACAGCCGCAACCAGACCTTCGACGCCAACCTGAACGGCGGCATCATCAAGGGCTGGGAGGACGGCATCCCGGGCATGCGCATCGGCGGCGTGCGCGTGCTTGCGATCCCCTCGGCGCTCGCCTACGGCTCGGTCGGGTTCTCGCCGACGATCGCGCCCGACGAGGCGCTGTACTTCCTGGTCGCGCCCACGGCACTCGGCTGAATCCGCCTCCCCGGGGTGCGAAGGCGGAGCGCACGCCCGCCGATAGAGTTCTCGTGCACATGAGCCTTCGCTCCGTATGCGATCGCGGGCGCGCTTCGCGTCGTCGTGAGCCGGAGCGTCACGCTGCGCAGGTCGTCTAGATGTATCCCTCGATTCGGCCCAGGGCGGCCGTCGACACCGCCGAGGAGACGGAACCGGCCGAAGTCGCCGGTCGCGCGATCTCGGCCAACGTCGTCTTCCTCGGCTTCACGAGCTTCTTCACTGACATCTCGTCGGAAGCGGTCAACGCGATCATCCCGATCTACCTGCTGTTCCAGCTGCGGTTCTCCTACCTCGAGATCGGGCTGTTCAACGGCCTGTACCTCGGCATCAACGGCATCATGTCGATCGCGAGCGCGATCTTCTCCGACCGCCACCGCCGGTACAAAGAGATCGCGGCCACCGGCTACGGCACCTCGGCGGTATGCAAGCTCGGTTTGGTCGTCACGCGCAACGCGCCGTGGCCGGCGTCGACGATCCTCTTCGTCGACCGGGTCGGAAAGGGCATCCGTACGTCACCCCGTGACGCGCTGATCTCGCTCAGCTCGAGCAAGCGGCGGCTCGCCAGCGCCTTCGGCGTTCACCGTGCGTTCGACACCGCCGGAGCCGTGCTCGGACCGTTCGTCGCGTTCCTCATCCTGCGCAACGCGCCGAACGCGTACGACACAGTCTTCGTCATCTCGTTCCTGTTCGCGCTCGTCGGCCTCGGAGTGTTGGTGCTGTTCGTTCAGAACAAGCGCGACACAGGGCGGCACGAAGTCGCATCGTTGCGATCCGCGCTCGGCCTGCTCGCGCGCCCCGAGTTCCGAGCGCTCGCGATCACGGGCGCGATCCTCGGGCTGTTCACGATTGCCGACGCGTCCATCTATCTCACGGTGCAACAACGCACGTCGTTCGACTCGGCGTACTTCCCGTTGCTCTACGTCGGCATGAACATCAGCTATCTCATCCTCGCGATCCCCATGGGCGTGGTCGCCGATCGGGTCGGCCGTTCCCGGGTCTTCCTCGGGGGCTTCGTCCTGCTGCTCGTCCTCTATGTCGTACTTCTGCGTCCCTCGATCACCCCGATCGACGTGCTCGCGACCATCGCGCTGCTCGGCGCGTTCTACGCTTGCACCGACGGCGTCCTGAACGCGATGGCGAGCGTGGCCTCTCCCGACGCACTGCGAACCAGCGGTCTCGCGGTGCTCACGACGGTCACAGCCCTCAGTGCCCTGGTTTCGGGCATCGCGTGGGGGCTGTTCGCGGAATGGTGGGGCCTGGTGACGACGGCAAAGGTGTTCGCAGTGTTTCTCGGAATCTCGATCGTGTTCGCCGCCGTCGTGCTGCAGGTCCGGCGGAAGCGCTACGGATGAGCCGACAAACCCCGGATACCGAACAGAAGCGACGTCTCGGCGTACGGATCGCCGTGTTCGCCAGTCTCGTCCTCCTCTGCGCCGTTGTGGCCCTGGTCGTGCTCGCCCGGTCCGGCTCCGATGATCCGAAGAAGGGCAAATCCCAAGAGTTGTCCGTCGTTCCCGGGCCCCGGCAACTCCCCAAGCTCATGCAGGAGCCCCACGTCCTCTTCCAGAACACCGATCTGGGGGCCGACTACAGCAAGGTCGAAGTCGTGCCGCGCACCGACCCGAGAGGCGCCCGCACCGTCACGCCCCTGACGTGCAGCCGCGTCGCGATGGAAAACGGCATCGGCGTGTGCCTCTTCACCGATGCCGGAGTTGTCAACCACTACAAGGGCGAGATCTTCGATCAGAACTTCAAAGTGATCCACTCGTTTCAGCTCGTCGGGCTGCCGAGTCGTACGCGACTCTCACCGAACGGACATTGGGCCGCGATGACGGTCTTCGTGAGCGGAGACAGCTATGCGTCGGCGGGGTTCTCGACGAGAACAACGTTCGTGGATACGTCGACCGGCAAGAGCACGGTGAACCTCGAGCGCTTCGACGTCACCGACAACGGCGCTCCCGTCACCAATCCGCGCCGCAATTACTGGGGCGTCACGTTCGAGAGCGACAACGACCACTCCTTCGCGACGCTGGGCATCGACCAGAAGACCTGGTTGATCGAGGGCAGCGTCAGCAGCCGGTCCGCGCACACGGTTCGAACCAGTATGGAGTGCCCCTCACTCTCCCCCGACCAAACTCGCATCGCCTACAAGAAGCGGATCGGCGGAACGACGACTGCCATCAAATGGCGTCTCCACGTGTACAACCTCCAAACCGGCGCGGACGTCGCGATCGCCGAGACCCGCAGCGTGGACGACCAGGTCGAGTGGCTCGACGACCACACGCTCCTCTATTCGCTGCCCCGGTCGCCGACCGGCACCGTGATCAAGGACACGTACGAAGTTCCCGCCGACGGCACCGGACATCCCGAGCTCTTCATCAAAGCGTCGTGGTCGCCGGCCGTTGGGCCGTGACGCAGTCGACGACGCATACGCAGCAACGTGCCGTCGGGCGGGGCCGGATCGCAATCTTCGTCGCGCTGGTCGTCGTATGCGCGGTCGCGGGAACGGCCATCGTGCTGCGATCCCGGGCCGACGACCCGACGAAGGGAACGTGCGAAGCGCGCAACGTGACGCTGTCGTCCGCCAAGTTCACCGCACTCATGGCCGAGCCGCACGTGGTGTTCAAGAGTACGGACACGTGCCCGACGAACGGTGACGTCGAGGTGGTGCCCACGTCCAAACCCGATGGTCCGCGCGCGATCGCGCCGATCAAGTGCGACCGCGTCGCCGCAGTCGCGACGGGCGGCGTGTGTCTCCGCATCGACAACAGCAGCTTCTTCGCGAAGTACAGCGGCGCGATCTTCGACCACAATTTCCAGGTGACCCACACCTTCCCACTCCCGGGACTCCCGAGCCGCGCTCGCATGTCGCCCGACGGACATTGGGCCGCGATGACCGTGTTCGTCCACGGCGACAGCTATTCGTCGGCCGCGTTCTCCACTCGAACGATGTTCGTCGACACGAACACGGGATTTGCGACGGAAGACCTTGAGAAGTTCCGCGTCACCGACAACGGCAAAGACGTGAAGTCGGTGAACCGGAACTACTGGGGCGTGACGTTCACCGACGACAGCGACCACTTCTACGCAACCCTCGGGCGCAACAACGACATCCAACTCATCGAAGGCAGCGTCAGCAGTCGCTCCGCACACACGGTTCGCTCGGGCATCGAGTGCCCCTCGCTCTCACCCGACCAGACGCATCTCGCGTACAAGAGCCGCGTGGGCGGCACGCTGACCGCGGTGAAGTGGCGCCTGCACGTGCTCGACCTCCGCACCGGGCACGACGTCGCGCTCGCCGAGACGCGCAGCGTCGACGACCAGGTCGAGTGGCTCGACGACAACACCGTGCTGTACGCGATCCTCCGCTCGCCGGTCGGGACCGCGGTCTTCGACACGTATCGCGTTCCTGCCGACGGGAGCGGCCATCCGGAGCTCTATCTCAAGAGCGCGTGGTCGCCGTCCGTCGGGGGCTGAGCGCCCCGGGGTTGGGGGGAAGGGTCAGTCTTCGGGCTCGGAGAGGTCGATGAGCCCGGACGCGGCAGCCAGCGCGACCGCGCGGCGCGCCGCCTTGTCGTAGGCCAGCGCGAAGTACTGCTCGGCGATGTTCTCGCGGCCGGGGAGCGGCGGCGGCCCGAGCGAGCGGATCATCGCCGACGGATCTTCGAGCGTGCGGATGAGCGCGACGGGCTCGTCGCCGGCATCGGCGCCGTTCCAGAAGTCGCGACGGGACGTCTTGCGGCGCGCGTTCGAATTCGAACGCGCCGACGAGCGGCGGCGGGCGGGGCTCATGCGGAGGCACCTTCGTCGGCGAGGAGGTCTTCGGTGAGGAGCGTGTCGGGGCGGATGCCGAGCGCGAGCCGGAGCTGGTCGTCGTCGAGGTCGGCGAGCGAGCTCGACTTCGGCAGGACGAGGTCGGCGATCTGACGCTTGCCGGCGACGACCTCCTCGACGCGCTCGTCGACGGTGCCCGGACAGATCAACCGGTGTGCGATGACCGTGCGGGTCTGGCCGATCCGCCACGCGCGGTCGCGGGCCTGGTCCTCGACGGCGGGGTTCCACCACCGGTCGTAGAGCACGACGTGACTCGCGGCGGTCAGGTTGAGGCCGGTGCCGCCGGCCTTCAGCGACAGGACGAGCGCCCGCGGTCCTTCGCCGTTTTGGAAGTCGGCGATGATCTGGTCGCGCGCGGTGCGCGTGAGTCCGCCGTGGTAACACGCGACCGGCGTCCCGGTGCGCTTCGTGAGGTGCTCGGCCAGCTTCATCCCCCACTGCGCGAAGTGCGTGAAGACGAGCACGCTCTCCCCCGCGGCGAAGACCGCGTCGACGATCTCCTCGAGCCGCGCGAGCTTGCCGGACCGACCTTCGAGTGGGAGATCGTCGTCCTGGTACGCGGCAGGGTGATTGCAGATCTGCTTGAGCGCCGTGATGGCGGCGAGGATCTGGCCGTTGCGCGCCTTGCTCCCCTCGGGCTGGGCCGCACCGGTGACGAGCGTGTCGAGCAGTGCCTGGTACAGGCCGATCTGCTCGGGCGTCATCGCGCAGCGGTCGAGCTCGTCGATCCGGTCGGGAAGCTCCTCGGCGATCGCCGGCTCCGACTTCGTACGCCGGAAAACGAGAATGCCGTTCAACGCGCGCATCGCGTCCTCGGCTTCGACGCGCGCCGCCCGTCCGTCGCTCGAGAGCCGGGCGATGAACTGCGGCCGCGGGCCGACGAGTCCGGGATTCGCGAAGTCGAGGATCGCCCAGAGATCGCCGAGACCGTTCTCGATCGGCGTGCCGGTGAGCGCGACCTTCGTGCGCGCGTTGATGCGGCGCAACTGCTGCGAGGTCTCGTTGGCCGGGTTCTTGATCGCCTGCGCCTCGTCGAGCACGACCTTCGACCACGACATCGCGGAGATCGCGTCGATGTCGCGCACGGCGGTGCCGTACGTGGTGACGACGACGTCGGCGTTCGCGACCTCAGCGGCCATCTCGTCGGCCGCGGCGCGGTTCGCGCCGTGGTGCACGACGACGCGCAGTGTGGGCGTGAAGCGCGCGGCCTCCGCCGTCCAGTTGCCGACGACGGCGGGCGGCGCGACGACGAGTGACGGCCCCGAGCCCACGCCGGTGAGCAGGTCGGCGAGCATCACCGGCGTCTTGCCAAGACCCATGTCGAGCGCGAGGCAGCCGCCGAGCCCGGCCTTCGACAAGAAGCCGAGCCACGCGAGCGCCTCGGTCTGGTAGCTGCGCAGCTCGCCGACGAAACCTTCGGGCGCACCGGCCGGCGACGCGGCGACCTCGGCCGCGGCGTCGAGGAGCTCGGCCGCCCACCCGCCGCCGACAACCGACACGCCGCCCGCGAGTGACGTCCCTTCGATGCCGAGCGCGAGCCGGAGCGTCTCCGCCCCAGACAGCTGTGTGGTGTCGGCGCGTTCGGCGAGCGCGTCGGCCGCCGCTTGTAGATCGGCTTTGTCGATCGCGACCCAGCGGCCACCGGAGCGGATGAGCGGGCGGGCTTCACGCGCGAGCCGGGCGATGTCGGCGGCCGAGAGTTCGACGTCGTCGAACACCGCCGACCAGCGCACATTCGCGAGCTGGTTCGCACCGACGACCGTCTCGGCCGCGTCGACGAACACGCGCAGCGACGGTGTGGGCTTTCGGCGCGAGAGCGCGGGCACCCGCATGTCGAATCCGGCCGCCTCGAGCGCGGGACCCGCGTTCGCCATCAGGTTCCACGCCTCGTCCTGGCTCAGGATGACCTCGCCGCGGCGAGTGCCGCCCGGACGCAGGAGCGCGGGGAACATGCGCTCGAGCCGGGCCATCTCGTCTTCGAGGTGCGGACGGCCGGCGCCCGCGTTCACGATCGCCTGCTCGATCGGCATCGGTTCGTTGCGCGGCCCCGCCGCGAACACGGCGAGATGCCATACGTTCGCGTCGTCGGGCGGATCGAGCCGCACGATGAGGCGACCGCGTTCGCCGGTGACCGAGCGACCCCACCGTTCCATGCGCGTGGCGATGTCGCCCGCGACGCGAATCGCCGCGTCGAACGCGCTGCCGTCGAGGCGTCCGAGGAACGCCTCGGCAACGTCGTTCGCGGTGCGGACCGAGGGCGGCGGCGCGGGCATATCGAGTTGCCGCGCGCCGTCGCGACAGATCGCATCGACCATGCCCGTGAGCGCCGACCGCGTCAGCGCGCGGGCGTCGACATCCGGGTCGAGCGCGAGTAGCGAGCCCGGCATCGTCTCGATCATCCGCGCGAGGCGCGCCGGATCGACGAGCGCAGGCGTCCAACGCACGGAGTACGAGCCGTTCGAGTCGCGGGCGCTTCCGCCGCGCCGCGTGCGCTGACGAAGGAACGGCACCATCGCCCCGCGTGCGGTGAGCTCGACCGCCCAGATCGCGACCCGCCCGAGCCAGCGCACGCTTGCGCCGATTCCGTCGACCTGCCCGGCGCCCGCCGCGACGAGCCAACCGAGCACGTCGCCGACGGGGATCGCCTGCGCGTCAGCACGAACGTTGTTGGGCAGCGGGACGGACCCGTGGCGCGACCAGCCCGCGGATGGCGCGCCCGCGCGCGCGAGCATCTCGGTGAGCTCGTCGGCGTCGGCGGTAAGGACGTTGCGTCCCCCGCCCCAGGCAACCACTCGCCCCGGCTCCCACGACACCTGGATCTCGAGGGTGCCGGTCTCGGTGTCGTCGACTTCTTCCTCCGGCTCGGTTCGACCGCGCGGCGCGCGACCACCGCGGTCGGAAGGCGTGCCGCGCGTGAGACCCGTGATGCGCGCCCACGCGTCGGCGAGCCGGCGGTGCTCGGCCTCGAGGTCGGCAATGACGAGATCCCGCTCCTCGCCGCGCAGCGACCGCGCGGATGCGAGGTGATCCTCGGTGTCACGGAGCATCGCGAGAAGCGATGCCTGCCACGCCACGGGGTCGGCGTGTAGCGCGGCGAGCTGTTCGGGTGTGGCTGCGCCGTCGATCTCCGCATCGACGTACAGATCGAACTGCCATGGCGCGAGCGCTGTCGGCGTCGGCGTTCCTGTCACTTGGCTCCGCTGCTGTACGGAGGACGTGTGTCCTCGAAGAGTGAGGGCCCGCGGGCCCGTCCCGGTTCCGCCGAGCCCGGGGGGCGAGGCGCAACCTCGGTTTGCCCGGCCGTGCGGCGACGGAGGTGTCGCGGCCCGACCGTTCGAAGCCAGTGTACGCGAGTCGAGAGCACCCTCGGGCGAAGCCCGCGCACTTCGGTCGATCGGGGCCACTGGTGTGCACGCAGAGTGATCGGGGTAACGGTTCCCGAGCGGCCGGTCTCGGCCGTGGTGCCGATCGCCCGGACGTGTGAGAATGGACACCTCGTTTGCCGGGCGGGCAAGGAGTGACCCGGCGGGTGGTGCAGCGCAGCGAGCCGGTCATCGAGCTGGCGCTTGTCGACGAGCAGACGCTCTTTCGCGATGCAGTCCGCGCGCTCGTCGAACAAGAAGGAGATCTCGGCGTCGTCGCGTCGGCCGCGACGCTGGCGGAGATCGAGGCTGTCGACGCGGCCCCTCGCGTCGTCGTAACCGATTTGGTGCTGCCGGACGCGTCGAGCGACCACGTCGTCCCCCGCTTGCGCACGAGGTTCCCGGACGCCGCGATCATCGTGCTCAGCGCGGTCGCGGAGCTGCCGATCGTGCAACGCACCATCGCATCGGGAGCGAGCGGTTACGTATCGAGGACCGCGAGCTCGGACGAGCTGCTCGCAGGCATACGCGCAGTCGCGTGCGGTCGCGCGTACCTCCAGCCTGCAATCGGCGTCGCGTTCGCGTCGCGTTCACCCGCCGACGCGTCGCCGATCGACGGTGGCGGACTCACTCCCAGAGAGACGGAGGTACTGCGGCTGCTCGCGCTGGGCCACACGAACGCCGAGGTCGCTCAGCTCGTCGGCGCGAGCCTGCGCACGATCGAGACCCATCGTGCCCACATCCATCAGAAGCTCGGACGGCACACGCGCGCCGAGCTCGTTCGGTATTCGCTCGACGCGGGACTTCTGCGTGCCGACGGGGGGAACGCAGCGACGGATGGCTCGCCGGACTCGATCACGACCTGATTCGAAACTCAGGCAACGATGAGAACCGGTGTGCCCAACGGGAGAAGCCCCGCCAAGCGCGAGATCTCGTAGTTGTCCATGCGGATGCAACCGTGCGTGACGGACTTGCCGAGCACCGACGCGTCGTCGTTGCCGTGAATGCCGATCTCGCCGTCGCCGCCGTTGAAGTTCGAGAGCACGTCGGAGTGGCTCGAAAGACCGTACGCGAACGGGCCGTACACGGTGTTGGGATTCGGCGCCTGGATCAACACGCGGATGTAGTACCTGCCGGTCGGCGTCGGCGTCGATGGCTTCCCGATCGCGACCTGGCCCTGGTACACAACGTTGTTGCCGTTGTATACGAGGATGCGGTGGGCACCGAGCTCGACGCGCACCCGGTATGCGATCTGCTGGATCGAGGTGTCGGAGTACCGCACCCAGCCGGTGCTGCCGTTCGGCCGCACGGGCAACAACACGTGGAGCCAGCCCGGCACGTACTTGCCCGACTGGACGAGGAAGACCTGCGGAACCTTCGTGTCGGGCCGGGACGGATCGACGACCCACGGATTCGGCAACACCAGCGGCACGGTCTTCGTGCTCGGCGCCGGATAGACAGAGATCGTCGGGTTGCGCGCTTGGACGGCGTACACGAACGAGGTCGTTCTCGGAAGCGTCGGGGCCGTCGTCACTCGACGGGTCACGGGCGGAGCGCTCGACGGGGCGGTGCTCGCCTGACGGGGTGCGGGTTGCAACTGTTGCGTCGTGTCGTGGCCGCCGCACGCTGCTACGGCGACGAGGAACATGACGATGATGCCGGACGCCCCCCTTCGCACACCGCCATCGTAGGGGCGGCCGCGGTCGGATCTCGGGCGGTAGGTTGCGGACGTGGCCGATCTGGGAGCAGGAACGATCGTGTTCCTCGTCGCGCTCTTCTTCGCCGTGATCGGGGCGACGATGTTCGTCGTGGCTATGCGACGAGGCGTGTCGAACGAGCGCCCTCCGGACGAACACTGACCTGCGAGACTGCGCGCATGACGCCGTGTACGGACGACCTCGCCGCGTTCGTCGAGCTGGAGAGGCAGGTCTGGGAGGCACTCCGGCACGGCGATCCCGAAGCCGATCGACGCCTCCTCGCCGACGATTTCCTCGGTGTCTACCCGACCGGCTTCGCGGATCGATCGGGTCACGTTGCCGAGCTTGCCGACGGCCCGACCGTGGCGGAGTACGAGTTGCACGACGCGCGGATCCTCACGATCTCCGCGAACGACGTCTTGCTCGCATACCGCGCCGATTGGTATCCCCTCGTTGCCGGCGAGCGCGCCGAGCAACGGTCGATGTACGTCAGCTCGCTGTGGTGCCAACGCGAGGGCACCTGGGTGAACGTCTTCAGTCAGGATTGCCCGGCCACGACGTGAGCCCGTGGCGCGCGCTCCTCGCATGAAGGGCATCTCGGGCGTCGCGTGGCCCCCCGTTGCGCGCGGGCTGTGGTCGGCCTAGCGTTCCTGGTGGAGTCAGGGGGTGGGCATGGTGAGGACACGAGCGGCGATCGCGCTGGTTTCGGGAGGTGTCCTCGTCGGTGGCTACCTCGGGCCGGCGGCACCCGCATCGGCGTACACCGCACCGGTGCCGTCGATCACCGTGCACGATCCGAAGGGCGATGCGCCGAACTCACAGAGCGATCTGACCGGCGCCGGCATCCTGCAAAACGCGGTCGGAACGACGTTCGAGGTGACCGTCGTCGACCCGACGGACTTCCACACCGATCCCACGTGGTTGGTGTCGGCCGGGGTGAGCTGGTCTGTCGACGACAACCGCGACGGCAAGGTCGACTTCGTGGTCGGGATCTACTACTCGACCCAATCCGCGAAGCCGCTCGCGATCGTCACGAATTCGAGCGGTCTCAAGGTGTTGTGCGAAGGCACGCCGAAGTACCTGAAGGGCGTCGGCTACCAGGCGTTCTTCGGCGCGGGCAGTTGCATCCCGCACCTGGGGCTCGTGCGTTTCCAGGCCGCGATGCGGTACGGCGAGTACGAGATTCCGAGCACCGATCCGATGGATCCCCCGATGTTCTTCCCGAATCCTTCCGACTTTGCGCCGGCCAAACTGAGCGCGCCCATCGACGCGCAGGAACACTTCGACGGCTATTGGATGCTCGGGTCCGACGGGCATGTGTACGCGTTCGGTTCCGCGTCCCGCTTCACCGGACTCGTTCCCGACGCGACCGCAATGGCACCGCTGCGGAGTGGTCTCGGATACTGGGTGGTGAACGCGAGTGGCTTCGTCGTCCCGTTCGGAGCGGCGAAGTACCACGGCGGCAATCCCCCGCTAGCCCCATCCGAATTCGTCAGCACGATCGCCGCGACGGCCGACGGCAACGGATACTGGCTCTTCACGAACAGGGGTCGCGCATTTCCCTTCGGGGACGCCCGCTTCTACGGCGACATGTCAAACGCGAGTCTCAACGGCCCCATCGTCGCCTCGGTCGCCACATCCGACGGTCGGGGCTACTACATGGTCGGTACCGACGGCGGCATCTTTGCGTTCGGCGATGCTCGCTTTCACGGTTCGACGGGAGGCCTCCGTTTGAACCGGCCGATCGTCGGGATCGCGCCGACCCCGGGAGGCGGCGGCTACTGGCTGGTCGCGTCCGACGGTGGCGTGTTCGCGTTCAATGCGCCGTTCCGCGGCTCGATGGGTGCAACCGTGCTCAACCGTCCCGTGAACGGACTCGTCGCGTTCGGTAACGGCTATCTGATGGTTGCGTCCGACGGAGGGATCTTCGACTTCTCGAACAAGCGGTTCCTCGGGAGCCTGGCGACACAGGCCCCGAGCGCGCCGATCATCGGCGTCGCCGCGTTCGCTACCTAGGCGGACAGGTCTCGACGGTGCTCACGCCGTGCAGTAGGGCGACTTGCCGGTGACGTCGAACGGAACCCGAGACCGAACGACACCGTTGACTCGGACAACGAGGTAGTAACGGTGCGCGCAGAACAGAACCCGCGGACGTCCACCGGGTCCTGCAATGAGGTCACCATTCACGTTCGGCTGATCCTCGTAGAAGAGCTGCGCTTCCGAACCTGACGGCTCGTGCCGGGCATCGACGAACGCCATCTCGATGATCCCCGCGTGCGCGGTCGCGGGTGACACTCGTAGCCCCCGGTCGTCGAACGTCACAAGCGCCTTGCTATTCGTCGCGACGACTCCGGGTCCGTCGTTCGCGGTGTCGGCATGGTTGCGCCACTTCGCGATCCCCACGACGACCGCGACACCGAGCACGGCGACGACCGCAGCCCAAAGCACTGTTCGCAGTGCAACGCGGCGTGCGGAACGTGCCGGGGTGGACGGCCCGTCGTCCGCGTTGAGCTGATCCGGTCCGGACATCCCGGTCGCCATAGCCGCATACTGCCGCACCCGAGTAGGCGAGCACCGATTCGAAAGCGACCCTGGGTCACGACCCGAGCCATAGCCGCTCGCAGCGCTACTTCGCGCCGCCCGAGGGAGTCGCCTTCGCCGAGTGGGTCGCAAATGGAACCGCGAAGTCGCAGTAAGGGGCGCTCGTCGCGGTGATCGGTCCGCTCGCGAGATAGGTCACTCGTACTCCGAGATCCTCGGGTTTGAGGGCGAGATCTTCGTCTTCGATCCCATGCGCGGCCGCCCAATCCTGCAAAGCCTCTGACGCGAGCTGCCAATGTGCGCCCGGGCTCCCACCCGGACCGGTCGGTAGCGCGTCGTTCGGTAGCGCGACGTACGCCTCGCGATGTGCGGGCTCGGTGCGCAAGCTCAACTCCGGGTAGTGCGATGCAAGCGCCTTCGCCTCTTCCTCAGGGACCGGCTTGCACCACTCGACCGGACCATCGCTGTCGGCGCTCACTTCACCCCAGTAGATGCTGAACATCGCGCCTTCGCGTCCCTCCATCTTCGGCAACGGCCGCTCCCGCAGGATCGCGATGAACTCCTTGCCGAGCGCCCACGCTCCCTGTTCGTCGACATTGCGCTTCAGGCAGAGCAAGCTCCGCTCAGGTATCTCTCGTGTCGCGACTTCGTACACGGCCGATCTCCTTCCACGCAACCGGTTGACGAGGTAGTCGGCGAGTTCCCGCCGCGCATCGTGTGCGGACTCGACCTCCCGCCAGTGCGCCGCTATCCGCTCTGCGGCATCGACCGCATCGCACGCGAGCAACTCCCTGATCGCAGCCAGCGAGAAGTCGAGCTGGCGCAACATCGCGACGAGCCGCGCGACTTCGAGCTGGGAGACGTCGTAGTACCGGTAGCCGGAGGTTGCGTCGACACGCGCCGGAACGAGTACGCCCCGTTCGTCGTAAAGGCGAAGCGCCTTTACCGACAGGCGCGACCGCCGTGCGAACTCGCCGATGCTGACCTCGTTCACGCCTCATACTTCCTCGTCGCCGAGCCGGACGGCCCGGCACCTCGAGTGTGCGGTCTGCCCGAGGTGGAGAGTCAAGGTCCTTCGACGACTGTGGCCGTTCTCACAGGATTCCCAATGTTGGCTATCAGCTTCGGGGAGTCGACTGACCAGGAGGCGAAGAAGGGACTCGTATGCGCGATGTGGAGGCACAGTGGACGCGGCTCTCGGACCTACCCGACGACGCGTTACTTGATTTGGAGGCACACGCGGTTGAAGTGCGTCGGCGAGCGTTCATCGCGATGTTCGAGACGCCCGACGATGCGGTGCCGGAGATGTTCGACGCGCTCGACATCCGTTGCCGGCTCTTGTCAGCGGAGATTGCACGGCGCTGTTCCGCCGAACTCGACGCTCTCTGCTGAGGAGAAGCGGACGACGACAGGTGCGGCAAGTCAGGGGCCGATCGCCACCGCGCCAGCCACACGTACGCTCGCCGTTCGCTGATCCCAGCCGCCTCGGAGGCATCCGCGAAGGTCCAACCGTCATCGATGCGTTCGCACATCAACCGGCGCTGAACACGTGAGCTTCGCGTTACCGTGCAGTTTCACTGGCCTGGACAACGTCATTGGGAACTACAGCTAGCTCTTGCCGCGGAGTACCGTCGCCGCATGGACGAGTCCGTCGAAGTAGACATTCGCCGCGACCGCGTGTGGAGGATCGTTTCAACGACGGTCGGAATCCTGGGCGCTGTTGTCGCCAAACGGTTGATTCGGGCGGCGTATCGAGCGGTGCAAGGCGACGAGCCAGTTTCTGCGTTCGATCCCACCTCGGACCGGTTCTCGTGGCTCAACGCCTTCGTATGGGCGCTCGCCGCGGGCATCGGACTCGTCGTTGCCAAGATGGTCGGCGACCGCTTGGCCGCGCTGGGCTGGAAGGCCGCGACCGGCACGTTGCCACCACCCGTTCGCTAGGCGTCTACCGGCATCATCCAGCGGCGCGGCAAGGCTCCGCGAATGTTCGCCGGTGACCCTTTATCGTCATCCTCGGTGAGCACGAGCGAAGATGAAACGCGGGCTCAGCGCGTCGCGGCGGCGGCCGAGCGTGAACTTTCCGAGTTCGAGGTTCCCGGCTGGTTGCACACCCTTGGATTGAGCTCTTGGTATGTGCTCGGCATCGCAGCCATTGTCGCTCTGTTGCTCACCTTGCTCGCGCTCGTCGCTGAGGTCGCGATTCCGCTTGCCATCGCCGCCGTGCTTGCCGCAATCCTTGTTCCACTGACGGATCGACTCGTGCGATGGCATCTTCCTCGTTGGCTTGCCGCCACGCTGGTTCTCATCCTCGCCTTGTCGATCGTCGTGGCCACGGTCGCCCTCGTCATCAGAGGAATCGCAAGCGTCGGCGACGACATCTGGAAGCAAATCGAGCACTCACTCCAACGGATGAACTCCGATCTTGGTGGTGCCCCGACAAGCGCGGAACCACTGATAAAGGGCGCGCACGACACGGTACGCGTCTTGACGTCGGGCCTCCTCGGGTCACTCGTGAGTTCAACCGGAGCGCTCATCGTCAGCTCGGTGCTGGCCATCTTCATGCTCTTGTTCCTCTTGAAGGACTGGGAGCAGATCACAGGATGGACCGCCGAACATCTCGGCGTGTCCGCGCCAGTCGGCCACTCCATCCTCGATGGCACCGTCGCGTCATTTCGTGGCTACGCGGCCGGTCTGACCCTGATCGGTGCGGCGAACGCCGCGGTCGTCGCGCTCGGTGCGTGGATCCTCGGCCTGCCCCTTGTCGGCACCATCGCGCTCGTCACTTTCGTCACCAGCTACGTGCCGTACCTCGGCGCGTTCGTCGCTGGTGCCTTCGCGGTTCTGATCGGGTACAGCTCGGGAGGTCTCGGCGTCGCGCTGGCGATGCTCGCGATCGTGCTGCTCGCGAACAACACCATCCAGAACATGATCGAACCGTTCGCCTTCGGCACTCGCCTACACCTGCACCCATTCGCCGTACTCGTCACAGTGACTTCAGCCACCGTCTTGTTCGGTGTCCTCGGTGCCGTCCTCGCTGCCCCTTTGACCTCAGCCGCGGTCAATACGTACCAGCAACTACGCGGCCGCGAAGATCTCATCGGAAAAGCGACAACCGCCGGCGACTGAACACGACAGGTCGTCGCCGGAACGCACATGGTGCCCGATCGCGCGCCGACCAGCGAGCGCCGGGCCGCGGCTGTCGCGATTGCCTGCGAGGTGTTTACCGGACGCGGCGTCAGGGGTAAACGGGCGATCGGGCCGGGTGCATCGTGTAGGCAGGCACAGGAGGGGTCCGCGATGCGCTTCGTCGATGCTCGCTACGAGTGCGCCCACTGCGGCGCGATTCTCGCTATTCCACTTGTTGAAACCCCCACTGTCGTCATCCATGCGGCGAGTGGCAGGCCCAACGAGCGCGTTCTGATTTACGACGGCCGTGAGATTCATCGATGCGAGGTCCCGTCGAGGAGTCGTCCCCGCGCCTTTAGCGCTCGGGCACCGAAGGATTGATTGCTCCACGGCCATGCTTGCGCTCGGATCACACCCACCCAACCTCCCGGGCCGCGATTGACCCACGGATACAGCCGGAGAACCAGTTATACGCACCTAGGGCTAATGGAAGGTCGTCATCGTTCGACCGAAGAACGCAGGCAAGTCGCAAGTCTCCGACTCCGCAGGGCGGTCTACGTGTACGGGAACTCCGTAGTCGGAGTTCGATGTCCGACCCGGCGTTCAGGGACCCCCCGTCGACCGTTCGCGCTGGGCGGGTGAGCTGATCGCTGAGCAGAAGTCGGCGGTCAGGCGCCCCTGACGAGGGACCGCGCGTCTGCGCAGCTGACCACAAGATCGTGAAGGTCGCCGCCCACCTCGAGCCGACTCGAGTGTTCGACCCCGCCGACCCTCATCGGTTCAAAGCCCGCCGTTCGGATCAAGTGCTCGACTTCGTCGTTCCCATGCTCGTCCTCAGACACGTAAAACAGAACCGCGGGCTCGGGCAACCGGTGGCTCGAGGACCCGAACAGATCGGCCGACATGGTGCCGAACGCGATGGCAAGGCGTGTCCCGATCGGCAGCCACCCAGCAACAACTTGGCCTGATGACTGCCCTTCGGGTAGGAGTCGCACGACCTTGCCTTGTGCGTCGAGTCCGACCGGATTGCTCGGTACGACGAGATAGCTGTCTCCAAGCGCGTCGGCGATCTCGTCGATGACGTCTTTCAACACCGGGAATCGCAGCGCAAGGACGACGGCATCGGCTCCCTGCAAAGCGCTCCGGTTGTCGAGGGCGACGACCGCGGCCCCGCCGATTGCAGCGGCCAGCGTTCGTGCCGACTTCTTGTCGGAGCTCGAGAGCTGGAGGGTTTCGCCACCGGCAGCGAGCTGACGGGCGATGGCCGATCCGATGCCTCCGGTGCCGATGATCGCCGTGGTCATGATGGCGACCTCCACCCCGTCAGGAAGCTCACTTCGACCTGCTGGATGGCCATTGATCGGGGAACCAATCTCCCCCTGCGTCGGTCGTTTGTCCGACTTCGATCAGATGACCATCGGGATCGCGGATATAGCAACGGATTTCGTATTGGTGTTGCTTCGGTGGCGTCAGGAACTCCGCACCGCGCGCGCTCCATTCGGTGTACACGGCGTCCAAGTTCGTCACTCGTATATTGAGGAAACTGCTGACCCGATTGGGATCTGCGGGCGTTTCGAGGGTGACGTCCGGCTTGTCGTCGGTCGGCGCTCCGCCGACGTTGATGATGATCCAACTGTTCGACAGTTGGACATACGTGAGCCCTCCGGGTCCGGAGAACGCATCCCTGCCCCCGAGCACATCGGTGTAGAAGCGGCGAGAGCGCTCGACATCGTCCGACACGATGAAGTGGGTTAGCACGATTCCCTCGGGGGGCGTTGGGGGATCGTCGGCGGGAGTGCTCGATGGCCAATGATCGGGCACCCAGTCCCCCTGCGGGTCAGTGGTCTGTCCCACTTCGATCAGGTGACCGTCGGGATCACGGATGTAGCAGCGGATCTCGTACTGGTGCTGCTTCGGGGGCGTCAGGAACTGAGCACCCCGCGCGCTCCATTCCGAGTACACCGTCACCATGTCCTTGACCCGGATATTGACGAAGCTACTGACGCGATTCGGGTCGGCGGGCGTCTCCAGGGTGACCTCAGGCTTGTCGTCGGTCGGGCCTCCGCCGGCATTGATGACGATCCAACTGTTTGACAGTGCGACGTTGGTCGGCCCTCCGGGACGTGAGAACGCGACGCGGCCCCCAAGGATTTCGGTGTAGAAGTGCCGAGAGCGCTCGATGTCGTCCGACACGATGAAGTGTGTGAGCAGGATTTGCTCTTGGGGCGGCGGGACCTCGGCCATCTGCTACCTCCGATGGTCTTCCACGGTCATCGCCGTGCCATCTGCGCCTGCATGGGCTGCAAAGGCGGAGGCATTTTGGCGATCTCCATTCGAAGGGTTTTGAAGGCCGAATCGAAGACGGTCGAGAAACTCGGGAACGGCTGGATCACGTCGCTCAACACCTCCAACGGAACGCGGGCGCGTATAGCGAGCGTCGCCTGCTGTAGCCACTCACCGGCCTCGGGCCCGAGGGCGTAAGCGCCGGTCAATCGGGCGCCGTCGCTGAGCAGTGTCAAGAATCCGTTCGACTGGGCGTACTGGTGGCTGTAGGTCGCGGCCTTGGACACGTCGGCCAGGCGCGTTGTGCTGCTGTAGGGCGCCTCCGCGGCGCCAACGGCGGCCGCCTGCGGATCGGTGTACGTGACACGCGGCACGGCTTCGTAGTTCGTCGGGTGGCGCTCTCCGGCGACGTTCGCCGCCACAACGTCTCCCTCGTACTCGCCGACGTGTGTCAGGGGCCAGATCCCGTTGACATCCCCAATGGCCCAAACATTGTCGCCGGCGCGCAGATACTCGTCCACCACCACGCCGTGTGGATTTGCCTCGATACCGACCGTCTCGAGCCCGATCCCTTCGACACGGGGACGGCGGCCGGTCGCTACGAGCAGTCGCTCTCCTCGTACCGAGGTCCCGTCCGAGAGCGTCACGACGTAGTCGCCGCCGTCAAGCGAGGCCTCCGCGGCCTGGACTCCGAGGTGCAGCTCGATCCCGTCGCGCCGCAGTGCCTCAGTCAGAGCCACGCCGAGGGGGGCCGGCTCCCGTGGGATCAGCCGGTCGGCGCCATCGATGAGCACGGCCTGACCACCGAGCCGCTGGACCATCTGCGCGATCTCGACACCGGCCGGGCCACCGCCGAGCACGATGAGGCGGCTGGGAATCGTCTTCATTGCCGTCGCCGCGCGCGTGCCCCACACGCCGACCAGGCCGTCGAGCCCCGGAATGGGTGGCACGAAAGGATCCGCGCCCGTCGCTATGACGACGTGCTCTGCTGTGTGGCGCGTGCCGTCCACGTCGACCACGCCGGGCCCGGCGAGCCGGCCCACGCCCCGGACTAACGCGATGCCGCGATCCGCCAGCCACTTCTCCTGTCCCGCGTCCGAATAGCCGGACACCATGTAGTCCCGCCAGTCCAGCGCCGATTGCACGTTCACCGCAGCGGTGGCGCCGACGTCGCGGGCGCCCTGGACGGCCTCGCCCGGACGCAACAGGGACTTGGATGGGATGCACGCCCAGTAGGAGCACTCGCCGCCGACCAGCTCCCGCTCGACGACGGCGACTCGAAGCCCACGGGCCGCGATGGCCGCGGCGCAGTGCTCGCCCGGCGCGCCGCCGCCCAACACGATCACGTCGTAATCCCTCATACGGAAAGCTCCCGGCCGCTGCTCATCCAGCTCTCCTCAGCCTCGATCCCGAGAGGATCGTCGCACCCAGTCGAACGCGTTACACCGCGAGCAGCTCGAGTTACTGTGGTCGAGAACCCGAGCGGACGACGCGCATCGCGGACCCCGAGATTCAACGTTTGATACCGATGCTCTTGCCTTCGGTGTAACGGATCGGTTCCTCCAATGTGTCGACGAGGAATTGATCCCGGTCTCCTCGTTCCCACGCCTCCCTCAACCCCGGGGCGGCCAAGTCGAAGTCGGGCCGAATCTTTTGGAACACGCCTCTCAGATCTACGTGGAGCTCTGTCATCGTGGGCCGGCCCCAGTACCAGTATCCGTTGTAGATCCTGAAGATCTTGAGTCCGGGCTCGAGGACGAACGTGTGGGGGATCATCGGATCGTGCGGCTCATCCGTGAACTCTTTGATGTCCAGATCCTTCTGGACGACCCGCTCGGGGTCCGACAGGAACGGCCACGTCGCGCCGAGCGCATCTCGGAACTCATTGATGTTCAGCTGATTGTCGGTCGAGATGAGAGCCATTCGCGTGTACGCATTCCTGAACTCGGGATATACGCCGACCAATTGCTTTACGAACTGATGCTCCTTGGGATCGAAGCCGCCCCGGGACAGATGAAGCACCATCGGGTTGCCTCCCTGGAGCTCCGAGAGGGACCGCCGCCGGCCGGATTGATCGGCGAGCTCGTAGTCGGGAAACAGCTCGCCTTCGCGGATGTCGCTGCGCATGTTGGCCGCCAAACTCGAAAGGGTCTGGTCCAAAGATCCCACGGAAGTCCAGCACATGTTCGAGTCGGTTGCGCCTGTCGCTCGCTCTCAGAAATTGCCCAGGGGAGCGTTGACGGGTCCGATATGGCTGAACGCCTGCGGGAAGTTGCCAAGGAGCTCCCCGCTCGCTGGATCGACCTCATTGGCTGCGCCACCGGACACGAGGTGTCCCGAGGCGATCAGAAGACCGCCTTCGGGCGGTGCGATTCTACGGGTCTGCAACAAGAACGGCTGCCCCAGAACGGCGGCGTCGGTGCGAGAGACCCCGTCGCGCGCCCGCAGTCTCAAGGCGCACTTCTGTCGGCCAGACTAGGCAGTCCACGGGCTTGGTCAGCCTCCGGCGGCTCGGCCCCCGTCGATACGCAGCGTCGCACCGGTGACGAACGTGGCGCGTTCGAGGTAGAGAACGCCGTCGACCACGTCGCTGACCTCGCCCACGCGTCCTAAGGGATGTCGTTGAGCCAGTTCACGGTACGAAGCCGGGTTGTGAGGTGGCGTCTCGATGATGCCGAGGGCCACCGCATTGACGCGGACGCCCCGGCCGGCGTACTCAGTGGCCAGAGAGCGTGTCACCGCCTCCAGCCCGCCCTTGGTCAGGGAGGTAAGGGCCGACGGTTCCCTTGCGTCCGCGTGCGCCACGAGACTGGTGCTGACATTGACGACGTGACCTCCACCCTGGGCGACCATCTGCGCGATGGCCCGCTGCGTCATGTGGAAGAACCCGGTGAGGTTGACCGACGTGATCGCTACGTAATCGTCGAGCGTGTAGTCGGTGAACGGCTTCCCGATGTAGATGCCTGCATTGTTGACCAGCGTGTCGATCCGGCCGAACCGATCGAGCGCCTGCCGGACCACGAGTTCGGCCGTCTCCGCTCGCGCGATGTCTCCCGGTACGGTCAGGACATCCGGTGTTGCGGACGGCTCGACGGAACGCGCCGTACCCACTACGGCGTAACCCGCCGCGGTGAACGCGGTCGCGATGCCGGCACCGATCCCTTGCGACGACCCCGTGACGATCGCCACCTTCTTCTCCGCTCGTGACGCACCATGCTCCAGCTCTGACGCCGGCTTTGCAGTTACTGACGATGCCATCGACGCTCTCCTGCACTCGTTAGGCAGAATCGAACCTGCGACCTTCGGGTTATGAGCCGGCCCGGTGCAGTGACCTCTGGTTCCGTTTACTCCCGTGCAGTACCGATGACGAGGCAATTCGCGCGTTCGTGACGTCCACTCCCGCCCTGTGCGTGCTTCGTATCGGCTGCGACATGAAGAACAGCTCGAGCTCGTCGTTGTGCTGGTACTGATCAGGAGACGTTCACGGTCCGTCGGGTCCGATAGTCGACAACGCCATCATGTCGATGCGGACGAGCGCTTCTCGTACCCGTTCGGCGAGATCGGCTTGCTCGCTGTTCTTGATTGTCATTCTGAGGACCGGGCTCCACGATCAGGACTCCAGGAGGTCGTGGCCAAAGGCCTCGAGGGTGACCGCGAGGGGCTCCGGCCCGCCACGGTGGTCGGTATCCAAGCCGTCGATCTCACGGAGCTCTGCGGTCGACAGTTCGAAGTCGAACACGTCGATGTTCTCTGCGATACGGCTCGCCTTGGTGGACTTCGGAATCACCGATCGCCCTCTTGCAAACCCCAACGGAGGGCGAACGGCACATCCAGACCTACCGGGTCGACCAGTACGTCGACGTCGCACTCGACAAGCTGACCGCGTTCTCCGAGGAACGATCTGCATCAAGGACAACAGATTTGTTGTGCGGTCACGCGCTCGCGACCCTGTCGCTCAAGGCCGGCGCCCCACTCAAGGTCGTGAGCGAACGGCTCGGACACGCCCAGCTGTCGATTGACGAAGCCGTTATCGAAGCGGTCTGAACGTGGCGCGCAACTCTTCCGCGAAGAGTTCCGGTTCCTCCCAAGCCGCGAAGTGACCGCCCTTGTCCACCTCGTTGTAATAGATCGGGACATTGGGGTAAGCCCGCTCGACCCAGCTGCGCGGGGTACGCCAAATCTCCCCGGGGAACGACGTGAAGCCGACCGGAATCGAGACCGGCGGGGGAGCCTGCCCGGCCGCACGAATGCCCTCTTGTCCTTCCTCCCAGTACGAGCGCGCCGCCGACGCCCCAGTGCCGGTCAACCAATACAGCGTGATGTTGTCGACGATGTGTTCCCGGGTGAGATTGCCGGAGGACTCTTTGTTGACGAACGCGCAGGCGATCTTCTCGTACGCGTCGGTGTCGTGATCGATCATCCAGGCTGCCAAGGCGATGGGCGAATCCAGAAGCGCATAGCCGATCGTCTCCGGGCGCGTTGCCTGCTCCACGAAGTAGCCAGTGCCGGTCGCGTGGAATGCGTCGAGCTGGTCGAGGGCAGCACGTTCTTCTTTGGTGGGTGGCGACGCGCTCAGTGCGTCGACATCGCCGAGCGCCGGCGTGAGGAGGTTCGTGTGGATGCCGAGCAAACCGTCGAGTGACAGGCGGCCCATCGCGTCAGTGACCTGGGAGCCCACGTCACCGCCCTGCGCGACGTACCGGGCGTATCCGAGGCGCCGCATGAGCTCGTCCCAGGCCTGGCCGATGCGAATGGGGCCCCAACCGAGTTCGGTCGGCTCGTCGGAGAAGCCGTAGCCGGGGATCGATGGCAGCACGAGGTGGAACGCGTCCTCGGCGCGCCCGCCGTGCGCGGTCGGGTCGGTGAGGGGGCTGATGGTCTCGAGTAGCTCGATCACCGAGCCTGGCCAACCGTGCGTCATGATCAACGGCAACGCGTTCTCGTGGCGCGACTTCACGTGGATGAAGTGGATGTTCAGCCCGTCGATCTCGGTTGTGAACTGCGGCAGCGCGTTCAGTCGCGCCTCACAGCGGCGCCAGTCATACTCGCCCTCCCAATAGCGAGCGAGCTCCTGAATCGTCGCCAACTGCACGCCCTGAGACCGATCCGCGACGAGCTCCTTCGAGGGCAAGCGCCTGGCAGCGATCCGACGGTGCAGCTCCGCAAGATCTTCGTCAGGAACGTCGACCCGAAACGGTCGGATGCTCGTGTCAGCCACCGCGGGACCTCCGCTCGTCGGATGCTCTGGATCTTGCGCCCAGTTGAGAGGTCTGTACAAGTAAATTCCGCGGGCTCTGCGGACGGCCGTATAGCCGCACATCTCTGGTTCTCCTATCTGATCCGTGGGTCACCCGCGGCCCGGGAACCGGTCGATGTGATCCGAGGGCGAGTATCGCGAGCGCGATGAGTGGTTCGTGTCCATGGAACCCGAACGCGACGCGCGTCAAGAGCCGGATCTTGTTGTTCGTAGATGCGATGAGCCCTTGCGAGAGACGGGTCTGCCGCTGGTTCGGGGCAGACCCCTACCACCTCTTCGGTGCAATGCTCGCTGGTGCCGTCGCCGATCGGCGGCTCGCATCGAACCCGGCCGCCGGCGTGAGATTGCCCAAGATGCCTCGAGCCGAGGACCGCTACCTAACCCATGCCGAGGTCGAGCAGGTCGCCGCCGCGTGCGGTGACTACGGGACGCTTGTTCGCGTGCTTGCCTATTCGGATCTGCGGTTCGGTGAGGCGGTCGGGCTCCGGGTGCGTCGCGTCGACGTCGTACGCGGCCGGCTCGACGTCGCCGAGGCCGTGACCGAGGTGGGCGGCGTGACAGTCACTGGGACGCCGAAGACGCACCAGCGTCGCTCGGTGCCCGTGCCGGCGTTTGTGCGTCCGGGGCTGCTCGAGGCGGTCGACGGGAAGCCCGGCAACGCGTACGTGTTCACGGCAGTGCGCGGTGGCGTGCGGCACATCGGCGCGTTCCGGCGCGGCGTGTGGAACCCGGCGTGTCTCGCGGTAGGGCTCGGGCAGTTGGTGGAGAACGAAGACGGCCGCGAGCGGTACGTCGGCCTCACACCTCACCACCTGCGGCACGCGGCGGCATCGTTCGCGATTGCGTCCGGCGCGTCGGTGAAGGCGGTGCAGTCGATGCTCGGCCATGCGTCCGCTACGCAGACACTCGACCGGTACGCGGCGCTGGTCGGTGACGAGCTCGACGGCCTCGCGGAACGCATGGACGCCGCGCGCCACGCGGACTTTTCGCGGACTTCACGCGGACCGAAGGTCGTTGCGATCCCGCGTGAGGCGACGGGCACCTAGCCTGACCTGCTACAACAGATTCCCCGCCCTCGTAGCTCAGGGGATAGAGCATCGGTTTCCTAAACCGTGTGTCGCAGGTTCGAATCCTGCCGGGGGCGCACGAAGGCGCAGGTCAGAGGTCATATCAAGCCTCTCACCTGCGCTCGTGTCTGCCCATCCCCTTCCGAGTTGCCCATCCTTCTGGCACACTGGCGCCGATGGCAGGGTCCATGCGCCAGCGGGGCAAGGAATCGTGGGAGCTGCGCGTCCACGCCGGCCGCGATCTTGAGACAGGGCGCAAGCAGTACGTCTCTCGTACCGTGCACGGCACGAAGCGCGAGGCATCGCGTGAGCTGGCTCGTCTTGTCGCTCAGGTCGACGACGGACTCGTGGTGGCAAAGGCCGGCACCGTCGGCGATCTCTGCGAGCGCTGGTACGAGCAGGCCGAGCCGAACCTCTCCCCCGTCGTCGCCGACAACTACCGGCGGCTACTCGATCGCCACATCCTGCCGAAGTTCGGAACGACTCCGCTTCGACGACTGCGCACGAGTGATCTTGACGCCTGGTATGCGGAGCTGCGCAGGCGCGGCGGTCGCAACGGCAAAGAGCTCGCGCCGAACTCGGTCTTGCGCATCCACGCACTCCTACATCGCGCGCTCGGTCAAGCAGTGAAGTGGGGCTGGCTCACGACGAATCCCGCGTCAGCGGCCTCGCCACCTCGTCCAGCACGGCACGCCATCGCCGTTCCCGCGGCCGCCGACGTGCTGCGCCTTATGGCTGCGGCGAAGGAAGTCAACCCGGGCCTGCCCGTGTTCTTCCGAGTGGCCGCCGCGACAGGTGCGCGCCGTGGCGAGCTGTGCGCGCTTCGTTGGAGCAAGGTCGATATGAAGCAGGGCCGGCTGACGATCAGCCGCGGTCTTGTCGAGACGAAAGACGGTGTCATCGAGAAGGACACCAAGACACACGCCGAGCGGCGCATGACACTTGACGCCGCCACGGTGAAGATGGTGAAGGACCACCACAAGAGTTGCGCAGCAATCGCCAAGGAGTGCGGCGCGGCGCTCGGCGACAACGCGTACGTGTTCTCACGGGAGGTCGACGGTTCGCTCCCCTGGAGGCCCGGATACGTGACGCTCGCGTTCACCCGCCTGCGCGATGACCTCGGGCTCGAAGGCGTCCGGCTCCACGACCTGAGGCACTTCAACGCGACGAATTTGCTGGCGAACGGCACCGACATCCGAACAGTGAGCGGTCGCCTCGGCCACGCCGACGCCTCAACAACCCTCAACATCTACTCGCACTTCGTCGAACAGGCCGACCGCGATGCTGCAAGGTCCATCGGTGGACTCCTCGATGGCCGCCCGACGAGACCGGCGCGCCGCCGACCGGCATGAACGCTGCCTCGGCGATGAGCGTCTCACCCCCCTCGTACGATCAAATGCCGCCGGATCAGGAGAACTCGAATGGCTGACAACAGTGCGATCGAGTGGACCGAAGCCACGTGGAACCCGACCACCGGGTGCGACAAGACGTCGCCCGGCTGCGACAACTGTTACGCGCTCACGCTCGCGAAGCGGCTCAAGGCCATGGGGCAGCCGAAGTACCAGAACGACGGCGATCCGCGCACCAGCGGACCCGGCTTCGCGCTCAGTATCCATCCCGAGACACTCGACATCCCCCGCTCGTGGAATGCGCCGCGCGTCATCTTCGTGAACTCGATGAGCGACCTCTTCCATCCGAGTGTCCCGGACGGGTTCATCCATGACGTCTTCGATGTCATTGCGGCAACACCACAGCACACGTACCAGGTGCTCACGAAGAGATCGAAGCGTTTGGCGGACCTCGCTCACCGTCTGCGATGGCCGAGGAACATTTGGATGGGCGTCAGCGTCGAGAGCATGCGGTACACGTTCCGGATCGATCACCTTCGCCAAGTCAACGCGGCGGTGCGATTCATCAGCGCCGAACCGCTCCTCGGACCATTGCCCTCGCTCGACCTCGAAGGCATCCACTGGCTGATCGCGGGTGGCGAGAGTGGTCGCGGCGCGCGACCAATGGACCCGACATGGGTGACCGAGTTGCGCGACCAATGTCAGGATGCGGCTGTTCCGTTCTTCTTCAAGCAGTGGGGCGGACACACTCCGAAGGCAGGTGGTCGGGAACTCGAAGGGCAGGTCCACGACGACATGCCCCGGGTGCTCGCGATCGCGTGACGTGGCGCGCTACTGGGGTTTCTGGACCCGCGGCAAGCTGGAACTGCTCCGTCGATACCTGGATGCCTTCACGACCACGACGAAGAACAAGTCGACCGAACGCATCTATCTCGACGTCTTTGGGGGCCAGCCGGAGAACCGGGACCGACTGACAAACGACCTGCTTGCCGGCTCCGCGCGGATCGCTCTGTCCATCGACGACCCGTCGTTCACGCGCTTGCGCTTCCTGGAGGTCGAGCCGTACGCGACACGACTCCGTAGCGCCCTGGACCAAGAGTTCCCGCGTCGCGACTTCCGAGTCGTCGCTGGCGACTGTAATACGACGATCCACGCGACTTTGCAGGACCTCGCCCAGCTCAACTGGGCTCCGACGTTCGCATTCGTCGACCCGAACGGTCCGGACACCCACTGGTCGACGATCGAGGCCCTCGCGGCCTTCAAGCGGAAGGACCGCCCGAAAACAGAGATCTGGCTCCTCTTCGCCGCGGGAATGTTCATGCGCAACCTCCGGACGGACGGCTCGGTCCGACCCGAAGATGCCGATCAGTTGACGAAGATGTTCGGAACAGATCAGTGGAGAGCGATCTACGCCGCGCGCGTTTCCGGTGACCTCACTCCAGCAGATGCGCGTGATGAGTACGTGAACCTCATGCGCTCGCGGCTCGAGCAAGTGCTGGGGTACAAGTGGACGCACCCGCTGGAGGTCTTCAACGAGCACGGCTCCTCCATCTACCACATGATCTTCGCGACGGATCATCCCGTCGGCACCGAGATCATGACAAGCCTCTACACGACCGCGCTGGCCGAGTTCCCTGCAATGCGCCAGGCCGCGCGACAGCAGCGCGCTCGCCTGGAGGAGGAGGCCGTTGGCGTTCACACGCTCTTCGGTAAGCAACTCGACGAGCTGACCGCGCCGCTGCGTCGTGGCGAGCGCTTCTACGAATACACGCCGCCGACGCCTCCTTATGGATCGTCAGAGCCAAAGGACACAGACACGTAGCCTGCTCCGTCGTGAAAGGAATCCTGAATACGGCCGTGCCGCGAGAACGCCTGCTCTGCGTCGAGCGCGGTGCCGAGGCAATCGCCGAGCGACGCGGCCGGCTCCTCGAGCCACGCGTCGCACCGCTGACGAGATGGGTCGAGAGCGTGCGCGATCGGCTCGATCCTTGTCATGCAGCCACCGTGTGCGACTTCGATCCCGATGGAGGCGGAATCGAGGCACTCGTCTTGTACCTCGCGCAGGATCCGTCTTCCACCGCCGCGGACACTGGCTTTATCTCGCCCGACAACAACGATGGCTCTGCGCGAGCCACCACAGAGGCGTGCCGCGCAGCTGGTCTCGCTTCAACCGAGCGTGTCCATTGGAACGTCTACCCCTGGTGGCTCAAGGCTCCTTGCGACGCGAGGGTTCGACGGGAAACAGAGCTCGCGCACACCTTCCTCGTCGAGCTACTCGATCGCCTCGATGAGGTCGCGTCCGTTGTGTTGATCGGCGGGAAGGCCTTGAAGGCCTGGAACAAGGTGTTTCGAACGGGGCCGCCGCGTGAGGATCTCTATGTAGGCCACGGCCCGCATCCCAGCTTCGGTTGGTGGTCGAAGCCCTACGGAACGGATGGCCGTCTCGGCAGGGAGGTCGTCATCGACGAGCTTCGCGCAGCGCGGTCGCACGCCATGAAGGTCAAACGAAATTCGACTGGACGCGCTCAGGCAACCGGCGAGTGATCATGGCTGACGATCGATGCCCGACTACTCGAACGGATCCAACCGCCCGCTGTTGATAAGTCGTTTCGCGGCGTCGACCACAGCCCGGGCGGTCTCGAGTGCTTGCTTCGCGTCGTCCTCGTTGACGCCTGGCGACTCGAGGTCGGGGTATTCGGTGCGGTTGCGTCGTCGGCGCAACGGGTGGAGGCGACCGAAGATCTCCATGCCACCCCGGTCGTTGAACTGTGCCTTGACGGCATCGATGACGGCGATGTGACCGCCCCGTGTCGTGGCTCGGAGACCCTGCACCGCGAGCAGCGCCGCGGATGTCTTGCGCGCGGCGTCGTAGCTGAGCTGCAGCGCGCCGGCGGGATCGTCCTGGATGCCCTTGGATGCGAGAGCGATGTGTGCATCTGCATCGGCGAGCAGCCGTGCGGCCACTTCATCGGAGGGAGTGACACGTTCGAGCTCACCATCGGCGATGAGCCGGTCCATGTCGGTGCGGCCGCGTTCCCAGGTCATGGTGCTTCTCCTCGCGTGCCGTCGAGCGCGCGCAACTCCGCCCCGAACGGTGAGTCTTCATCGGCAACGAGCACCAGGACGAGCGGTCGTGAGCGGACCTCCTTGATGAAGCTCTCTCGTTGGGCCTTCCACTGAGCTCGCGTCCGGACCGTGGCCTGCACCGGGAGTCCGAGTTGGCGTTCTGCGCGCTCTGCCGCGTCGTCCACGGCGTCTCGGTCTGCGTCGCCGATGACGAGCACGTCGATGTCGTTTGGCGCGCGGCCCGGTTTGCCGAGGTAGCGGGCAGCCCACGAACCGAAGAGCAGCACCGCGTCCGCGTGTTCGATGTTGTTGAACTCGTTGGCGATCACGGCCGGCGGTCCATAGGTGGCGAGGATGATTCGGCGTACCGCGTCGTGGAGGGGGTGGGAAGTGTTCGCGCGCACGAGCCGTGTGGGCCCGACCTTCTCGGTCGTGACGATCCCGGCCTGCTCGGCGCGGTCCACCTCCCGCAGGACGGTCGGCATGCTCGTCTTCGACCAGGCGACCAGCTCCGAGAGGCTGTAGCTGGCCTCCGGGTCGGCAAGTACCCGTGCCAGGATCCGGCCCTGGGCATCGGAGCGCAGGATCGGAGCGAGCGTCGGAGCAGGGACTTTCATAAACCGGAGAGAAGTATACGGTTATAGGAAGTGGCGAGCAAGCCTCTCGGGAGGAACTACCGGCGCAGATCGTCGAGAAGGTCAGCGAGCACCTGCTCTTCGTAGATCGCGACGCCGGCATCCTCCATTGCGGGAGCAAGTTCCGGATCCCATGGCGAGGTCGACGATTGGCCGGCGAGGTCAACCGTTCCGACGCCCGCCGCGACCGCGCGGCAGTAGTCAACGGCCTCATAGCGCCATGGGGCCACCATCGGCAGCTTCCGCGCGACTACGCCCGCGATAGTGAGACCACGCCAGTCGAAGTCGCCGTGATAACGCAGGTCTGAGCCAACAGCCGCGAGCGACTCCAGCACGATCAGCGCTGCCGTCGATGGCATCCCCTCGACGCAGATCAGCGGCGGCGAGAGGTCCGCGATCTCATCTGCAGCAGCCGCGAGCACCGCAGGGTTCTCGCAGACATACGCGGGCCCGCGCGCGGATGCAGGTGCCGACCAGGCCATCACTTGGCGAAGGGTCAAGCGCAAAGGCTCGGCTGAACACCCAGGCAGGTTGAGCACCAGCACACCGCAGGACAGGTCGTCACATGCGACGCCGGCCTCTGCCCAGACGCGGCGCCAGTCGGCAGCGTCTGCTGGAAAGGACTCTCCGCGCCGCCACGCGAGCGCGTGTACAGCAAGTGTGCCCACCGGTCGCCCTCGATCGAGCGCGTGCGCGTCACCAAGGGCCTCCGCAGCAAGGACGGCCAGCCGGTACCGAGCCTCGAGGCGCAGAGCATCCACGACGTCAAGCGCCTCGCGCATCGCAGTCACGCGGCTGTCACCCGCGAGTCGCCGCGCGAGGCCGGTTCTCCGCACATGTTCGAGCCATTCGCACATACGCCCGTCGCCTCGAACAGCGCGGTGCGTGGCCAGCGCTTCCCACTCTCGCGCCCACGTCGCTTCGCGCGCCGCCTTCTCGGCACGACGATCGACGAGCGGACCGCCGAGCGCCGCGAGGACGTCGAGGAGCCCTCTCCGGATCGAGGACGCGCGCAAGCATTGGTCGAGCGCGTCGAGAGACACTCGAAGCGGTGCACCTGAGGGTGGCCGTCGAGCACCAAGAAGACCGGCGATCGCGTCTGACTCGTCGCGTGTCAGGCCTCGAAGGGTCAACGGAGTTCCTTCGAGAGAGAGTCCGTTGGACTCGAGTCGGCGGCGCGCAGCGGCCCAAAGCCGACCATACCCCGGACGCTCGAGCAGCTTCATTTCGTTCATGCTTCGGCCATTGCAACGCCGTCCCAGCGAACTGCGAACGCCGAGACACCCTCAAGCGGGGGCTGCCGTAGGAGGTCGTAGATCATGACCGCTGGTACTTGTTCGTAGGCGCCCCACAGCTCATGGCCGGTCAGCACGAGGTCCAGGTCGAACCGAACCAACAGACCCATCAGCTCCGCGCGCATCCCCTCATCGATCCCGGCAAATGCTTCGTCGAGCGCGATCAGTCGCGGCGCGAGATCGACAGCAATGTCGTAGTGAGCAGATGCAGCTGCAAACAGCGGGAGGTGCAGCACCACGGCCTGTTCGCCACCGGACAGCGATCGGAACAACGTTCGCGTCAAGCGCTGCGTACCACCGCCAGCCGACCTGATGTGCGGCACGAAGGCGTGCCACGATCGGTAATCGAGAACCTGTCGGAGCACTTCCTCATAGCCGAGCGCCGCATCCTCGGCACGACGCTGAGCAATCGCGGTCGAAAAGAACAGGCGCAAGTGCTCGCGCTCCTCGGGGCCAAGGAACTCGGGTGACTTGCGCAGGAGGCCCAAGGCATCGCGCAATGCTGTATCCCCGCTGTCAGGCTCCCAGCGCAGGTACACGCTCTTTCCGCTCGCCGTCGGCCGGTCGGCAAGCGACTTGTTGATGCGATGGACGAGATCATCAGCGTCGTTGAGGAGTCCGCGCAACGACTCTGACACGCGCGTGAGGAGATGCCGCTCGAAAATCTCGCGATCGCGTTCGGTGAGCAGAGTTTCTTGACGGCTGACCTGCTCTGTAAGTTCGTCGTCCAGGCGGAGAACCGAAAAGGTTCCGGTGTCGGAGGTGACCTCCACAACCGCGACGTGATCGACGTATGAGAGACCCGGGTCGTATCCGCGGCCGAGGTCGTCGAGGAGCTGGCGGAATGCGCGCTGAAGAGCGTTGTCGTCCGGCTCGCCGCTGACATCGCGGTTCGCGCTCACGACCATGGTCGCGAGTTCGCTCGCGCCCGTAGGTAGCTCGGTCTCATCCGGTACGACGACGGGCCACACATCCTTTCGTCGGAGGACATCGAGACGTGCAACGGAGGTGCCCACTGCCGCAAACCGCTCCTCAACGCCCTCGATCGCCAGCTCGCGCTCCTTAAGCGCCGACCCTCGTTGCTCCGCCACCCGCGTGTGCTCTTCGTCGAGGCGCTTGGCCTCCTCACGGAGCTCACCGAGCTCCCCGTCAATGGACTTGAGCGCTCGCACGGGAGCTTCAGCCTCGGCACCGAGCTGGCGGCGGAGCTGCTGCATGCGCGCCTTGAGCCCACGAGCCCGACGCTCCTTGTCATCGTGGTCGTCGCGACATGCAATGACGAGAGCGTTGTTCCGCAAGAGCCGGGCCGCGCCCTGCTTCGCTGTAGTGCGGCTGTACAAGAGCCGTGCAACTTCGGCGATCAGGTCGTTGGCTTGCGCCTCGAAGGCCTGTACGTACCCTTCGCTCTCGTCAAGCCCAGGCTTCGTCACCGGCAGCCGGCGCTCTGTCGCTACTCGCCTGAGTTCTGACTCAGCTCGTTCGAATGCTTGACGGGCTTCGCGCGCCAACCCCTCAGCTCGGGTCGCGGCGGCTCGGGTCGAGTTCGCAATCGCGATTGCAGCGAGCAATACTTCGCGCGCTTCAAGGACAACAGACGCCGACGGCAACGACACGGCGAGCCCATGCAAGTGTGAACGCCGATCGGCAAGCGTCACCCGAAGCCTCGCGATCTCGGCGAGCTCGGTCATCACATCTGCAATCTGCGCCTCAAGCTCCGCCAGCAGTCTCTGGCGGCGTCGTTCCCGAGCCTCGGCTCCGATGAACTCCGCGCTCGACTTCATGAAGCGACCGTGAAGCGGGCCAAGGTTGAATCGACCGTTGGGCAGTATGCCAATGCCCACATCAGCGAGCGCGATGGATCTCAGAACACCGATCACATGTTGGCCTTCGAGCCGGCTGCCATCGGGAAGCAGCGGCATCAAGACATCCACAAGCGATGCACCCTCGGCGAGTTCCGCGGGTTCGAGCCATGCGTCAAGATCCTCGGTGTGCTCGCCAATCCAAGCGTCAAGGAGTCCGGCAGCTTCAATCGCCGCTTCGACCCCCGCGCGATCGGCGTCGGGCACGGAATCGCGGAAGTCGACGCACGCGTACAAGGGTGCACCAGCGCGACGGGCCCGATCGGCGGGGCGTGTGTGGAGAGGGTCAGGTGCGAGGATCCGCTCATGCTCAACCCTGTCGCGCTCCGCGACCAGGGCCGCTCGACGCCCACTAACGTCGGCCTCGCGGAGGTCGAGTTGGGACTCCTCGCTGGTGACCGCATTGTGATGCGGCTGCAGTGCGTTGCTCAACACGTCGCTCAGGGTCGGCGCATCCGGCTCGCCGATTAGCGCCACTGCGCCGAGCACCTCGTCGAGGCCGCCGAAGCCACTCTCGTCGATCCATCGACGCACGGCGTCGCCCAGCGCAACCCGTTTCTCATCAACGTCCAACGCCGTTCGCTGGCGGCCGAACTCGGCTTGCTGGGCGTCCTCGGTCGCTCGCGCAGCCGTTTCGGATGCGCTGGCTGCCCGGCTGCCGAGGGTCTCGGCCTCGGCAACAGCCCCCTGTACTTGAGAGATGTCGTTACGACGTTGGAGGACGACACCGCGCACGATCTGGCGCAATGGCGCAGTCTCGACCGTGTCGCGACGCGTCGACCATGGAATACCTGCCTGGTCGGCGGACTGGGCGACCGAAGTGAAGTAATCGTCGACGCGCGCCTTCACGGTCCGAACGTCGTCGTCGGCCGTAGCAGCATCTTGGCCAGCCTCCGCAGCTGCAGCTTCCGCCGCCTCGAGTCTCACCGCCGCGCTCGTCGCGGCGTCGGCGGCATCGCTCGCCCTCGCTCCCACCTCGGCCAAACTCAGCGCGTCACGATAAGCGGGCGACTCGAGCACCGCCTGCTTGCGCTCTTCGGCCACTACTCGCCGTTTGTCACAGTGCTGCCGGTCGACACGGACGCGCTCGACCGCTGTATTCGCCGCCTCGACGCTCTTTTCGGCCTCAGCGACGCGACGCTGCGCGCCACGAAGTGCCCGTTCGGCTTGGCTCGCGTCTACAGCTCGTGCACGACCTACAGACCGGAGATATCGCCGGTAGACCGGCAGAAAGGCCTGCACGGTGCGATGGGCATCTCGAAGGCGGCGCAGGTCTCGCTGTACCGCTTCGAGGTCCTCGAAACTAGCGGCGACGCTGGCGATCATCTCTTCATCGAGCGCGGCGAGTCCGTCGCTGAGCACCTTCGACAAGTGGTCGACGTTGAGCTTGCCCGCAAGGTGAGGGCGCCGGAGCACCAGCAGCAACTCGATGAGGTTCCGGTACCGGTGCGCGCCGAGGCCGAAGAGCCGCCGGTCGACCGCCGCGCGGTAGTTCTCGGCTGAATCGTGAACCCCCGCGATACCGAGCCTGTCGACAAGCGCCCCCCGAGACAGCGGCACACCGTTGGGCGCGAGGTCGAACTCGAACCCAGGTCGTTGCTCAGTGACGAAGAACCAGGCTTCAGCGTCACGTTGCGTCGACGCGCGAGCACCGCAACCAATGGTGACGTGCTCGTCGCCGTTTACAAATTCCAGCCAAACGTAACCGGTTCGTTGCTCGTGGCGGAACCGGTTGGCGCGTTCGTCGTCGTTGAGGCAGAGCAGGAGGGTCTTCATCGACCGCCCGCCGCTGATGCTGTCCATCCGATTGGCGGCCATCACACCGTCGAGGAGGAACGGAACCAAGAGCGCCAGCGCGTTCGACTTCCCTGAGCCATTCGGGCCGCGCAGAACGAGGCGGCCGTCCGCGAACTCGAAGACCTGACTGTCGTACTCCCAGATGTTGAGGATTCCCGCTCTCGTCGGCCGCCATCGCGTCGTGGCTTGTACCGCTCGATCAGACATCCAGAGCCTCCGGAAGGCTGACCTCAGCGCGGAAGCGGGCCATGGCGGGTCGCACGAACACATCGCCGACGTCGTTCACCTCGGCGAGGTCAAGTCGCGCCAACAATGTGAGGGCTTCATCTCGGAGTCGATTCGGTTCGGCGCGGTACTCGGCCGTGAACCGGCCGCCGTACGCGGCGAGTACGCGGCGCCACGCAATCTCGAGGGCCGGCGCGACAGCAGTGCGAGCCGCGAGGCCAGGGGCCGGCGGTCCGTAGCCAGCATGGACTGCGAGTTCGCTCCCGAGGAGCAGGGCGGCCTGAGCGATCGATCCGCCGGATGGAAACGGCTCGGCTGCCGGCAAGCCGATCAAGGCTTGGCCTTCGCCGCGGCACTCGTGCGTGGCGCCGGTGAGACGCTCCAACTCTTCCCCGATGCGCGTTCGGCGCTGGCGCGCGTAGTCGCGCTCATCTTCGGGAAGGTCGTCGTAGTAGAGCGCGGGCTCGGTCAGTAGTCGTCGATGCACGCGGTGCCGAGCCCGAGCCTGGGCGCCTTCCGGGGTCGGTGGATATGGCTCCTCGAGGAAGGCATCGGCGGTCGTCAAGCCCGCGAGGACGCTCGGCGGCGACACAAGCAGCCGACCGGCAGCGTCGCGGTCGACGTCGTACAGCGCGTCGCCCGTGCCTCCAAGGAAGGTTTCCGTATCACCATCGAGCAGCGTCAGAACTCCGCGCTCTTCGAGCCATGCGACAGCGTCCACGAAGGCTCGGCGGTGAGAGTGTGCGGTCAGGTCGAAGGGCAGCCCTTCATCGCCTGCACGCAAACGTGCGACCTCATCGGCGAGCTGTGAGATTGTCGTCTGCTCGCCGAGGCGTTCGAGCGCGGCGAGCACGAGGCACAAGGATGCGTACGCCTGAGGGGTAAACTGCCGACGAGACTGCGTCGCCGTGCGCGCCGGCCGGTGAGGCGAGAGCTGGGCTGGTCGCCGCAAGAGGCGTGCGCATGTTGGGGCGACATCAAGGCGCCAGTGGCAGAGGCGACTGAACTCGTTTCGCAGAGGCTCCTCGAATCGGCGAACCATCGCGAGCGCGGCCGGGTTCGGGTGCCGGCGTGTGATCACTCCATGCGTGATGAGCGTTCGCGCGGCAGCTTGAAAGTCGTCGAGCTCGAATGGATCGAGTTGTGCAGCGATGCGAGCGAGCGTCACGGTCGGTGCACCTCGAGCTCGACTCCGCGCAACGTCAAGGCGCCCGCGTCGGTTCTCAGCACCGTGTCGCCGTCGGCGGTCGCCAGGATGAGACGGACACCTTCCGCCTCGACATCGACCTTGAACTCGCCTGCGAGCGGCCGCTGGTGGAGTGCCCGATCGAGGAGTTCGAGAAGGAGCGACATTTCGCCGCCCGTCAGCACGCGGGTCTCGATGGGACGCGCGGTCAATTGCGCCGCCGCATTAAGACGGGCGAAGCGACGTGCCTGATGCTCGGCGGCGAGGCGGCCCTTCGCTTCGCGGTAGTCGACAATCGCCGCGGGCGGGGGCGCGGGTGCCCTACGCCCATACTCCCGGAGTGTTACTGGGACGTCGACCGGTTGCGCTTCCCACCAGCCGACGGTCGCCGGCGTACGGTCCGGATCGTCATCCTGTTGGCCGAGATGTTGGGGCGCGGCAAGCCCGAAGGCAGCATCGAACAGACGGTGCGCCTCGTCGGGCTCACAGCGGCTGAACCATCGAGCGAGATGAAGCAACTCCGACGCTCGCGTGATGGGGCGGGTTGCGCTCTCGGTGAGCTTGCGCAGGAAGGCCATCAAGTCGCGAATCGCGGTAGTCGTTGCGGCCGCGAGATCCTCCGCGCCGGTCGTGTGCTGCGCGGGATCGGTACGGAACCAGAGCGCGAGGCCCATCCAGCGTTCGCGCCAGCGCGCGGCAAGATCGGACTGACCGAACGGACCGGCCGAGTCATCGCCCCTGGCCGCGAGCTCGATCATGAGATCAAGGTCATGTTCCTCGATCGTCTCGACCTGGGTACCGATCTGCGCCCTGTAGCGGAGCAGGTCGTCGAGGAACTGCTGGAGATAGTCGATCAGGAGGTCCTTGTACGCGAGGAAGCGCTCTGGCGCGAGCTCCTGCTCGCGCCGGAGTTCAGCCATCGTCGAGTGGAAGTCGCGAGCGTTCGCGGCGAGGTCGCGGAGCGCCCCATCGAGGTCTCGCAACCGGAGATACGTGCCCGTTCCGTCGCCCGCAAGGATGGCCGACGCGAGCAAGTCGAGGTTCTCGCGGATGTCACGAAAGAGCGCGCGCTGGAGCGAACCTGCCTGCTCTGCAGCCCCGAGAACGCGGAGAATGCTGTCATGCGCAGCATGACCGGCGGCGGTGAGCTGCCAGAGCTCGCGCCTGCGGTGGAACTCCTCGAGACGACCTACCCGGCTCGTGTCTTGGGTCCAGGTCACCGCGCCCCAGTCCTTGAGTTGTTCGAGCGCCGCGGTGACGTTGGCCGGGTCTAGACCGTTCATCGAGAGCGCCTTGGCGATGTCCTCGGTGCGAACCTGCACCTGGTACCGGTCTCGGGCAGCTGCTAGGACGCTCAATACGGCGGCGTACAGAGGAGCCGTCGCCTCGGTGGCCGCCTTCAGGACCTGGAGCTGGGTTCGCTCCTCGGTATCGAGCCGGCGCTCGACCAAGGACGGCCGCGTGAAGCTCCCGACGTCATCCGACACGAGAGCATCCTACGGACAGGGTGCGACAACAACGCTGGGAATGGACAGCTCTTCCAGCGACGGGCTCGGTCAGCCGGCAGGGAATCAGCCCAGACGGCCCGAGGTCGCGTCGCCAGCCATCAGCTACGGGCCGACCACCAGCGGGCGGCGCGACCTCTGCGTCAGAATCTTCACCAGGCGAGAGTCGGGCGCCCTCGGCCTGTCTCGGTCATGACGCGGCGTGCATCAGTGAATCGAATGGCGCTTCAGTGTCGCACCCCGCGCATAGGTTCACGCAGCGAGCAAGGGGATTCCGTGACAGCAAAGGCGATCAAGTGAGCGGAACGGCTGTCGCCCGCCCAGCGGGCTTGGACCTTCCAACGGTCTCATGAGCACGGCGCGCTCCGGCGTAGCCGAGGTGAACCCGTTCGCTCAGTTTCTGCAAGCGGTGAGCGTTGCACCGAACGAGACGAGCATCCGCGAGAGTTTCGTTGTCCTTGCAGCGACGGCCTTCGCAGAGACCGGCTTCGCGACAACGCTCGCGCTCGGTGCCGAGTTCGCCGTCAGCTTCCGCGAGGGAGGCCTCATTCGACGCGGCCGAATCGACTCCTTTGTCGACAACGTCGTAGTCGAGTTCAAGCACGGCGCTGATCTCGCACAAGATCACTTCCTGAATCAGTTGCGCGGGTACGTCGCCGGCGCGTGGCTCGAAGACAATGGGTATGGTCGCCTCTACCTCTGCGTTCTGACGAACGGGAACCAGTGGCTCGTCTACGCTGCGACGCCTCAGAATGCCGACGCTCCTCCTGATAGCACCAACGTCAATCTCTCTCTTGTAGACGAGTGGTCCGGACTGGCCGACGATCCAGACGCGCCAGGCCTGCTCGCGCAGTTCCTCAATCGACTCTTCTTCCGTCGCACGCTGCTTCGACCGTCGGCGAGCAACTTCGCCCGAGATTTCGGTGTCGAGAGCCCTTCCTTCGTCGCGGTCTCTACACAGCTCAAACGGGTCCTGCGCGAACTTGGCGGCGAACCTCAAATGCAGACACACCGAGAAGCGTGGTCAGAGGACATTCGCACAAGCTACGGAGGTGTAGAGACACCTGAAGAACTCTTCGTGCGACACACATACCTTGCGCTGCTGACCCGCCTTCTCGTCTTCGTCGCGCTCGAGCACCGTTCCCTCAAGGTTGCGGACCTTGATGCCGTGCTCGACGGTACCTATTTCGTAGGCAAACGAATCGCAAACTTGGTCGAGGATGACTATTTTCAATGGCCGCTTCTCGCTTCGAAATCCATGCTCCGCGAGTCCTGGGCGGCGCTCGTCGCCCAGATCGGTACGTACGACCTGCAGTCTGTCCGCGAGGACGTCTTGAAGCCGCTTTACGAGCAGCTCGTCGATCCCGAGACGCGTCATGACTTGGGCGAGTACTACACACCCGACTGGCTCGCGGAAGAGGTCGTCGGCGCCGCGGTCGAACCGTGGCTTGCCGCGGGACATCTACCGAGGATTTTGGACCCGACGTGTGGCTCAGGTTCCTTCTTGCGCGCTGCGATTCATCGCGTTCGCGTAGCGCGGTCAACCGAAGCAGCGGAGTCAGAACTCGCAGCCGTGATCGAGCACGTAGTGGGCATGGACATCAATCCCATGGCCGTAACTGTCGCCAAGGCGACATACCTCCTCGCTGTTGCGGACCTGCTTCCGCACGGCGCCGAAACGATTCACATTCCCGTCTACCTCTGCAATTCGCTTAAGGCTGCGGAACGTCATGACACCTCGTCGCTGTTCGGCGATCAGGTGTCTCTTGACGTTGGTGGATCCACATTCGAAGTTCCTCTCGATCTGGTCATGCATGGGCCCGACTTCGATCAAGCGATCGCCGGAGTCGTCGCTGTCGCGCGCAACTTCGCGACAAGCGATCAGCCAGCAGCTGCGGCTGCCGACGCGGTTCGTGCGCGACTCGCACCGTTGGTCGATCGTTATGTCAACGGCGAACTCGTCAGTGCACCACTTGCGGCAATGGCTTGTCAGATGGTCGAGCTCGTCCGCGCTGGTCGCGACACAATCCACGGGTTCCTTCTGCAGAACAAGTATCGATCAGTCCTCCTGTATCACCAGTTCGATCTGGTTGTGGGCAATCCTCCGTGGCTCACTATCGCGGATGTCTCTGCACCGGCATACCGAGACCTGATTCTTCAGCGAGCGAAAGAGACACGAATCGCAGGAAGAACAGCGGGCGAGCAAGCACACACTGAGCTAGCAACACTCTTTCTTGCACACGTTTTCCGTCAGTTCGTGTCGCCAAGCCGCCACGACGATCTACCGCGTGTTGCATTCGTCATGCCCCGCAGCATCTATACCGCGACGCATCACCGCCCGCTCCGCGAAGGCACTTACAGCGGTGCCTTCGATGTCACTGAGTTGTGGGACCTGGCGGAAGTCGAGCCTCTCTTCAACGTCCCATCGTGTGTCCTGTTCGCAACCGCGGGTACGCCTAGACCGAGCCGGCCGAAGCGCGGCCGCATCTACAGGGGCCGTCTCCGCGAGCGCGACCCTGACATCGAGGCAGCCACAGGTCTCCTTACGAAGAGATCGGTATCTGTCGTACTCGACCGGCTCGGAAAACGAAGCGCTTGGCGCGAAGCTTCAGACGCAGGCGGCGTGGTAGTCGTTGACGAAGAGCCGACACGCGGTGCATATCAACACCGATTTCGACAAGGTGCGGTCCTGTATCCGCAGACACTCCTTTGCGTGCAACCGGTAGGCGTACGGGGACGAGGTCCCGGAGACGTAGCTATTGCCGTCGATCCAACCGTGCGACGCGCGGCAAAGGTTCTACGCGAGGTCGAACTTCGTGGTGTGGTCGAAAGGTCGTCGCTGTTCTGCACCGCGGCCGCCGAGCATCTCCTGCCCTACGCGCTATCCCCAAATCTTTGGTGCGTGATCTTGCCCGTCCTTGCCGACCCAGGCACGGATCAATTCCGGCCCGTGTCGCCCGAATCGCTCCGCAGCCACGGGCGAGTTGGAACAGCCACTTGGTTCGAGGCAGCGGAAGCGGAGTGGAAACGGTCGCAACAGCGACCAGGGCCGCCGATTTGGGAACGCGTCGATCATCTCGGCCAGCTCTCGGCCCAAGCGCAGCGAAGCCGTTGGGTCGTCCTGTACACGAGCGCAGGAAGCCGACCGGTCGCTGCCGTGCTCGACAGTTCGGCAACCGAGTATCCGTTCGTCGCGCGCGATCAAACCTACTGGGCTTCCTTCTACAACCCTGAAGAAGCCTTCTACCTCTCAGCCATTCTGAATAGCGATCAAGCAGCCGAACGCATCAAGGCCTTCATGACTACAGGCTTGTTCGGACCTCGCCATATTCACAAGCGCGTGCTCGATCTCCCAATACCGCCGTTCGATAAGACGAACCGGCTTCACGCTCAGATTGCGGACCTGGGGAGAGAACTCGGGAACTGCGCGGCCGACCTTGTGAGCGAGCTCGATCAGCTTGGCGGTCGCGCTCGCAGTCACTTGCGCACCGCTCTGCCGAAGGATCGCCGCGCCGCAGTCGAGCGCGGAGTGGAGACCCTCATGCAGCCCTGGAAAGGGGCGGGGTGACGTACAGCGCTCGGGTTTTTGTCCAAGACACGGCAACCGGCCGAACGGACGCTGTCCAGACGGCGATCGCGTGGGCTGAGAACGCTGTGGCGTACGACGCGGTGGATGCTGCAATCGCGTACGCAACGCGAAGCGGAGTCGAACTCCTATCAAAGGCTCTGCATACAGCCGCGCGCTGGCCCGATGCCGAGAAGCGGTGGCTTGTATCGATCGACTATGGCATCACCGAGCCACGCGCCCTCGAGGCACTCGCGGCCATGCCCAGAAGCTCCGTTCGTGTACCGAACGGTCTTGCGGTGCTGGCGAATCGTCGCCTCAATCCCCCAACGACTTTTCACACGAAGGGCTACCTGTTCAGGCGTTCGGGAGCTCGTGTACCGCTCGCGCTCGTTGTCGGTTCCGCCAACCTCAGCGTCAGCGCGCTGGGCGTCGGAGCAGAGAGCGTGACAGCTCAGGTGTGGAGCGGGCGATTGAGTCGCTCGGAACGATCCCTCCTTCGAGCACACTTGGAGTTCGGCGTGTGGTTCAACGAGGCTTGGAAGCTCTCCGACGACCTCGCTGCCGTGCTTGCCGGGTACTCGTCCGTCTTCCGACGTGGCCGACGTCCAGCGGGAGGACGCGACGACCAGGTCGCGAGCGCTCGTGCCTACTCCGCGGCCGCCTCAGCTGACATCCCACCCGGCTACGCAGCACAACTTGCTGTGGCGAAGGCGATCTGGTTCCAGACCGAGACGCTCTACCACAATCGCGGCGCCGGCAAGCCCGGCAACCAGCTCGACACGCCGCGGGGAACGCGTGTCTTCTTCGGATTTCCGGCCGCGTCAGTACCTCGAAACACAGTTCTCGGGCATGTGATGATGCGCGCGTCGGGGTCCACACCGGTCGAGCGCAGCGTGCGCTTCGGCAACAACTTCATGGACAAGGTGAACTTGCCGATCCCCGGCCGCAATGGTCCGGTGACGTATGACAACTCCTACGTGATCTTCGAGCGTCAAGGCCCAGGTCGGTTCGACGTCATCACGACGGATCGTGCAGGACTTCGGCGACGCGCACGGCGCGCGAACCGAACTGTCCAGTACGAGATGGCCGGCGGCAGAGAGTACGGTCTCTTCTTTTGAGCGACTGAAGCATCGAGGACTACGGCGTCACGCGAATCCGGCTGGGTGCTCGGTCTTGAGCCGATCTTAGGGACCTCTCGCGAATCAGCGCGGCTGCGACCACTAACCTCAGGCAGGTCGAAGGATTGACGCAGACGTCGGCGGTCAGGCCGTCAGACCCGAGCGAGCATCCTCCGCGAGCAGCCGATCGAGCGCGTCGGCGCTGAGGGTTTCGATGTGCGAGCCCAAGAGGTCGTCGCGCTCAACGAGCATCGCGTGCTCGACGCCTTCGGCGACGCGGTGGAGGTGGGAAATGAGCGCCACGAGCTTCCCGCCGGTCGCGATGGTCCCAAGCGTTGCGAGCGCCTGATCGAGCGAGGCCGTGTCGAGGGAGCCGAAACCCTCGTCGAGGAAGAGTGCGTCCAGCTGACCGCTGCCACGGGTCGCGATCTCGACAAGCGCGAGAGCGAGCGCGAGGCTCGCAAGGAAGCTTTCACCTCCAGAGAGCGTGTTCGCCTTCCGCTCTTGGCCTGTCCTGCGGTCGAGGATTGCAAAGTCTGCCGCGAATCCAAAGTTGTCGTTTGTGAGCTCTCGAAGCTTCTTGGATGCCTCGATCAGCAGCTCGCGTTCGCGCTCGGCGACGAGTGCGCGTACGAACCTACTGTCGTTGAGTGTCTCGACGAGGACATCGAGATTCGCGACGAACGGCTCGCCGATCGCGAGGAAGGTGTCCAGCTGAGCGGCGAGAGCGAGGTCACGACGTGCACGCACCATGTCCTGTTCGGCCGCGCCGACGAGACGCTGCGCATTGGCGATCGCGTCGCGGACCGCGTCGGCATCCCCGGCACCGATCGACTTGCATGCGTCTTCGATGGCCTTCGAAGCCCCCGCCGCCGCGGCGTCGGCATCCTGCGCGAGCTGTTCGGCTCGTGCCGTCATGGATGTCGTTCGATCGGAAAGGACGTCGATCCACGCCGTCAACTCATCGATCGTGCAGTCGTGGGCCGGGCCGGCCGGCGCCAGGACCTCGTCAGTGAGCCAGTCGGCCTGCAGGCGGTGGAGCCCCTCGAATAGCCGCATCGCCGATTCCCGCGCTCGCGCGATCGGCTGATTGACGTGGTTGTCGCGTCGCGTCGAGAGAGCGCGGGCTTCCTCATCCGCCGCGGCGATGTTCTTCCGCGCCGTTTCCACAGCTGCGATCGTGTCGTCGGAGAGTTCCAGCAGTGCGTCGAGCGCATCGACCGCGACGTTCGCCCCTGGCTCGTCTTCAACAGCGACCCGGTACGCGTCGGGCAGGATCTCAAGGCGCTGACGCGCCTGCTGAACGTCTCGCTCGAGAGCTGCCATCGAAAGCCGAACTCGCTCAGCGGCAGCGTCCGCCTCGGTATCGAGCTTGTCGGCGGTCGTCTCAGCCTGGGCAGCGGCAGTGTTTGCTTCGTCGTATGCGCCGCGGGCGCGGTCGAGCGCTTCGCGTAGTTGCGTGAGTTCCTCCGCGGCTCCGTCGCGCGCGTTCGTGTCTTCCGCCGCCTTGACGCGTAGAGCAGTCAGGACCTCATTGGCTTCGTCGAGATGACCGCGGGCGTCATCGATAGCGGGATCGCTCGGCGGGACGAACGTGTCGGGTAGGGCCCGGGAGCAAACTGGGCAGGGGTCTCCGGGTGTGCATTCACCTGCGACCGTCGCGAGGGCGTTCTTCTCGATCGCAGCGTGGAGCTCCTTCCGCGCGATCTCGAGGGTTCGCTCCGCGGCGTTGGCTGCAGAGGTTGCTGTCTGTACCGCACCATTGAGGGCGCTCAGGCGCGACTCGCATCCGCGGACCTGCGCGTCGGCGGCGCGCTGCTCACCGTCCAGAGCGGTCGCATCTGCCCGCAACCGCGTCGCTCGGTCGCGCTCCTCCCGTCGTGTTTCTCGGGCCAGCTCGTCATTCAGCGCGGCCTGCTGGTCATCGAGCTGTGCTCGTCGTACCCCGAACTCCGTTGCTGCTGTGGCAGTGGCGGCAAGGATGCTGCGCGCCGCGACCACTTCATCGCGTGATGCGAAGGGCACCAGACCCGCTGCTGCTGCCTCTTCAGCACTGCGCTGCACCTCTACTGCGTCAGCGCGGCGGCGTTCCACTTCACTCGTCTTGGTCCGCAGGTCGGCATCGTCGACCGCCACCTGCGCAAGGACCGAGGCGAGTTTGTCATCGACGCGATCGACGATGTCATGGGTCGCTCGTCGGAGTCCTGCACCGCGTTCCGTCGCCGCGTTGCGCTCCTTCTCCGCGTCGACGATGTGCGACAGCGCGGAGGTCAACTCTTCGAGGCGGCGTGCGTGCGTTTGGTGCGCGTCTTCGGCATCCCGTAACGCTCCCTCGGGATCACCTATCTGCGCTCGCCGCCCCTGCCGGTTCACAACGGCCGGCGCGTACCGCTTCTGGAGTTCCGCCGCATGGTTCTTGACGACGGTGAGGTGATCGAGCCGGAAGATGCCCTTCAGAATTGTGGTTCGCTCTGTCGGCGTGGCCTCGAGCAGCTTCGCGAACTTGCCTTGCGGGATGACGACCGCCTTCGTGAACTGGTCGTGGGTCAGACCGATGAGGTGCTGGATGCGGGCGTTCACCGGGGCTTCGTTGTCCACGGTCTCGCCAGTGTCGACGCATTCGAGCTTGTGCATCGGCGCGCCGGTCTTCCGGTGCACGCGTGTCACGCGCCATTGCTGCCGGCCTTCGGTCGTCCCAACGGTAAACGTCAAGACGACACGCATGGCATTGACGTTGTCGCCACGTAGTGCTTGTACGCCACGGCGTTCCCACGTAGGACAGTTGTACAACGCGACGGATAGCGCCTCGATGATTGAGCTCTTGCCGGCACCGGTGTCGCCAATGATGGCGGTGAGGCCGAGTTCGCTGAAGTCGATCTCGGCGGGGTCACGATACGACCGCAGACCCTCGATGAGGAGCTTGTCGGGTCGCATCAGGCCACCTCGTTAGGCGGGACGAGCTCAGCTGTTTCGAGGCGTGCGAGCTCGGCGGCTTCGCGTGGATCAGGTTCATCGATGGCCTCGACCGACGCAAGAAGTTCGTCGAACAGCTCCGCGATGCGCTGCGGCTCGGCGTCGGTCTGTGGCCGCGTGCTGAGCTCCTCCTCGAGGTACCGGCGATAGGCCGTACCGAGGCTCTCCTCCGATCGCGGCTCGCCATCGTCGGCGAGATCATCGATCGAGACGGCAACGGGCGAGCGACCGTCGATGACCTGCACGACGCAGGCGTCAGGCAGTGCATCACGTGCAGCGCGGTTCAGCGACTCGACGTCGTCGGGGGCGTCGTCGACGGTCACGACACAGATGTCGCGGCCAATCTCTGCTGCCATCTGATCGAGTTGCTCGAGCGTTCCGCGCAAACGCCGGATCCGCCGGCCCGACGTGAGCGGCCGCACCTCGACGCGTGCTCGTGTCGCCGGCTCCGCCGTGACGAGCACGACCCCCTTCGCCTCGCCCTCCTCGCCGAAGTCGATCTCGATCGGACTTCCGGCGTAACGCCCGCGCCCGCCCGGAACCTCCTGCGGCATGTGGATATGGCCAAACGCGAGATACGAGTAACCCGCGTGGATGTGACTCGCGTCGGTCGCGTAATTGCTGTCGATGTGGATCTGGCGTTCCGACGAGGTCCGGACACCGTCGACGTGGAGGTGGGACGCCCACACGGCGACGGTTGAGCCGTAGTCGGCCGGCGCAAAGACCACTTCCGAGATTGCCTGCGTGATCCGGTTCACCTTGTCGGTGTAGGTCGCGCTGAAGTCGGTGATCTCCTCGAGGCCCTCGACGACACGGTTCGCGTGAAGGAACGGCAAGCAGCCGACGCGAACCGGGGTTCCCGAGGCTGAGCCGTATGTCGCGACGGCTCCGCGCGTCGCAGTGCATGGCTTGGGGAGAAACCGGATCGGGAGTTCGCAGATCGCGTACGGGTCCCAGTCGTTCTGGGGCGGAGGCGCGCCAACGGCCTCCGCGAGTAGCTCGAAGCACGACGGTGCGTCGTGGTTGCCCGCGAGAACGAGGACGGGCGCGATCTCGCTGAGGTTGCGAACCGCGCGTAGTGCACGTAAGAGGTCCTCGTGGCCTGGTCGTGATCCGTTGAACAGGTCGCCGGTGTGCAGCACGAGGTCTGGTTCGAACTCGCGTGCGATCGCAGTGATCTCGGCGATGACGGCGTCGTGATCCTGGACACGCGACTCGCCGCGCACCATGCAGCCGAGGTGCCAGTCGGACGTGTGAAGGACCTTGACGCTCACATGCGCTCCAGCAGCTCGTTGCCCTCGGCGATGGCGTCGCGCTGGTCGACCTCAGCGATACGCGTCGCGTACGGCGGGAACGGGAACCGGACTGGGATCGGCGCGGGGATAAGCGGCTGCGACGTGATCATCGTGCCCGGCTGGATGAGCTGCGCGCGTTCGCGGAGCTCACTCGGTAGGAACCCGAGCTCAGACGCCTCTTGGGCGCGGATCTGCCCGACGACATGCAAGGACGCATTGCCCGTGATGTTCGTGTCCACCCCGGATGGGTTCTGCTGCGCGCCGAGAAGGAGCACCCCGAGGCTGCGACCACGACCCGCGATGTCGACCAGCAGCTCCTTGATCGGCGAACGGCCCTGGCGCGGCGCGTACTTGTTCAATTCGTCGAGCAGTACCCAGGTCTTGCCCGCGTGACCACCGTGTTCATGGTCTTGCCAGATGCGAGCGAGGAGGGCACCGACCACGAAGCGCTGCGCCGCATCGTGGAGTGAGTGAATGTCGACTACGGAAACCGCACCGCCGAGATCGACCGACTCGAGCCCCGCGCCGATCACCGGACGCACCCGGGGCTCTGCCGCCCACAAACGCCGGAGGAAGGCTTGCACGGTGCCGGCACCGACACCGCCCCTCCACGTCGGGTCGTAGCCGGGACTGTCCTCGATGACCTTGTCGGCGATGAACTCGATCAGACTGGCGAAGTCCGAGATGACGACGCCGTCGTTCGGCGACTGTGGCGCCTTCACAATTCGCTCGGCGCGCGCCCACACGCGAGGGACCTGGACCCCGATCGTGTCCGGGTCGATCAACACGACGCGTCCCGTGGAGTCGCCCGCGATGGGAAACGCGAAGCGCAACAGCTGCAGCCGTACCACCTGTTCGATGAAGGCAACCTGTCCTGCCTCGAGGTCGTCAATGACGAAGCTCAGCAAGCCCTCTTGGACGAACGCCGCGGGTGTCCAGCCGTACACGGTCACGCTGCGTCGATCACGCGAGTGGACGTTCGCGATGCGCGAGTCAGGGTCATCAGTCTCGGCGCGCGGTGCGAAGAACCGTGTGTTCCGGAACGGCGCCGGGTTCTGAACATCGAGCGCTACCCACTGCTGTCGCGCGTTGTCTCCACGCTCGGTCCCGAGCGCGAAGTCGCGGTTGGGTTGGTCGAGGTGGAGGAGGTCCTCGCCCTTCACGCAGAAGACGAGTGCCCGATCCGACGCCGCGCTCGGGCCACGGACGCGCCGGCCCCACTCGGTCTCGAAGAGCAAGTACAGCAAGAACAACGCGTACGACGTCTTTGTCGCGACACCGGACTTGCCGGAAATGGAGACGTGACCGCCCTTATCGCCGTTGATGAAGCTGTATGCGCAGAAGACAGGTTCGCCGGCCATGTCCAACCCAAGCGGCAGACGCTCGTCGGCGTCCATCTGGTCGAGGTAGAGCGCACGGACGCGGTGCTCCGCCGAGGCGCGCCATGTCGGCGCCCCAGACAAGGGCGGCAGGAACCGCTCTGGCACGGTGCGCAGCCACTGGATCTCGACTCGACGTGCTCGTACGCCCGGCAACGTCGCCGCGTTTATCCAACGTGTAGAAGAAGGCGTCTCGGCGCCTTCCACCTTGCCGGAGCCCTCGATGACGATGCCGTAGTGGAACAGCACCTCGCCATCGGCAAGACGCTGGGCCGCAACCACGAACTCGTCGAGAGCCACATCCGCCGCCTCGTCGAGCACGATCCAAGCGCGCTTCGTCGTCGAGTCGGCGCTCGCGTCCACGTACCCCAGCGGCTCGGTGTCAGGTACAAGCGCGCCGCCAGCGAGGTTCACGCGCGAGGACGCCGCCGGTGCCTCGTCCAGCGCAGGGAGAGGAGTTAACGCCTGCTCGAGGTTCGGGTCGTACGTCAACTCGGCGGCGAACGAGTTCGCGTTCGCGGGCTCAGGTGCTGAAGGGACGTCGTCAGTCATGTGAGGGCTGCTCCACGGAGGAAATTGCGGACGAAGCGATCCGCTCGCGATCGACGGCTTGCAGGTGCGCTACGGCGTTACGAGCTGCTTGAGCGGCGAGACGCGGCGGGCCGAGGACGCGCCCGAGCTGTTGTTCCAGCGCGCGTACCGGTTGGAGATTCTGCGGTGCGCGCGGGTCGAGGTGATGGCGTCCGGCGTACCGCGGGAGCGTCGCTGTGAGCCGGTCCGCGAGATCGCGCGCGGCCTCGAAGCCTGCGAAAGCCGGGAACTCGAGGCGGACGACACCTGACCACGGCGAACCAACCGATGTCGGAGAGCCGACGCGCATGTAGCACGTGAAGCGATCATCGCCAAGAGCCCACAAGGCGCTGCGCTCACCGATCCCAAGCGACGGGACTCGACGGTGCTGGTCATCGGGCAGCAGCTGACGGTGGTGCGTCTTCGCGTATCCTGCAACCATCCGGCGCAGGGACCGGAGACGGCTGAAAGGACCGTCGAGTACGACCTGCCAGCCATGCTCTGCCAGTTCCTGCGCGAGATGTGCCTCGGCATCGCGCATCAAATTCTGCAGCGCCTCAAGCGGCTTGTCGGGGTCCGTCGTCGCGAGGCTCTGCGATTCCCAGAAGTAGCCAGCGGATGGTCCAAGGCTCCCGGTGAGCCCGCCCGTCCAAATGCAGACCCTGCCACGCCGCAAGGCAGCGAACTCCGCCATCATCCCGGGGCGACAGACTGTCGCGCCCACGGCGTACGCGCCCGCGATCCCACGCAACGTCCGACCTGTGTCGCGCTCGATCTGCCACAGCCCGAGCTCTACACGGCGGGTTCCGTCAACGAACGCCAGCGGTATAGGGCTGGCGGGCGAGTTGGGGCTGAGGGAAACCCAGGCTTCGGATTCTGCGGGTGTGACCGCGGTGGTGCCGTCGAGCTCGAACAGGGACGGCGGTTCACGCGTCGGTGCCCAGTCCTCGGCGTAGATCTCGAAGCCCGCCTCCACGGCACCCTCCCCTCGGACCGATGCGGACCACATTGTCTCAGCCCGGTGGGACACTAACGAGCGCCAGTGCGGCGTCCTCGGGAACCAGGCCGATCGCTGCGAGGTCTAGCAACGAGCGGGCGAGTTCGGGAAGGATCACGTCGTGGCTGAGTACGGTTCTACGCGGGTGGCGTAACAACCCTCAAATGTGAACCGTCGTGCCGACCGCGATGAAGGGGCCGGGGGGCTGTGGGTTTCAAGGACTGGCTGAAACGACGTTCGCAAGCGCCTGCTGCTCCACCGACTGCGCCGGGCGCCCCATGGGCACCGCCTCCTGCACCGCGGGGAAATCCGCAGGCTTCCCCTCCTGCCCCTTGGCCGAGCGCTCCGGCGCAAACGGCTCCGAGCAACCGCCGCGGTCAGGCGCCAGCGCGCTGGATCGCGCCGGGCGAAGCTGTCCAACTAGGCCCGACTGCGATTCCGCAAGGGATGCTGTATGTCGGCAATGTTCTCGCGCCTATCGCTCAGTGGCGCGCCGGCGAGAAGGATCCCGCGCTCATCGATCCCAGTGCGCCCGTCGACCACCGACGCCCCGACTGGGCCGGTCAGCAGATGGGCTACTGGCCCTCCTACAGCCAGATCGCTCCCGGCTGTCGAGCTGCCTACCTGTCGTGGCTTTCGGCCGGGCGACGCGAGGGTGCGTACATCGGGTACGTCTTCCTCTTTTTCTACGGCCTGGAGCGACGCGCGCTGCTCGACTCGCAGACCGACGCGAACGCGCGCGCTGAATTGCCACAGATCCGCGCCGAGGTGCTCCGGCTGCTTGACCTGTACGGCGAGAACCGCTCGTTCCACGGCTACGCGACCGCATTCGTCGACACGCTCGATGTCTTGACCGCGACCGGGAACGTGTGCGACGGGCCGCCGCCACAACCGACGAACTACTGGGAGTTGCCGCCGCGACTCAAAGTCGGCCTCGCGGAGCTCGCCGCCGACAACAAGCCCATACCGGCAGCCTGGGCACTGGCGTGGCTGCGTGCCCACCCTGAGGTACGCCTGCGCACGCCAGCGAAGCGCTGCGCCGATGAGTTCGCTCAGCTCTTCGCGCTCCGATACGCGTCACACTTTGGCGACGGCATGATCGTCAAAGCGAACAAGACGAAGCTCAAGGTGCATTACCGACCAGCGAGCGCGAGCTTCGGCGGCGCCGTCGAACTCCACGTTGGCGATTTGCCAGACGTCTCGGTCCTCGCGGCGCCTATCAAGAAGCTCACACCGCTCGCCGAGTCGTGCACTGATGACCTCGACGCGTACAGCCGATGGCTCGGGCGCAACGGCAATGAGCGCGGCACGTTGGCGTCCTTCGCCCTCTTGCCGCCTGACCTCATCGCAGCCGTCACCGCACCTGAGCTCGACGCATTCAAGTCGTGGGCACTCGCAACGCTCGGCGAGAACGACGAAGTGACGATCGATGCAGCTCAGCTGATCGATCGATGGGCGAGTTCGGATATCACGAAGCTCAACAAGGCCGACTCGGCGGCGCTGTGCGCGCTCGCCGACGCGTGTGGCTACGGCATCGAGCCCGACGTCCGGTTCGGCTCCGCGACGATGGCTCCAGGACCATCTGTGTTGTTCCGCAATGGCGCGACCGCTGATGCCGTCGTTACGTCGGCGTACGCAGCCGCGATGGTGCTCCTCGACCTCGCGGGGGTCGTTGCGAACGCCGATGGTGAAGTGTCCGTCGCCGAACGGAAGCAGCTCACGAGCTACCTTGAAGAGGCGCTCACGCTGCCGGACGGCGCGCGGCGAAGGCTTCATGCGCACCTGTCGTGGGCCCTCGCCGCGAAACCAAGCCTCGCGGGCATGAAAAAGAGACTTGAGCCACTCACTCCGGCGCAACGCGAAGGCATCGCATCATTCCTCATCGCGCTCGCCGCTGCGGATGGCATCGTCACCGGTTCCGAGATCGATGCGCTCACGAAGGTCTTTACGCTGCTCGGGCTCGATCGCGCAGGTGTGTACTCGCAGCTCCACGCGCTCGGCGCACCGGCTACCGAGCCTGTCGTCGTGCGCCCGGCCCGGCCAATGGCGCCGGGCGAGCGCATCCCCGCGCGTGCGAGCGCGCCCAGCAGCGTCACGCTTGACCCCATGCGCGTCCAACGGCGACTAGCGGAGAGCGAAGAGGTTGCTGCGCTCCTCGCGTCTGTCTTCACAGACGACGAACTCGGCGTCCCGGCGCCGCCGGCACCGGAAACCGAGCTGATCGCCGGCCTCGACGCTGCGCACACCGCGTTGATTCACGAGCTCGCTGCGAAACCGACCTGGACGCGAGAGGAGTTCACCGCGCTCGCGAAGGCGCGCGACCTCCTGCCAGACGGTGCGATCGACACGATCAACGAGGCCGGGATCGACGCGAGTGGCGAGCCGCTCTGCGATGTCGTCGACAACGAAAGTGTCGAGATCAACGGCTACGCACTTCAGGAGCTCCTCCAGTGACAGAAGCGACGACACCGGCGACTCTGAGGCCGCGTGACCGTGACGCGATCCTACAATCGCTCCGCGCCGGCGTCGTTCCGCGTTCCGGACACCAGCACATCCAGGTCGGCCGCGCCCAGGAAGTGCGTGCCGTCCTCGACGACATCGATCGCATCGCCGATGGCGGCTCGGCGATCCGTTTCATCATCGGGGAGTACGGATCGGGTAAGACGTTCTTCCTCTTCCTCGTACGTGCGCTCGCGCTCGAGAGAAAGCTCGTTACAGCGAACGCGGATCTCAGCCCTGACCGAAGGCTCCACGCGACGGGCGGCCAGGCGCGCAGTCTCTACGCCGAGCTCATGCGGAATGTTGCGACGCGAGCGAACTCCGACGGTGGCGCGCTCTCGAGTGTCATCGAGCGGTTTGTCACGAGCGCGCTCGGCGAAGCGCGCGACCGCGGCGTGAACGCCGATACCGTGCTGCATGAGCGGCTCAACCAGATCTCGGAGATGGTCGGCGGCTACGACTTCGCCGAGGTGATCAACTCATATTGGCGCGGTCACGACAACGGCGACGAAGAGCTGAAGACGTCCGCGGTGCGCTGGTTGCGCGCCGAGTACGCGACCCGCACCGACGCGCGAGCCGCGCTCGGCGTCCGCACGATCATCGACGACGCAAACCTCTACGACCACCTCAAACTCTTTGCGCGGTTCGTCAGAGTCGCGGGATTCGGCGGACTGCTCGTGTCGCTCGACGAGCTCGTCAACCTCTACAAGTTGTCGAACACGCAGGCGCGCAACGCCAACTACGAACAGATCCTGCGCATCCTCAACGACTGCCTGCAAGGCAACGCGGCCGGCCTCGGGTTCATGCTCGGCGGAACGCCTGACTTCTTGCTCGACACGCGCCGGGGTCTGTACTCATACCCAGCGCTCCAGTCGCGGCTGGCGGAGAACGCGTTCGCTACGGGTGGACTCGTCGACTATTCAGGACCCGTCCTGCGGCTCGCCAACCTCACCCCCGAGGACTTCTACGTCCTGCTCGGCAAGCTGCGGAACGTCTACGCCTCCGGCGATCCGACCGCGTACCTCCTGCCCGACGAAGGGCTCGCCGCGTTCATGCAGCACTGCGACCAGCGCGTGGGCGACGCCTACTTCCGCACGCCGCGCACGACCATCAAGGAGTTCATCAACCTGCTCGCCGTGCTCGACCAGAACCGTGACGTCGCCTGGTCCGACCTCATCGCGAAAGTCGAGATCCCACCGGAGATCAACCCGGATCTCGCACCGATCGACGACGTTACGGCGCAGCCCTCAGTCCCAACCACAGTCGCGGGAAGCGACGATGGCGACGACGACCTCGCCTCCTTCCGGCTCTAGCAGCGGCGCGTTCGCACGACTGCACCCGAAGGTGCAGCAGTGGGTCTGGCGCCAAGGCTGGGATGAGCTGCGGGACGCGCAGGTGAAGGCGATCCCGCCAGTCCTCGAACAGGAGCACGACGTCGTGATCGCTGCAGCGACCGCGGCTGGCAAGACGGAAGCCGCGTTCCTGCCGATCCTGTCGCGGCTTCTCGCGCGCGCCGAGAGCGCATCGGGCGTCGACGTGCTCTACGTCAGTCCCCTCAAGGCGCTCATCAACGACCAACACGGCCGGCTCGAGCAGCTCTGTAACCAGCTCGACATCCCCGTGCACCGCTGGCATGGCGACGTCGCGGGCAACAAGAAGGCGCGGCTACTCAAGTCGCCTGACGGGCTCCTGCTCATCACGCCCGAGTCACTCGAAGCGCTCTTCGTCCTCCACGGGACCGGCGTCGCTGCGCTCCTGGCGACGCTTGAGTACATCGTCGTCGACGAGCTGCACGCGTTCATCGGCAGCGAACGCGGCGCGCAACTCCAGTCGCTGCTGCACCGTGTCGAGCTGACATTGCGCCGCCATGTGCCGCGCGTGGCGCTGTCGGCGACACTCGGCGACATGAACCTCGCCGCCGACTTCCTTCGCCCAGGGCACGGCAACGATGCGGTACTGATTAGAGGTGATGACGACGGTCAAGAGCTGCGCATGCAGCTACGCGGCTACCGAATCGTGCCCCCGCGCCTCAGCGCGTCAGAGGTCGACGAGAAGGAAGCCGCCGGAGAGGACATCGACGCCGAAGACGTGACGGAAGGCGACAAGGTCGCGATCGCCGAGCACATCTTCCGCGTGCTACGCGGCTCGGACAACCTCGTGTTCGCGAACTCGCGTTCCGCTGTTGAGGAGTACGCCGATCTACTCGGGTCCATGTCCGCGAAGGCCTTCGTCCCGAACCAGTTCTTTCCGCATCACGGCAGCCTGTCGAAGGACCTGCGAGAGTACGTGGAGCAGCGTCTCAAGGGCGTGGAGCAACCGATCACGGCGCTCTGCACATCAACGCTCGAGATGGGTATCGACATCGGCGACGTGCAGAGCGTCGCGCAGATTGGCGCGCCGCCATCGGTAGCGTCGCTCCGGCAACGCCTCGGCCGCTCCGGACGACGCGGCGACGCAGCGGTGCTTCGTATGTACGTCGCAGAGGCGGAGATCACGGACAAGACACCACCGCCCGACTGGCTCCGCGCCGAACTCGTTCAATCGATCGCGATGGTCGAGCTGCTCCTCGAAGGATGGATCGAGCGACCGTCGCTTGACGCGCTTCACCTCTCAACCCTCGTGCAGCAGCTGCTGTCTCTGATCGCGCAACATGGTGGCGTCCCGCCAGTCGACGCGTACAACGCGCTTTGCGGGCATGGGCCGTTCCAGCGAGTCACTACTCCGATGTTCACAGACCTGCTCCGCGCGCTTGGCACGGGCGAGATCATCATGCAATCGACCGACGGCTTACTGCTGCTCGACGTCATTGGCGAGCGCATCGTCAACCACTACTCCTTCTACGCCGCGTTTACGTCACCTGAGGAGTACCGACTCGTCGCGAGCGGCCGTCAGCTCGGCACAATCCCCGTCGACCGGCCCATCCTGCCTGGCCAGCTCATGATCTTCGCCGGGCGGCGATGGCGCGTTGTCGGTGTCGACAGCAGCCACAAGGTCATCGACCTGGAACGCTCGGCCGCAGGACGACCACCCCATTTCGCCGGCGAAGGTGGTCGCGTCGATGACGCGGTCCGCAGGCGGATGTTCGAGATCTACCAGCGCGCCGACGAACCCGCGTTTATCGACGCTGGCGCGCGCGACCTACTTACCGAGGCCTGTGCGAACTTCGTCCGCTTGAACCTGGCGGGCACGTCCGTGGTCGAGTACATGAACTCGACGGTGATCTTCCCGTGGGTCGGCGACCGCATCATCGGGAGCGTCGTCGCCGTACTCGTCGCAGGCGGTCTCGAAGTTGCGAATGACGGCATCGCCATCACCATCGAAGGCACGAACGCACGACAGCTACGCGACGAGCTCGATGTTCTCGTTCCTGGCGGCCCGCCTGACCCGCTCGAGCTCGCAGTCACCGTTGGTAACAAGGCAGTGGAGAAGTACGACCACCTTCTGTCCGACGACCTGCTCGACGCCGAATTCGCGGCTCGCGCGCTTGACACGGCGGGCGCGTGGCATGCGCTCGAAGCCGTGCTCGTCGACCTCCACGCGACCATTCAGAGCGCGTAGCGGCCCAGCCCGCCGACTTCCGGCGAGCGCGGCTGGTCGGATGCCGCGGCCGGCGCTTGTCGCGAGGATCGCGTCATGATTGCCTCGGCGATCTTGTCCTCCGCAACGGGCGCGTAATCCCAGGCATCGACGCCCACGTTGATCATCCGATCTCGCACCTTCCAGCTCTGATGCACATGCCCGTGAAGGAGCCATGCGCCACGATCGGTGGGGCGGTGCGCGACGAACCGATCGTTGTCGTGGCTGTCACCGCGGTAAGGGAAGTGACACACGACGACGGCTGCGTCGCCGATCCGAAGATCGGCAGTCCCCTGCCAGATCTCGTCGAAGCCCGCTGCGAGGTACCGGTCCGTGGCGGCTTGCACGCCCTTCTTGTGGCCGTGCCAGCAGCGGTCGTGGTTGCCGGCAAGGAGAACCTTCTTGCCGTTGAGCACAGCAGCGGTCGGCAGGGTCTCGGCGATGCGACCCATTGCGAAGTCGCCGAGCACGATCACCTCGTCCGTCGGCCCGACCGTCGCGTTCCAGCGGTCGACGAGCTCCGCGTTCATGTGAGCCGCGTCGCGGAACGGCTGATCGCTGTACTCGATGATATTGCCGTGACCGAGATGTAGGTCGGCCGTGAAGTAGCGGACCATGCCTCCATGGTCGCGGGTCTCGACCGCCACGGCTGTTGATTTCCACGAACTCGAGCACCGGTGCCGGAGCGGCCGGTTCCGGTGCTTCCGACAGCAGCTCGCGGCGCGCCTGGCGAGCCGGGGTGCTCGCGCACTTGTTCTGAGTGACAGGACGCTCGGAGGTGCGCATGGACACATCGGAACGGAATCAAACGGAACGGCTCGTGTGGTCGGTCGAGGAGGCCGGCCGCCAGCTCGGGATCTCTCGTGCGCACGCCTACGAGCTCATCGCTCGGGGCGAGCTTCCCCATCTTCGACTCGGCCGGCGTCTCGTCGTGCCCAAGCGAGCGATCGAGAAGCTGCTCACGCGAGCCGACTCGACGCTGTGACAAGCCCTCGCGGGCTCGAGGTCGTCGTTTGCAGCGACGAGACGCGCCTGGTCGTGACGTCGGACTGCGCCGAGGCCCGCCGTGCCCTCGGACCGCTCGCGTGGTGCGCGCTCGAGGCGCTGGCGTTGCACGCACGACTCGACGGAGAGTCGCGTCTCGTGGCGTCGAGCAACGCTCGCGATCTCGCACGCCTACTCGGTGTCGGTCGCGACGCTGCAACGAGGTCGCTGGCGACACTTCGTCGCTCGGGATTCATTGCGACCGAAGAGCGCCGCGGCGCGGGCGGACGCTTCGCGCGGACCGAACTCGTCATCGCGTTGCCGGTCCAGGGAGACATTGATACGCCTGCGGTCGGGCGTCGGCGGGCACCGCGGACCAGCGCCACGCTGACGCTCTTCGACCCTCCTGCGCCGAAACCCGACACGACACCAAATCGAAAGCAACACAGCGACACCACCGACAACACAAGAGAAGAAGAACACCACCCCGACACCACCGCCCAAGAAAGAGACGACAACACCGACCCCGACACATCCCACAGAAGACTCCCGGAGAACTCGCACACACTTGCATTGGGAATGCCGGCACGCGACCCGGGCGGCGCGCGGTGCTGAGCATCGGTGTGATGAAACCCGACAGCGGCGACTACTTCCTCCGGTCGGTCGCGCAGGGCGTCGAGGACTACTACGCGGGACGCGGTGAGGCGCCCGGCCGCTGGCTCGGCATCCATGCCGACGATCTCGGCCTCACGGGAGTGGTCGAACCAGACGATCTCCTCCAGATTCTCGACGGCCACGACCCGATGAGCGGCGACCGGATTACCCGTACCCGGCAGCGCGAGGTGCCGGGATTCGACCTCACCTTTTGCGCGCCGAAGTCGGTGTCGATCGTGTGGGCGCTCGGTGATGCTGAGGCACGCCGCGCCGCGCGCGAAGCCCACGAGGCTGCAGTCGATGCCGCGCTCGCGTACGTCGAGCGGCATGCGTGTTGGTCGCGCCGCGGCAGGAACGGGATTGAACAGGTCCGGGGCGGCGGCTTCATCGGCGCCGCGTTCCGTCACCGCACGAGCCGAGCTGGCGACCCGCACCTCCACACGCACGTCCTCGTCGCCAACGCGACCCGGAGCGACGACGGGTGGGGCGCCCTCGACGGCCGGCACCTCTTCTTCCATGCCAAGACCGGCGGCTACCTCTATCAAGCCCAGCTCCGAGCCGAGCTGACCCGCCGCCTCGGCGTGAGATGGACACCGGTTCGCCACGGATGCGCGGAGATCCAAGGCATTCCGCCCGAGGTCCTCCGTCGGTTCGCAACGCGCGCCGACGAGATCCGACGGGAGATGGCGCGCCGTGGCACCTCGTCGGCACGCGCGGCGCAGTACGCCGTGCTCGCCACTCGGAAGGCGAAGGACTACGACGTCGACGCAGCCACCTTCCACAGCAAATGGATGGAGCAGACGGAGGCAATCGGCTTCCCTGCCCACGCCGTGAGCATGGTTCTCGGGCATGCAGACGCGCCCGAGGTGTCGAGGAAGCGCGCCGACGCGATTCGCGACCTGCTCCTCGGACCCGATGGCCTCACGAAGCGGGCGAGCACGTTCGATCGGCGCGACGTCCTGCGCGCGTGTTGCGAGCAGTTCAGGGAAGGTGCAGACGTGAGTGCAATCGAACGGCTCGCCGACGCGATCCTTGCCGATGCCGAGGTCGTGCCGCTCCGGTCCGCGGAATGCGGACCGACTCGCTCGTTCCGTCGGCGCACAACTGGCCGAGCGATGAAGGCTCCGATGGCGGGTTCGCGGTGCTCAACCCAGGAGCTGCTCGCGCTGGAGACTCGGCTTGTCGAGCGCGCAGCCGCCGACACAGAGGCGCGCGTCGGGATCGTCGCCGATGACATCGTGTTCGCGGTTTTGACGGCACGCTCGGGGCTCGCCCGAGAACAGGTCGAGATGGTCGCGTCGCTCACGACCTCAGGACGCCGCGTAGACGTCGTCATCGCACCGGCCGGCGCCGGAAAGACGTTCGCTCTCGATGCCGCGCGAGACGCGTGGCAGCGCTCCGGGTACCGAGTTATCGGCGCGGCCTTGTCCGCTCGGGCGGCGGCGGAGCTCGAGAGCACGGCCGGCATCCCGAGCGACACGATCGCGAGACTGCTCCTCGACCTCGACGATCCTGGTCACGGCGGATTGGCCGAGAACACCGTATTTATCGTCGACGAAGCGGGCATGGTCGGGACCCGACTTCTCGCCCGCGTCCTCGATCACGCCGACCATGCGGGCGCGAAGGTTGTGCTCGTCGGCGATCCTCGCCAGCTTCCCGAGATCGACGCGGGCGGTCTCCTGCGCGGACTGAGCCGACGCATCGAGCCGATTCGTCTTGTCGAGAACCGCCGACAGCGAGAAGCGTGGGAACGGGAGGCGCTGAAGGAGCTCCGAGGCGGGCGCGTCGAAGAAGCGATCGAGGCTTACAACACGCACGGTCGCATTCACACGTGGAAGACGGCAGTCGCGGCCCGCGATGCCATGGCAGCCGACTGGCGGGCTGCAACGCTCGCGGGCGAGCGCGTGCTCATGCTCGCGAGCCGCTGGTCCGACGTCGATGACCTCAACGCCCGCGCCCGGCTCCACTGCCTGAGCGACGATTTGCTGAGCGGACCAACGCTGATCATCGACGAGCGGCCCTACCAAGCCGGCGATCGAATCATGACGCTGCGCAACAACCGCCGCCTCGGCGCACGCAACGGAACCTGCGCCACGGTCGGGCAGGTTGATCTCGCGACGCGGTCGATACGTGTGATCACAGACAGCGGCGCGTCAATCGTTCTGCCGTCGGAGTACCTCGACGCCGGCCACGTCCGTCACGCGTACGCGACGACGATCCACAAGGCGCAGGGCCAGACTGTCGATCGCGCGCTCGTGCTGGGATCCGACACCTTGTATCAAGAGGCAGGATACGTCGCGCTCTCACGTGGTCGGAACGAGAACCGTATCTACCTCGTCGCCAGCGAGCCTCGGCCCGAAGCACACGGAGCCGACCTCGCGCCGCCCGACGCGCTCGACACATTCCGGCGCACGCTCGCCGTCAGTCATGCAAAGGAGCTCGCCGTCGACGTGGGCATCGACCGAGACGCGCTACGGCGATCACTCGACGAGCTCATCCGGGAGCGAAACAGGTTGCGTGACATCGAACGAGCGTGCCCGCCATCGCGCGAATACGAGATCGCGGCCTTGCACGAGCGACGCGAGGAGGTCGCCGCTCAGAACGTTGCAGCACACCAAGAACTCGAGCGAATCGAGTCCTCGCGACGATTCGGCAAGCGCGCGGCGCGACGCCTCGCCTTGACGACCGAGACGGCGGGGCTCGACCTTCGACTCGCCCGCTTCGATGAAGCTCTCGAGCGACTCCAGCGCGAGGAGGAGACATGCGTTCGTTTCCTGGCCGAACAGAAGGACCTCGACCGGCTTCCGACCATCGAGCGCGCGATCGAGGCACGCCTCGACCAGCTCGTCGACGCCGATCTGCGCGACCCACCCGCGTACCTCGGAAGCCTCGGACCCGCGCCCTTGGACGAGACGCGGGTCGCGCGCTGGCGCGGATCGGCCCGTTACATCGAACGCCACAGAGCCGAACGCGGCATCACGGATCCGCAACGACCATTGGGTCCGAGATCTCGTCCGACGCTGGACCGAAGCATCGAACTCGATGGACCAGCTCCGCCGGAGTGAGGGGCCCGACTTCTCGGACCCCTCAGTCCCGGCTCGCCTACTTCTTCTTGCCAGGCGTCTGAGCCAGAGCACTGGCGGCCGCCGACTTCTCGGCCTTTGTGCTCTTCGGGTTGGCCAGGACCTTGCCGGCGCTGGACGCGGCCTTCGGCCCCTGTCTGCCGGGTGTTCTTGCCCATGGTGATCACCTCCGCTCCGCCCCGGTACTTGCAGCTGAGGTGGGGGAGGTCCAAACTCGGCTTCTTCGACCCGGCGGACCTCCGCCACCTCGGTCGGGATGGAGTGGCAGCCACTCCATCCCGGCAGGGGCACTTCTCAATCTACTTCCCACCGGCGCCGATGGGAAGTAATATGGGAACCATGGTCGACCACCCGTTCGGGCCACCTGTCCCCGAGATCCCGCTCGCTCGGGCGCCCCTCGTGCTGGTCGTCGCGCAGGCCCGCTTTCCGACCGTCGCATCGATCGCCGAGGGAGAGACGTTCATCGCGCCGTTCCAGGAGCATCTGCGCGCCGAATACCCGGTGCTCCGCCATGAGCAGCAAACGCAGCTGCTGTTGGGCCCCGAAGGCCCGATCCAGCAGAACACTGGGCGCATCTGGAAGTTCACCCAGGCCAAGGGACCATGGTCGGTCACGCTTGCCCCCGACTTCCTGGCGCTCTCAACGTCCGAGTACACGAGCCATGCCGACTTCTTTGATCGCTTCGAAGTCGCGATACAGGCGCTCCAGAGCTGGCTGACCCCACCGATCTGCGATCGACTTGGCGTGCGATACGTCGATCGGGTCGAAGATCCCGCGCTGCTCGGCCGGCTTCGCGACTTGCTTCGTCCGGAAGTGCTCGGAGTGTCCGGGGTGAAGACGGGCGACAAGAATGTGACCGAGCGGCACTCGCTCGCCGATGCGACCTTCGCCCACACAGATGGCACCGAGATGCATGCCCGGTGGGGCTCGCTCCCAGAAAACGCGACGTTCGACCCGACCTTCGCGCCGAGTGCCAAGCCGAGCTGGGTGCTCGACATCGATACATATACGACGTCGCCAAGAGACTTTGCCGTCGGGGACTTGACGGCACAGGCCCGGCTGTTCGCCGAGCGTACGTACCGCTTCTTTCGCTGGGCCGTGACCGACGCGTTCCTCGACGCGCATGGAGCTGAGCGATGAGCAGCGGTCTGGTGCTCACTCGCGCTCCCGAGCCGGTGACGTTGCTCGTCGCAGGCGGCACGTTGATCGCGCCACTCACGGGCACCGCGTCGTCGACGGGCCCAGCCGTGACGTCGCGTTACGAGGGTCTTCGCACGACGCAAGCCGGTTATTCAACGATCCGACTCGCGGTCGGCTCGGTGACGAACGAGGTCCGGTCCTTGCAGGATGAGATCCGAGAACGGTCAGGCCTCACGCGACAGCAGATTGCGCGTGCGCTCGACATAGATCGGCGCTCGCTTTCGGCTTGGGCAAGTGGCGCGACGCGGCCGACCCCCCGCCGGCTCGACGCACTGCGGTTTCTTGGCAGCCTTGTACGCGATCTCGACACGAGACATCCGGGCCGAGCGCAAGAGCTCCTGCTCGCGAAGCACGGCGATGACGACGCACTATCCGCCATCCGCGTGGGGAGATTCGACCTCGCCGAAAAACTCGCGCTGAGCGCTGAAGGCCGACCATCTGTCTCGATCTCGAGAATCGCACGGAACCGAATCCCGCTCTACTCCGCGGCCGCGCAGGCGTTGGCGGCGGGACGGCTTTCGAGGCCGGAACCCAGTCGAATGGTTCGCGACGAGACCGCATACGAGATGGATCTTGCCGACGCGGCGCTGTTCGACGAGGAAGCGAGCGCGGAGCCACGTCGTAGGGGCTATCGGTGATTGCAGCCGCCCGCTTCTTCGAAGCCAGTTCGGGACCGTTGAAGCAGGGCGACATTCTTCTCGCAGGCGTGACGCGCCTCATGGCCGAGGATCAGTTCTCTCCGGCTTCGTGGGAAGGGCTCGACGAATACGTCGTCACGGTCGAGGACGCGAGACCTGATGGCTCCGCGTTGCGCGCCGCTCTCGGGCCCGCTCTCGTAATGGTGACCTCGCACGACTGTCATTTCGACAAGGAGTGGAATCGACGGCGGGGCGAGCTCATGAGATCGGGCTTGTCGGCAGAACAGGCAGAACAGGAGGCGGAGCAAGATGCTTCGCTCGATCGAACGTTCACCGCGAGTCCGCTCGTCGATCCCGACGACGTCAACGTGGATCGTGGCAATCTGCTCGCCGGAAACATCGTGGGATACCTCCCGGTGCCCGCATCGCACGACGGGTTGGTACCCGAGGCGGTCGTCGATCTGACGTACCGCTGCACGATCGACCGTCTCGACGTGTTCAGGGTCTCCTGCGTGAGCAACACGGTTCGAGCACAACTCAGGTACGCGCTCGCACGCCTCGACTCGCTTCGCGCGACTGAGCTGGGCTTCGAGGTCGAGGAAGTGCTCGGGCACAACATCACCAAGGTCGAGATCCCGCGCAGAGATCCGATCGCTGTGCGCCTGCACCTCGACAACGGAACGACGGTCGACCTACTCCAACACCCAGGTGAACCCGAAGGCGGCGCATCGCGCGCCGCGGGTCCTCCCGATTCTACGGCGTGAGCGCGATCATCTCCGCGAACGCGCCTTCGGAAGCCGGCGCGTAGTCCCATACAGCGACGCCGACCTTGATCGTCTGTTCACGCACTTTCCAATGGTCGCCACGACGGAATCGAGGTAAGGCGCGCGGGCGATCAGATCAGTCCCCGGTCGCGTGCGGGCCTCTCCGTCGCCAGTCGCCGAGCTCACTGACGCGATTGATGAGCTCGGAGAACTCAGGTGGTATCGCGTCCATGCTCGCGATCGCGGTCAGAAGTGCCTCGTCCGAGAAGTCTGCATCACAGTCAGCCACGAGCCAGCTCTTGAAGTCTTTGCCGCTATGAGCGGCGTGTCGCTCGCGCAAGGCCTCCCAACTCGGCTCACTCGGAACGAGATGGTCAGCCGGCAGATACATCACGATGTCCGGCATTTGAAGGGCCCACACGTCGACGCGGTCGAGTTGACCGCGCTCGATTGCCTTCCAGCAGAACTCCTTCAGGAAGCGTTCCTCCGCGACCTTCCGCGAGAACCCCTGGTCGAGCGCCTTACGAGCACCGGCGGTGTCGGAGTTGCGAGCCAGTTCCCGTGCGTCATCCCATACTGCGCGGACGTCGTCGGCGCTGGCGTTGTCTACGAGAACGAGCGCTGACGCACTCGTATAGTCGAAGATTAGTTGCGAGTCGGTGATCGTCGCGATTTGCGACGCCCCTCGTGCCGGTAAGAGCTCCGCGCGAAGTCGATGCAGTTCGTCACGAAGCAGCGAGTCGAGAATCAGCTTGTCGTGGTGCCCTTCGACAACGACGAAGACTCGAACAAGTTGCAACACGTCGATTGGATCCAGGCCAAGCTCGTCAATGGTGTCGCGGGCTGCAGACCGAAGTATGTCCACTCGTGTGAGCCCGCGACCATCTCGGCTGACATGAAGCAATTTTGCTTTCGGGCTTCGCAACGCGTCGGCGGAGTGGCTAGCGACGACGACTGGCACACTCGTTTCCGCGCTCAGCTGCTCGAGGCCCGCGATGAGATGACGCTCGGCCCGCGCGTGCAGTGCTTCCTCTGGCTCGTCCAGCACGATCACCGATATGCGCTCGCGGGCGCCTTCCCTCAACGCGATCTGGATTGCCACGAAAGCCCACCGCTGCTGCGCGCGACTCAGGTCCTCCAGCTTGACCCATACCATTGACGGCGAGTCGTAGGCCTGCCACTCGACTGTGCGGCCGAGCGCCCAATCGTTCGGGTCACGAAGGTCGCATCGCAGAACGGGCCCGTCGAGCATCAACATCGCTGCGAGGTCGGACGCGCGAGCGGAGAGGTGCACGGCCAGCTCACAAACCTCTTGATCAACTGTCACGCCCTCGAGGTCAGAACCCGTCAGCAAGGACCTATAGGTCGGCGGGTGCGACAACGGCATTCCGACAGACCGGAGGTACGACACGGTTTGCTCCTCCGCATCGAACGCCGCGTCCGAAAGGGCCTCACCGAAAGATCCGTAATACGGACCGAGGGACACGATCGGCAGCGGCACCCAGGGCGGAGGTGCGTCAGCGCTATTGAGCTCGACCTCCCAAGCGGCTCGCAACATGAACGGAGGAGAGTCGGGCTCGAGTTCTCCGACCGCGTAGCGCAATGCCTGCTCGGCGCGTGCCTCTTCTGGTTTGGTGGCCAGCTCGATCGTGCGACGCGCCATAGTTCGATTCGAGTTCCACAGTCGCTGAAGTTCGGGTGTCAGGTCCGAGATCGAAGCGCCGAGCCACAAGTCACCATTGATCAGAACCAGCAACTGCTGATCCACAACCTCGCGTGCGAGTTCGCGGTTCCCGTCCGACTCGAGCTCAACAATTCCGGCTGCGATATCGAGCGGTTCCGATTCGGGAAAGAGCCATTCAGGAACATCGACGAGGTCGTCACCGGACCGGAGGTTGAAGTTCTTCCAGACGTCGCTCGCGGCAGCCCGCATTCGGCTCGTAACGAGGCCGTCCGCGTCGGGGGTCCACCGTGCGTACAGCATGGCCGCACCACGGCCGCTCCTTAGGGTGCTGTCCGAGCGCGCCCGGAACGCGGCACGCACCGCGTCCAGCACTCGGGTTTTTCCCGCGCCATTCACGCCGTAGAGAACAGACAACCCAGGTGTCAGCTCAAGGTTGATCATCCCCAGCGGGGGCGGGCCGAGGATCCCTACTCCGAATACGTCAACTTCGTTCTCAGCCATCTCGGTCAGCCCGATGCTTCGACCCAGAGATGTCGGCTCCCAAGACAAGCGGGAGCACCCTTACGATCGGGTCGCGGCGGTTCGAAGAACGCATGAAGGCCCTTCTGGTCTACTCCGTCTAACGTGCGAATCGCGTCTCAGTATCAAGGCCGACGCCGCTCAGAGCGACATTGGTGTGTCGTCTGGCGGCGGGTTGCCGTAATCGAAGCCCTTCCATGCATACACCGCAGTCCACACGTCCGCACTGGAGAGCATGTAGCCCAGGTCCCAGGCAGCATCATTGGCCGCGGCGAAGAGCTCGGGCGGCGTAACCGATGAAACGCCGGAAGCACGGAGATCGCCGGCCGCGCGCTCGACGGCAGCCTGGGCGAGCGGCGAGGCCGGTGGAAAACTCATGGTCGACACCGTCGAGATCTCGGGCGTCGGGGAGGGTGCTCCATCATCGGAAGTTCTCGCCGACCACGCATCCTCGCTGAGCTCCAAATTGAGGTAGCGGTCGGTGAAGTCGCCGAGCCATTCGACATGGGCGGTCTGCGCGACGACCGGCTGCCAAGTCTCCACGATCTCGGTCAGCGTGAGAACGAGGAAGGACTCCGGTGGTGGTGCAAGCAGCGCGCGATAACCATCGGTAGCCCTGATGCAGCGCTCATCCGCAGGATGGTGGACGACGATTGCGTACCCCAGAAGGTCGGCATCAGCCTCAGGTTGCTGCCGGATTGCTTCGACCAGTAGATGATTCCGCCAAACCTGATTCCACGCCACACGCGCGAGTTCGGGACTCGTCGGATCAGCCCAGACGGAGGACTTCGCCGCAACCTCTCTGTAGCGAGGAGTGTCGTACTTCTTCCGCGAGAACGGCTCGGTCAACTTGGTCTCGATGGCGGCGATAGCGGCCTTACCGTCGGCAGTCTTGTAGTGGACGACGACATCGAACGAGGTCGCGTCCTTGAGATGCGTCTTGCGATCGGGAGCCCACTCAATGTCAACGGTCGCCTCACTCACGCCGTGCGGGAGCAGCGGCTGGAGAAGTACGCGTGCAAGGTCTGCATCGAGGTGAAGCGGACCGAAGAGGTTGAACGCCATTGGCTGCGACGAGAGCAGGTTGCGCGTGCACCGGAACTCCTCCACTCCGCCGCCTGCGGAGATGCGCTCGGCCGCGTACGCGGCGATCGAGGCATTGAGAAAGTTCCTGCCCGCGCCGGCCGCGAGCGCAGTCAGGTAGTTCCCGTAGGGATTGTCCTTTGGGTCCGTGCCAACCTGCTCGCACAGCCGTTCGTGGCGCCACCACGACTGATGGAAGCGCATCCGCGCCGTAAAGCCATCGTCGTCGGGATACTGCGGCCCGTAAGGATCGCTCACCTCCACAAATCCACACGGTAGGTGGAACGATCGGCGCCTCGCCCGAGAGGTGGTCTCGTAGCCCGTTCTCCCCGACGATACATCGGCGCGATCGGTGCGAGAATCCGTGCGTCGCAACTCGTACAGTCGAGGTCGCGACCCTCGGTCGACTCGAGAATCGTCACCGAAGTGGCTGCCCATCCGCTTGCCCATCAACTCCATCCGACGGCACGGAATCGGGGAAACCGCGCAGATTCGGCACCCGACCTGACCTGCACAGATAGACCGAAGCGCATCGCAAGGACGCTTCCGGAGCGATTCCTAAACCGTGTGCCGCAGGTTCGAATCCTGCCGAGGGCGCTGGCGTTCCGGCAGTTCACACTACGCGCGCGACGAGTCCAAATCGGCCTGGCACGCATCGAATTCCATGTGAGGCCCCCGTAGCGCGCGCAACGTCCTGCCGTTCCTCAGTGTCGTCAAGCGCGTCACTCACGAGCGCCGGGTACTTCAATGGTTGCGCCGGCGACTTGTGACCGAGCATCGACTGAACCCCGCGCACCACAGCTTCGTCGCCCGAAGTCTGCGTCCAATCGTCACCGTCGGCGTAGCAACGGCAACGGTTGAGGACGTCGGCGCGGTGCTCGTTCGCGTCATCGCCGGCGCGGACTTCGCCGTGGTCGTGCGTTGCGCTGCAGCGCTCGAAGTTGGCGACAAAGTGGTTACGCTCGAGGCCTGCTGCGCCGCACGATGTGACCCGTCGCCACAGGACGACGCGAACACTGCCACGACGACGGCGACTCCGAGACTGGCCGGCCGTCGTTGCACGTCCATCCTGCGGGGGTACCTCAACTCGATCTCGGCGCGCCACCCGCTATTGAGCAGTCCGTACCGTCCCAAGAGCCCGATGCGGCGGCATTCCGACGGGCATCGGAAATCGCGCATCAGAGATAGCCCTACAGGACCCAATCCTCCGGGTCATCCTCTTCGGCCCGTGCCAGAACTGTGGGTCATCGGCGAGACGGCCTGGCGATACGAGAAAAGTGACTCCATTCCGCTGTCGAGCAGCAGCTTGTGCAGCTCGATCGAGGCGCCTTCCAAAATCACCCGACGACGCCGCGCTGAGCAGATCGCGAGCACATCGGCGAGAAGGCCCAAACCGGCACTGTCGACGGAGGTGAGGTCCGTCACGTCGACGGTGACCGCGTTTCCATCGGTTTGGGCAGCAGCGATCGCGCGGCTTTCGTATTGCGCCACCGTCGAGTGATCGAGGCCACCCGCGATGCGCACGTAGCCGGCGGCTCCAGAAGACGGCTCCGTCATGCTGCTCAACGTCGCGCCACCAAGCCGCGCGCGAATAGAGCCGAACGTCCATCGTCCGCACCGAATGTCGAAGGGATCCCGCCGAGCGAAGAGTGATACCGCGTCGATCCGATGCTTCGCACCTGTCACCTCACCGTGCAGCAGTCCCGTACGTCGGTTGCCGGGGTCGTGATCCGACATGAAGGGCCGTATGGCCCTGGCCGGTGCCGGCCGTCATCGCCAGGATGAGGTCACTTGAATCGCCAACTGAGGTTCAGTCACGCCTCGCGGCGGTCGGATTCCAATTCCTGGACAATCACGGGTTAAGGAGATCGCGTCATGACGCGTCGCACACTGGACATCATCTTCGCCACCGGAGGACTGATCCTCGCCGGGCTGATCTTGGTGCTTGGCCTCGTACTGCAAAACCAGGCCAACTTCGCAAAGAACTACGTGCACAACCAGCTGGGACAACAACAGATCACGTTCACGCCTGCGAACTTCCTGAAGTCGAACGAGAGTGACCCCTGCCTCAAGAAGTACGCGAGCCAGCAACTCGTCACGGGTAAGCAGGCAGAGTGCTACGCGAATCACTACATCGCTGTGCACCTGAGCGAGGTGAACAACGGCAAGACGTATGCGCAAACGAGCAACGACCTACGCGCGTTGCCCGATCAGAACAGCGCCGAGGCGAAGGCGCTGAGCGCGAAGGTCGACACCTTGTTCCGCGGCGAAACACTGAGGGGCTTGCTCCTCACGAGCTACGGCTTCAGCATCTTCGGCGATCGAGCGCAGACCGCAGCCTACGTCTGCTACGCGGTCGCTTTGGTGCTGTTCCTCGCTGCGATAGCAGGCTTCTTCCACGCTGCAACCAAGTCGGCTGACCATCAGCTGCTGACGCAGCCGCAAACGGACTGACCGGACAGCGCCCAAAGTGAGCGCGGGAACGGCCGATCGGACCGCTTCGCCGGGACTTTCGACCCGGCGTACTTGACAGCCATGCGATCGCTAGTACCGCGTCCTAGTTGCATATCTCCGGGGCGGCAAGCTCTCGTTCAGTTCTGCCCCTCGGCCGCGGACGTCTATTGGCGCCGCGTCACGATCGTGGGAACAATCGCTCGGAGGTGACCGTGGTTGACAACGCGGAAGAAGGAACCGCGCCGCGCAGCCAGGCTGCGCCGGCAACACGAGGAATGACCGTGTTCGGCCGACAAGGTAGTCCGACGGTGACCGTGGCTTTGCCGTTCTCGAGAGTCGAGGTCAAAGCCGATGACGCGGCGATCGTCGCAGAGCTCGCGGCACTCATGGCCCGGCTCGCGCGCGCGGTCGGATCGACAGATGTTTCTCACAAGATCCAAGCCGAGCTCAGTGCGATCGCAGAAGCCGCCGAGACCCTCGCGTCCACCAGAAAATGATCACGCCAAAATCGCTCACGCGTGTGGAACGACGGACACGGCCTCTTGATCCGCGACGAGCGAGAACTCGCTTGACCTTGCCATGGCACCCCACTGAATGCGCTCTCCCGCGTCGCGCGCGTTCAGTCGCGCGCGAGGTCGCGCCGCGCGAATGCTGAGACGCCGAGCGCGCTCGTCGCCAGCGCAATCGCCAGCATGGCGAGCGTTGCGTGCAGGTCGACACTGGCGGCAGGTACCGGTGCGATGTGGGCGAACGGAGAGACCTTGGTGAGCCAGTGCGGCGCGTGGGAGAGCCCGCCGAGCACCTGGATGACGTAGCACGCCGCGACCGAGCCGAAGGTGACATACGCAGTGAACCTTGGGAAGGAGCCGAAGGCGAGCACGGACAGTCCGCCGAACAAGAGAGATGCCGGGATGACGTTGATCGAGGCTTCGAGCGAGTGTACGAAGCCGACCGATACGCCGCTCACGCTGGCACCGAGCCACGCACCGAAGGCGGCGACAAGAGCGAGGACCGCGATCGCGATGAGCGCGATGGCGATGCGCGATAGAAGCCACGCGATGCGGCTCGTGCCTGCGATCACGAGCGTGTCGGCGCGACCTGCGGCTTCGTCTTCGCGGGCGGAGAGCATGTGACTGCCCGCGTATACGGCGAGTAGTAGCGCGGCGAAGCCGAACGAGACGCTGAGGAATCCCACGGGTGACGCGATCGAATATCCGTAAACCCGGTTGAGTGCTTTTGTGATCGTCGGGTTGTCGTTCGCGAAGCGAACCATGTCGTGGGTGAGATAGCCGAGCACGAAGAGGATCACAAAGATGCCGGAGCCCCACGCGACGAGCGCGCCCGTCGAAAGGTGCCAGTCGAGTTCCAAGCTCGACCGCATCGGCCTGGGCCTACCGCGTGACGTGCGAGCGCCAATCAGGCCCGCGCCTGTATCGCGGTACTCGCGCATCAAGAATGCGCCGGAGAACAAGAGACCGGATGCGGCGACGATGACGACAATCGGCACGACGCTCGCGCCTGTGAACGGCTCGACGCGCTCGGTCCAGCCCAACGGGGTGATCCATGCCAAGCTGTGCAGCTTCGACGATCCGTCCGCAAGTGCGCGCACGAGGAACGACGCGCCGAGCGCTGCGCCTGCCCAACCCGCGGCCCGGCGGCGCGCGTCAAAGAGCTGGCTCGTGACCGCGGCGACGGAGCCAAAGATCACACCGCCCGCGGCGACCATGAAGCCGAACAGGATTGATCCGCCGACCGGCAGCCCGCCCGCGACGCCGGCCACCGTGACCGCAGTCATGATCAACGCGCACCCGGCCAGGAACACGGCGTACTGGACGAGCAGCAACCGCCTGGGCGGCACACGGCCGGCAACGAGGACTTCAGCGCGGCCCGTCTCCTCGTCAGCGCGCATCATCCGTGTCACCAGGAGGAGAGCCCACAGACCGATGATGAGCGACATGATGTCGCCGTAGCGCCAGGTGAGAAAACCACCGACCGTGTCGACACCGACCGCTCGTCCATACAAGGCTTGAAACGCGGGCAGCTGCCCGATCGACCTTGCGAATGCCTCTCGGGAACCCTCATTCGGATAAGCGGACTCGAAGGTCGCAATCGCGGTGAGCACGATGATCGCGAGGACGCCGGACCAGATGACCGCGCCTCTCCAGACATGACGCCATGCGAATCGAGACAAGGTCATTCGACGTCACCGTAGTAAGTCAGGAACAGCTCCTCGAGCGACGGTTCTCGGATGTCGAGGTCACGTACATCGTGCGCGGCCAGCGCAGCGATGAGCGCGTTCGGCGCACCCTTCAGGCGCAGCGTCACGTGGCTGCCGTTTGCGCGCAGCTGTTGCACCCCCGGAACATGCGAGAGGTCCGGCACGATCGACCCGAACTCGATCTCGACTTCTTGCGTGTTCAGCTTGCGCAGATCGTCGAGCATTCCAACCTCGACCAGGCGGCCCTTCCGCAGGATCGCGACGCGGTCGCATACAGCTTCGACCTCCGACAGCAGATGCGATGACAAGAAGACGGTCTGGCCCCGATCACGTGCTTCGATGACGCACGCGCGGAACTCGATCTCCATCAGCGGATCGAGCCCACTCGTCGGCTCGTCGAGTACGAGGAGTTCCGCATCTACGGAGAACGCAGCGATCAGCGCGATCTTCTGACGGTTGCCCTTGGAGTACTCGCGTCCGCGGCGGGTCGGGTCGAACTCGAAACGCTTGCACATCTCGTCTCGTCGCTGCGGGTCGTAACGGCCGTGTACGCGGGCGATCAGGTCGAGCATCTCGCTGCCACGAAGCGTCGGCCACGGTGCGAATTCTCCTGGCACGAAGGCGAGGTGGCGGTGCGCCTCCTCACGCTGCACCCATGCATCGAAACCGAATACCCGCGCCGACCCCTCACTCGGTTTGGCGAGCCCGAGTATCGCTCGGATGGTCGTTGTCTTGCCCGCGCCGTTGGGCCCGAGGAAGCCGTAGACCTCGCCCGGCTCGACGTTGATCGTGAGATCGTCGAGCGCGGTCAACGCACCAAAGCGCTTGGTGAGCCCGCGAGTTTCGATCGGCGGCGCGCCACCCGGCCCGGTTGCCACAGCCGCGACTGTACGACGCAGTGCGCGCGGACCGGGCGACCGACGGCAGACCAAACTCGCGTCGTCGCGATCGACTCAGAGACTGCGAGACCGGGTCGTGCGGTCTCGGCGATCTCGTCCGCGCTCTACGGCGCGCTCCTCGGCCGCGAGTCGTCGAGAGGTGGGCACGGGCGCCGTGGAGTCGGCAATGGATGGCGTCGTCTCGGGCGGTCGGCGGCGAATCAGGTTTACGGAGTCAGGACCACCTTCAACGCGCCTGTGTCTGCGGCGCGACCGAACACGTCGTACGCCTCGATGAAATCGTCCAACGCGAAATGGTGGGTCACGAAGCGACCGGCTTCGAGCAGGTTTCCTTGAAGCAGGCGGAGGAAGGTCGGCGTCGAATGCGTGTCCACCAGGCCGGTGGTGATCGTGACATCCTTGATCCACAGATCCTCGAGATGCAGCGTTGCGGGCTTGCCGTGCACACCGATGTTGGCGATATGGCCGCCGGCACGGGCAAGAGACACGGTCAACTCGAACGCATTCGGCGTTCCGACCGCCTCGACCGCCACGTCTGCGCCGAGGCCGTCCGTGAGCGCGTGAACGACCTCGAGCACGTCTTCGGTCTCAGGATCGACGGCGACGTCTGCGCCGAATTGCTTCGCCGCTTCACGCCGCGCAGCGGCCGGGTCGATCGCAATGATGCGGCTGGGGCTGTAGAGACGCGCACCGGTGATTGCTGAGAGTCCGATCGGGCCGGCACCCACGACCGCGACGACGTCGCCCGGCGTGACACGACCGTTCAGAACACCGACCTCGTAACCGGTCGGCAGAATGTCGGCAACCATGAGGACGTGTTCGTCGGCGACGCCAGGTGGCACCGGATAGGTCGACGTGTCCGCGAAGGGCACGCGGACCAACTCGGCCTGCGTGCCGTCGATGAGGTGACCGAGGATCCACCCTCCCCCACCCGAGCACAGGCCGTAGTGCTGTTCCCGGCAGAAGCGGCACGCGCCACATGACGTGATACAAGACACGAGAACGCGATCGCCGGGACGCACGTTCTTGACGGCGCTCCCTACGGCCTGCACGGTGCCGACCGCCTCGTGTCCGAGCACGCGGCCCTTCGTCACCTCGGGAACATCGCCCTTCAGAATGTGCAAATCGGTGCCGCAGATGGTTACGGCGTCGACTCGCACCACCGCGTCCGTATCGGCGGCGATCACCGGGTCGGGGACTTCCTCCCAGGCCTTTTCGCCGGGACCGTGGTACACGAGCGCCTTCATGATGCCTCCCAGGTCCGGTAGGACGAGCCTGACTGCGATCGTCCCAGCCGAGCGTGCCGCCCACTAGGGCCATTCGCCTCTGCTGCGGCGCACCGCCGTCACTCAAGCTCGTGACATGGAGAAAATCGTCTGGATCGAGCACATGCGTGCCGGCGACGTGCCCTCCGTCGGGGGAAAGGGCGCGAATCTCGGAGAACTCACTCACGCCGGGTTTCGGGTTCCGCCGGCATTCGCGATCACCGCGGATGCTTATCTCGATGCAATGTACGACGCGCACGTGCGATACGAGATCCGGGAGGTCGCGACGACCGGACCGGACGACGCGTCGGCTCTTGCCGCGGCGAGCAAGCGCCTTCAGGAACTCGTTCACAAGGCCGGGATACCGGCCGAGCTGCGCGACGAGATCGTCTCGGCGTATGCACGTCTCGGTCGAGGACCGGTCGCCGTCAGGTCGTCGGCGACGAGCGAAGACACGGCCGCAGCCTCGTTCGCAGGTATGAACCAAACCTTCACGAACGTCGAAGGTGCCGACGAGCTCCTCGAGCGCGTCGTCGACTGTTGGGCGTCGCTCCACGGGGAACGAGTTCTTGCGTACCGGCGGTCTCGGGGAATCGCGGACGAGCCGGCCATTGCCGTGATCGTGCAAGCGATGGTGCGGTCCGAACGCAGTGGCGTCATGTTCACGGCTGACCCGACGACCGACGACAACACGCGTGTCGTCATCGAAGCCGCCCTCGGTCTCGGCGAGGTGATCGTCAGCGGCCAGGTCGAGCCGGACACGTACGTTGTTGCGAAAGACGGACCTCGCATCGTCGACGTGCGGGTCGGAACGCAAACGCATGCGATCTACAGCGATCCGGTCCACGGCGACCGGCGCGTCGAGCTCGAACCGACGGACGCCAACCGCCGCGTCCTATCGGACGACGAGGTACTCGAACTGGCAGCGCTCGCCGCGCGCGTCGAAGCACACTACGGACAGCCGCAGGACATCGAATGGGCGATCGAGGGAGGCAAGACGTACCTCGTGCAGTCCCGGCCGATCACAACGCTCCGAAGCCGTGCGGTAAGCGGCGAAACGACACAGGGACGGGTGCTCGTACAAGGCCTTGGAGCCTCCCCCGGCATCGGGAGCGGCCGCGTACGCGTCCTGCAATCGCCTGCAGAGGCGAGCGCGTTCGTGGCGGGAGAGGTGCTCGTTGCACCGATGACCAACCCCGATTGGGTTCCGGTATTGCGCAGTGCCTCCGCGCTCGTGACCGATGGGGGTGGGATGACATGTCACGCTGCGATCGTCAGCCGCGAGCTCGGTGTCCCTTGCGTAGTCGGGACTCGAAACGCGACGACCGTGCTTCGTAACGGCGAAATGGCTACCGTCGATGGGTCGAAAGGCGTTGTGTTCGAGGGCGCGGCCGCGGCGCCAGTCGTGGTCCAGGAGCGAGAACCTGCGAGCGCCGCGATCGCGAGCGAATCGTTGGCGACGCGCATCTACGTAAACCTCGCCATTGCCGAGCGTGCCCGTGAGGTCGCGTCACAGCCGGTCGACGGCGTCGGGCTGCTACGCGCCGAGTTCATGCTGACCGAGGCGTTGCACGGCGTGCACCCGCGCAAACTGCTGGCACAGGGCGGCCGGGCCGAGTTCGTCGACGCCATGGCAGCATCGCTTCTGCGGATCACGACGGCTTTCGCGCCACGACCGGTCGTGTACCGGACGATCGACTTTCGGACGAACGAGTTCCGCAACCTCGACGGAGGTACCGAATTCGAGCCGGTCGAAGGCAACCCGATGATCGGATACCGCGGTTGCTATCGCTATGTCCGCGAGCCCGACTTGTTCTCGCTGGAATGCGAGTTGTTGGCGCGCGTCCGGGAGCAGACACCGAACCTGCACGTGATGATTCCGTTCGTACGTACACGTTGGGAACTCGAAGCCTGCCTCGAGCTCATCGACGCGAGCCCGCTCGGCCGACAGCGTGGCCTGCATCGTTGGGTGATGGCGGAGGTGCCTTCCGTCGTCTATCGGATCCCGGAGTACGCCGCGCTCGGGATCGACGGCGTGTCCATCGGTTCGAACGACCTCACTCAGCTCATGCTCGGCGTCGATCGCGACTCCGAGACGTGCGCGGAACTGTTTGACGAGAGTGACGCGGCGGTACTCGACGCGATCGGACGCATCATCGGCGCTGCCAGGCAGAGCGGGATGACGTCCTCGTTGTGCGGGCAGGCTCCGTCCAACCGGCCGGAGTTCGCGGAGCACCTCGTTCGGTTCGGCATTACCTCCGTATCAGTGAACCCGGACGCGGTCGCCGCCACGCGCCGGGCGGTCGCAGCGGCCGAACGGCGACTGATCCTCGATGCGGCACGGGACCCGGGGATTGTGTGAGTCGGACAGGGAGGACGGGGCATGCTCTTCATCGACCGGAGTCACGCAGGCCGGCTCCTCGCGCTTCGACTGCACCACCTCGACACGGACCGAATCGAGGTCTTCGGCCTGCCGCGCGGCGGCGTGCCCGTCGCATATGAAGTCGCGAAAGCCCTCCACGCGCCCCTCGACGTCATCGTGGTGCGGAAGCTCGGCGTGCCGTTCCAACCGGAGCTCGCGGCCGGCGCGATCGGAGAACGTGGTATCCGAATAGTGAACGAGGAAGTCATCGCTGAGGCGGGAGTGACTGCCAAGGAACTCGATCGCGTTGAGACGCGCGAGCGCCGAGAACTGGAGCGGCGGGCGAAACTGTATCGCTCCGGGCGGCCGCCGAGAAACGTACGCGACAAGACTGCCGTCGTCGTGGACGACGGCATGGCGACCGGGTCGACGGCGTTTGCGGCGTGTCGGGCGGCGAGGCTTCTCGGCGCAGCGCGCGTCGTCCTTGCGGTTCCCGTCGCGCCCGCGGACACGGTCGACCTCGCGCAGCGCGTCGCCGACGAGGTCGTCTGTCTGGAATGCCCAGCACCGTTCTTCGGTGTCGGGCAGTGGTATCGAGACTTCCCGCAGGTCTCCGACGACGAGGTAGTCGAACTGTTGCACCGCGCTACTTCCGGACCCGAAGCGTCGGGGCCGCCTTCCACCGTCGCGATCGACGCGGCCGATTGTCCGGTGCACATCGACGCCGCTGGAGCGGTACTCGAGGGTGATCTCGTCGTACCAAGCAACCCGCTAGGTGTCGTCGTGTTCGCGCACGGCAGCGGCAGCAGCCGCAATAGCCCGAGGAATCGCTCCGTCGCCCACACGCTGAACCGGGCCTCCATTGCGACGCTGTTGGTCGACCTGTTGACGGCGCAGGAGGAGCGCGATCGCGCGAACGTGTTCGATGTCGAGCTGCTCGGCTCCCGGCTGACGCAGGTGGTGACTTGGCTGGAGTCGCTGCCTTCGATGGCTCGCCTCCCTGTTGGACTGTTCGGCGCAAGCACTGGCGCCGCAGCCGCACTTTGGACTGCGACTGAACCCGAGACGAGGATCGCGGCGGTGGTGTCGCGTGGAGGCCGACCGGATCTCGCGTCGGCTCGACTTGGCCTGCTGGTAGCGCCGACGCTTCTCATCGTGGGTGGCAACGATCCCGGGGTTCGGCAGCTGAACGAAGGCGCGGCGGCGCGAATGCGCGGCGACCACGAGATTCGGGTCGTGAGTGGCGCCACCCATCTGTTCGAGGAGCCCGGCGCGCTCGCCGAAGTCGCTCGTCTCGCTGTCGAGTGGTTCACGACGTATTTCACGCAGGCGAGCGCGGTCTCCACCCGTTATTGGCCACGTGGACCGGATATCGAGACTCGACGGAAAGAGGGGTCACGATGAACGGAAACGAGTTCAGAACGACGGAACCTCATCTCCTGCGGGCGCCGCTGCTCGCCTGTCCGCGGTGCGAGTCGACCGAGCTCACGCCGGTGACCGACGATGCGCTGGTGAACTTTTACTGCACCCAGTGTGCGCGGTGCTGGCACGTCGAGCTCGGCGCCGTGTGGCGCGTCGATCCAAACACGTGCGCAAAGTGCGGCCACTACGAGACGTGCGTAGCGGCCTACTGGGCCGATCACGCGACCGACATCGAGTCGGCGCCATGACGCCGGACCAGTAAGAGATCCCACTACCGATGACGAAGGAGCGATCGCAGCGTCCGAAACGCCGGCCCTACAGAGCGGATTGGAAGGGTTCTTCCTTTCCCTTGCTGTCGGGCCGGCGTCACGAATGGTCAGCGCTTGCGCTCGACGGGAATCTCCTTCGGTTCGACACGCGGCGCAACGTCCAGCGGAACCCGCACCTCGAGGATCCCGTCCTCATAGCTGGCGTGGATATCGCTGTCCTTGGCGTTGTCGGGCAGCGTCAGGACACGAGAGAAGCTCCCGTAGCGGAACTCGCTCGTACGGATGCCCTTCTTGGTCGTCTCTTCCTGCTCACGCCGCTCGGCGCGAACCTCCAGAACGTGATCGCGCACGTGGATCTGGACGTCTTTGTCGGGGTCGATGCCCGGAATCTCCGCCCGGATCACGAGATCGCCTCCGTCCGTAGCCTCCTCCACGCGCAGCATGTGCTCGGCGTCTCGCGTGTTCACTACCGGCCAGTCGAACCACTCGGCCAGGCGGCGCGGAAAGAGTTCCGGCCACCAGTCGGATTGAGCTGTGCGTCGTTGGATCGTCTTGTCAGCCATTGCGATACCTCCTTTGTTGTTCTTCCGCCGGCTCTCGATCGATGTTTGCCGATCCCTTCGATGAAGCCGAAGGTGGCATCGACGGACGTCGTCAGCGACGGACGTTCGGTTTTCGATCCGCCGCTTCGCTGCCGACAATGCCAACTTCGGCCTCCCCATTTGCCCTGGTCGGGACATTGGCGATCGGTCCCGCTCCACTGCAGGAACTCAGGTTTCCGATCTCGGCGGTCGACGGCGCCTCGTCACGGCGGGGGGCAGCCGTCTCAGACGGGCGACGAAGCCGCCGCCGACCGCCAAGGCTCACTTCTCTAGGCGGCGAGGAGTGCGCGGGTCCGTCACTCGCACCGGTGCGGGAACGAGGCGCGTACGCCGCCGGACCGCCATGACCACGTCGATTGCCTGGCCCAGACTCTCCGTCGCGGGATGCGTCCGGACGTACTCGAGGAACTGCTCTGTGGTCATGTTGATCTCCCTTCCCACGGCGATTCTGCGCCGCGCCAGAACAGCGCCGTCAGGGCCGAAGGGCTCGGCCTTCCGGGCCCTTCGGCACGAGGTCGACTTCACGATTCGGGATCCCGGATGACGCGACGCGACCGTCCTCGAGTGCGATCACCCGGTCGGCCGCGGCCGCGACCCGGGAATCGTGCGTCACGACGACGATCGTGATGGTGTTCCGGTCGCGAAGGTGACCGAGCAGGTCGAGCACCCCCTCGACCGAACGCGAGTCAAGGCTTCCCGTCGGTTCGTCCGCGAGCAGGATCGACGGCTCGTTGGCGAGTGCGCGCGCGATGGCCACTCTTTGGCGTTCCCCGCCCGAGAGCTCCGGGGGCCGCCGCTGCTCGCGCCCGTCCAGATCGACGGCTCGAAGCAGCTCATGGGCGCGCGCCTGCTGCTCGGCACGGTGACGCCCGGTTCCGAGCATCGCGACCTCGACATTCTCGAGAGCACGAAGATGCGGCAGGAGGTTGTGCAGTTGGAAGACGAGACCGACCTTGTTCCGGCGATAGCCGTCGGCGTGATGCATCTGCGTCACGTCGACCCCGTGAATCCGCAGCGATCCCGAATCGGGTCGGTCGAGCGCGGCGGCGAGGTGGAGGAAGGTCGACTTCCCGCATCCGGATGGGCCCGTGATCGCGACGTACTCACCATCCGCGATCGAAAGGGAAAGATGGTCGAGTGCCAGCACGCGGCCGAACGATTTGCAGAGATCGACCGCCTCGATGGCCGGTGCATCACTCACGGCGCATCGCCTCGAGCGGTGAGAGCCGGGCAGCTCGCACGGCCGGATACACCGCGCCGAGGAACGCAACTGCGGCGGCCGTGAACAACGCGCGTGCGAAAACGCCCGCGTCGTACGTCGGCTGCAGGATGCCTGCGAGCTCCGGGAGTCGAGCAAGCACTCGTATCAACACATACGCGAAGAGCACCCCGATCGCAGCGCCACCGAAACCGATCGTGATTGCTTCTCCGAGAACGAGCGACAGGATTCGCCGCCGCGTCCAGCCGACAGCCCGAAGAATGCCGAACTCCCGGTATCGCTCGACCAGCGAGAGGAGCATCGTGTTCATGACGACGATCGCACCGATCGCGATCGCGACGATCGTCGCCGCGCGGTCGGCCGCGGTGATCAGTTGATAGTCGCGGTCAGCTCGACCGAACTCGATGAGGTTTCGAATCGGGGCAAGGATGGGGCTCGAAGCACGGACGCGACGCTCCACTGCGACGACATCGGCGCCGGGGTCCACCTTGACGAAGAAGAGCGAGAGTCCATCCGGTTGCCGCTCGAACGCCTGGAACGGAACGAGAGGAAACATGGCAGCGGAGTCCCCGAAGACATTGCCGGTCGAGAACACGCCGACAACCTTCTTCGTACCGCCGGCGAGGCGGATCCGATCGCCGAGATGAAGGTTGAGGTCCTGTACAAAACGCGTTCCGAGAATCACCTCGTCGGCCGCATTCGGCCCGAACGGGCGGCCGGCGATCATCGAGACACCGAACGGCGTGAGGTCCTGTGGACGAATCCCGATCTCGATGACGAGCGGGTGGTTACGGTCGAACTTCTGGGTGTCCAACAGGACGCCCGTCGCACGTTGAACGCCCGGAATCGCGCCGACGCGCTTCAGTTGCGTTTCGCTCAGAGCACTCCCCAGGATGTCAGAGACGTTCCTCTGTGCGACCGTGAAGTCGGCCGACCCGACGTCGAGGACCCCTGCCGCTGTCGTGCGCACACTCTCGGTAACGATGCCGAGCGCGATCACCGTCATGACACCGATCGCGACCGCGCAGGCCGTGAGCGCGGACCGTGCCTTTTTGACCAGCACGTTGTGCACGATCAGCCAGGGAAAGCTCACGTCGGGATCTCCGGCTCAGCTCGGCGCACCTGACTGGCCCGTACTCAGGGCGTGTGCCGCTTCGCGCGGGCCTGCGAGAGATGCACGACGTGGGTCGTGGAGCCCGGGTAGAAGAGCGCTTCCTGACCGTCATCCCAACGAACTCGGTAGTGCACAACGTCGCCGGCGCGCAGGATCTCGAGAATCTCGCCCTTGCGCGCCTCATCACCCGTGCGAACGCCGTCCACCACGAGCTCGTCTCCAACCTTCGCATCCATCTATCGTCCCTCTCGTTCGCCGAAGTCCGTCCGAGATCGTTTTCGATACTCGGAGCTTGTCCACCTCGAGCCGTGCGCTCAAGTGCCAAAAGACCTGATCAAACTCAGCTCGCCGGGGCGAGGACACGTGCGACGTCCGAGGGCGAGACAATGCCGACGAGGCGATCGCCTTCGAAGACCAGGATGCGACCGTCGCCGCCCGAGATCCCGCGGTGCAGCACATCCACGACGAGGTCGTCGGGCCTCGCGATCGGAACGTCGGTGAGCGGCCAAGCCACGTCGCACACCGATGTCCCCGCCCGGCGGCGAGGGTCGAGAGCCCGGCACCGTGCCAGCGTCGCGAGCCCGACAATGGAACCGTCGTGCGTGACCGGGAAGGACGTGCAGCGTCGAGACGCCACGTATCGGTCGAGGAACTCGTCCACGGTGATGGAGTCCGGCGCGACGATCGGGTCCGGGGTCATGAGCGCGCCGATGCGAACGCCGCTGAGTTCACTCTCGACGGTGGCCCGTTCCTCCTCGGCCGCGGCGGCGCCGAGGATGAACCATCCCAAGAGCACCGACCAGATGCCGCTCACACCGGCGCCACCCAACATCTCGGTGATGCCCACCGCGAACAGGAACCAGGCGAAGTACCGACCCGCGCGCGCCGCGGAGCGAGCGGCGCGCAGCCGGTCGCCATGCTGACGCCACAAGAACGCGGCGAGCACCCGGCCGCCGTCGAGTGGTGCGGCCGGGATCAGATTGAACACGGCGAGAATGATGTTCATCGTTCCGAGCCACACGAGTCCCGCGACCAGGAGCCGCGGGAGGTCGATGGTCGATCCCAACATCCCGGCGACAAGGAAAGCGGCGCCGATTGCGAAGCTCGTCAGCGGTCCCGCGATGGCGACGGCCAGCTCGTCGTTCGCCGAGTTGGGCTCCCCTTCGATCGTCGCGATGCCGCCGAGCATCCAGAGTGTGATGTCGCGAACCGTGATGCCCCTGCGCCTCGCTACGAACGAGTGGCTGAGTTCGTGCGCAAACAGCGCCACAACGAACAGGAGCGAACCGATGACGCCGACGGACCAGTAAGCGGCCGATGAGTACCCTGCTTCGAGCGTCGGAAGCGCGTTGGCCATCACCCACGCGATCAACGCGACGATGACGATCGCGCTGAGATCGATGAAGACGTCGATTCCCGCGATGCGTCCGACGCCGAACGCAATACCGTGTGGGCTCTTGCGCGTCATCGGAATTCCGCCTACTTCTCCGGCTTGAGCATCCGACCCGTCACCTGCTCGGCGCGGATGCGTACGAGCTGGTTCCGTTCTCCTGCGGGCCATTGATCGCCCAGCACTTGCTCCACGTCCTGGCGCTGGCTTCGCTCTCGGACTTCTTCGGCGTGGCCGCGAACCAGCACACTCCACGCCGATGACTCGCCCTCATCGATCTCGAAGGCGACTTTCGTCTTCAGGAGCGCGGCACTGAGCTTTGTGCCGGGACCGGTGCGGAACACGATGTCGTCGTTCAGAACCGCGTAGTACACCGGCAGGATCACGATGTCATCCGCGAGCTTGAACGCGATCCGACCGAGCGAGCGACCGCGTAGGAGTTCGTAGCAATCGTCTGTATCCAGCCGGGTGATGCGATACTCGGAACCAGTCATGTCGTCGCCGTTCACGACACGACCGCCCGTCCGTAGAACGGAATGCCCCGAAGGCAACGGTCGCACATCTCACGCACTCTCGGCCGGCGCATCACCGTGGACGACCAGCACCGGACACGGTGCATGGTGGAGTACGGCCATCGTCTCGCTGCCGAGCACGAATCGCGGAACGCCGGTCCGTGCGTGTGTCTTCATCGCCATCAGAGCCGCGGGGAGGTCGTCGGCATAGTCGGCGAGCGCGCCCGAGACATACGTCGTGCGGAGAAGCCTGGCGTCGGCGACATCGACCGGGCCGAGCGCTTCCACGAGGGGGTCGAGTACTACCTCAGGGTATTCGGCACTCGGAACGTCGAGGGGATGCACAACGGTGGCGACGTCGACTCGAAGAGTGAGCAACTCGGCGAAGGTGCGCACGACGGGCGCGAGCGCGGCGGCGGTGGCGACCGTGTCTGCGCAGACCAGGAGATCACGGCCGCGTTCGAGGAAGTCGGCGCGACACTGCCGTCCCACCAAGACGAGCGGTCGATCCGTTCGCCGGATCACCTCCTCCGCGGCACTGCCAACCGCTGCCCAGCGCCAAGAACCACGCCCGTGGGTCGTCATGCAGACAAGGCGATCCTCGCTCCCGTCAAGGGCGTCCGTGATCGCGATCGGCGCCAGTAGGGCGTCGGTGCCAAAGGTGTCGACTGGGCACTTCCTCACCTTCGCCGCGATCTCGTCGAGGTACTCGCGCGGGTTCAACGGTCCGTGGAAGGGCGCCGAAACGAGGAGCATCCCCCCGCCGATGCGCGCAGCCATGGCCTCTGCGATCGGGAGCGCTCGCTCGGAATATTCGGAGCCGTCGAGGGGCACGACGAACGTCTTCGGTTCCACGGTGTTCCTCACTTCTCGATCGATTGCGTGCGATGCCACGCGTTCCACGTCCGATACCCGCCGTCGAGATTGCGAGCCTTCAGCCCGAGCTCCCGGAGCAGTGTGGTGGCGGTGTGACCTCGCTGGCCGACTTCGCAATACACGATGAACGGCCCTTGTCCAAGTGCGTCCACGTGATCGCGGATGAGGTCGACCGGTACGTTCCGCGAACCGGGAATCGAGCCGATCGCGTGCTCGCGAGCCGATCGGACATCGAGCAACTGCCATCCGTCGGTCAACAGGTCGGCGACGTCGGCGGCCGATACGACGTCGCACTCACCACTCAGAACATTCTCGGCCATGTAGCCGAGCTGGTTCACCGGGTCTTTGGCCGAGGAGAACGGCGGCGCATAGGCCAGTTCGAGGTCGGCGAGCTGGTTCGCAGCGATCCCTCCTGACATTGCCGTCGCGATCACGTCGATGCGCTTGTCGACGCCGTTGCGGCCGACGATCTGCGCACCGAGAATCGTCCCGAGATCCGGATCGAAAATGAGCTTTATCGCCATGGAAGTCGCACCCGGGTAGTAGCTCGCGTGGTCGAGCGGGTGCGAGTGGATCGCGCGGTGCCGCCGGCCCGCCTCGGCAAGACGCCGCTCATTCCAGCCGACGGTGGCGGCGACGACGTCGAAAACCTTCACGATCGCGGTGCCGAACGATGGTGTCGCGTGCGTCGGCCGGCCCGCGATGTGGTCGGCGACGCGGCGACCCTGGCGATTCGCCACGTTCGCCAGGGCGATGAGCGACGTAGCGTGGGAGATCGCGTCGGGCTTCTCGACGACATCCCCCACGGCATAGATGTCGGGATCGCTCGTGCGGTTCGCGACGTCGACCAGGACGCCGCCGTTCTCGCCGATTGTGAGCCCCGCGGCTCGTGCGATGCCGGCGTCCGGCCGCACCCCGATCGCTCCCACCACCAAGTCGGCGGGAAGGTGACGGCCGTCGGCGAGAGCGACGGCGTGCTCACCGATCGATACAACCGTCGCGCCGGTCTCGACGTCGACACCGTGCGCGGACAACTCGTCCGCGACGAGGATCGCGAGCTCCGGATCGAATGGTGGGAGCACCTGGGGCGCCGCCTCCACGATCGTCACCCCGATACCGCGCGCGACGAGGTTCTCCGTCACTTCGAGACCTATGAAGCCCGCGCCGATCACGATGGCGCGTGCGGGCCCGCTTCCTACGGCGATCGCAAGGCGCTCGGCATCCTCGACCGTGCGCAACGTCGACACGCGCTCATAGCCGGGGATGGGTGGCCGGACGGGAGTGGCGCCCATGCTCAGGACGAGGCGGTCGTACGCAAGAATGTCTTGCTCGCCGCTCAGGGTCGAGCGCACCGTCACGGCGTGAGCCGCGCGGTCGATATCAACAACCTCGCTGTGAACCCTGACGTCGAGCCGGAACCGATTGAAGAGCTGTTCCGGCGTCAAGAGGGTCAGGTCGTCTTCATCGTCGATCACCCCGCCCACGAAGTACGGCAGGCCGCAGTTCGCGAACGACACATGGCCCGAACGCTCGAGAACGACGATCTCGACGTCCTCGTCGAGGCGCCGCAGACGTGCCGCGGCCGACATGCCGCCTGCGACCCCGCCGACGATGACGATGCGCCTCGGGTCGGTCATGACTCGATCATCGACGCGCCCGCGCGCCGGCACCAGGGACCTTGGTCCCAACCGAACGGCCCTTCGGCCGTCAGGACTGAGAGGTGCCCCGCTGGCGACGTTCTTCGAGCCGAGCCGCGAACGCGGCGGCCTCGCTGCGACGGCTCATGCCGAGCTTCGCGAGAAGGTTCGAGACGTAGTTCTTCACCGTCTTTTCCGCGAGATACATGCGCTCGCCGATCTGGCGGTTCGTCAAACCCTCGGCGACGAGATCGAGAACACGGCGCTCCTGTTCTGTGAGCCCGGCGAGTTCATCCTGTGAATCGTTCCCGGCGCGGATGCGCTCCAGTACGCGCGCGGTCATCGACGGTTCGAGCAGGGATTCTCCGTTCCCCACCCGACGGATCGCGTCGATGAGGTCGTTGCCTTTCACCTGCTTGAGCAGATAACCCGAAGCGCCGGCCATGATCGCACTGAACAACGCCTCGTCGTCTGCGAACGATGTCAGCATGAGACAACGGATCTCAGGGTGGGCGGAGCGGATTTCGCGGCACACCTCGATGCCGTCGCCATCCGGAAGCCGAACGTCGAGCAGCGCGACGTCGGGTCGGGTCGGCGGGAGGCGGCTCAACGCCTCGTCCGCCGTTCCGGCCTCACCGACGACTTCGAAATCGTCCTCCTGCTCCAACAACTCGCGTAAACCTCGCCGAACGATCTCGTGATCGTCGAGCAGGAACACCCTGGTCATGTGCGCATTCTGCCCTGAGACCGTTGCTCACGCCGGATTACGCTTCTCGGCATGGCCGGAGAGCACGCGGGACCTCGTAGTCTCCGTCAACTTCTGGACGCGATTCTGGTCGTCGGGTCCGAACTCGACCTCACGTCGGTACTCGGCCGCATCGTCGAGGCGGCAGTGCAGCTCGTCGACGCCCGCTACGGTGCGCTCGGCGTCGTCGACGAGGCCGGAACCGGGCTCGCGCAGTTCATCACCGTCGGGATCGACGACCTCGGCCGGGCAGCCATCGGTCCGCTTCCCAAAGGACTCGGCATCCTCGGACTCGTGATTGCTGACGCCCGGCCGCTTCGCCTCGCGGACATCAGCGAACACTCCGCCAGCGCCGGTTTTCCGCCGAACCACCCACCGATGGGGAGTTTCCTCGGTGTCCCGGTGCGCGTCGGCGACCGCGTGTTCGGCAACCTGTACCTGACCGACAAGACGACGGGCGAGGTGTTCACGGACGTCGACGAAGAGCTCGTCCTCGGTCTCGCCGCCGCCGCCGGCATTGCAATCAACAACGCCGACCTCTTCGAGGAGCGACGCCGAGCCGAGCGTGAACGCGCCGGGTTGCAGGAGATCGCGACCGCATTACTCTCCGGTAAGGATACGAAGGCGATCCTGGAAATTGTCGCGTCGCGCGCGTGCGAGATCGTCGAGGCCGAACTCGCCACGATCGCGCTCCCTCTACCGGGCACCGATCAACTGTCGATCGAGGTCGCCGTCGGCAAGCAGTCCGAGGCGGTGCGGAGCCAGTCGTTCACGGCGCAAGGCACCATCACCGCGGAGGTGTTCCGGACGGCGCAATCGATCGCGTTCAACGACCTGTCGACCGACGCGCGGCGGACGCAACCGCAGGTGCAACTGGGCACGATCGGACCGGCCGTGTTCGTCCCGCTCGGAACCACCGGCAATGTGCTTGGATCCTTGGCTGTGGCTCGCGCGGTGGGTGGTGAAGCGTTCCGCCCGACCGACGTAGCCGTACTTCAGCGATTCGCCACGCAAGCGAGTCTCGTCATCGAACAGGGCAGAGCGCGCGACGACCTCCACCAGATGTCGCTCCTCGAGGACCAGGAACGCATCGCGCGCGACCTTCACGACACGGTCATTCAGCGCCTCTTCGCGACCGGCCTCTCGCTGCAAGGCGTGTCCCGCCTGATTCACGAGGACGAAGCGCGCCGACGGGTCGAGGCGGCGGTAGAGGAGCTCGATACGACGGTGCGTCACATTCGCACCGTTATCTTCGACGTCGAGAGCAGCCGTGGAACCGAAACCTCGCTCCGTCGCCGGATCCTCGACGTGGTGCGCGAAGCGAGCAGACCTCTCGGATTCACCCCACGAGCGACGTTCGACGGACCGGTTGACGCGCAGATTGACGGACCACTGGCGGATGACCTGGTCGCAACGTTGCGCGAGGCATTGTCCAACGTGGTCCGTCACGCTCAGGCAACGACAGCCCGCGTCGAGCTCGGCGTCGCCGAGGCAACCGCGACACTCCGAGTGACCGACGACGGGATCGGCATTACTGACTCGAGCCAGCGCGGTAACGGACTGCAGAACATGCGGACGCGCGCCGAACGACACAGCGGACGGTGCTCCGTCACCGGATCGCCGTCCGGCACAACGCTCATCTGGGAAGTGCCACTCAGCTTTCCCGAAGACTGACCCGCGCCGGATTCCCGCTCGACAGGCGACGTCCCGTAACCACGTTCAGCGACACTGAAACGACGTGGCTGACACCGTTCGGCGTGCAATGCGGCCGCGGCAACGGTCCGCGTGGGCAAGGTCCTCATCATCGCCGGATCGAGCGCATCGAGCCACTCACCGCCGGTCTCGGAGCGAACGTCGACGAGCGCGTGACCTTCGGCCCTACTCGCTCCGCATCCCCCGGACGATCGTCTGGCTATGACGGGGGCAAGCGGGAGTACGCGTCTCGGCGAGTGCAGACAACAACCGCTCCCGTACGGGGTCGCCTGTCGCGGCGTCCTGTGCTGCGTCTGGGAGACTGCTCGCTTGCTCGCGTCGCGTCACATCCACCTGCCCGACGAACGCGTCGGCCTCAAACTGCGATTCGCGAACGGGACAAGCGGGCGCGTCTACCGGGAAACAGTCGTCGATCGCGAGAAAGAGACCGAGCCGTGCGTGCTGGTCGTCTCGTTCCGGCTTCGGCTCGTGCACGGCGTGATGCACCGGCTGTTTCGCTGGGAGAGCCTGCTCAACACCCCGCTTTTCGTCGGTTTCCCCGGCTTCGTTTCGAAGCTGTGGGTAGCGCACGACCGAGACGGCGTGTATCGCGGTGTGTATGAGTGGGACGGACCACAACGCGCTGAGCACTACGCCCGCTGCCTGTGGCGAGTTCTCGCACTCGTTTCCGCCAGCGGCTCGATCGCCTACACCGTTGTTCCGGGTGTGAGTCGAGACGAGATGCTCGCGAACGCAGGTCGCGCCGCCGCGCACTCGTACACAGTTCCCGAGTGGGCGCGCGTCATCTCTCTCGACGATGCCCCTCGCGAACTGGCGCCGTGACGTATGAGATCAGTCAGGTGCCCGGTGGGAGCATCACGAATCGTTGTTCCCAAACGGAATCGCTGCCGCCTACCTGACCGCGAAGCTGACGGGTGATTCGTGACGTCCGCGCCAATATGCGAACGGCTGACCCAGCAAGCACCAGAGCAAGCGGCACTTCAACGGCGGCGCTGAGCAATGCCGCAGTCTGGCCGGAGGTGTTCCACGCCAGGCACACGTCGAACCATGCGTCGCAGAGGAGCAGTGTCGCCGTGACGATGAGACCGAACATCGCGAGCTGACGGCGCTGCAGTACCCACCATCCCGTAACGCCGAGGCACACGGCGAGAGCGGCGTCGAAACCGATCCAGACGATGTTCCAGGCCCGCACCGAGTGCGTCTGCGGTAACGAATTCGATAGGTAGACGATCCACGGGATCAGCACCGCCGCGCCGATGAAGGTCAGGATGATCACGAGGATCCGGAGTCTGGACGGCCGGTTCAGCGGAGGCCGTTCAATGAAATCATCGAGGATCCGAGCGACGCGCGCCCGCTCCTCGGCCGACCATCCTTCGACATCCGCACGCAGGACCGCTTCCACCCCAACAGTTTGACTCGACCCCCCACAGTCGTGGCGCGTTCCAGCTACCGGCCGAGGGGTTGCCCCTCAGGCTGCGCCACGCCGGTTGTCCCTCCGCCGTGAAATCGACGAATCGAATGGACCTTTGGCCCTGCAACCAGCGAACACGCGCGTACACAGTCGCGGAACGACATGGATCAACGAGTAGACCTGGGAGGACCCATGCGCCGGTCCAATGGAACAAGCCGCGCCGGGCGAGCCGTTCGGGCGTTGCTCGTCGCGCCTGCGGTCGTGGTTGCATTCGCGCTCCTCACGCCGGCCGGCGCGACGCCGGTTTCCGCGGTACAGACGGCCTCCGGTTATCGGCTGCTGAGCGGAGACGGCGGCGTGTTCAGCTTCGGTGCTGCGCGATTCTTCGGCTCCGCGGCATCGGACCCGACGAAGTGCCCGACGAACCCGCCGGACCGATCAATGCCCCACGGGTCTTGCGTCGCGATCGCGTCGACGCCGGACGGCGACGGCTACTGGATCCTGAACCGCGCCACCGGGAAGCTTTTCGGCTTCGGCGGCGCGGCATCATACGGCCAGCCGATCGACTTCCGAGGAGGCACGACTGCGGAGTTCGCGCCGGCATTCCTTTCGATCGTGCCGACACCGACCGGGCACGGCTACTGGGTCCTGACCATGCCGCTCAGCGGCGCCGGCCGCGTGTTGTACTTCGGTGACGCCACCTTCTTCGGTGACACGCAGTCGATCGTCAGCAGCACGCACCATCCCTTGAACGGCACACCTGTCGCCCTGGCCGCCACACGCGATGGCCGCGGGTACTGGGAGGTGCACTCGGACGGAGGCGTCTTCGCTTTCGGCGACGCGCACTTCTACGGATCGATGGCCGGCGCGCATCTCAACCAGCCGATTGTGGGCATCGCGCCGACGGCCGACGCCAAGGGCTACTGGCTGGTCGCGGCCGATGGCGGCGTGTTCGCCTTTGGTGACGCCAAGTTCGGCGGCTCACTCGTCGGTGCGAAGCTCACCGGAACCGTCGTCGGCATCGCGCGCAATACCGTCGGTGCCGGCTACTGGCTCGCGTCGTCAGACGGCGACGTCCACTCGTTCGGCGGCGCGCCGTCCCTCGGCTCGATGCGCGGCACACGACTCGCGCAACCGATCGTGGCAATCGCATCAACCGTCGCACCGGACTGAGCAGCGCCCCGCGCGCGTCTGTGACGAGGACGCTGTGTGCACCCCGGCTCGTCACGGGCGGATTGACGGGATTCGGACCCATGCCCTGCCCACGGCCTCGTGATCACCTGCGCGTGACCGAACCGGCGCTGGTTTGCTCGGACCTGATGCGACCATCTTGCGAGGCATCGAAACGAGGCCTCTCATCGCATCCGACCGGTGACTGCGCCCCGTTACGTGGTCGCCGAGCTCCCGTCGATGCCGGCGACTGACCCCGACCGGCACTTCGGGGACGCGCGTTGCGGCGCGCAACCGATCGAGGTGGCATTGCAGACGTTCGACGTTCCGACAGCCGCCGAGCAGGTCTGGGCCTCGGCGGACACGACGGTGCGCGTGTTCGCGGTGGCCGTTCACATTCCTCCAGGTGTACGCCGACGCCACGATCGACCGCGATCTCGACATCGTCGTCGACGTGATGATGGCCGTCGGCGGCCGAATGTCCGGTCAGGACCTGAGTGACGACGCTCGGCCGGTCGTGCAGGCGATGGCGGAGGAAGAACGGCGCGTCGTGATCCGGTGCCGGCCGTACCTGACGTTCGCGACGCCGCCCCGCCATTTGCACGATCAGCATCAGGCCGAGAAGCTCACGCACTGGGTGTCGGCAAGCGTGCCCTGGGATGCTCCCGACGCGACCTGATCCCGCTCGCGCACGACGACGACGCGTCACACAAGCGAAGGTTCGCAAGGAGTTCCGCCGAGGGCGTCAATTGATGGCGCCAAGCGCCATGACGGGCAAAGCCTCCGACGACTGTCTACGCTGTTGTCGTGATCGGTCGACCGTTGGCGGCGCTGTGCGTGATTCTGCTCGCGTTCGTCTTCGTGACCGGCTCCGGCGGCGCAGCCGTCGCAACCTCAGATTGCACCCATCCCTGCACAACCGGTTCACAGTCGGTGAGCCGAACCGGATCGCCCCCGTCCACTCCGTGTATCCGCGACGTCGGGTGCGGCGGCGGCGGCGCGCTCGGATCGAGCATCAGCGTGGTCGCGGTCGTCCTCGTCGTCATCGGTGCTGCCGCCTTGGGCGGCGGTATCTGGCGGCGTCGCACCGCCTCCGTGCGCACGCGCACCGGCCGGCTCCTTACGGGCGGACTGTTCCGACCTCCTCGCGCGCTCCTCGCCTTCTGATCACCGCGCAACCGCGCGGTGATGGCCGGCCGGCGACGCGCCGGTTCCCGTTCGAGGAGAACAACTCGATTGAGTACCGCTCGTTTCTCGGTGTTCTTTGCGTTACTCGCGCTGGCATGTTGGTGCGCAACGATCACGGTCGTCGCCATGGTGCTCGCGGACCGGTTCCGTCGAGACCGCACGACCGTGTCGCTGCTCGACGAGGTCAGCCGGCTCGCGCTGTGGCTCGCCTGGCTCGTCGCTCTCGTGACGACGCTCGGCAGCCTCTACTTCTCCGAGATCGCTCACTTCACGCCCTGCAAGCTGTGCTGGTACCAGCGCATCGCGATGTATCCCTTCGCGATCGTCCTCCTCGTCGCCGCGCTACGTCGTGATCGCGGCGTCGCCTGGTATGTCGTGCCGGTCGCAACGATCGGCGCCATGTTCGCGACGTATCAGGCGCAACTGCAGGCGTTTCCTCACCAGCATTCATCGTTCTGCACGTTGACCGAGCCCTGCACCGTTCGTTACGTGTGGGAGTTCGGCTTCGTGTCCCTGCCCTTCATGGCGCTGAGCGCGTTCGTGTTCATCATCACGATGACACTCCTCGCGACTCGCGCCAACCACTCCGGGAGCAACCGTGAACAAACAACAGCAACAGGCACGACCGTCACGTCCACAAGCGCGCCGTTCGAATCGGAACCGGCGAACCGTTAGCCGCGCCCGCCGGACCAGCCGAACTCCGTGGATCATCGTTGCAATTGTGGTGGTGATCGGTGTCGCGGCGATCGTCGCCAGCAGATCGGATTCACACTCGACTTCAGGTGCCGAACTCGCGCCGGCATCGCTCGTCGCCAAGACGACGTCGGTACCGGCGAGCGTGTTCGACGCGGTCGGAACCGGCACCGCGACCGGCGCTCCGAAGCCCGTAAAGGCGCCCGCGCTCAGCGAGAACGGGAAGCCCGAGATTCTCTATATGGGCGCCGAATACTGCCCCTATTGCGCGACCGAACGTTGGCCGATGGTCATCGCGCTTTCCCGTTTCGGCACGTTCTCGAATCTCGAGACGACGCACTCGTCGCCGAACGACGTCTACCCGAACACACAGACGTTCTCGTTCCACGACGCGTCCTACAGCAGCCCGTGGATCTCCTTCACCGGCAAGGAGTTGCAGAGCAATCAACAGCAGGGCGACGGCTACGCGCCGCTCGACACCCCGACGCCAGAGCAGCAACAGATCCTGGACACCTATGACCGGGCGCCCTACATCGGAAACTCGAGCGCGTCGAGCGGAGGCATTCCGTTCATCGATTTCGGCGGCAAGTTCGTGTCCGGCGGCGCCAGCTACGACCCGTCGGTCCTCCAGGGCAAGACCGCCGACGAGATCGCCGCGGCGTTACACGACCCGACGAGCGACATCGCCCGCGGCGCCATCGGTACGGCGAACACCTTCACCGCGGCAATCTGCTCGCTCACACATAACCAACCGACGGCCGTGTGCACGAGTCCGGCCATCACGAAGATCGAGGCCACGCGGTGAACTGCCCGAAATGCGCTTCGCTCCGAAGTCCGGGGCTGCGAAGCTGGATCCGTGCAGCTCGAGATCGGTGTCGACGATCCGCGGCGCGACGACGTCCGGTCCTTGATCGCTCGTCACCTCGCGTTCGCCGCAGAGGTCACGCCGCCCGGTCACGTCCATGCGCTCGGGGACGACCGGCTTGTCGACCCCGCAATCACCTTCTTCAGCGCGCGACTCGACGGTGCATTACTCGGAATCGGAGCACTGCGTGAGTTCGATGCCGAGAACTGTGAGCTGAAATCGATGCACACCGCGGCCGAGGCGCGCGGCCGGGGTGTCGCCGCCGCGGTGCTCGAGCACCTCGTCGCCGCGGCACGGGCGCGCGGTTACCGGCGCGTCAGCCTCGAGACGGGAACTTCGGCGGCATTCGCGCCGGCGAGGGCGTTGTACCGGTCACGCGGCTTCGAGCCGAGCGAGCCCTTCGGCGACTACACCGCCAATCCGTACAGCGTTTGCTTCACGATGACGCTGAGAGACGGCGTCGCGTAGCGGTCCTAGCCGTCGACGGGCTCGCCGATCTCACGCAACGCGTTCGCCAGTGTCGCTCTCAAGCGCCGAGCCGTATCGGGACTGAGATGACCGACGAGCCCCGCGCCGTTGTGTCCGGCCTCCTCGACCGTCAACTCGATGCGGGGATCCCCGCACTCGTCGCAGTCGTCGAGCACGGCGACGATCCACGTCAGCTGTGTGCGCTCGGGGTCGTCGGCCGGATGGTCATCGGTCCCGTATTCGATCAGCTTCTTCATGGTGCGAGTCAACCACGGCGCTCTCACGAACTTCTTGCCTCGGTCCAAGTTTGTGGAAAGGCGTGAGCAGGAGGCTCGTCCTCGACAACACCCTCCAAGCTGCGAGATCGGGAGGCACCATGCTCACCGAACCGGCTGAGAATCCCACCTGCGACGAACCGCCGGAACCCCTCGACGTCGTCGTCCTCGTCGTCCCGGAGAACGCTTCGCCGATCGCGATCGTCGACGTCATCGCCCGGGCGTCGGGCCGCGACACTGCGATCCTCGTCGTGCTCCCCCGCGGCTTCGACGAGGACGCCCGACGCGAGATCGTGGCCGCGGGTGCGAACCACTGCGCCGTTGCCCCATCTTCGGCGGAGCTGTTCGCTCACATGCAACGCGCCCGCGCCGAAGCCCGCCACCGCCGTATCGACCGCCGCATCGACGACGATCCGCTCGACGCCCTGTGGCGCAACCGGGGGGCGCGGCGATGAGCGCGCCCGAGAGGTCGCCGCCCGTCGCTACCCTCGCCGGGAGCATGGGCGACCAATTCCACTTCCACCCGGAGTCGTACCTCGAGCTCGTGCAATCCGAGGTCCCCGACTACGAGATCCTCCAGGAAACGCTCGCCGACGCCGGCGCCGAGGTGACCGCTTCGGACATCCTCGATCTCGGCACCGGCACCGGCGAGACGCTGCGACGCGTCGCGGTGCGTCATCCGGACGCACGGCTCGTCGGCTTCGACGAGAGCGAAAGCATGCTCGAAGCGGCGAGGACCGCGGTCCCGGCCGCCGATCTGAGAGTCGGCCGGCTCCAGGACCCGCTCCCCGAAGGTCCCTTCGATCTCATCGTGTCCGCGCTCGCGATCCACCATCTCGACGGCGACGAGAAGGCGAACCTCTTCCGGCGCGTGGCCGAACGTCTCTCGCCCGGCGGTCGCTTCGTCCTCGCCGACGTCGTCGTCCCCGACGATCCGGCCGACGCGATCACGCCGCTCGACGAGGGTTACGACCTCCCGAGCCGGGTGGAAGAACAGCTCGAGTGGCTGCGCGACGCCGACCTCGCCCCGACCCTGCGCTGGAACCGGCGCGACCTCGCGGTCATCGTGGCCGACCGCGCTACGTGAGCGAGCGGTCCGGCACTCCTTGCGGGGTGGCGACGGGAGCAGCCCGGACAACCCCGTCCACTCGAACCCCGGGTCACGACCCCGACCAGGCAAACACTGGGCGGCCGGGGTCGCGGGACACGCTCAGTCGATGCGCACCCGCAACGCACGATCCGGCACGCACCAAGCCATGAGCCAACGCATCCCTTCCCCCCGTCGCCAACCCCGAAGCGCAAAGCGTGGCAGCGCCGCACGGAGAGCGTCAAGGATCGCGGTCCGAATTTCCTGGTCAGAGGCCCTTTTCGCGGTTGCCCAGGACGCACAACAGTGGACAAGTTCCACAGTTATCCACTCGAAAGACACAGGCTTGTCCACTTTTTGCCCACAGGCAGAGAGGCGCACAATGCGAACGGTTAATCCGGTCGCTGGTGGCGGCCCCTTGCCACTCCACCCGTCAGGGGCCGCCACCCGACTGTCGATGAACGCGCGCATGCGGCAGCAGTCCCTCGAATCATGAGCGGACCCGGCGATACTTCGATTGTGGATGGCGAGCCGCGCGCGCGAACACCGTCGTACGCGCGCGGTGCCTGCCTCCTGGCGCTCGCGCTGTTCGCGCTCCTCGCCATTTCCGTGTGGCACGCGTCGCATCCGCTCGCTTGGGAACAGCCGCTCATCGACGCGCTCGAACGTCATCGGGTTCCGCTGCACCGCTTGTGGATCGACGGGTTCGAACCGATTCCGTTCGCGTTGATCGCCGCAGGGTTGTTCGCGGTCGCGTACACGCGTGGCGAACGCCAGTTGGCGTGGGCGGGCGCAGCCGGTTGTTTCGAAGCGGTCTTCGCGGCCGAGCTGGTCTTCAAGCCGCTCGTCGACCGCGTGCGCGAGCACGGCGGAGGGCGCTTCAGCCTCCACCTCATCCGCTACGCCGGACCGATGTTCCCGTCCGCGCACACGACCGCGGCTGCCGCGATCGCGATGTTCGCCTGGTTGATCTTCGGCCGGCGTCGCGTTCTCGCGCCTCTGTTCGTGCTCGTGCCGATCGCGGTCGGCTGCTCCGTCGTCGCCGCGCGCATGCACTACCCGGCCGACGCCGTCGCCGGCATGCTGCTCGGGTCGGCGCTCGTGTACCTGGTCGTCGACGTGACCCGCCCGCGTCGTCGGATCGCCGATCGGGCACCGGAGGCCGCCACCCCGGATGCGCCCGGCGTCACCGAGGCACCGCGCGAGCGCGCGCCCGTATGACCGAACCCGTCGGCATCGGCCTCATCGGCGCGGGCATGATCGGCCAGGGCCATGCGTACGCGCTCCGGCTGCTCACCGAGGACGGCGAGGTCCGCCCGGTCGCGGTGACGGACTTCTCCACCGACGCGATCGATGCCGCGCGCGTGATCTGTCCGTTCGAGCGCGTCGCGCCCGACGCCCAGGCGGTCATCGACGATCCCGACGTCGACGCCGTCGTCATCGTCACGCCGACAACGACTCATCGCGACCTCGTCGCGGCGGCGGTCGCGGCGGGCAAGCCGCTGCTGTGCGAGAAGCCGCTCGCGACCCGGTTCGACGTCGTCCGAGAGATGTGCGCGCTCGTCGCCGCCTCCGGACTCACGGCGCAGGTCGGGTTCCATTCTCGGTTCCATCCGCTGATGAACGAGCTCGCTCGGCTCGTCACGACGAACGAGCTCGGCGCGCCGATGGGATACACCCTGCGCGACGACCAGTACTGGCCGACCGGTGACGTCGTGCCGGGCCACAGTTCGTGGCGCTCCCAGCGCGCCCACGCGGGCGGCGGCGCGCTCCTCGAGCACTCGATCCACAGCGCCGACATCCTCGGCTGGTTGTTCGGCCCGGCGACGAGCGTTTACGCGCGCACCCGAAACGTCTTCGGGTACGACGTCGAAGACACGGCGGTGTGCACGGTCGAGCACACCTCGGGCGTGGTCGGCACGTTGATTTCGATCTTCAACGGCGTGCGGGGCCGCGAGGAGCGGCGACTCGAGGTGTTCTTCGAGCAGGGCGCGGTCGAGGTCACGACCGACTTCCTCGTCGGCGCGCGCGAGGACGGCTTCCTCGTTCAACGCCCGGACTGCGAACCCGAGCGGCTCGACGTCGGAGCGCTGCGTGACCGCCACTTCGACGCCGAAGGCATCACGCGGCGCGACTTCTTCGTCTATCTCTATCCGGCGGCGAGGGCGTTCGTCCGCTCGGTGCACGCCGGCCAACCGGCCGCGCCGACGTTCGCCGACGCGCTCGCTGCGCATGCGCTCGTCGACGCCGCCTACCGGTCGGTCGACCAGCGAACGGCGGCGCCGGTCGCCGCGGGCGACTGACGGCGGCTAGGTAGTTCTCGCGGATCGCGCCAGCCGCCGCAGCGTGTACGGGAGGATTCCGCCGTCGAGGAAGACGGCGAGCTCGAACGGCGTGTCGATGCGGGCGCGCATCGCGAACTTCTTGTCGTCGGCGATGACGCTGACTTCGCGCGGCAGCGGACCCGGTTCGGCCAGCGCCTCGATTCCGGCGAGCAGATAGGTCTCCTCACCCGTCAGCCCCAACGACTCGACGGTCGCACCGTTGAGGAATTCGAGCGGCAGCACGCCCATGCCCACGAGGTTCGAACGATGGATCCGCTCGAAGCTCTCGACCAGTACCGCGCGGATGCCGAGCAGCTGCGATCCCTTCGCGGCCCAGTCGCGCGAGGAGCCCGAGCCGTACTCCTTGCCCGCGAGCACCAACAGCGGAACGCTCTCCGCCGCGTACTGCACCGACGCGTCGTAGATCGTCGCCGGCGCGTGATCGGGCAGGTGCACGGTCACGCCGCCCTCGGTCCCCGGCGCGAGGCGATTGCGCAACCGGATGTTCGCGAAGGTGCCGCGCACCATCACCTCGTGGTTGCCGCGGCGCGACCCGTACGAGTTGAAATCGCGTGGTTCGACGCCATGCTCCTGCAGCCACGTTCCGGCCGGGCTGTCACGCCGGATCACGCCGGCAGGTGAGATGTGATCGGTCGTCACGCTGTCGCCGAGCAGCGCGAGGACGCGCGCGCGCTCGATCTCCCGCGGCGCCGGCGCCTCGGCGGTGATGCCTTCGAGAAACGTCGGCCGGCGGATGTACGTCGAGTCGGGGTCCCAGGCGTAGCGGTCGCCGGTCGGCGCGGGAAGCACGTGCCAGTGTTCGTCGCCGTCGAGGATCGTCGCGTACGTCTCGTCGAACATCGACCGATCGAGCACGGAGGCGACGACGTCGGCGACATCGTTCTCGGCGGGCCAGATGTCGCGGAGGTAGACGGGGACACCGCCCGGGTCGGTACCGAGCGCATCGTTCACGAGGTCGACGTTCATCGACCCCGCGAGCGCGTACGCGACAACCAGTGGCGGCGAGGCGAGATAGTTCATGCGACAGTCGGGGTGGATCCGGCCTTCGAAGTTTCGGTTCCCCGAAAGCACGGACGCGACCGAGAGGTCGCCGTGGTCGATCGCTTCGGAGATCTCCGGTTCGAGCGGCCCCGAATTGCCGATGCACGTCGTGCACCCGTAGCCGACGACATCGAATCCGAGCTCGTGCAGCGGCTGCAGGAGCTGCGCGCGTTCGTAGTAGTCGGTGACGACGAGCGACCCCGGCGCAAGCGACGTCTTCACCCACGGCGGCACCGTGAGCCCGCGCGCCACCGCGTTCTTCGCGAGCAGTCCTGCCGCGATCATCACCGATGGATTCGACGTGTTCGTGCACGACGTGATCGCGGCGATCACGACGTGGCCGTCGGCCAGCTCGAACTTCGTCCCGTCGCCGAGCTCCACCGGGCATCTCTTGAGGTCGAGCAGCAGCGGCGAGGTCGCGGACGGGGATCCGGCCGGCGCGGTGACGGCCGCGCTCGGTGCCGGCGCGGGCGGATCGCTCGCGGGGAACGACTCGATCGACGGCTCGTCGGCCTTCGTACGCGTCGCGCCGATCGGCGGCGGCGCGCTGGCCGCGCCCTCCTCGCGCCGGAACGCGAGCAGTGCCTCCTCGAACCCCACCTTCGCCGCGGACAGGGAGACGCGGTCCTGAGGGCGCGCCGGACCCGCAAGCGACGGCTCGACGGTCGAGAGATCGAACGTGATCATCTCGTCGTAGACGGGCCGCGTTGCCGCGTCGTGCCAAAGTCCCTGTTCCTTCGCGTACGACTCGACCAGCGCGACGAGATCGTCGGGGCGGCCGGTCGCGCGCAGGTAACGGAGTGTCTCCTCGTCGATCGGGAAGATCGTGCACGTCGATCCGTACTCCGGGGACATGTTGCCGATCGTGGCGCGATTCTCGAGCGGGACTCGCGCGACGCCGTCGCCGTAGAACTCCACGAACTTTCCGACGACGCCGTGCTTGCGCAACATCTCGGCGACGGTCAGCACGAGATCGGTCGCGGTCGAGCCGACGGGAAGCGCACCAATGAGCTCGATGCCGACGACGCGCGGCAGCAGCATCGAAAGCGGCTGCCCGAGCATTGCCGCCTCGGCTTCGATGCCGCCGACGCCCCAACCGAGCACGCCGAGGCCGTTGACCATGGGCGTGTGCGAGTCGGTGCCGACCAGCGTGTCGGGATAAACGAGCCCGTCGGGACCGCGAAACACCACCTGCGCGAGGTATTCGAGGTTGACCTGATGGCAGATGCCCCGGTTCGGCGGGAACACGCGCAGGGTCTTGAACGCGGACTGCGCCCAGCGCAAGAACGTGTAGCGCTCGCGGTTGCGCTCGAACTCGAGTTGCGCGTTCCGCAGGAACGCGTCGGACACGCCGGCGACGTCGGCCACGATCGAGTGGTCGATGACGAGATCGACGGGAATCCCCGGTTCGATCAGTCGCGGGTCGCCCCCGAGATCAGCCATCGCGTCGCGCATCGCCGCGAGGTCGACGATCGCGGGGACGCCGGTGAAGTCCTGCATGAGCACGCGAGCAGGCATGAATTGCAGCTCACGTGATCCGGCCTCGGTGGAAGCGCGCGACCGGTCCGCGAGCGCGCGGATGTCGTCGGCGGCGACGTTCTCACCGTCCTCTTGGCGAAGGAGGTTCTCGAGCAGGATGCGCAGCGAGTACGGAAGCGTTCGGGGATCGTCGACGACGGCGTCGAGGCGGTAGCAGGCGTAGGTCGCGTCGCCGACGGACAGCTGCGACCGGGCTCCGAAGGTGTCGAGCGTCACGCGCGCAACCTACCTGGCCGAACCGCGTTACCGGTCCCGGCTCGAACATTGTGCTTAGCTCCGGGCGTGCGAACTGACGGACCGGCGTCGCCCGAAACCGTCCTCGCCATCGACATCGGCGGGACGAAGCTGGCGGTCGGCATCATCGACCGCGCGGGCCGGATCCACGAGCGCCACGTCGTGCCCACCCCGGTGGAGACCGACGGCGACGGACTCTTCGACGCGCTGATCGCGGCGGTCGCGACGCTCGGCGAGGTGGCGGCCGTGGAGGCCGTCGGCGCCGGTTGTGGCGGCCCGATGCGCGGTGCCGGCGAAGCGGTCTCACCGTTGAACATCCCGGCGTGGCGCGATTTTCCGTTGAAGGCTCGGCTCACCGAGCACTTCGCCGTTCCGGTCCACGTCGACAACGACGCCAAGGCACTCGCGCGCGCCGAGGGCTGGCTCGGCGCGGCCGCCGGCGTGCGCGACTTCATCGCCATGGTCGTCTCCACCGGCGTCGGTGGCGGCATCGTCGTCGACGGCCGCCTCCTCGAAGGCGACGACGGCAATGCCGGTCACATCGGTCACGTCATCGTGGAACCCGACGGCGCCCGCTGCGGATGCGGCGCCCGCGGCTGCGTCGAGGCAGAAGCGTCGGGCACCGCGATCGAACGGCTGACCGGCCGTCCACCGGCCGACGCGCCGGAACCGCTGCGCGCGCGGACCGGCCGGCTCGTCGGACGCGCGATCGCGTCGGTCGCGAACCTGCTCGACCTCCGGCTCGCGGTGGTCAGCGGCTCGGTCGCGCTGGGTTACGGCGACGCGTTCTTCTCCGCCGCGCAGCAAGAGATCGACGAGCGCAGCCGTCTCGATTTCTCGCGCGGCACACGCGTCGTGCCGAGCGTGCTGCGCGACGACGGACCGCTCATCGGAGCCGCCGCCGTCGCGCTCTTCGCCGAAAGCGCCTGAACCGGCTCGACTACGCGAGCTGGAACCGACCGCCGTCGATGACGACGGTGCCTTCCTGGTTCACCGTCTGGAAGATCGTCGCGCCCGAGCCCTCGTCCCACATGCGCACGGTCAGCGTGTCGCCCGGGTACACCGGCTTCGAGAACCGCGCGTCCATGCTGCCGAACTTCGTGACGTCGGAGCCGCACAGCTCGTGCAGCAACGCACGGCCGGTGACGCCGTAGGTGCACAGTCCGTGCAGGATCGGGCGATCGAAGCCCGCAAACTTCGCGATCGACGGGTCGGAGTGCAGCGGGTTGCGGTCGCCGGAGAGTCGGTAGAGCAGCGCCTGGTCGGGCCGCGTCGCGTACGTGACTTCGTGGTCGGTCTTGCGGTCGGGCATCTTCGGCGGGTCGGCGATCGCCGGGCCACGGTCTTCGCCGAAGCCGCCCTCGCCGCGGATGAACGCGGCGAAGCGCGTCGTGAACGCGGGCTTGCCGCTGTCGACGTAGGTGGACTCCGACGAGAGCCGCACGACCGCGGCCTTGCCCTTGTCGTAGATCCCGATGATCTTCGTGATCGTGTCGACCGCGCCGTCGGCCGGAATCGGTCCGTGAACCGTCACACCCTGCTCGCCGTGCAGCAGCATGCGGAAGTCGAACTCACCCCAGCTCGGCAGACCGGGGCCGCCGCCCATACCGAGCACGACGGGCATCGTCGGCAGCACGCGCTGCTCGATGTTCTGCGAGTTCTCGGTCGTGAACTCGAGCTCGAAGCCGGTCGGATCGACCTGGCCCGCACCCGTACCGAGCGCGTAGAGCAGTGCGTCCTTCGATGTCCACGAGATGCGATTCGGTTGCGAGACCGCACCAACGGCTTCCAGGTTCATCGGCATGGTGATTGCTCCTCAGTCGTGTTCGGTCACGAAAGCATGTTGGACGGTTCCGCGGCCTTCGCCACGAGATCCGGAACGACCTTCGTCAACTGCGCGGGTTCCCAACGCATCTTGTTGTTCGTCGCGGTCGGGCCCCGACGCCAACCTTCGGCGACCGACACGCGGTCGCCGTCGACGAGGAAGACACGCCCGCTCACGTCTTCGTTGTCGTTCGAACCGAGCCATACGACGACCGGCGAGATATTCGCCGGGTCGAGGGCGTCCCACGCGCCGGCCTCGGGCGTGCCGCCGAAGCCGAGGTTCTCCGTCATACGCGTGCGCGCCACCGGCGCGATCGCGTTGGTGCACACACCGTAGCGGCCGAGCTCGAGACCACAGATGATCGTGAACGCGGCGATGCCGGCCTTGGCCGCGCCGTAGTTCGTCTGGCCCGCGTTGCCGAAGACACCCGAGGGCGACGAGGTGTTCACGACGCGCGCCTTGACCGGCGTACCCGCCTTTGCCTGGTCGCGCCAGTACGCGGCCGCATGGCGGGTGGGACCGAAGACGCCCTTCAGGTGCACGGCGATGACCGCGTCCCACTCGCCCTCCTCCATGTTCACGAGCATGCGGTCGCGCAGGATGCCCGCGTTGTTCACCAAAGTGTCGAGGTGTCCGAACGTGTCGATCGCGCGCTGCACCATCCTCGCCGCGCCGGCGAAGTCGGCGACGTTCTCGCCGTCGGCGACGGCTTCGCCGCCCATCGCCTTGATCTCCTCGACGACCTCCATGGCGGGGCTCAACGACCCGCCCTCGCCGTGCATGTCGCCGCCGAGATCGTTCACCACGACCTTGGCGCCCTCGCGGGCGAACGCGAGCGCGTGCTCGCGCCCGATCCCTCGACCCGAACCGGTGACGATGACGACGCGGCCGTCACAGATACCCATGCTGGAGTTCTCCTCAGGAGGATTCTCGGAGCTGCTCGCGCAGCTGATGCTTGTAGAGCTTGCCGTTGTCGTGCCGGGGCAGCGCCTCGACGAAGACCACGCGGCGAGGACACTTGTAGTGCGCGATGCGGTCCCGGCACCACTCGACCAGGTCTTCTCCGAGCGCAGCGGACGGTTCCACGCCCGGTTGCGGCTCCACGGCGGCGACCACGATCTCGCCCCACTCCTCGTCGGGGCGGCCGACCACGCCCACGTCACCGACCGCGGGATGGGTCAGCAGCACCGCCTCGACCTCGGCCGGATAGACGTTGACCCCGCCGGTGATGATGAGGTGGGCGCTGCGATCGGTGAGGAAGAGGTAGCCGTCCTCGTCGACGTACCCGACGTCGCCGAGCGTGAAATGCGACGTGCGGTACGCGCTCTCGGTCTTCTCCGGGGCCTTGAAGTACTCGAACCGGTCGTCGTCGGGCGCCCGGAGATAGATCGTGCCGGCCGAACCGGCCGCGACCGGCTCCCCCGCGTCGTCGAGGATCCGCACGTGGTCGGGCGGGTTCACCCGTCCGACGGTCCCGGGCTTGCGCAACCACTCGTCGGGCCCGACGAGCGTGCCCGCGCCTTCGGTCGCGGCGTAGTACTCCCACACGATCGGTCCGAGCCACGCGATCAGGCGCTGCTTCACGTCGACCGGGCACGGTGCGGCGCCGTGGAGGACGAAGACGAGCGTGGAGAGGTCGTATCCGTCTTTCACCTCGTCGGGCAGCGAGAGCAGCCGGTGGAACATCGTCGGCACCATGTGCGTGTGCGTGACACCGTGCTCCTCGACGAGCGCGAGCGTCCGCTCGGCGGTCCAGCCGTCCATCACCACGATCGGAACGCCCATCGCCGCCGGCGCGGTGAGGGAGAACGACAGTGGGGCCGCGTGGTACAGCGGGCCGGTGCAGAGGTGCACATGCCGGTTCCCGCGGTACTGCGTGAGCAGCGCGACGTCGAGCGCGCCGCGCGGATCGGGGGGCCGGCGCACGCCCTTCGGCCTTCCCGTCGTGCCCGACGTGTACAGCATCGTGCTGCCGACCACCGGGTCGGCGATGTCGTCCCCGGATTCGGCGTCGAGCAACGATTCCCACGTCTCGAAACCATCGATCGCGCCTCCCACCGCGACGCAAGCGCGCAGACGCGGCGACAGGTCGGCCGCGCGGCGCGCGACCGCGGCGAACCGCGCGTCGGCGACGAACGTCGTTGCCTCGCAGTCGTCGACGATGTAGCCGGCCTCGTCGCCCGTGAGATGCCAGTTGATCGGCGTCAGCCGCAGCCCGGCCCGGCGCGCCGCGGCCACGGTCTCGAAGAACTCGGGACGGTTCGCGCACATGAGTGCGATGCCGTCGCCGGCGCGGACACCGCGGGTGCGCAACGCGCCGACGAGCCGGTTCGCGTTCGCGTTGGCTTCGGCCCTGGTCCGGTTGCCCGCTTCGGACACGACCGCCAGGCGATCGGGGTCCTCTCGCGCCCAGAAGGACGCGAGCATCCCGCGATCGGCCGACTCCCTCAACCGGTCGAGGTCCGGTGCGCTCACGCCGATGATGCTTGCCGGTCCGTCTCCACCACGTCCAGCGTCATGTCGTCGGGGTCGATCGGATCATGCGCGGGGCGCGACGTCGTCGCCGTTGGTGAACCGTCGGCCGGCGGCGGGCAACAATCCTTGCGATGGACCAGCCGACCGATGCCGAGCTGCTCGAGCAGTCGCGTGATGTCCCTGCCGCGTTCGCCGGAGTGTACGAACGCTACGCCACCACGATCTACCGCTACGCGATGCGACGCGTCGGTCCGAGCGACGCCGAGGCGGTGATGGCCGAGACATTCCGCATCGCATTCGAGCGACGAGCGTCCTATGACACAACCCGGCCGGTGGCGCGTCCGTGGCTGTACGGCATCGCCACGAATCTCGTCGCGCGGCACCGCCGCACCGAGGCCCGACGATGGCGTGCGCTGGCGCGCCTCGGGCCAAGCGATACGAACGCAGACAACGGCACTGACCGTGTCGACGATGCCGTCGCGGCCGCGACGCTCCTACCTGACATCATCAGCGCGATCCAACGGCTCCCCGTCACGGATCGCGACGCCCTGCTCCTGCACGTATGGGAGCACCTCACCTACGACGAAGTTGCGGCCGCGCTCGGCATCCCGGTTGGAACCGTTCGCTCACGCATCAACCGTGCCCGCACCAAGCTCCGTGAACTGACCGCCGTCGCCGGCGAACAGTTGGTGCACGCCGACGTCTTCACCGCGAACAAGGAACGACTCATGACCTCGATCACCGGCAACCCGCAACCCGAAGTCTTCGACCACCGGTCGCGGATGTATCCCCGGCTCGCCTACCGCGACGAACACGCCGCGCTCGAATACCTCACGCGTGTCTTCGGCTTCAGAGAACGACGCGAGGCACGCGTCGGCGGCACGACTCCGGACGGCTGGGACATGGGCGACCACATGCTCGCCTGGCTCGAGTTCGGTGCCGGGCTCGTGATGATCGGTCACGTCAACGAGGAGATCCACCACATCCACAGCCCGCTCGACATCGGCGGCGCGACCGTGATGATCAACGTCGAAGTCGACGACGTCGATGCCCACTACACCCGGGCGGTTGCGGAGAAGGCCGAGATCACCAAAACACTCGAAGACACGTGGTACGGCGCCCGCGTCTACGAAGCGGCCGACCTCGAAGGCCACCAGTGGCACTTCTCCGAGTCACACGACCACATCCGCGCCCGCGGCGGCACGTTGCCCGCCTAGGACAGCGCTCACGCGCGCGCCGCGCGGTCCTTCTCCACCTCGTCCAACGTGGCGTATTCCTCGCCGGTGTCGACCCAGTCCTCGAATTGGATAACGCCGATCTCGGTGAAGCGCTCGCGCAGCCACCCGTCGCCACCGTCGAGAAGACCGAGCTTCTTGCAGTTCGGGACGATCTTCGAGAACAGCAACTGCTGGAACATCTGCTGCGCCGGCGGGTTCACCCGGTCCATCGTGCGGTAGATCGCGTCGGGGTCGACCCCCATGCGCGCCCACATCTCGGTGTGCGCGAAACGCCGTTGCAGCCGTCGCGCCACGTCGAACGCGAATTCCTGCCGCTCGCGCAGCTCGGCCGCGCTCAAACCCTTGTAGAACTCCTGCAGCGACAGGACACCGAACGCGACGTGGCGCGCCTCGTCGCTCATCACGTAGCGGAGCAGCTTCTTCAGCAACGGCTCGGTCGTGATCTGCTGCATCAGACCGAAGGCGGCGAGCGCGAGGCCTTCGACCATGATCTGCATCCCGAGGTACGCGATGTCCCAACGGGGGTCGGCAAGGATGTCGTCCAGAATGCCGCGGAGGTTCTCGTTGATCCCGTACTGCGTCCCGAGCTTCTCGTCGAGGTAGCGCGCGAACACTTCGACGTGGCGCGCTTCGTCGACCACCTGGGTGGCCGCGTAGTACTTGGCGTCGATCCACGGCACGGTTTCGACGATGCGCGCCGTGCAGAGCAGCGCGCCCTGTTCGCCGTGCATGAACTGCGAGAGGAGCGAGTTCTGCAATTCGACGCCGACCTTGCGCCATTCCTTCTCGCCGAAGTGCTTCACCGGCGAGTCCTCCGCTTCGGCGAGCGCCTGGAATCGCGCGGTTCCGCCCTGCCCGAGCTCGTCCGCGACCCGTTCGGCGTCGACGTCGACCGACCAGTCGAGGTCAGTGCTCGCGTTCCATTGCGAGGTCTTCGCCTTCTCGTACAACTTCATCAACGGCAGCCGACTGCGTTCGTAGTCCCACGTGAACGTCGCGTCGAAATGTGCGGTCACCGCGTGCACCAGCTCGACCTTGTCGTCGGACAGTTCCATCGTCATTTCTGCTGCTCCTCGGATACGGCGTCGAGCAGACGCGAGATGAGGTCGTGCCAGGCCCCTTCGGCCGGCGGTTCGAGCTGCAACGTGCGCAGGACGAGCGCGCCCAGCGCAAGCGTGAGACCGAAGCGCGCGAAGACGTTGGCGTCGAGGTTCGGATCGAGCGAACCGTCGGACTTCGCGCGTTCGACGATGTCGGTAAGCAGTTGCACCCGCGCGTCGAGCCGGTCGCGCATGACGGTCGCGAGCGCGGGATCGCGACGAGCCGCCGCGATCGCGTCGACCAGCAGCGGTGGCTGACGGCGGGTCGCCACGAGCCGGTCGCCGAGCACTTCGAGCAACGCGCGCGGATCGTGCGTCTCCGTCTCGGTGAGGAGCGCTTCCATCTCGAGATCGGCACGCGCGCCGATCGCCGCGAACAGCAGCTCACTCTTGCCGCGGAAGTTGGCGTACACCGCGCCGGTCGTGAGGCCGGCGGCGCGGGCGATGTCCTGCAGCCGGGCGCCCTCGTAGCCCTGTTCGACGAAGACCTCGACCGCGGCGGCGAGGAGCCGGTCACGGGTGGAGGAGTCGGAAACCGCGGTCACGGGTCGATGATAACGGTCATTATCCGACGTGGCAATGTCCGGAACGGGACAAGGAATCGACGCCGGGCGCGTTGTAGCCGATCGGCGTCAGCGACGACGCTCGCACGCTCCGATATCCGGCGCATGCGCGCCTCCTCGCGCGGACAGGCGCGGCGTTGGCTGGACGAATGGGACCGACTGCTCAACGGCCCGATCGACAACCTCCTCGCAGTGCCCGCTCCGAAGGGTCGGGAACTCAGACAGAACTCGCCATTCGCCGGGTTGCTGAGTGAGGCACCGGCTCCAGCATCCTCGAATCATGGAAGGCTCGCGACGCTGCGAAAGCGTCGTGAGGCGCGACGAACTCGCCCACGTATTGCGTGCTGCGTCTCAGAATCGCCGATGACCCGATCATCGTCGTCATCGGCCAAGCACTACTCGCCACGTAATAGGAAGATGAACTTTGGCCCGAGGGCGATCCTCTCCGTGGAGGCGGACGTTGCCTTCCGGGTTGATCCAGGAGACCCGAAGGCCGATCAGGTCGACGGCGCAATCGGCGAAGGATCGCCCTTCCACTCGATGAACTCGTACGACGCGCAAGGCGTCAACGTCGACACCGGGAATTGCCGGCGGGATGGGAGGAACGTTTCGTCAAACGCGACCGCCCGGATGCGCTGTCGAGTCATGCCGTTTGCCTCGAGCCGCATGATCTCGTCGTCTCGATACCCGTTGCCCGGTGCGAGAAGGACTCGGACTTCACGATGGCGCTGATTCGTGCGGGACTTGTCGATCCTGAGGTGTTGCTCGAACGCGCTGATCTCCTTCCCGCGCCCGGCGGTGTCATCCAACGCGTGCGAGAGCGAGCATCGGCCGCGCGTCAAGGAGCCAGTTCGTACCTGAACGACCCGCAAGCATTCCGGCGGCAGCGGCGCGAGACTTCGCCGGTGGACCTCCCGGTGACGCCGGCCGACGTCGAAGCCGCCGCCGGCTCGGTCCGCGACGCCGTCCAGGAGACGCCGACCACGCGTTCCGAGACGCTGTCGGACATCACCGGCGCCGACGTGCTGCTGAAGTTCGAGAACCTGCAGTTCACCGGTTCGTTCAAGGAACGGGGCGCGCGCAACTTCTTGAGCCGCCTGTCCCCCAGTGAGCGGACGCGCGGCGTCGTGGCCGCGTCCGCGGGCAATCACGCGCAGGGCGTTGCGTATCACGCCAAGTTGCTCGAGATCCCCGCGACGATCGTGATGCCCGCCGACACGCCGTTCACAAAGGTCGCGAACACCGCGCACCACGGCGCCCACGTCGTGCTCGAAGGCGGCGACTACGCGACCGCGTTCGCAGGCGCGCAGCGAATCGTCGCCGAGACCGGCGCGCGTCTCGTCCCCGCGTTCGACGACGAGCGGATCATCGCCGGACAGGGGACCGTCGGCCTCGAACTTCTCGCGCAGACGGATTCGGCCGAGCTCGACACGATCGTCGTTCCGGTCGGCGGCGGCGGCCTGATCTCGGGCATCGCCGTCGCGGTGAAAGCCGCGCGGCCCGAGATTCGTGTCGTCGGCGTCCAGGCCGAGGGTTACGCGGGCATGCTGCACGCACTCGGACGCGCGCCGGCGCCGACCGCCGGACCGACGATCGCCGAAGGGATCGCCGTGGCCGTGCCGGGCGAGCTGACGCGCACAATCGTCGCCGCGCTCGTCGACGACGTCGTCGTCGTGCCCGAGCAGCGGATCGAAGAAGCCATCGCGCTCGGTGTCGAGATCGAGAAGACGATTCTCGAAGGGGCGGGTGCCGCAGGACTCGCCGCGCTCCTCGAACATCCCGCCGAGTTCCGAGGGCGGACGACCGCCGTCGTGCTGACCGGCGGCAACATCGACGCCCGAATGCTCGCCTCGGTGCTGATGCGCGCGCTGGCGCGGTCCGGCCGCCTGGTGCGCCTCCAAATCGAGTTGCCCGACCGGCCCGGCGTCCTCGCGACGGTTGCGGAAATCGTAGGAAGCCTCCGCGCGAACATCGTCGACGTCGAGCATCGCCGAGACCTTCCCGGCGTCGCGGTGAAGAGCGTCCGCCTCGATCTCTCCGTCGAGACGCGCGACCGGACGCATGCTGACGAGATCGTGAAAGCACTCGAGGCGGCCGGCTTCGTCGTAGACGTCGCGTGAACGGGCCCGTGCGTTCCTGCGCAGCATCATCGAAGCGAAGCGGCTGTAGCGTGACCCCATGAGCGGTGGTGACGTCGGCCGAACCGAAGCGGAACTCTCGCTGATCCGAACGGGCGTGCGCCCGCCGCCCCGGCACTGGGACAAGGGCGTGTGGATCCGCTTCGCGCTCGCGATCACCCCGACGATCGTGTTCGCGGTCCTTGGCGCGATTCTCACGCACACGTCTTGATCTCGGTCCGCCGTGCTCGTCCCGAGGAGTACGCGCGGGTCGGGGCGCTGACGATCGACGCGTACCGCGCACTGCCGGTCGACCACCTCTTCGGCGGCTACGACGAGCGGATCCGCGACACGGCGGACCGCGCCCGCGGCGCCGAGGTGCTCGTCGCGGTGACCGATGACGGTACGGTCGCGGGTGCGGTGACGTATGTGAGCGACGCCGGAACGGACTGGGGCGAGTGGATCGAACCCGGCGAAGCGCAGTTCCGGCTGCTCGCCGTCGATCCGAGCGCGCGCGGCATCGGCGCGGGCCGGGCCCTCGTCGCCGCGTGCGTCGAGCGAGCGACCGCGACCGAGCAGACGATCGTGATCCACACGACGCCGTGGATGAAGACCGCGCAGCGCATCTACCAAGGCTTCGGGTTCGCGCGCCGGCCCGACCGCGACGTGCCCTACGAGGTCTGGAGCGAAGAGGACGCCAACGACCTGCCGCCCGAGTGGATCGGACAACCCTTCCTCGCCTACGCATGGCATCCGCCGGTCGCGTGACCGGCTCGACCGCCGAGCTTCGAGGGAGCGAACGATGGGTGAACACGACGGCCGGATCGCGGTGCCGGATTCTTCCGAGCTTCGCGAAGACGTAGCGCAGCTGCTGCCGCTGATCGCGCCGCCGGGCCGCGAGCCCGCGCGCACGATGGCGATCCTCGCTCGCCAGCCCGACCTGCTGTCGCCGTTCCTCGCGTGGGCGGCCGCCCTTGCGCTGCAGGCCGTGCTGTCGCATCGCGCGCACGAACTGCTCGCTTTGCGCGCCGCGTCGAATTGCCGCTCGGACTTCGAGTGGGGCGAGCACGCCGAGTACGCCCGCGCCGCCGGGCTGACCGACGAGGAGATCGACCGTGTCGCCCGGCCCGTGGTCGACACCGACTGGTCGGAATCCGAACGCGCGCTCCTCCACGCTGTCGACGAGCTGACCTCCGGATTCGACGTCAGCGGCAGCACGTGGTCACAGCTCGAGCGCCACTTCGCGCCGGCCGCGCTCGTCGAGATCCTGTTCGTCGTCGGGCAATACACGATGTTGTCGATGGTCGCCAATGCGGCCGGACTCCCCGCATGACGCGCGTCGCCGTCGTCGGTACCGGCTTCGGATGTCTGACGCACGCCCGCGCGTTGCGTGCCGCCGGACTCGACGTTGTCGCACTCGTCGGTCGCGATCCCGACAAGACCGCGGCCCGGGCCGAGCGCTTTTCGATCCCCGTCGCGGCGACTGCCCTCGACGCGGTACTCGATCGCGTCGACGCGGTCTCGATCGCGACGCCGCCGCAGACGCACGCCCCGCTCGTCCTGGAGTCGGTCGCCGCCGGCAAACACGTCCTCTGCGAGAAGCCGTTCGCGCGCGACCGGTCCGAAGCGCGCACCGTGTTCGAAGCGGCCGAAGGCGCGGGCGTCGTGCACATGCTCGGCACGGAGTTCCGGTTCGCGCCGGGGCAAGCGCTGTTGACACGTATCGTGCGCTCGGGCGCAATCGGCGAGCCGCGCCTCGCACTCTTGTTGTTGCACATTCCGCTCCTCGCCGACCCGAACGCCGAGGTCCCCGGCTGGTGGGCCGACGCGGACCAGGGCGGAGGGTGGCTCGGCGCGCAGGCATCGCACGTGGTCGATCAGGTCCGCACGACACTCGGCGACGTCGTGCGCGTGAGCGCGACGCTGCATCGGGTCGTGGATCGCGGGTGGACCGCAGAGGACGCTTATCTGGTGCATTTCGAGACGGCCGGCGGCGCCGCCGGCGTCATGCAGAGCGTCGCATCCGACCGGGGCCCGATGCTGTTCGCCACGCGCGTGATCGGTTCGACCGGTACGGCGTGGGCCGAGGGCGATCGCGTCCAGGTGGCGGACGCGTCCGGGACGCGCGAGATCGACGTGCCGGCCGACCTCACCGTCGGTCCCCCCGATCCGCCGCCCGCCGAGCTCATGCACACCGCGTACGACCTGCTGCACTCGACCGGCATCGACTTCGGGCCGTACGCGCGGCTCGCGGGCGTGTTCGCCGACGCGATCGCAGGCCGGAACCTCGATACGTTCGACCCGCGACCGGCGACGTTCGCGGACGGCGTCGCGAGTATGGCCGTGCTCGACGCAATCCGCAGGTCCGCGCGGGAAGGGACGTCGGTCGAGGTCGAAGCGTGAAGGGCGCGGTGGTCTTCGGCACCGGATTCGGCTGCTTCACCCATGTGCGGGCGTTGCGCGCCGCCGGCTTCGAGGTGATCGCCGTCGTCGGCCGTGACCCCGACAAGACCGCGCGCCGCGCCCGCGACTTCGGCGTGCCGCGCGCGCTCACTTCGACCGTCGATGCGCTCGCGCTCCCCGGCGTCGACGCGATCACGGTCGCAACACCGCCCGCGACGCACCCCGCGATCGTCCACGCCGCGCTCGATGCCGGCAAACACGTCCTGTGCGAGAAGCCGTTCGCGCTGGAAGCCGCCTCCGCTCGCGAGATGACGGAGCACGCGGAGTCGTCGGGCCTCGTGCACCTCCTCGGCACCGAGTTCCGCTTCGACACCGGGCAGGCGCTGCTCGCACGGGCTGTCCGCGACGGGCTCATCGGTGAACCGCGCCTGGCGATGTTCTTTCTCCACGTCCCTGTTCTCGCCGACCCGGCTGCGCAACTGCCCGTCTGGTGGACACGCGCGAGCGAAGGCGGGGGTTGGCTGCACGCGCACGGATCGCAGGTCGTCGATCAGATCCGCGTCACGCTCGGCGAAATCGAAAGCGTCTTCGTCTCGTTGCTGCAGATCACCGATCGGGGCGTCACTGCCGACGACGGGTTCGCCGCGCATCTCCGGCTGCGCTCCGGCGCGGCCTGCGTGATGCAGAGCACACCGGCCGACCGCGGGCCGATGCTGATCGAGACACGCATCCTCGGATCGGCCGGAACCGCATGGATAGAGGGCCTCAGTGATGCCGTCTACGTGGCCGACACCGACGGCTCACGCCGGCTCGCAGTCCCGGACGAGCTCCGGACCGCGCCGGCCGCGGCGCCTCCGCCGGCAACGCTCGAGACGACGTACGAGCAGATGATCGGTCACGGCCTCGACCTCGGCGCCTACACCCGCCTGGCCGAGCACTTCCACGCCCGCATCACGGGATCTGATGCGCCTCCGGGGCCTGCGCCCGCGACCTTCGCCGACGGCGTCGCGGGCACGGCGGTGCTCGAAGCGATGTGCCGCTCAGCGGCCGATCACCGGACCGAGGCCGTCTGACCCGCCCGAATCGACCCGTTCCGGATGGCGTCGCCAAGGACCGGGCGTAAAGGTAGCGGAGGGGACGCGTCGATAACGACGGACGTGACGTCGCTCGTACTGGGAGCCCTGGCCGTCGTGACCGTGGTCGCGTCGTTCGCGTTCTCGCTGGCGGTGCTCGTCGTGTCCCGCCAGCCACAGACCGTGCCCGCGCGCGACGACGCGCCGACGGCCGGCCCAGCGCCGACGGCCGAACCGGCGACCGACGACGCGTCCGAGACGATGTCTCGCGTGCTACGCGACGTCGAGCGGCTCGCAACATTGCGCGAGCGCGGCGCGCTCACCGACAAGGAATTCGCCGCCCAGAAGGCGAAGCTCCTCGTGCCGGCCAACCCGCGAACCCGGAGCCCGCAGCGCACCTGAACGCTCTCGCGCGCGGCGCACTGCGGGCACCCGCGTTCAGATGCGCTTGATGAAGTTGCTTCCGTTCGGCACGCCGAGGCCGGTCGTGTCGTCGTAGCCCGGCGTCGTGGAGATCGCGAGTCCGGCGAGATCGAAGGTTCGCACCGTCGTCGTCGTTCCGTCCTTGGCGTTGAGGCTGTTGTCGTAGTCGACGCGCACCACGGCCCGGGTCTGGTGCACGACATCCGTGATTGCCGACGTGCCCGACAGCGCGTAGAGGCTCGGGTTGATGAACCCGTGCGCCGAACCGGCTGCGTCGTCGGCCAGTGCCATCATTCCGGCGAACAACGGCGACGACAGACTCGTGCCGCCGATGCGGTACTCGCCGTACTTGACGCCACCAGGGAACTGCTGGGTCTGACCGATGAGGAAGCCGGTGTTCGGGTCGCCGTCCATCGAGATATCGGGAACGACCCGGCCCGGGAACGCGAGATTGCGATTCGCGAGCGCGGGTGGGACCACGCCGACCTGATACGCCGGCTCAGCGAACAACGTGCTCGTCCCTCCGCCCGATCCGTAGAGGAAGGCACCCGGCGCAGCCGGCGTGTACACGCCGTCCGCCAACGTGCTCTTGCCCGTCTCCCAACCGGTTTGCACGACGGCCGAACCGTTCGCGCCGATGCCGAGGCTGGTCCCGCCCACTGCGGTGACCCACGGGCTCGAGGCCGGGAAGTCGGCCGACGCGTTGCCGAGATTGGCGGCCTCGTCGCCGTCGTCACCGGAGGAGAAGTACACACCGATGCCCTCGGCCGCACCCTGGATCGCGATGCGCTCGAACTCGTCGATGACGTCGGCCGAGATGTCCTCACCGAGGTCGCCGTACGAGTTGCTCACGATCCGGGCGAGTCGCTTCGCGACGACGGCGTTGAGCGCGACGTCGAGGCCGGCGTCGGTGCAGTCACGCCCGCCGACGTAGAGGATGTGCGCGCCCGGCGCCATGGCGTGCACCGCCTCGACGTCGAGCGTCTCCTCGCCGTACCAACCGGCGGCATCACACTGGTTCGGGCCCGCGAGCTTCTTCACGGGCTTGAAGACGAGCTGCGAGAACTGCGACGCCTTCAGGGGATGCGCGGGATCGTTGCGATGCGCGTACGTCGACGCGTCTTGGAAGATCGTCGGCGATGCGTACGCGTCGACGATCGCGACCGTCGCGGAGGAACCGGTCGTGCCACCGTCGACCACGGACGCGGCTCCGTACGCCGATCGCATCTGCGACGGCGTGTAGCCGCACGGCGCGTACGGCAGCGGGTACGGGAATCCTCCGCCGTACGGCGGATCGGTGGTGTCGACCTTCTCGCTCCAGTACGTCGAACACGGCGGCGCGTTCCGGAAGCCGGCCGGGGGCTTGACGCTCGGGTCGGCTGCGATGTTGTCCGGGTGCAGCAACGACTCCGACTGGTCGACGCCGACCACACCGGAGATCGCACCGGCAACCGACGCGGGCACCGACAAGGTCGTGTCGGGCGCCCGGAGCTGCATGCCGTCGACGGCGTACGTGCCGAGCTGCACGCCGAACGCGGCGGCGACGAGGGACGCGGAGCCGACCGCCTCGACATACATGTTGTTGGCGGGGACATCGGCTACCTGCAGACCGCTGCTCTGCAGCCAGCTCTCGACGGTCGCGACGGTCGCGTCGGTCGGTGCAAAGCGGGCGCGCACGTCGGCGGGACTCAGGAACTGGTGATACGAGGAACTGTGCGGATCGGAAACGGCGCGCGCGACCGCTTCGAGACCGGCATCGTCGGCACCGCGCAGATACACCCTGACCACGATGTCGCCGGCGGCGTCGACACCGCCGACGCGTCTCGATGCCACCGCCCAATTCGGATGTGAGCCCGCGATCGCGTGTCGCGCGCCGGTCGAAGCCGCGCCGGCGGCGGGGGGCCAGCCCACCGAGAGCAACACGATCGACGCAGCAAGGATGAACAACCTGCGCATGAAGCCTCCCCTTCTTCCCTGTCCCGCCCGTTGAATGGTCGACGCGCCACGTTGCGGCGCGTCGACGCACCCTGCCTTTCCCCAAATGCTGCTGCAGTGACGGGGCCGCAGGACGGATCGTCCAAATCGGCTGCCGGACGACCCAACCGCGGGCCCGTGCCGGAAGCACGGGACCTCATCGATCGTTGCGTCCGATTGCGCAAAGAATCAGACCGGCGAGGGCGGCGATTTGGCCCAGTCGCGCGAGGAGACCCAACGCAGCCCCGGTGAAGGGCAGCTCGGACGGCGGGTTGTCCGGACCGGTCGGCGGCGGGTCGACCGTCACGGTAACGGTCGCGGTCGCCGTGCGGCCGAACCCATCGGCGATCGTGTACGTGTAGCTGTCGGAGCCCGTGTACCCGCTCGCCGGTGTGTACGTGAAGCTCCCGTCCGCGTGTTGCGTGAGCGTCCCGTGCGCGGGGTTCGTGTGCGCGGTCACGTGGATCGCAGAACCGGAATCATTGGCGAGCACACCCGGCGACGCCGTCACGAGAGGCGTCGCGTACGCCGTCGTGTATCTATCGTTCGACGCAGCGGGCGGCGCGGGTGGTCGAACCGAAATCGTGACGGTCGCGGTCGCGGTTCGACCGAACGCATCGGCGATCGTGTACGTGTAACTGTCCGCGCCCGTATATCCGCTCGCCGGTGTGTACGTGAAGCTCCCGTTCGCATGTTGCGTGAGCGTCCCGTGCGCGGGGTTCGTGTGCGCGGTCACGTGGATCGCAGAACCGGAATCATTGGCGAGCACACCCGGCGACGCCGTCACGAGAGGCGTCTGGAACGGGACACTGTACGCGTCGTCCACGGCCGCCGGTGCCGGGGGAGCCGAGCCGATGATGTTGAGCGACGCGTTGAGGACGGCGCTGGGAAAGTACGTCCATGTGTCGAGACCCTTGACATCGCCGAACGAGCCGGTGCAGGGCACATTCGTATTTCCACCGGTGTCGGCGCCGTAGGCGCGCTGACTGCCGCTACTGATATAGCCCGTCGCGGGATCACTGTGATCGGGCGCCGCAGGGTCGAGCCCGCACAACGTCGCGCCGGGTGTCCCGACATCCGAGCCTGACACGCCGCTCGTGTGGTAGCCGCGGTCGTCGTAGAACGCGGTGGTGCAAGCGGCGTTGCCGAACGGACACGTTCCCCCGGGTGGATTCTGCAGCGTGATGGTCGGTCCGCCCAACGTCGAGTTCTCCGCGTCGATCAGCGGGAAGTGGTACTCGCCCGCGTGCACGTCGGCGCGGAAGTGGTAGTTCGAGCCGACGGGAAAGTCGTTCCCGCGGTTGTCCTTTCCGTCCCAGGCGAGAGTTCGGAGGCCGGCTGGTTGCGGTGCGCGCAGCACGCGGTTCAGCGGATTGCCGGGGTCGAAGTCGATGCCGTCGCGACTGATGATGATCTCGACCACTCCCGGGGCCGCAGTCGTGTAGCGGAAGGTTCCGCCCTGACCGACGGTCGACGTGTTCCCGCCCACGCTTCCGGTGAACGACAGACCGCTGAGTGCGGGTGCCACCGCGGTCGCCGGAATGCCGAGTGCGCTGCGGGTCGCGGACGCGAGAGGCTGGAACGAGATCGGGTACTGCGGGGCCGCGAGCGCGACGTTGCCGGCGAGGCCCGTGAGCTGCGACGAGTTGGTCGTGCCCAGCACGTCGTGGTCGAGCGGTCCCGAACCGTCGGCATCGAGATAACCGAGCTGATTTCCGTAGAGCGCAAAACCGTTCGGGTCGAGACCGCGCGTCTGGACTCGATAGACGAATCCGTCTTGCGTGGTCACGTAAAACGTAAGGTCGAGCGGTCGCGCGTTTCCGGCGGTCGAAGCGGCGAGCGCGGTCGTGAAGAGCCGGCCGCTGATGTCGGTGACGGACGTGTCGTTCGCCCGGACCGTCGCATCCCAGGCTGCGACGGTCGCGAGTTGCGAGCCGTCGAAGTTGTTCGCACCTGCGAGATTGATGTCGGCCAGCGCGCCGCCATCGGTATCGACACCGTCGCCGTCAGGTCCATAGAAGACGATCGAGTAGATCCCGCTCGTCGGCGCGGTGTAGTGACACGGGACGTAGCCGCCGGGGTTGCCGCCGCCGGTCACCGCTTGCGGTCCGGCCAGCTCCAAGGCTCGAGAGGTGATCCGACCCTGGGCCGCGATCCCGCTCGATGCGCGCTGGTCCGAGCATTTGAAGCCGTTCACTCCCGTGGTCACCGTCGGGAGCGGCTCGGCGTTCTGGTCGGTGACGACGCCCGGGTCGAACACCGTGACGTCGCCACTGCCGACGCCGACCGCGCTCGAACCGACGTCGAGGGTTTCGCCGGCACCGAGGTACGCCTCGAGGATGGTGCGACGCCGCACCTGCGTGCTTCCCGCGGGTCCGTAGAAGCTCGTACGCCACTCGATGTTGGCGCGGCAACTTCCGCCGCCGGAATTCGGACCGCACACGGCCGCGGCCGGATACCACGTCCGCGACCCGTCCGCCGACGCGGAATTCGGAGCGAACGATGCGAGCGCGAGCGCGCACACGAACAAGAGACCCGCGCGCTTCGCGACCCGCCCAATCACCGCCTCGGATCGTACGGCTTGGTCATCGTCCCGACGCGGACCGGAGAAAGGCCGCCGCACCAATCAGCGTGCACAATGCACGCGTGAGATCTACGGCTGTAGGCCGTCCGGCTGGTTCAACTCGATGAGGTTTCCGGACGGGTCGTGCAGGAAGGCCTGGTATCCCGCGCCGCGCATGTGATCGACGGTGTTGACCGTGTAGCCGGTCGCGCGGATGTCGGCGACCGCCTGTTCGAGATCGTCGACGCGTATCGCGAAGTGATCGCCGCCCTCGCGCGAGCTCGCGCTCTCCATCAGGTGTACCTGTTGGCCTCCCGCCTCGAGCCACGCGCCGCCGAATCCGAAGTCGGGTCGGTCGAGCACGCTCAGGCCGAGCACATCGGTGTAGAAGGCGATGGCCTCCGAAACGTCTTTCACGCAGACAGAGACATGGTGGATCCCGGACGGCTTCATGAACCGGAACACTAGGGAGCGCGCACGGGCGGAGGCCAGGATTGCCCGCCCGAATCGTCCCGCCGGCCACGCCGCTTGTAGCGTCGAACGACCGTAGGAACGTGGTTTTCGGAGGAATCGTGGGTGCACTCGACGGCAAGGTGATCGCAATCACGGGCAGCGGCCGCGGGATCGGGCGCGCGGTCGCGCTGGCAGCGGCCGCGGAAGGCGCGGCGGTGGTCGTGAACGACTACGGCGTGTCGATGGACGGCAACGAGCCGACCAGCGAGGTCGCCGACTCGGTCGTCGAAGAGATCACGAGCGCGGGCGGCCGGGCTGTCGCCAACGCGAATTCCGTCACGACCATGGCCGGCGGCGCGTCGATCGTGCAGTCGGGCGTCGACACGTTCGGCCGGATCGACGGCGTCGTGTGCGTCGCCGGCATCCTGCGCGAGCGGATGCTGTTCAACATGTCCGAGGACGAGTGGGATCCCGTCATCGAGACGCACCTGAAGGGCACGTTCACCGTGTTCCGCGCCGCGGCGCCGATCTTCCGTGAGCAGAAGAGCGGGACGATGATCGGGTTCACGTCCGGAGCGTTCGCCGCCAGCGTCGCGCAGGCCAACTACTCGGCCGCGAAGGGCGGCATCGTCTCGCTCGTGCGCAGTGCCGCCGCCGGCATGCGGAAGTACGGGGTGACCGCGAACTGCATTGCGCCGGTCGCGAAGTCGCGCATGTCGGGTCAGGTTCCGTTCGGGCTCGAGATGGGCGAGCCGGAGGACGTCGCGCCGATGGTCTGCTACCTGCTCTCCGATCTCGCCCGCGAGGTGACCGGACAGGTGTACACCGTGAACGGGGGCCGGATCGCGGTCTGGAACCAGCCTGTCGAAGTGCGCGAGATGCGCAAGGACGGCCGCTGGACCGTCAACGAGATCTCCGCGCGTTTCGACGAGGTCGGCCAAGAGGAGATGCCGATCCTCGAACGTTTGAAGGCGATGGAAGCGGCAGCGAAGTCGGGCGACAAGCCGAACTCCTGATCGTCGTACGCTCTTCCCGTGGCCGGCGTCACGCTGCAGGACGGCAGGTACGAAACGACGTTCCGTCCCGATGTCGCGATGTTGTGCGCGTCCCTGCGGTTCCGCGGTGAGGAATACATCGCGTGGCCGCGCACCATCACCGACTTCCGAGCCGGGAAGGCGACCGCGGTGCCGTTGCTGCACCCGTGGTCGAACCGCCTCGCGAGCATGTCGTACCGCGCGGCCGGCCGGCGGGTGTCGTTGCGCGGGCTCACGCTCCCCCGCGATCCCAACGGCTTGCCCATCCACGGCAACCTCTACGGCGCACCGTTCGAGATCGTGCGCGCGGACCGGGCGCGCCTGACGGCCTACCTCGACTACGGCGCCCATCCCGACAAGCTCCGCGCGTTTCCGTTTCCGCACGTCGTGAGCGTCGCAGCCCGTCTCGACGCGGGCCGCGGCCTCACGATCACGACCTCGGTCGAACCGACGTCCGACCGGCCCGTACCGGTCTCGTTCGGTTGGCACCCGTTCGTACGACTGCCACGGTCACCGAGACGCGACTGGGAGCTGCGCTGGCCCGCGTGCGAGCACATCGAGGTCGACGCGCGCATCATCCCGACCGGCGCACGGACGCCGCAGCGCGCACAACGTGCACCCATCGCCGGCCGCGCCTTCGACGACCACTACGCACTCGGCCGCGACCGGCGGTTCGCGATCGGCGACGGACGCCGGACGCTCAACTTCGCGTTCGACCGCGCGTACCCCTTCGCCCAATTGTTCGTGCCGCCTCGTCGACAACTCGTCGCGATCGAGCCCATGACCGCGGAGATCGACGCGCTCGGCCGGGGCAGGACCCCTGTCGTCGAACCCGGCGACCGCTTCTCGGCCTCGTTCACGATGGCGGTCACGGCCGACTGACGCTCGTGTCAGGTAACTTGCACCTTCGACCACGGCGGCCGGCAATGGAGTGAGCGTCATGCCCGGTGCACTCGACGGAGTGCGGATCCTCGATCTCAACTGGGGCACCGTGCGGACGCAGCGAAGGCACGCCGCAGGGCGTGCCGCAGCGAGGGAGCGATAGTCATGCCCGGTGCACTCGACGGAGTGCGGATCCTCGATCTCAACCGGGG
>Ga0335085_10000226_pt1 | contig 176637 bp, 166 predicted proteins | sample Lox_Sample_45_FD_206712 | JGI IMG/M metagenome (GOLD analysis project Ga0335085, IMG submission 206712) | Soil microbial communities from Loxahatchee National Wildlife Refuge, Florida, United States - Lox_Sample_4.5 | ecosystem: Environmental > Terrestrial > Soil > Wetlands | place: USA... | reverse complement strand
TAATCGCGTCTCTCAGGCCCTTCAAGTCGGCTTTAGAAAGTTGTCCCACTAACTGTGGATTCACAACTTTCAACTCTGTCGGCGTGTAGATCGTTACTGCGCTACATCCGACGTATGAATCGTGCGTCAGAACCGTTGGGTAGCTTGCTTGCAAAATGAGATAATCTTTGAACCAATCAGAAGAATTTATGTATAAAAAGGCGCCCCCATCGCCGCTATCGTGTTCACAAATATAAATGTGAAATTTTCGCCGCTTGGCGTGTCCTTGAGCTTTGGCAGTGTCCCAAACATAGATTTCGCCAAGCTTCATTACATATTTGCGGACACGGGATCGAGGTCCTCGACCAAAGCCGCCCTTCGATTTTTGTCCTCTATCATTTCTTCGTAATACATCTCCGCATGGTCCCTATCGCCGCGCCGTTTTTCCCACGCTTCCTTGTACGCTTCGTGCTCGTGAGTCAGATCCATTAATTGCTTGAACGAATAGCCCTTATATTTTTCGATTATCTCATCGAAAGTTCGAATGTCGCTTTTTGAGAAAAGATCGAAGTTGACCTTACGCAACGGGTCGCTAAGGAAAATCGTGTCGCTGCCGTTAGGTGCTTTCCCCAAAGTAGTCGTGAAGGGAAGACGTTCTATTTTGGCGGCCCTCATTACCCATCTGTCGCCCTCGATCAAATCAAGAGCCTTCGAAGCCACTGGGCCATACCAAAGCGCGTAATAATTATCGAATGTGATAGGGCGACCGTAGCGCGCCAAATGTTCACGATCAGCCAAATAGAAGAACTTGACCGCTTGATATTTATCGACGCCCGGCGCGCGCTGCGCCAAGTACAATAATAGTTCGACGATTTTGTCGAGCTTGGGCCTGAACTTCAGGGGCATTGATGCCTCCCGGTACGGCCTTTGAGGTCGGAGCCGAATCGCTGCACTCCGCCATACATTACATAAGACATGACTTAGCAACCCTAATTGGGTGTTCTTCCAGTTAAATTTCAAGGGGCTGAAGCTAAGAAAGTGTTCAGACTGTAACATTTTTATCACAGGTGAGTTTGCTACCTAATGCCGCATTTCAACACCGCGGCGTTGCGCGAGGTGCGCGGCTGGGATCCGTACAACGTCACCGAGGACGCCGATCTGGGCATGCGGCTGGCGCGTTTCGGGCGCCGGATCGACATGATCGATTCGACGACCCACGAAGAAGCTCCGGCGCGATTCGGCCCCTGGCTGCGCCAGCGCACACGATGGTTCAAAGGCTGGATGCAGACCTGGCTGGTGCATATGCGCGAGCCGCGCCGGCTGCTGCGCGATCTGGGTCTGCCGGGATTCGTCACCTTCCAATTGATCGTCGGCGGCAACGCACTGGCAGCGCTGATCCATCCGTTGTTCGCCGCCATGCTGGTTTATTCGCTGACGCTGGGCGCCCCGATGTGGCGCGGCGACAGCGTGCCGGTCGCCTTGCTCGCGGCGGTGTACGGCACCACCGCCGTCGTCGGCTACCTGACCTCGGCCTTCCTTGGTTGGCTCGGGCTTTCGCGCCGCGGCCTCGCCTCGACCGCCTGGGTGCTGCTGTTGACGCCGCTGCATTGGCTGCTGCTGTCGCTCGCCGCCTGGCGCGCGCTTTACCAGCTGGCGACGGCGCCCTATGCCTGGGAAAAGACCGAACACGGTCTGGCGAGGAGTTCGCGGCAAGCGGCCAAACTCGTTCGCTCGCTGCTGGCGCTGGAGCGTTATCTCACGTCGCTCAAGGAAGCCGGCGAACTGCCCTCGCTCGTTCCGGAAAGTCCGCTGCCCTTCCCGGATCGGCAGGCCCGGTCCGCCGCGAGCGCCGCCTGAGCGCAAGACGCAGGTCCAAAACCGGCTCGAAAATCTACTGGCGCTTGGCCTCTCCTGCCGGCGCCGGCTGCGTTTCCGGATCCTGCGCGCTCGCCTTGAGCTCGGCCACGATCTCCCGGTTCATCGTCGCTTCAACTTCGCGCAGCAATCGATACGCCTCGGCGCCATCTATCAGGCGATGATCGAATACGAACTGGATTCGTGTGTCGCCGTTCGGCTCGACGAGGCCGATAAAGAAGGCGAAAGGGATGGGCGAAGCGGTTTGGGTTATGGTGCCCCCCGTAGGAAACGGGTTGAGTCCCATTGTTCCCATAAGCTCCGCGGTGAAGCGTCCCGGTCCCCAGAACATTACAAAGTGCCAGAGGAACCGGCGCACAAGAACAGGCAAGCGCGCAACGGCAATGATCAGGCGGAAGCTCTCTATGCTTTCGACGGGTGCCTGCTTGAGCTCGCGCAGTATGCTGTCGAGACGCGTTAACGGGATCGTCTCCGTCTTTTGAATCACCTCGAAAAAAACCGCCGGTTCCCCGTTCCAGGAACGTTCGACTGCAATGGCGCAGTTGCTGTCGGGGTGGACATAGAGATGCGCCCAGGGGAAGTGACGGTAAATCGTACGCAGCACGGGCCGGCGCTGCGCCACCAATGCCAATGCCTTCATCCACATCGCGGTCCAACTGATCACCGGCTGCCGTTCGGCACGCGCAGCCAGTGCGGGCGCGACGTTGAGCTGCCAATTGCAGCCAACGGTGTGCATTTTCTTGCCGAAATGAAAGACGTCGTTGATCCAACGCCGCTGCAGGGGAACCGACCGGTAGCGCGACATTAGGCTCATTCGGGTCGCGCCCCGAAACTGCAATTTGGCATGGGCGTGTCCTTGCGTTATCTGGCGGGAGAAGACTTCACATCATGGCGCGGAAAAGCAGCACTGCGCGAATGGCCGCGTCACTTTTGCACGGACCGGACGCCATTCGCAAATCTCGGTTCGGCGGCGCGGCAGAAACGCTTGTCCGCCGGTTTGGCAGCGCATAAAATGCCATCGGAATAGGGGCGACATCTTGAGCAGAGAAGTAATCCTGGAAAAGCTTCAGCCGATTTTTCGCAGCGTCATCGATCCCAATCTGGTGGTACGCGAAGATCTTGTTCCGGCGCAGGTTCCGCAATGGGACTCCCTGAAGCACATCATTTTGGCGGTCGAAATCGAGATGCAGCTCGGCGTCAGGCTGACGACCGACGAGCTCGCACAATTGCACAGCGTGAGCGACATGGTGACGTTGCTGCAACAGAAGGGCGTGCAGGTCTGATGTGCCCGCTTCGCCCATGAGCAACGGCGGCGGCGATCCCGCGCCTTTCGCGGCGCGCTACGCGGCCGCTAATAGTTTGCAGCAGCTTACCGCATGCGTCCGCGACTATGCCGCGGCGGGCAAGCCGTGTTCGCCCGCCTGGCCGAAGATCCGGCTGGCAATCGCGGGGAACTATTCGACGCAATTTCTCGCGCAGGGATTTCCTCTGGCTTTGGCGGCGCGTGAACTCGCCGCCGACATCTATGAGAGCCCGTACAATCAATGGCGCGCCGAATTGCTCGACCGCGGTTCGCCGCTGCACGCCTTTGCGCCGACGCATGTGCTCCTCACGCTTACCTCGATCGAACTCGGTGTCGGGACATTGCGCAGCGCCGACGCGGTGGTGAAGGCCGTGTCGGCCGCGGTCGAAGCGGCGCTCAAGGCCGGCGACGCGCACCTTCTCGTCACGCTGCCGGAGCCGCTCAGCGACGAAGTCTCGGACAGCGGCGGCGCCTATGCCTGGCGGCAAGCGGTCGGCAAAGGTCTGCGCGGGGCGCTTGCTTCGCCGCGGGTGACGCTTGTCGACATCGAACCGCTGATCCGCTCGGTCGGCGCGCAAATGTGGTTCGACGACCGTTTTTACGATGTCGCGAAATTGCCCTTTCATCCCGACCGCACGCCGGCCGTGCTTGGCGCCCTCGCCGATGCGCTGGTCGGCTCGATCGCGCCGCGCTGCAAGCTGGTGGTCGTCGACCTCGACGACACGCTCTGGGGCGGGCGCGTGGGCGACGACGGTTGCGATGGGGTCAATCTCGACCCTGCCGGCACGGGGCGTCATTTCCTGCGTCTGCAGGCGTTCCTTGCGGGACTGCATGCAAAGGGTGTCGTGCTCGCGATCGCAAGCAAGAACAACCCGGAGCCGGCCAAGGAAGTCTTTGCAAAGCGCGGCGAGATGCTGCTGCGCCTTGAAGATTTCGCGGCGGCGGAAATCCATTGGGAGCCAAAATCCTTAAGCGTCGCGCGCATTCTCGAACGCCTGAAACTGTCCACGGCCGGGGTCGTCTTCCTCGATGACAATCCGGTCGAACGCGCCGAGGTGCGCCGCCGCTTTCCCGATATCGCGGTGCCGGAACTGCCGGACGACCCGGCGCAGCGGGTGCCGATGCTTGCGCGCAGCGGCCTGTTCGACCACCGCCTCGGCACGGCCGAATCGCTCGAGCGCAACCGCATGTATGCGGAAAATGCCGAGCGCGAGGAAGCGCTGCGGAACGCCGGCGACTATGAGGAATTCCTCGGCGGCCTCGAGATGGTGATGGAGACCCTGGCGCTCGAGGACGCGCGCGAGCGGGTCATCGAGCTCATCCACAAAACCAACCAGTTCAATCTCACCACGCGCCGTTACAATTGGGCCGATCTTTCCGCCGTGCTGCAAAACGGCTTCGGCCGTTGCTACCGGCTTAAGGACAAGTTCGGCGACAACGGCATCATCAGCGTGGTGGCGGTCGCGCACGACTCTGAAACGGACGCGCGCATCGACTTGTGGCTGATGTCCTGCCGCGTCCTCGGCCGCAAGGTCGAGGAGGCGATCCTCGCCGACGTCATTGCGCGCGCCCGCGCATTGGGGGCACGGCGGCTGCTCGGCGAATACAGCCCGACCGCGAAAAACGACCTGGTGCGTGACCTGTATCCCCGGCTTGGATTCAGGCAAAGCGGCAATAGCGGAGCGAGCGTGTTCTACGAATTGCCGATCGACGATGTGCCCTATGTGGCGGCGCCGGATTTCATCAAACAAACTGAATACAGCTCGACCGTTGCAACGGCGTCCAGTTGAGATTGCGCCGTCTCGGTCTGCGGCGAAGCCGAAGCGGCGCTACAGATAGCGCTTGAGGTCGGCGGCTGCTGCCTCGGGTTTCCGGTCGAGCTTGAACGGCGCGACGAAGCGGCCCTGTTTGTCCATCAGATAGACCAGCGCGCTATGGTCCATGCTGTAGTCCCCGTTGCCGGTGGGAACTTTCTTGGCGTAAACGCGGTAAGCCTTCTCGACCGCGTCGATCGCCTCGCGGCCGCCGGTCGCGCCGCGCAGATGCGGATCGAAGCTCGATAGATAGTCCTTCATCGCCGCCGCGGTGTCGCGCTCGGGATCGACGGTGATGAACAGCGCATTGAGGCGGTCGGCGTCCTTGCCCATGGCGTGCAGGACTTCCGACAATTCGAACAAGGTGGTCGGGCAAATGTCCGGACAATGCGTGTAGCCGAAGAAGACGAGGAATGGATGGCCCTTGAAATCCTCTTCGGAAATCGGCTTGCCGTTCTGGTCGATCAGCTTGAACGGGCCGCCGATTGCCGACGGCCCGCCGGCGGTGCCCTGATAATGGTTCACGAACAGAATAACGCCGAGAAATACGACCAGGCCGGTCAGGAACGCGGTAAAAATCAGCAGGACATGCGTGGTTCTTGCCGTCATCGCACCTCACCCGGCCGCGTCAGAAACATGCCACCCAGCCGGTGCGCACGATTTCAAAGAATACCGCAGTACCATAGTAAACCCACAGTCCGAGTGTCGCCGCCATAATCAGCCCGGCCGCCAGCGCGAGCAGCATGAGCGGCCGCGACATCCGCGCAGGGGACACGATTGCCGGCATTTCAAGGCTCCGCGAGGGAACTTGCCGTTCAGATAGGACCGATCCGCGGCGCGGGCAACATGTGCCGCCTGCGGCCGTCTGCCGCCGTCGAGCTTAACCATATCGCCGATTTAAGTCCCGCAATTTTGGCGTTTTTAGTAACTGCGTTGACTCAATTGGTTAAACTCGCGATGAATAGCCGGATATCAATTCAGCCACCTTGGCGTATGGAGAACCTGATGCGTAGCGCTATGGCGATTGCTTTTGCGATCTCGTTGTCGACGGCAGGCGCCGCCGCCTGGGCGCAGAACGCCCCGGCCTCTGCCGACAAGCCGGCGGCAGCACCCGCCGCCACAAAAGCAAAGTGCGACAATCCGAATGCTCTCGGTGTCGAGCGCGTCGTGCAGATCGACACTACCGGCGGCCCCGGTTTCGGCTTCGAGCATTTCAAGGCCTACGATTTCCTGCGCGACAAGGAGATCGTGCTGACCTTCGACGACGGTCCCTGGCCGGGCAATACCGAGCGCGTGCTCAAGGCGCTGGCCGACAATTGCACCAAGGCCATCTTCTTCCCGATCGGCAAGCACGCCGGCTGGCATCCGGAAATTCTGAAACAGGTAGCGCGGGCGGGGCAAACCATCGGCTCGCACACATGGTCGCACAAAGATCTGTCCAAGCTGTCCGACGACGAGGCCAAGGCCGAGATCGAAAAAGGCATCGCGGCGGTGAGCATCGCGCTCGGCAATCAGCCGGTCGGTCCCTTCTTCCGCTTCCCGGCGCTGCGTCATCCGCCGGAAATGGTCAAATATCTCGGCACCCGCAACATCGGCATCTTTTCCACCGACATGGATTCCTTCGACTTCAAGATGCGCAAGCCGGACCAGGTCATCAAATCGGTCATGGCCAAGCTCGCCAAGCACGGTAAGGGCATCATCCTGATGCATGATTTCCAGCACGCCACCTCCGAAGCGGTGCCGGAACTGTTCAAGCAGCTCAAGGCCGGCGGTTACAAGGTGGTGCAGGTGGTCGGCAAGACGCCGGTCGAACCGCTGCCGGAATACAAGGAGGCCGTTCTCAAGGAAATGGGCGGCGGACTGGACGAAGCGCGCCCGATGTCGAGCGTGATCCAGACCATCCAGGGCAACTGAAGTCTCAAGCGCAAATTCGGCCGGCCGCGCGAGCCTCGCGCGGCCGGTTTTTTTATGGCGCCGTGCGCGCGGCGTTATGCAGCATCGCCTGAAACGCCTTGAAGACCTTTTCCATCTGCGGCCGCTTGTAGGGAAACAGATCGGGCGGATCCATCGAATGCACGATCATCGCGGTCCCCGCTTCGAAGACCAGCAGCTTTCCGTCCGGCGTTTCGCCGCAGTCGAGCGGCAGGTATTGGAGCCCGCTGCGCTCCGCGATCGCCCTAAACGCCGCCGCGTGGCGGACGGCGAAATCGCTGTCGAAATTCGCCATGAAATGCGCTTCTTCGGCGCGCTTTCCCGCGTCGTCGCGCATGTTGGCGTTGAGATAATGGATCATCCAATGGCTGGAAATCGCCATATGGGCGACGAACGGACGCCCGTCGATGATGGCGATGCGGTATTTGCGGAATAGTCCGTCGGGGCTCGCGTAATCGACAAACGGCGCGACGTAGAATTCGGCATCCGCCCATTCGCGCAAATAGCCGTCGGCCGCCGCCGCATCGTCGAGCTTGACCAGCCCTGCTCCGGCCTGCGACCAGAACGGCCGCGCGATGATCGGAAATCCGGCGCCGTCGAGAACGGATTCAACAGCGATGGCGCCGGTTGCGACGCGCGCCAATGTCGCGCGGCCGATACGCACGTTCATCGGCATGACGACGCCTGGCGCCGAATTGAGCATGTCCCAGGTGCCGGCACGGCTAAGCCGCGCGATACGGTCGGGCGCGTTGACGACCGGCCGCGGCCAGGCCTTAACGAGCTGCGCAATTTCGTGCAACACCGGCGCGGTCTCGTCCGACTCATCGACCGCGACCATGGCGACGTCATGCTGCGGTATCGCCGGCACGGGCGCGCCCGGCACGACATACATCATGTCGAGTTCGATGTTGGAGCCTTCCAGCATGAACTCCAGCGGCGTGTTGGCCATGAAGTTGCCCGGCGCCATGAAGGCGAGCAGCCGCAATGGGCGTTCGGCGGCGGCGGCCGCCGCCGGGCGCCGGTAAAGCCGCTGCAAGTTCAAGGCGGCCGTCTGCAAGGCGCGGCTGTCCTGCGCCCGGCCTTGCAGCTGTGCCACAGCCGAAAGATCGAGCAGCGCGGCTGCATCGTCCGGCTGCGATTTGACGCGGAGCACGAGCTTGTTCCACACCGGCGCCAGATCGAGGCCATCGAAGGCCATCTGGCAGAGCTTTGGCAATCCGATCGGCGCCACCGGATCGAGTTCGTCCGCCAGGGCTGCATTCGCGTTCAAGGACGTCACGGCGCGCTCCTTCTGCTCAGGCCGCGCGGCTGGTCGAAGCCGCGGCGCCGAATTTCGCGACGGCGTTCAACAGCGCGTCGATATCGCGCGGCTCGGTGCGGTGATTGACGATCGCCGCGCGGATTGCCAGGCGGCCGCCCACGATGGTGGTCGACGGCGCGGCTATGCCGGATTCGTGCAGGTCGGCAACGATCTTTGCATTCAGGCGATCGGCATCCTCGCCGCGGCAACGGAAGCAGACGATGTTGAGCGAGACCGGAGCAAGCAGCTCGAATTCCCGCGACGTCTTGATCCTGATCTCGAGGTAGCGGGCGAGCGCGCAGCTGCGCGCGATCATCGCCCCCAACGCCTCGGTCCCGTAGACCTTAAGCGTGAACCAGGTCTTCAGCGCGCGAAATCCGCGCGACAGGTCGGGACCGATGTCGCAGGGCCACAATGCGCCGGCTGCAAGCCCGCGCGTCTCGCGCCGCAGATAGGCCGCCGGCGAGGCGAAGGTGTCGCGGTGCAGCGTGCCGTCGCGCACCAGGATGAACCCGGCGTCGTAAGGCACCTGCCCCAGTTTGTGGAAATCGAGCGCAACCGAATCCGCCCGCTGAATTCCCGCGAGCCGCGGCGCGAGATCGGGCGCCATGATGGCGAGCGCGCCAATGGCGCCATCGACGTGAAACCAGAGTTTTTCTTCCGCCGCAATGGCGGCGAGCGCCGCGAGATCGTCGATGGCGCCGGTGTCGACAGTGCCCGCCGTTCCGACCACGAGGAACGGCGTCATGCCGGCGTCGCGGTCTTGCGCGATGGCCGCCCTGAGCGACGCGATGTCGATGCGGTGCGTGTCATCGGTCGGAACAAGGCGCAGGGCAGCGCTGCCCAGGCCGGACAAATCCATGGCCTGCGAAATACAGCCATGCGCGGCGCGGGAGGTGTAGGCGACGAGCCGCTTGCCGGTCGACGAAACGCCGCTGCGGCGCACATCGGTGCCCAGTTCGCGGGTGCGCGCGATGAGCACGCCGATGAGATTGGCGAGCGACGTGCCGGTGACGAACAGCCCGGTCGCGGTGCCGGGAAACTCGAAAAGCTCCGCGAGCCAGCGCACGATCTGCCGCTCGACTTCGATCGGCATATGATCGCGGCCGCCGAGATTGGCGTTAAGGCCGGCGGCAAGCATCTCCGCCAGCATGCCGGGCACATTGCCGCCGCCGTGCACCCAGCCCATGAAGCCGGGATGCGTGTTGCCGGTGGCAAATGGAAGAATGTAACGCATGAACTCGTCGTGCACGGCGGCAAGATTACTCGGCGCGGCGGGTACAGCCGCATGAAAGCGGGCGCGCACATCATCCGGGATCGGCTGCCAGACCGGACGCGCGCGGATATTCTCGATGTAGTCGAAAATATCGTCGAGCATGCGGTGGCCCTGCGCGCGGGCACCTGGCCAATCCGCCGGGTCGAGATTGCCGCCGGGAACGGAGAAAGGATCGCTTGCCATGCTGCCGGCAAGCTTTCATTAATAGATTAATAAAATGTATCGTTAACGAATTGCTAAAACGCTGCCGCCTGCGAACGCTCCGCTCAAGGCGCCGCGCGCCGCGAAAAGGCGGTGAAGATCGCCGAAGCGGTCGTCGCGTGATCGTAGGCAATTCGGCCCGCCACCACGAACAGGGTCGCCGCCAGCACCAGCTGCAAGGCGCGCTCCGGAATGCGGGTGGCGAAATAGCTGCCGATGAAAATGCCCGGCAGTGAGCCGACCAGCAGCGAGGCGATGATGTGCCAGTCGACCGAGCCCATCATCCAGTGGCCGAGCCCGGCGATCAGCGTCAGCGGCACCGCGTGGGCGATGTCGGAGCCGACGATTTTCGCCATCGGCAGATGCGGATAGAGCAGCACCAGCAGCACGACGCCGATAGCGCCGGCGCCGACCGACGAGATCGACACCAGCACGCCAAGCAGCGCGCCGACCGCGACCGTGGTGATCGCGGTGCGGCGCGGATCGAGCTCGCTGACGCGCGCGCGATAGAGCTTCACGAGCGGGCCGCCGAACACCAGCACGAAAGCGGTGGCGAACAGCGCGAAGCTGAGCACCAGCGTGATCAGGCCGCGCGCGGCCTCGCCGTTGAGATTGAAGTGCGACAGCACCGCCAGCGTCAGGATCGTCGCCGGCACGCTGCCGCTCGCCAGCCGCCTCACCACGCGCCAGTCGATGCTGTGCGCAATTCCGTGCACCAAGCTGCCGCCGGTTTTGGTGGCTGCCGCATAGAGCAGGTCGGTGCCGACCGCCGCCGCCGGATGAACGCCGAACAGCAGGATCAGGATCGGCGTCATCAACGAGCCGCCGCCGACGCCGGTCATGCCGACCAGCAGGCCGACGGCGAAACCCGACAGCGAATAGAGAGGATCGATCATGGACATGGAACGGCCTGAGCACCAAAGGCGTTACGGTCGTGAGACGAATCTAAACACATTCCAGGGCGCCGGTCATCCCTACGAAGCGCGGCCGGGCATTTGGTTCCGCAAATGGATTTCACAACAGCGTCAATTCGCGCAATTTTTTGCGCCGGATGGGTGTGATAACGATCAAATAATACCTATTTTTAAAAAGAAATATTTTTATCGGCAGGATTGCGGCTGGCACGGGAGCGGTGATTTGGCGGAAATCGTTACTCTCACCATCAACCCGGCGATTGACATTTTCGTCAATGTTGGACGCGTCGAGCCGACGCGCAAATTACGCTGCTCGCCGCCCAAACGCGATCCCGGCGGCGGCGGCATCAACGTGGCGCGCGTGGCGCAGCGGCTGGGCGGCGACGTAACGGCGATCTACCCGACCGGCGGCCAGATCGGCAAATTGCTGCAACGGCTGGTCGAGCGCGAAAACATCGCCAGTCTGGTCACGCCGTCGCATGTCGAGACGCGGGAAAATTTCACCGCCTATGAGGAACCGACGGGCGAGCAATACCGCTTCGTGCTGCCGGGTTCGGCGCTGCACCGCGCCGAATGGGAGGCGGTGCTCGAGCGTCTGGCTTCCTTGCCGGCGCGGCCGAAATTCGTCGTCGCCAGCGGCAGCGTGCCGCCCGGCGTGCCGATCGATTTTTTCGCGCGCGTGGCGCGCCACGCCAAGGCGTTGGGCGCCAGGGCGGTCATCGATACCTCGGGCGAAGCGCTCAAGGCGGCACTCGAGGAAGGCGTCAGTGTGCTCAAGCCGAACCTGATCGAGCTGTCGGAAATCCTCGAAACGCCGCTCGATCGCGACGAGGATCGCATCGCCGCCTGCCGCAAGCTCACACGCGAGGGATGCGCCGAGATCGTGGCGCTTACGCTCGGCGAAAACGGCGCCCTGCTGGTGACGGCCGATCGTGCCTGGCGCGCGCTGCCGCTGCCGATCGAAGCGGTCAGCACGGTCGGCGCCGGCGACAGTTTTCTCGGCGGATTGGTCGCCGCGCTCGCCGGCGGCAAGCCGCTCGAGGAGGCGTTCCGCGTCGCGGTCGCGGCGGCCTCGGCGGCCGTGCTCACGCCGGGCACCGGATTGTGCCAGCCGGTGGAAGTCGAGCGACTATTGCCGAAAGTGAGGATCGAAGAACTGGCGCGCGCCTTCGTCTGACGCAGCGCCGACGTCTATTTGTGCGCGTTTAGTTCAGCGGGCGTGTGTCAGTGTGATTTTGCCGGAATCGAGCCGGTAACGTCGCCGAAGTCGGCGCAATAGCGGCTGGCATATTTCTCCGAAATCTGCTGCATCATTGTGCCGTAGGTGTTCTTGTCGGTGCCGGTCCATTCGCGCGCCAAATCGGCGAAGGTCACCGGCCGGTGCAGCTTGCGCATGATGTCCTGCACGTCGGCCTGCACCTGCCGCGTGCGCTGGGCGACTGGGTTGGGGATGCGCGCGGTCGCATACATCAGCACGTGTTGCAGATGTGCGAGCACGCCGGTGGCGACGTCCTTGAAATGTTCGCCCGGCTTGCCCGGCACGGTGGCGCCGACGCCGGCAAAATTATTGTCGCTTGCCGGAACCCCCGCGGGCGCGCCGTCCGGCCGGTGGAACGTGAGATAATTGGTTTCGATCAGCATCTGGAAAAACGCGTAATCCCAGCGCACGGCGACGCAATGTTCCGGCGGCCGCGCCACGCATTGACCGATTTGCCGATAGAGCGTGGCAATCTGGTTAAAGCGCGGGTCGATCGCGCGCGGCGGGGAACGCTGCGCATTGCGCGCGGCGACGAAGTCCATGAGCGCGGCGGGCCGGACGCATTGCGGAACCGCATTGTCGGCGCTGGCGATAATGCGCGGCAGCGCCGCGGCATGGCCGGCGTTCGGCAACAACAACTGCGCCAGCAGCGCCAGCAGCAACAATTTTCTGGCCGCCATGAATACCCGTCCCGGAAAGAATTCGGCGGACAGTCAAACGGAATTTGGTTAATTTTTTGCGGATTCTGTGGCGAGCGCGGCCTGCCGAGCCAGCGGGTGCGAGATCGGGCCGCTTTGGGCGTTGCCAAGAAGGATTTGCACTTTCATGATCTACGTGAGACAGCTGCCACGAATTTCTATATCGCGGCCTTTCAATCCGCGTGGTCGCGGAAATTCTCGCTTGGAGCGAGGAACAAGTTGAGCGGATCATCCGGCGTTACGTGGCGCGTGCAGCGGCGACCAGAGAAGCCGTCCCTCAACTGAACGAGGCGGCTAGGCTTCAGAACAAACGCTAATGATGCCTTCTAAAACGCGAAGTGCATCAACGGTGCCGTCAGCTTCACCTTTCTCAAAATCCTGTTCCGCTACTGCCATCGTGTTCGTGACATGGGCAAGGCATATAACTTTTCTGCTGCTGGCTCGGGCGAACGCATAAAGCGCAGCGGCCTCCATTTCGACTGCGAGTATGCCTTTGGAACGTGCGGCGGCGATTGCTTCCTCAGTTTCGCGGAACGGAGCATCCGTAGTCCAACTGGACCCGGCCACAACATTCACGCCTTTGGCTTTGATTGCATCGGTAACCACGGTTACCAAATCTGGTTCTGCTTCGCTGTACTCTGACGGTTTGGCGTAGTGGTAACTTGTTCCCTCATCGCGTAATGCGCGATTAATCACAACGAAATACGGGAGCTTACCTGCCGGCGTAATTTGACCCGCGGAAGTGATGCTAATCAGTAACCGACAGCCGCTGGCGAAAAGTTCTTCTGCCACCAAGACGGCAAAAGGCGCGCCTACAGCGCAACCTACGATACCGACAACCATTCCGCTCAGCGTGAATGTATAAAGTTCGGTGTGATAGCAAGGCCAGTTGTCTGCGATGTGCGCGTCGCCATTCGCTTTTAGGCGGCGCGCAATGTCGCCGTCCGGGTCCAAAACGCATATTGAAGGTATATTTGCAGCCGTAAGACCCTTCTGACGGCGCGCTTCCCGCAAGAGCGCGGCAGGCGCAAAAACTGATTTAGCTGCCGGGTTCTTGTTGTCGAGCAAAGGCGGCACAATAAGCCTCACACGCCCAAGCGCGTAAAGACAGCGCCGTAGTGGTAGGGCGGTATCTCGATCACCTTTGCGAACTTCAGGCCGCCCACCTCTACCGATTTGATTGTTTCTACTGGTGTCATCCGCAACTCTGTCTTCGGGCCTCTGGGTTCTCCGAGTATAGGTGTTTGCTCACGCTGACGTTTGTGCCAATTGACGATTGCAAACTGACCCTCCGGTTTCAATGCTGCTCCAATAGCTTTCGCAAGCCGAGCGCGATCAGGAACGCCATGAAAGGCGTTCGCCATGAAAACGAAATCTGCCGGTCCAGCCAGCTTGGCAATGTCATAAGCGTCACCCGCGATAAACTTGCAATTGGTTGCACCGCTTTCCATAAGGCGATGCTTCGCGACCTCTAATAAGCTAGGATCAATGTCGATTGCTGTAACGTGCTGGGCGATTCTTGCTAATTGAAGAGTGAACCAACCGTCGCCCGAACATAGGTCGATTACGTCCATGCCAGACCGGACACCGACGGCAGCAAGCACACCAGCAGGATCAGGCCAAAGTGCCTCCCACCATCCGGCGGTTGGCATTTCGGTGCCTTGAAAGAAACCCGGTGGACGGTCAGTCACCGCAACCTCAATTGGATTAGAGAGCGAACAAAACTGCAAAAACCGCTGTAAAAACTCAATCCTGAAATCATCTAAGTCTTGGAGCGGGCGAAGGGAATCGAACCCTCGTATGCAGCTTGGGAAGCTGCCGTTCTACCATTGAACTACGCCCGCGCCGCTTCAACATATCGAAGCTGTGCTTGCGACGGCAAGAGGATCGGCGTTCCCGTCGCGCCCGGGCCTAACCCGCGCATCCACATTGACGTTTCGCGCCCAAAGCACTTCGCGCGGGCGGCGGCGGGCGGCCTAGCTCTTGAAGTGCTTGGAGAGCTTCAGGCTCTGCGCCTGGTAATTCGACCCGATGCCCTGGCCGTAAAGCTTGTCGGGCCTCGCCAGCATCTTCTCGTAGACCAGCCGGCCGACGATCTGCCCGTGCTCCAGGATGAACGGCACTTCGCGCGAGCGCACTTCCAGCACCGCGCGCGCGCCTTTGCCGCCGGCGCCGGCATAACCGAAGCCGGGATCGAAGAAGCCGGCATAGTGCACGCGGAATTCGCCGACCAGCGGATCGAACGGCACCATCTCGGCGGCGTAGTCGGGCGGCACCTGCACGGCTTCCTTGGAAGCAAGAATGTAGAATTCGTTGGGATCGAGGATCAGGCTTTTGTCCGGCCGCGCCTGCATCGGCTCCCAGAAATCGAGCACCGCGTAGCCCGCGCGCCGCTCGACGTCGATCAGCCCGGTGTGGCGCTTGGCGCGATAGCCGACGAGGCCGCCGGGCCCGAGCCCGGACAGATCGACGCCGACCGCAACGCCCTCGCTCACATCGGCGTCGGCGGCGTCGACCAGCCGCTCGCGCGCATGCAGCGCGCGCAGCGCGTCTGCATCGAGCAGCGCGTGGCCGCGGCGGAAACGAATTTGCGACAGCCGCGAGCCTTCGCGCACCAGTACCGGAAAGGTGCGCGGCGAAATCTCGGCGTAGAGCGGCCCGTGATAGCCGGGCTCGACGCGGTCGAATCCGCGCAACTCGTCGGCGATGACGCGGGTGAACACGTCGAGCCGGCCGGTCGAGCTTTTCGGATTGGCCGCGGCCGAAATATCGTCGGGCAGCGCCAGGCTTTCGAGCAGCGGCACGATATAGACGCAGCCGGTTTCCAGCACGGCCCCGTCGGTCAGCGCGAATTCGTGCAGCTTCAATTCGTCGATACGCCGGGCGACCGTGGTCGATCCGGGCAGGAAACTCGCGCGCACCCGATAGGCGACCTCACCCAGCCGCAGATCGAGGCTCGCGGGCTGGATCTGGTCGGGCACGAAATCGGTCGAGGGCAGAATTGCGCCGGCCGCGGCAAGCTGCCCGATCATGCGATCGGGCAAAATGCCCTTGTCCTCGATAGAAAAAGAAAGCGTCACCGGCGCTCCTCAAGCCCCCCTCCTCATCCCGAGGCATGCACCGCCAGGTGCGCCCGTTACGCGGCCTCCTCAGGGTGAGGCGATCGAAGCCGATCTAACCCGAGGAGCGGCTTGACGGGAAGCGGGCCTACCCGCTACAAACACCTTATCCCGTGGTCATTTGAGCCGGCCGGCTTGCAGCCACGTAAAACAAATCGCTAAAAGGCCGGGGACGCGTGTGCCCGGCCGAGATATTTCTCCGGCCGGTTTTTATTTGGCCGTTGCAGCGGCCAGGGAGGCACGCATGTCGTCGACCGAGAAGAGCTACCGCCCCGAAACCCTTTTGGTGCACGCCGGAACGCTGCGCTCGCAGTTCGGCGAAACATCCGAAGCGCTGTTTCTGACGCAGGGCTACGTCTATCCGAGCGCGGAGGAATGCGAGGCGCGTTTCTCCGGCAAGGTGCCCGGCTACGTCTATTCGCGTTATTCCAACCCGACGCTGAGCATGTTCGAGCAGCGCATGGCCGCACTCGAGGGCGCCGAGGCTTCGCGCGCGACCGCGACCGGCATGGCGGCCGTCACCACCGCGCTGATGGGCCTGGTGCGCGCCGGCGATCACGTGGTCGCGGCCAAGGCGCTGTTCGGCTCGTGCCGCTGGGTGATCGAGGAATGGCTGCCGCGCTTCGGCGTTACCTCGACGCTGGTCAACGGCACCGATCTCTCGGCCTGGAAAAATGCCATGCAGAAGAACACCCGGGCCTGCTTCCTGGAATCGCCGACCAACCCCACGCTGGAGGTGATCGATATCGCGGCCGTCGCCGGGATCGCGCACGCCGCCGGCGCCAAACTGGTGGTCGACAACGTGTTCGCCACGCCGCTCTACCAGAGCCCGCTCGCGCTCGGCGCTGACTGCGTGGTCTATTCGGCGACCAAGCATATCGACGGCCAGGGCCGCGTGCTCGGCGGCGTCATTCTCGGGTCGGAAAAATTCATCATGGACCATGTGCACCAGGTGATCCGGCAGACCGGGCCGTCGCTGTCGCCGTTCAATGCCTGGGTGCTGCTGAAGGGGCTGGAAACGCTGCCGGTGCGCGTGCATCGGCAGACCGAAAACGCCGCCGCGGTGTCGGCGGCGCTCGACGGGAACAAGAAGATCAGCCGGCTGATCTATCCTGGCCGCAAGGATCATCCGCAGGCCGCGGTCATCGCCAAGCAGATGCGCGCCGGCTCGACGCTGTGCTCGTTCGAGGTCAAGGGCGGCAAGCAGGGCGCGTTTCGTTTCCTCAACGCGCTGAAGCTCATCGGCATCACCAACAATCTCGGCGATGCCAAGAGCCTGGTCACGCATCCGACCACCACCACGCATCAGCGGCTGACGCCCGAGCAGCGCGCCGAACTCGGCATCGGCGACGGGCTGATCCGTTTTTCCGCCGGTCTCGAGCATCCCGACGACCTGATCGAGGACATTCTGAAGGCGCTGGATGCGGTCTGAGGAATTCTGGTCGCCTGTTCCCGCGCGAGCGGGAACCGGCGATTCAATTTGGAACTGAGCTGGGAAGCCTACGGCACCAGGTGCGACAGATTCGTCGCCGACAGGACCGGCCGCTCGGCAGCCTCGGCGATCGCTTCGCCCAGGCCCTTGGCAAGACAGGCGTAGCTCCAGTTGTTCATGTGCAGGCCGTCGCGCGACACGAACGCATCGAACGTCAAGTGGTCGTCCTTGTACCAGTGCTTCATGACTTCGAAGCGGCGGAACAGGTCGACGTCCTCCGCCTTCGCGGTTGAAGCGATCAATTCGACCATGTGGTCGGCTTCCGGCTTCGCGATGACCTTGGGCGCGAATTGCGGATCGATCAGCACGGCATCGGCGCCGGCCGCGCGAATCCGCTTGAGGCCGTCGCGGATCGCCGCGCCGTGGTCGCCGAGGTTGTGGTCGCGAATGACCGAATTGGTTCCAAGCTGCCACAGCACCAGATCGGGCTTGAACGCCAGCACGGATGAATCGAAACGCTTGAGCATCTGCGCGACTTCTTCGCCGCCGACGCCGCGATTGATCACCGTGATCGAATTGTTCGGATACCGCTTGCGCAGCTCGAGCGCGAGCTGGCTCGGATAGCTGTTGGCCGGCGAGCTGGCGCCGGAACCGGCGGTCGAGGAGGAGCCGATGGCGACGATGGTGATCGGCCCGCCGTTTTCAAGCTTCTGCGCCAGGTGCGGCAGTGGATTGGCGAGCCGGGTCAGTTCGAGCGGCGTATCGCACGGCGCTGTCGGCGGCTCGGCGCGCGCGGCGAGCGGAAACGACAATGTCGCAAGCAAAGGCGCAAACAGCGCGGCAACAGCGGCCCGCCTCATCGCCCGGCGGGTGAGTTCAGTTCCCGGCACGTCAGTTTCCCCCAAATGACCCCTAGCGACCGGTTTCGCCATGCGGCTCTTCTGGTTTTGCCGCTTCGATAACGAAATCGGCTAGCAATCGTCCTATGCAATCATGAACTCGCTCGGCCGTGTCAAGTTTTTTCGTGGCCGAATACAGATCGAAGGTGCCGAGATCGGCCCAAACCTTCATGATGCTGAATCGGTCGAACAACGGCACTTCTTGTTGCAGTGCAACCCAACGCATGTTTTCAGCATATGTGCCAAGGGCAATCATCGATTCGGTACGCGGACTGTACTGCGCGTTGATTAAGACGACATCAGCGCCCGCGGCGTGTGCAGTGTTAATACCGTTCTCGAGCGCCGCTCGGAATTGATCTGTGTCAACCGACTGCATGGCGTCGACGGTTCCGGTCTGCCAGACCATCAGCGTCGGCTTTGCCGCGGCCAGCGCCGGCGCCATGGTCTTCACCATTTCGGCGGCGGTCCGGCGCGGCTTCACGTCGGTCGTCACCTTCACGGCGACACCCGCCAGCTTTTCGGCAAGCGCGATTTGCAGCCGCGCGGGATAGGCGTTTTTCGGCCCGCTTGGCCCCGGCAGCAGCGAGGAGCCGGCGCCGACCACGAGGATGTCGAGACGTTTGGCATCGAGCGCGCGGGTCACCCGAGGCAGCGGAAAATCGCGGTCGATTTGTTGCGCTGCGGCACGGCAATCGGCCTGATGGCCGGCCAAATTCTGCGAATTGGCCGGCGCAGCCAGCGCCAGCATTGCCAGCGTCAGTAGAACGCGCCCCGTCATGCGTCGCCCCCCGCGTAGCCCGGCTTGATCGCAGGCGGACGCGGCCCCGGCCCTTTTCGTTCGATGCGTCTATACCACGAAATCAGCGCCGCCGCGGCCACCATAATGACGATGCCGGAAAAGCTGACGATGACGTGGGTGAGCAGCCGGTTGGACACCTCGGTAAAGACGAAATGTCCGGCGAAGGCGAGGAACACGCCGAGGCAGAAAGTCTCCAGCGAATGCTGCCCGCACACGATCGCCGGCCAGAACAGCGGCGAGCGCAATGCCGGCCAGTTGCGCGGAACGAACCACACCGTGATCACGGCCAATGACAGGAAATGCACGATGCGCAACACGTCGAGATTGGGCTTGTCGATCGGATAGATCGCATCGCTGACGAATTTCGGCACGAATACGCCAAGCCGCGGGAAATACCAGGTCATGGCGATGGCGAAGGCGAACACGATGTAGGCAACCGCAAGCCAGACCACCACCGGCGAGTTGACCCAGCGCGCCAGCCGCTGCGCGCCGCCCAGCGCGCACCAGGCGCCGAACACGAACATCAACTGCCATGCGAACGGGTTGAAGACCCAGGTTCCGTTCGGATAGGCCGGGATGCTCCAGCCGAACCACCAGGTCAGCGCATAGACCAGCGCCGAGGTGGCGAGCGCAAACGACGGCGTGCGCAGCAACAGCCACAGCATCGGCGGGAACCACAGCAACAGCACGATGTACAGCGGCAGAACATCCATGTTCACCGGCTTGAACTTCAACAGCAGCGCCTGAAGAATGGTGACGTCGGGATTTTGCAGGAAATCGAGCACGCCCATTTCTTCCGTATAGAGCGGATTTTTGAAACTCGACGCGACATAGGCGATTTCCGCGAGATAGATCACGAACAGAAACATATGCGCGACGTAGATCTGCCAGGCGCGCTTGAGCACACGCGCGCTGGCGACGATGAATCCGTGCTCGCGCATGGCGCGGCCATAGACGAAGGCCGCGGTATAGCCGGAGATGAAAACGAAGATTTCGGTGGCGTCGCTGAATCCGTAATTGCGGATGGTGATCCAGCTCACCGCATTGGACGGGATATGGTCGAGGAAAATCAGCCAGAGCGCGATGCCGCGGAACAAATCGAGCCGGAGATCGCGTTCGGTCGTTACCGGGGCCATGAACGGCTTTTCTTTCGTGCGCTCTTTCGGCCATAATCCCGGGGCAAGACCGAATGGCAAGCCCCCGCCACGTAAATTGTTCGGCACCCAAACAGATGTATCGCGCCGTCACACGCAAGATCGAGGTCACGGTGACGCCCCGCTTCGTTTCGGAGCGGTCGTTGCCGGGCAACGGCTATTACTTCTGGGCCTACACGATAGACATCGCCAATCTGGGGAGCGAGACGGTGCAGCTCAAGACGCGGCATTGGCGCATCACCGACGCGCTGGGGCGGCTCCAGGAAGTCAAAGGCCCCGGCGTGGTGGGCGAGGAACCGACGCTCAAGCCGGGCGAGTCGTTTGAATATACCAGCGGCGTGCCGTTGCCGACGCCGTCCGGATTCATGGCGGGCAGTTACGGCATGGTGACGGCGGCCGGCGAGCAATTCGATATCGAGGTCCCCGCCTTCTCGCTCGATTCATCCTACGCCGAGCGCACGATCAACTGATCAGGGCTTGCCGGGCTGCGGCAGGCACGTCCTGAACCGCGCCAGCGCCTTTTGCGGCAAGACGGCCAGCACGGCGCCCGGCTGCACATGATCCTGCACCGCCGCGAGCTGCGGCTCGGGCAGCGCGATGCAGCCGCTGGTCGCGGTGCGGCCGGGCAATTGCAGATGGATGAAGATGCAGGACCCGGCGCGCGCTTTGCGATCGGTCGGATAATCGACCAGGATGCCGCGGGCATATTCAGGCACATCCATGTTTTCGCCGTGCACGCCCTTGCCCAGCAGCGTGCGCCAGGTGATCGTGTTGTAGGCCCGCGAGCGCGGGTCATCGACGCAGGTCATGCCGTCGCTGATGCGCAGATAGCCCGGGCTGTCCGACACGGCAAAGCCGAAGCTGCGGCCGATCTTGAAGAAGCCCGCCGGGGTGCGTTTGTCGCCTTCGACCTTGACCGGCTCACCCCGGCGCGCGAAGCCGCGAAACGCCTGCGCCCAGGCAAGGCCCGCGCGCCCGATCAGCGCGCTCGCCGGACCGCCGCTGACTTGCCAGGCGGCACCCGGCGCGACGCGCTCGAAGCGTTCGACGATTGCGTGCGAACTGGCGAAGGTTTCCGCCGTGACCAGCACCAGCCGGCGCGCCGAAGCAAGCGGCTGCGGACAGCTTTGCGCAAATGCCGCCTGCGACGCGATCAGCGCGATGAAAGATAGAGCCAAGGCGCGGAATTCTTTCATCGCGGCTCGACGGTCAATCGCTAGACCTGGGTTTGTTCAGGTTTGCCGCGCAGCTCATTGAGAGTTTTAATTTTCTGCTCGCGCCATTCGGCGTCTTCTGCCGCCATCACCTCAATGCATATCCCGACGCAATCCCTGCAGATGAAAACACGGGGTCCGGCGACAGCGCGACCGGGCTCCTTTGACAGATTTGCGCCGCAGAACGAGCATTCCAATTCTTCGATGCGTTTGCTCATTGGCTGCGTTTCCGAATCGGCCTGCTTGCAATTATCCCCGCTCAACTTGCTTTGGCCTCGACCTCGCCGGGCGCGAACACATAATTGGCGCTGCAAAATTCGCACGTGACGGAAATTCTGCCGTCCTCAACCATGTGGTTGCGGTCGTCCTGCGAAAAGCTCATCAGCATGGCCTCGACGCTGGCGCGCGAGCAGGAACATTCCGCGCGCAGCGGACTGCCGCGGAACACGCGCACGCCCGGTTCGTGAAACAATCGATAGACCAGCCGTTCGCTGGACAATTCCGGATCGATCAATTCGACATCCTCAACCGTGGAGACGAGCGCGCGCCCCTCCACCCAGGCCTCGTCCTCGGGGACCGTGTGCGGCGCGGTGCCTTCCGGCGCATCGCCGGGCGGAAGATCGGCGACGCGGGCGCGTTCGGGGGCCTTGGGCAGGAATTGCAGCAAAATGCCCCCGGCACGCCAGCGATGGCTGGCGCCGCCCTCACCGGCGCGGAATTCCTCCGCAACGGCAAGCCGCACCCGTGTCGGAATTTGCTCGGAGCGATGGAAATATTCGTGCGCGGCGTCTTCCAGCGAGCCGCCGTCGAGCGCGACCAGCCCTTGGTAGCGGCTCATGTCGGGACCCTGATCGATGGTCATGGCAAGATGGCCTTTGCCGAGCAGCGCGCCGGCGTCGGCTTTGCCTGAAGCGATCGCCGCGGCGACCCTGTCCTTGTCGAAGCGGGCGCAGGCGCGCACCTTGTCCGGCGCGGTGAAGTCCACCACCAGCATGCGCAACGGCCCGTCGGTCTGGGTCTGCAGGATGAAGCGTCCGTCGATCTTCAGGGCCGAGCCGAGCATGACCGTGAGCACCACCGCTTCGCCGAGCAGCTTGGCCACCGGCGCCGGATAGGCGTGCGCGCTGAGGATTTGGTCGACCGCCGGCCCAAGCCGCACCACGCGGCCGCGCAGATCGAGCTTCGCTACTTCAAATGGAGTGACAATGTCGTCGGTCGGCGTTGCCGAGGGCGCGCGCGAGGGGATTTCGATGCGGGGGGAAGTGGCGGGTTCGGTCATCGTGCTTATGTAGCCTTCGTCGCTCTTAAAGCGAGCCCCCAATCCGCATTATCCAGAGGCGGATGCCCGGCCGGGCTTATGCGAAATCGGCGCGCCGCAAAACCAAGCGGGGGTTCACCCGTCGGCGTGCAGGCACCACGCCAGCAAGCCCTTCTGGGCGTGCAGCCGGTTTTCCGCCTCGTCGAATACCACCGAGTGCGGACCGTCGATCACCTCGTCGGTGACTTCCTCGCCGCGATGCGCCGGCAGGCAGTGCATGAACAAAGCGTCGGGCTTGGCCTTCGCCATCAAGCGGGCATTGACCTGGTAGCGTTTGAGCACGTTATGGCGATGCTTGCCGTCGCGGTCGCCCATCGACACCCAGGTATCGGTGACCACGCAGTCGGCGTCCTTGACGGCGGCTTCCGGGTCCTCGCCGATCTTGATCGCGGCGCCCGAGGATTTCACCCAGTCCATCAGCCATTTCTTCGGCCTGAGCTCGGCCGGCGTCGCCACCCTGAGCTCGAAGTCGAAACGGTCGGCGGCGTGCATCCAGGATGCCAGCACGTTGTTGGCGTCCCCGGTCCAGGCGACGGTGCGGCCGCGAATGGAGCCGCGTTTCTCCTCGAACGTCATCACGTCGGCCAGTACCTGGCAGGGATGCGAGCGGCGCGTGAGCCCGTTGATCACCGGCACGGTGGCGTGGCGTGCGAGCTCGGCCACGGCCTCGTGGTCGAGGATGCGGATCATGATGGCGTCGACGAAGCGCGACAGCACGCGCGCGGTGTCGGCCAGCGTCTCGCCGCGGCCAAGCTGCATTTCCTGCGCGGTGAGCATGATCGCTTCGCCGCCGAGCTGGCGCATGGCGACATCGAACGACACGCGCGTGCGCGTCGAGGGCTTGTCGAAGATCATCGCCAGCGTCTTGCCGGCGAGCGGCTCGGTCATGATGCCGCGCTTGCGCTCGGCCTTCATGGCACGGCTGTTGTCGATCAGCCCGGCGAGCACGGGCTTGGGGACATCGATGAGGTCGAGGAAGTGCCGCACGCCGTTTCCGGTCATGACGCCGCCTCCTGCTTTTCCGGGCGCGGATGCGCCTTGGCAAGCCGGGCACAGGCCCGATCGATGCGCGCCACCGCTTCCGCGATTTCCGTCTCGCCGATGATGAGCGGCGGCAGCAGGCGCACGACATTGTCGCCGGCGCCAAGCGCGATCATCTTCTCGCGGCGCAGCTCGTCCACCATCTCCGAGGCCGGCGGCACCATGCGCAGACCGACCAGCAGGCCTTCGCCGCGCACTTCCGCGATCACCGCCGAATAGCGGTCCCTGAGTTCGGCGAGCTTTTGCTTGAGCACGAGGGCGTTGCGCTTGACGCTGTCGAGGAAGCCGTCGGCGGTGATCACATCGAGCACCGCATTGCCGACGGCCATCGCCAGCGGATTGCCGCCGAAGGTCGAGCCATGCGTGCCGGCGGTCATGCCCTTCGAGGCTTCCGCCGTCGCCAGGCAGGCGCCGACCGGAAAGCCGCCGCCCAACCCCTTGGCGACCGTCATGATGTCGGGCGTCACGCCGGTATGCTGATAGGCGAACATATCGCCGGTGCGGCCGATGCCGGTCTGGATTTCATCGAAAATCAGCAGCAGGCCGTTGTCGTCGCACAATTTACGCAGCGCGCGCAGGAACGCATGCGGCACCACCCGCACGCCGCCCTCGCCCATGATCGGCTCGATCAGGATCGCGGCGGTCGCCGGGCCGATCGCCTTTTTGGTCGCCTCCAGATCGGCGAACGGCACCTGGTCGAAGCCCTCGACCGGCGGGCCGAAGCCCTCGAGATATTTCTTGTTGCCGGTCGCGGCGATCGCGGCGAGCGTGCGCCCGTGGAACGCACCCTCGAAGGTGACGATGCGGAACCGCTCGGGCTTGCCGCAGGCGAACTGGTATTTGCGCGCCATCTTGATCGCGCATTCGATCGCCTCGGCGCCGGAGTTCTGGAAGAACACGGTGTCGGCGAAACTCAGGGCGCACAGCCGGTCGGCGAGCCGCTCGCCTTCCGGAATGCGGTACAGGTTGGACACGTGCCAGACTTTGCGCGCCTGATCCTCGAGCGCACTCACCAGCCGAGGATGCGCATGTCCAAGAGCATTAACGGCGACGCCGGTCGTGAAATCGAGATAGCGCTCGCCGTCAGCCGTGAACAGCCAAGCGCCCTCGCCCCGCTCGAAGGCGAGGTCGACGCGCGCATAGGTCGGCAATAAATGCGAGCTCACGGCCACCTGGATCCATCGAATATTTTCGTTTGCGCATGATCTTTACCGAAATCCGGTGACACTTTTCGGGATCATGCACACGCCGAAAAGAAATGTGCCGCCTCGCCGGGCGGCACTTTTTTCATTCTATTGCAGGCCCTTGCCCTGTCAACACGCGCGCCGGGCGGTGCCTTTGCCGGACTCAAAATCGCCGCAAGTCGCGATTCTAAAGGAAAAACTGTTGGTAGCTGCGGTCTGGGGGTTGCAAACGCTTGCGCGAGACTTACCGGCTATAGTAGCTTTTCAGTCAGCTAGTACGACATCTCGTGCTACGAAGCGATTTCTAGTCCATTGCTGAAGCGTACGGGTCGGGCGCCCTAAACCGCGCCAGACGACGAGGTGGGATTCCACCCAAGGCATTGAACGCCTAGGAGAAAACCCGATGAGCTGGACCGACGAGAGGGTCGAACTCCTGAAGAAACTATGGGCGGATGGCCTGTCCGCCAGCCAAATCGCGGCCGAACTCGGCGGCATCACCCGCAACGCGGTCATCGGCAAGGTGCACCGGCTCGGCCTGTCCGGCCGCGCCAAAAGCCCCTCTTCGTCGTCGCCGCGGCCGCGCAAGGCCCGTTCCTCCGGCATGATGCGCATCCCGCGGACCTCGATGCGCGGCAACACCGCGCTTGCCTATGACTACGAGGCCGAGCCCGAGCCGGAATTGATCGAAATCCCGCTCGAACAGCGCAAGACCCTGCTGCAATTGACCGAAAAGACGTGCCGCTGGCCGGTCGGCGACCCTGGCAGCGCGGAATTCTATTTCTGCGGCGGCGACACCGTAAACGAGCTGCCCTATTGCTCGTATCACTCGCGCGTCGCCTACCAACCGATGACCGACCGGCGGCGCGACAAGCGGCCGCCGTTCCGCGGGTCGTAAGCACCTAGTTCCGTTTCAATCGTCAAGCCGCCCGTCTGCGCGGCGGCTCAGTTCGCGCGCCCGAAGCGGTCGTCGAGGGCGTAGCCGGCGCCGCGCACGGTGCGGATCGGATCGGCCAGGTGGCCGCGATTGATCGCCCTGCGCAGGCGCCCGACATGCACATCGACGGTGCGCTCGTCGATATAGATGTCGGAGCCCCAGACGCCGTCGAGCAGTTGCTCGCGCGAGAACACGCGGCCCGGACGCTCCATGAGGAATTCGAGCAGACGGAATTCGGTCGGGCCGAGATCGACCGGGCGGCCGCTGCGCGACACCCGCTTCTTTTCGCGGTCGAGCTCGATGTCGCCAATATTGAGCACCAGCGCGACCCGTTCCGGATTGGCGCGGCGCAACAGCGCGCGCACGCGCGCCAGCAGTTCCGGCACCGAGAAAGGCTTGACGATATAGTCGTCGGCGCCGGTCGCCAGTCCGCGCACCTTTTCGCTTTCCTCGCCGCGGGCGGTGAGCATGATGATCGGCAATTGCCGCGTTTCCGGCCGCGCGCGCAGGCGGCGGCACAGCTCGATCCCGGAAAGGCCGGGCAGCATCCAGTCGAGCACCACCAGATCCGGGCTGCTCTCCTTGAGGCGGGTGTCGGCATCGTCGCCGCGCGCGGCGGTTTCCACCTCGTAGCCCTCGGCCTCGAGGTTGTAGCGTAGCAGCATGGTGAGCGGCTCTTCGTCCTCAACAATAAGAATGCGCGCGCCCATGGGCGGAACCCGTTACCGGTCTGCCGCCGTCTTCAGGGTCGACAGCGTCGTGGTATCGCCCTTCGGCCGGCTCTCGGCAATGGGGCGGCCATCGATCACGTAGTGCACCGTTTCGGCGATGTTCGTGGCGTGGTCGCCCATGCGCTCGATATTCTTGGCGCAGAACATCAAGTGAATGCAGAAAGTGATGTTGCGCGGGTCTTCCATCATGTAGGTGAGCAGCTCGCGAAACACCGAGGTGCAGACCGCGTCGATCTCCTCGTCGCCGCGCCACACCACCATCGCCTTGTTGAGATCGCGGCGGGCATAGGCATCGAGTACCGCCTTGAGCTGCCCGAGCACCAGATCGGTCATGTGCTCGACGCCGCGGATGAGCTTGGGCGGCGGGAATTCGCCGTTGAGCGCGATCACGCGTTTGGCGATGTTCTTGGCGAGATCGCCGATGCGCTCGAGGTCGTTGGCGAGCCGCAGCGCGCCGACGATGTCGCGCAGGTCGACCGCCATCGGCTGCCGCCGGGCGATCGTCATCACCGACTTTTCCTCGATCTCGCGCTGGAGATTATCGATATTGGAATCGGCGGCGGCGACCCGCTGGGCGAGCGCGGTATCGCGTTTGGCGAGTGCATCGACCGAATCGGCGACCAGCTTTTCGGCAAGCCCACCCATTTCGGCGACCATGCGCGAGAGGTCCTGGAGGTCGCTGTCAAAGGCCTTGGCGGTGTGTTCGGTCATGGTCATGGTCGTTTCACCTTGAATTCACTCGGGCCATCAGCCAAAGCGGCCTGTGATGTAATCCTGGGTGCGCCGGTCGGTCGGCGCGGTGAAAATCTTGCTGGTCTCGCCGACCTCGACCAATTCGCCCAGATACATGAAAGCAGTAAAGTCGGAAACGCGCGCCGCCTGCTGCATATTATGGGTGACGATGGCGATGGTGTAGTCGTCCTTGAGCTCGTCGATCAATTCCTCGATCTTGGCGGTCGAGATCGGGTCGAGTGCCGAGCACGGCTCATCGAACAGGATCACCTCGGGCCGTACCGCGACGGTGCGCGCGATGCACAGGCGTTGCTGCTGGCCGCCGGACAGCGACTGGCCGTTGGCGGCGAGCTTGTCCTTGACCTCGTCCCACAATGCCGCGCGGGCGAGCGCGTGCTGCACGCGGCCTTCCAGCTCGGATTTCGGTAGCTTCTCGTAAAGACGGATGCCAAAGGCGATGTTCTCGAAGATCGTCATCGGGAACGGCGTCGGCTTCTGAAACACCATGCCGACCTTGGCGCGCAAGAGATTCAGGTCCTGCGACGGCGACAAAATATTGTCGCCGTCGAGCAGCACATCGCCGGTTGCGCGCTGGTTGGGGTAAAGATCGTACATGCGGTTGAGGACGCGCAGCAGAGTGGATTTACCGCAGCCCGACGGACCGATGAATGCGGTCACCTTGCCCTGGTACAAAGAACAATTGATGTTCTTCAGGGCGCGGTTGTCGCCGTAGAAGAAATCCAGATTCCTGATCGAGACCTTCTCGTTCAGGCCATCGGTGGCGACGGCGGCATGGGCAACGGAGGGTACGGTGAGATTTGCTACGCTCATGACGATTTTCTCTGTGCCCCGAGGAACCGGGCGATGATGCTGAGCGCAAGCACCGCCAATGTAATGATCAAGGCACCGGTCCAGGCGAGCTTTTGCCAGTCGTGATAGGGGCTGAGCGCGAACTGGAAGATGACGACGGGCAGGCTGGAAACCGGAGCGTTCAGATTTGTGCTCCAGAACTGGTTGTTGAGTGCGGTGAACAGGAGCGGCGCGGTCTCCCCGCTGATGCGCGCCACCGCCAGCAAGACGCCGGTAATCATGCCGGCGCGCGCGGCGCGGTAGGCGACCTTCTGGATCATCAATGAGCGCGGCAGGCCGATCGATGCCGCAGCCTCGCGCAATGTGTCGGGCACCAGCGTGAGCATATCCTCGGTGGTGCGTACCACGACCGGCACCACGATGACCGCCAGCGAGACGGCACCAGCCCAGCCGGAGAAATGGCCCATCTGGGCGACCATGATTTCATAGATGAACAAGCCGACCACGATCGACGGCGCGCTGAGCAGGATGTCGTTGATGAAACGCACGATCATGGTGAGCCCGTCGTAGCGCCCGTACTCGGCCATGTAGGTGCCGGCCAGCATGCCGAGCGGCGTGCCGATCACCACGGCGATTGCCGTCATTACCAGGCTGCCGACAATCGGATTGAGCAATCCACCGGCCGAGCCGGGCGGCGGCGTCATCTCGGTGAATACCGCAAGCGAAAGGCCGCTGAAACCGTTCCACAGCAGCACGGCCAGGATCAGCACCAGCCAGGAGAGGCCGAAGGCCGTCGCGCCAAAGGATAGCCCCATCGTAATGACGTTGCGGCGCCGGCGCCGGGCGTAGAGCGGAGATGATGCTCCCGAAATCATGGCCATGTCAGGCTCCAACGCGCGCGTTAATGCGCATCAGCATCAGCCGCGCAAATGCGAGCACGATGAACGTAATGACGAACAGGATCAGGCCGAGCGCGATCAACGATGACGTATAAAGGTCGCCGACCGCTTCGGTGAATTCATTGGCGATGGTGGCCGAAATGGTCGTTCCCGGCGCCAGGATCGAGGCGGAAATTCGATGCGCATTGCCGATCACGAAGGTGACCGCCATGGTTTCGCCGAGTGCCCGGCCGAGGCCCAGCATGACACCGCCGATCACGCCGACCCGGGTGAACGGCAGCACCACATAGCGCGCGACCTCCCACGTGGTGCAGCCGAGGCCATAGGCCGCCTCCTTGAGCACGGGCGGCACGGCTTCGAAAACATCGCGCGAAATCGAGGTGATGAACGGCAGCACCATGATGGCGAGGATCAAGCCGGCGGTGAGAATGCCGATACCATAGGGCGGACCTTCGAACAGTGCCCCGATACCGGGGATATTCCCGAGGGTATCGATGATGAACGGCTGTACGTGCTGCTGCAGGAACGGGGCGAACACGAACAAGCCCCAGATGCCGTAGATAATGCTGGGAATTCCAGCGAGCAGTTCGATGGCGATGCCGATCGGGCGGCGCAGCCACATCGGGCATAATTCAGTGAGAAACAGCGCGATGAAAAGGCCGACCGGCACCGCGATCAGCATGGCGATGATCGACGTGACGATCGTGCCGTAGATCGGCGCAATGGCCCCGAATTTCTCGGTAACCGGGTTCCAGGTCTCGACATAGAGGAACGAGATGCCGAAGGTCCGCAGCGCGGGCAGCGAACCATAGACCAGTGAAACGATGATCCCGCCGAGAATAATGAGAACCATGATCGCGGCGGCACGCGTCAAATTTCGAAACGCGACGTCGCCAAAACGCAACCGCCGCAGAACCTTGGCGCGGTCGACCTTGTCGTCGATCGGGATGGAAGCGCCATCAAACGCAACGTCAACCACGGGCCGCCTCCCGGCAGACTGCATCGCGTTCTCCTCGGGCCTTGCGCCGCTCCGGGGAGCCACTCAAGCGGCCTCGCGGCCGCAATACAAGCCGCCAAACGAGCGGCGGTGGACAAGGAAAGGGCGCCACGCCGGCGCCCTTCCCCATGGTCATCGGATCAGAAAACGGATTTTCCACTGGAATCCTTGACTTCGGCCTTCCAGTAATTCTCCACGTCGGCGACGACGTTCGCGGGCATCGGCACATAGTCGAGGCTCTCGGCCATCTTGGCGCCGTTCTTGTAGGCCCAGGCGAAAAACTTCAGCGCTTCGCCTGTGGCAGCCGGGTCGACCGGGTGCTTGTAGACCAGGATCCAGGTCGCCGCCGTCATCGGCCATGACTGGTCGCCGGGCTGATTGGCGAGGATCACGCCGTAACCGGGCTGGGATTTCCAGTCGGCATTGGCCGCGGCCGCCTGGAACGCTTCCGAGGTCGGCGCAACCGTCTTGCCGACCTTGTTCATCATCTTGGTGTAGGTCAGCTTGTTTTGCAGGGCGTAGGCGTATTCGACGTAGCCGAGCGAACCCTTGGTGTTGCCGACATTGTTGGCGACGCCTTCGTTACCCTTGGCGCCGATGCCGACCGGCCACTGCACCGAGGTGTTGAAGCCGACCTTCGACTTCCAGTCCGCGCTCACGTCGGAGAGGTAATACGCAAAGTTGAAGGTGGTGCCCGAGCCGTCCGAACGATGCACAATGGCGATCGCCTGGTCCGGCAGTTTGGCGCTCGGGTTGAGCTTCTTGAGCGCCGGGTCGTTCCACTTCTTGATGTCGCCCATGAACATCTTGGCAAGCGTCGGGCCGTCGATCACCAGTTCGCCGGGCTTGATGCCGTCGAGATTGACTACCGGCACGATGCCGCCCATCACCATCGGGAACTGGGCGAGACCGACTTCGTCAAGTTCCTTGCCGGGAAGCGGCGCGTCGGAAGCGCCGAACGTCACGGTCTTGGCCTTGATCTGCTTGATGCCGCCGCCGGAACCGATCGACTGGTAATTCAACCCGTTGCCGGTCTCCTTCTTATAGGCGTCGGCCCATTTGGCGTAGATCGGATAGGGGAATGTGGCGCCGGCGCCGGAAATGTCGGCGGCGTTCGCCGGAACGAAAGCAGCCGCGGCGATAAAGCCGGCGGCTGCCAATGTCGTCCAGTGTTTCACGGGAACTCTCCATGTTGGCGGCCAAGGCATCCGGCGGGCTTGGCACCCGCAGGCTCCACCTTCATGCCCATGCCTCGGGCGGCCGCTGTTTCTTTGAAACGCGCTCCAGGTCTGCGGCTTCGGCAGGAATTTCTTGTTCGTGTCAGCGAATTCTTCCGAAGCCGAATTCAGCCATAGGCGGCTCATGTCACCGTTCTATAAACCTTTGGTGACATTCACATGACGGCTTAACTGGCTGATTTGACTGATAATTCGTCTGGAACCGTCGAATCGCCCGTGCGCAGCGGCAAAAGCATGGTGAAGGCGGCGCCTTCGCCTGGCGTGCTCTCGATGTTCAGCCTGCCGCCGTGACGATTGAGCACGTGCTTGACTAGTGCGAGGCCGAGCCCGGTGCCGCCTTGCGCCCTGCTGTCGGCCACATCGACCCGGTAAAAGCGCTCTGTCAGACGCGGCAGATGCTCGGGGGCGATGCCCGGTCCGTAGTCACGCACCGCAAGGCGTGCCTCGGGGGCACCGCCGCGGGTCTGACCGCGGCTAAGCGTAAGATCGATGCGCTTGCCGGCGGCGCCGTATTTCAGCGCGTTCTCCACCAGATTTTCCAGCGCGCGGATCAATTCGTCGCGGTCGCCAAGCACGGTCACGGCATCGGGCGGAACGGTGACCTTGATCGCGACGTCGCGGTCGCGCGCCAGCGTCTGCAAGCCGTCGGCGACCTGCCGCACGATCGGCGCCAGATCGAGCGGCGTGCTCGGCTGCAAATGCGCGTTGAGTTCGATGCGCGACAGCGAGAGCAGATCGTCGATCAGTCGCGCCATGCGCGTTGCCTGCCCCTGCATGATGGTGAGGAACTTGGCGCGCGCGGCCGCATCGTCTTTGGCGGTCCCCTGCAAGGTCTCGATGAAGCCGAGCAGCGCGGCGAGCGGCGTGCGCAGCTCGTGGCTGGCATTGGCGATGAAATCGGCGCGCATTTCCTCGACCCGGCGCAGCGGGGTGAGGTCGTTGAACGTCATCAGCAATATCTCGGAGCGCGGATCACCCGCGTTCGCCAGTCTGACCGGCGTGACGAAGGCCTCGAACCAGCGGTCGAGCGGCACGCGTTCGAAGAATTCCACGCGCTGCTGCGTCCGATTGGCGGCGGCGCGGCGGATCGCCTCGACCAGTTCCGGCATGCGCAAGGTGATCAAAGCCGGCTCGCCGCGGCGCAATGACGGCGCAATCGCCGACGCCGCCGCATTGAAGGCGATGACGCGGCCGTCGCGGTCAAGCACGATGGCCGCTCCCGGCAGTCCGCCGATCAGCGTTTCGATCAGCGATGCCTGCGGATGCGGCGCGGTGCGGTCATCAATCGGCGCCAGGCGCCCGTTACTGGCTTGCGTGCCGAACAGCGCATGCCAGGCCCCGCGCAGGCGGCTCGGCCAATCGGCGCCGCGCGGCAAGTTTGCCCTATTGTCCTCGCCCGCCATGGTCAATCGGCTTTGATTTTCTCGCTCTCGATCTCCGTCTCGATTTCGCTGCGGATCGGCGCGGCCGCGCTGGTCACCGGATGCAGCGCGGGCTTTCGGCGCGCACCCTTGACGTTCAGCCATATCTCGCGCGCGCCCAGGATGATCAGCGCCACCACAAACGGCGCGAGATAATAAAGCAACCGGAACAGAAGCAGTCCCGCCAACACGCTTTCCTTGTCGAATTGCCAGAGCGCGACCAGCATGGCGGCGTCGAATACGCCGAGCCCGCCCGGCGCGTGGCTGGCAAAACCGAGCAGCGTCGCCGACACGAACACCACCGCCAGCGTCACGAACCCGATATTCGGCTCGTCCGGCAGCAACATGTACATGGCGAGCGCGCAACAGCCGAGGTCGAGTATGCCGATGCAGATCTGCACCAGCGTGGACGGCCCGTTCGGCAGATACACTTTCCATTCGCCGCGCCCGATCTCGCGCGGGGCGCTCCACACCCAGGCGAGATAGCAGGCGAGCACCAACAGCATCGCAACCGCGATGCAGCGGTTGACCCATTCCGGCATTTGGTCGATCCAGCCGGCGGCTTGCGGCGAATGGAGGACGCCGAGACCGAGTACGGTGGCATTGCCAAGCCAGAACGTCAGGCCGGCCACAAAGCAGATTTTCGCCACTTCGATGGCGTCGAGACCATAGGCCGAATAGATGCGGTAGCGCACCGCGCCGCCGGTGAACACCGTGGCGCCGATATTGTGGCCGACCGAATAGCTGGTGAAGCCGGACAGCGCCGCTACCCGATACGGGATTTCCTTACGCCCGATCGTGCGCAGCGCAAACCAGTCGTAGAACGTGAGCGTGAAATAGCCGCCGGCGACGAACGCGGCGGCGGCGACGATGTGGCGCCGCTCGGTCGCCTTCAGCGCGCCCATCACCTCGCCGATGTTGATGCCGCGCAGCGTATGAATAAGCACCACCACCGCCACGGCGATGATGGTCAGGCTGAGGCATACGCCGATCCGGTTCCAGCCAATGTGGTTCTGGAAGAACCGCGCCGCTGCGCGCAGCAGATTGAGCATTCTTCCTCCGCACCGGCGCCCGGATCCCGACCCCGGGTCGAATTATGAGCGGCGCAAGGAGGATATAGCCCACTTGCGATGCTTTGACGAAACAATCCGCAACGCTGGCGCCCCGGCGGCGCGCCAGGCGACCCCACTAGCAGAAGTCACCCCGCGAGGCGAGTGGACGGGCAGCGATCGCTGCCCGTTGTCAGGCCGCCGGCGCAGACTGGACGCGGTCGCCGGCGCTACTTTGCCACCGCGATCTCAAGCGGAAAGGCGTCGACCACTTCATGGCCCTTTTCGTTGACGATGAAAGTATGGCCGAGGAAGATGCCGAACATGCCGTCGGCGGTAATCGGATTGGGCTCGGCCATGATCACCATGCCGGGCTTGAGCACCATGTCGATCTCGGCGCCGCGCACATGCTCGGCGGCGACGTGCGGACTGTCGGTGACGAGATCGATGCCGTGGCACTGGGTCGGGCGTGACTGGACGCCGTGGTCGCGGAAAAATCGGCTGGCGGTGCGCATCGCCTCGGACGGCTTGCCCGGCGCGATTTCCGCGATGATTTTCCTGTAACCCGGGAGCGTGATCTCGTCCCAGAATTTGCGCACCATGTCGGTTGGTTCGCCGAGCGTGATCGGCGAGCCGATCTGCGCTGAATAACCGCGATAGCCCGCCGCCAGCTCCATATTGATGATGTCGCCCTTTTGCAGCACGCGATGCGAGGGCCGCGGATTGCCGAAGATCATGGCCGGATTTGCCATGGGCGTGGAACCGATGATCAGGAAATCGATGTCGCCGCCGCCGTCGAGAATGGCGGAAGCTGCCGCCGCCTTGAGCTCATATTCCTTCACGCCCGGCTTCGCGCGCGCGATCATCGCTTCCATGGCACGCTGGCACAGCACACCGGCCTTGCGCACGCAGGCGAGTTCCTCGACGCTGTGAATGACGACGAGGTCGTGCAGGAAGCCCTTGGTGAACACCAGTTCGGCGTCGGGAAGCCCGGCGCGCAAAGTGTTGTACTGATTGACCGGCAGATAGTCTTCGTGGCGCGGGTCGATCTCCATCAGGCCGATGCGGCCGCGTTCAAGCTTGAGCTCCTTGAGGCGCTCGACCATCACGTCGGCGTAGCGGCCGTTGCGGCTGTGGCGCACGTCCTTGACCGCGACCTCGACCTGCCGGCGTACCGCTTCCGCGTGCGTGCCGCCCATCGAGTAGATCATGGTCGGCTCGCCGTCGAGCGGCACCAGCACGTAGCAACAAAGCGCGTGCCATTCCCAATGCCCGGTCAGCCAGAGCATCCCGGCGCCGAAGCTCCAGTGGCTGGGACCGCCCGCCGCAATGACGCAATCGAGCTTGTGTTCCTTCATCTTGGCGCGCAGCGCAGCGTAGCGGCGGGCATATTCCTGGGCAGAAAATTGCTCGTACACCGCGTCGCGGTAATAAGGCGTGCCGCGCATATTGGCGAAGGGCAAGGACTGGTCGAGCTTGCTGCGGACGACCTCCCACGGCTGCGGGCCGATCGGCTGACGCGTCTGGACATTCATGGATGCACCTCGGACATGACTGGAAGATGGACGGCGCGGTTTGGGCCGCGCCGCTCGCTTGCACGGTTACTCGAAACACTTGCCGATCTTGACCGGTCCGCCCAGAGACTTCACCGCCTCGTTGGCGATCTCCTCATTGAATACGCGATCGACCGTCGGCTTCTCGTCGGCCTTGATATAGCCGTTCTTGACGTCGTCATCGATGGTCCAGGCCGTGCGCTTGGCATCGAAACCCTGGTTCACCGCCCAGACGCAATGATCGGTAAGAACCTTCATGGCATATTCGACCGCTTCTTTCGGCCGGCCGGTCGCCTTCATGATGATCGGCACGACCTTGGCCTGGTCCTGATACATGGTGCGTTGCGCCTCGATCATCGACGCGATCGCATCCACCATCAACGCGTGGTCGCGCTTGATCCAGTCGATCTGGGCGCCGTAGGCGTTATAGAAATAATTCGGCAGCAGATCGGACAGCTGAACGAGCACATGCACATTCGGGTTCTTCTGCTGCGCGAGGTAAACGCTTTCGGGATGCAGCGACACGCCGTCGATCTGGCCTGACAGCAGGCCGGGGACGCGTCCGGCCGTGGCGCCGGCAATGAACTGGGCATCGTTGACCGTGAGTCCGGCGGATTCAAGCACCTGGCGGCCCATCAGCCAGTTGAAGCCGCCGACACCGCCACCGACCGCGCTCAGTTTCTTGCCCTTGAGATCCTTTGCCGTCTTGATGTCGGGGCCGACCACGTAGGACTGCGGCAGCCGCAAGCCCATGCCCCAGATCTGCTGGACCTTGACGCCGTGGCCGATGGCGATCGGCGTTACCGCAACCAGCGCGGTGCCCTGCGCGGCCGCGGCTTTCGCCGCCGGCGACGAGCCGCCGTCAAACTGGATGATGGCGGCGTCGATGCAGCGCTTCTCAAAGTAGCCAAGTTCCTTGGCGACGTAAGGGGCGGTGTGCACGACGTTCGGCGGCGCCACCGACACCCCGATATTCATTTTTCGCATTGTGGTGCATGCCGCGGATGCGGACTGCAATGCGGCGTCGCCGATCAGCAGGCAACCCGCCAGCACGGCCAAGCCGACGCCATGGCGGCACCAAGTACCTTTCAGCATGATGAAATCCTCCCTTTTGTCAGTGCGCGTTTTCTTTGTCGTTGATCTCGACACTTTTAGTGCTGCATCAATCTTAGCGCTGCATCAATCCTTGCCGGCCGCCGTCCACGGCGCGACAAGCGTCTCGACGAAACGTACGCAAGCGGTGAGCGTAACACCCAACAGTCCGAGCGTCACGATCGGCACGAACATCTTGTTGACCTCGTAGGTGCTGGCGGTGCGCACGATCAAATAGCCGATGCCGGAAATGGCGGTGTAGAGATCGGCCAGCACCATGCCGATCAGCCCGCGGCCGACCGCGAGCCGCAGGCCTGTGACAATGAACGGCAACGCGCTGGGCAGCACAATGTTGGCCCATAGCTGCCGCTCCGAGCAGCGGAACGAGCGGCCAACCTCGATGAGCTTTGGATCGACGTTCTTCACACCTTGATAGGTGTTGATCACCATCGGGAAGAAGGCGAACAGAAACAGGATGATGATCTTGGAGATGGTGGCAAAGCCGGCCCACAAGACGATCAGCGGCACCAGCGCGACGCTCGGAATCGAATAGAGAAACGTGATGTAGACGCCGAAGGCAACGTCGAGTACCCAGAACCGCGCCAGCAGCAAGCCGATCAGCACCCCGATCACCGCGGCGAGCGAAAGGCCGATGGCCAGAACGAGGAGGCTCGGCGCGAGATAGGTCCACAGTTCCCCGCTGCCGATCATCTCGACTGCCGCTTCGGCGATCGCAAGCGGGGTCGTAAACAGGGATTGATCGACGCGCGCGCCGAAGATCTGCCAGATCACCAAAACGACGAAAAGCGAAACGACCCGGATCGAAACATTGAGCATGAACTGCCGCCGCCGGCGGGCGACCGAGATTTTCTGCGCGCGAAGACGATCGTCGCTTTCGCTGCTCACGGCGATGGCCGGCACGCTGCGATTTTCGGCCTGTACCGTCATGCGCGCGCGACCTCCGGGGCCGCCGTCCGTTTCGGGCGAACGCTATGAAGCTGATGCCAGATATGCGCGCGCAGCTCCGCGAAGCGCGGATCCGCACGTACCGCCTCGACATCGCGCGGATGCGCGAACGGCATGTCGATCATTTCTTTGATACGGCCGGGGCGCGCGCTCATCACCGCCACCCGGTCGCCCAGCAGGATGGCTTCGTCGATCGAGTGGGTGATGAAAACCATGGTCTTGCGTTCGTCCGGCCGCTCCATCAAATGCAGCAGTTCTTCCTGCAACACCTCACGCGTCTGCGCGTCGAGCGCGGCGAACGGCTCGTCCATCAGCAGGATCGACGGATTGATCGCGAGCGCCCGCACCAGGCCGACCCGCTGCTGCATTCCGCCGGACAACTGATAGGGGTAATGCTTTTCAAAGCCGGTCAGCCCGACCAGATCGAGATAATGCGCGACCCGCTCCTTGATGCGCGCGGCCGGCTCCCCGGCCATCGCCAGGCCGAAGGCGGCATTGTCGTAAACGGTCTTCCAGGGCAGCAGGCCGAAATGCTGGAACACCGTGGCGACGCCTTCTGGCGCACCCGCCACCGGCTTGCCCCCGACCAGCAACGTGCCGTCGCTGATGTCGATCAAGCCCGCAATACAGCGAAGCAAAGTCGTCTTGCCACAACCGCTCGGGCCGACGATGCACAATATCTCGTTGCTGCGGACGGCGAGCGAGAGCTGGTGGAAGGCGATAACGGTTCCGTCGAGAAAAAGCTTGCTGGCGTTATCCGCAACGATTGCGAACGCGCCGCTTCGCGCCAAGGTCATCGCACCACTACTCCCTGGAAACTCAAGGTTATTTCCCGGTCTTCGCCTGGATTCGGCCAACAGTTCTGCTCGGCGGGCACGGAGTCAAGCAAAATGGCGGGGTGGGCACCCGCACGAATTGTCGCCTCTCGGCCCTCAATTTAGCTCAATTCTTTGCCTGCAAAAAATTCGTGCAATGCCGCCGTCGTCTCCGCCGGCGCCTCCTCGGATAGATAATGTCCGGACGGCAGCGCGCGGGCGGCGACGATATTGGACGCGTAAAGCTGCCAGATTTCACCGGGCGAAGGTTTGCTGTTGCGCCCAACTCCGCCGGTTGCGCCCCACAGCAATAACACCGGACACGCGATCTTGCGGCCGGCTGCCATGTCTTGCGCGTCGTGCTCGAGATCGATGCTGGCGCCGGCGCGATAGTCCTCGCAGATGGCGTGGATCGTTTCCGGATTGCGGAAGCAGCGCTTGTATTCGGCGAGCGCCGTCTTGTCGAAAAAACTGAGCCCCTGTTTGGTTTTCGCCAGCTTCTTTTCGATGAACCAGTCCGGATCGAAACCCATCATGCGCTCGGGCAGGTCATAGGGCTGGATGTTGAAGAACCAGTGCCAGGAGAATGTCGCCCAGGCCTTATTAATATTGCTGTAGAGATAATGCTGCGGGATGATGTCAAGTATGGCCGCGCGCGTGACTTTGTCCGGGCGATCGAGACACATACGATGCAGCACGCGCGCGCCGCGGTCGTGGCCGGCGGCGAAATATTTGTCAAAGCCAAGCGCGGCCATCACCTCGACCTGGTCCTGCGCCATGGCGCGGAACGAATAGCCGGAATGGTCGCGGCCGCCCGGCGGCTTTTCCGAATCGCCATAGCCACGCAAATCGGTGCAGACCACCGTAAAATCGCGCGCCAGCGTCGGCGCGACTTTCAGCCACGACAAATGGTTGAAGGGATTGCCGTGCAGCAACAGCAGCGGCGGCCCGCTGCCGCCGACGACGGTGACGATACGCGCGCCGCCGGTCTTGATTTCGCTGCGTTTGAACCCGTCCATCATACCAACCCAGCTTAGCAAAGCCGCGCGCAAAAAAGTCAACTCTATTTTTCCGACCGAACGGATAAGCAGCGGCGCGCGATGGCACGTCGCCCACCGCCCAGCCGTTGCGCTCGCAGCCCTCAAGTCTTCGACGTCGGTCGATCGGCTTGCCGGTCGGCAATCGCGGGCGCTTGAGCAGCCGGTCTATCGCCAAAATCGGCATCGGTCGCCGACGCCGGCATATGGCGCGGGCGCCAGCTCTAGCCTGCAAAACCCTCTTGCCGTCGAGGCATAAAACCGCCACTTGTGTGGCGGGGTGCCGGACTTCGACTGGAGAGGCGATGACTGCGACCGACCAATTGCCGATGATGCCGTTGCGCGTCACGCGCAACGACAAAATCGCCGATGGCATCCATTTGCTGGAATTTCGCGGCGCCGAAGGCCAGCCGCTGCCGGAATTCACTGCCGGCGCGCATATCGCGATTCAGGCGCCGAACGGCGCGTTGCGCAAATATTCGCTGTGCAACGACCCGGCCGAGCGCGACCGCTATTTGGTCGCGGTCAAACGCGAAACCAACGGCCGCGGCGGCTCCACCAATATTATCGACAATGTGAAAGCCGGCGACCAGTTGATGGTCGCTTCGCCGATCAACGATTTCAAGCTGCCGCCGCGCGCGCAGGATTTCCTGTTCATCGCCGGCGGCATCGGCATAACGCCGATCATGGCCATGATCCGCCAGCTGCGGAAAGAGGGCAAACGCTTCCGCCTGTTTTATTGCTCGCGCTCGCCGGAAACGACCGCGTTCATCGACGAGCTGAGCGCGCCCGAACTCAAGGATCATGTCACGATCCATTACGACCAGGGCGACCCGTCGCGTTCACTCGATCTCAAGCCGGTCCTGGCGGAACGAAAAAACCGTGAACATCTCTACTGCTGCGGCCCGCGCCCGCTGATGGAGGCGGTGCGCCGCATGACCGATCACTGGTCGTCGGCCGCGGTGCATTTCGAGGCATTCAGCGACGCCGACACGCACAAGCCGACCGACAAGCCGTTCCGCGTGAGGCTCGCGCGCTCCGGCGAGGTCATTGACGTGCCGGCCGACAAGACCATTCTCGAGGCCTTGCGCGCGCACGGCCTCGATGTGCCGAGCTCGTGCGAGACCGGCACCTGCGGCACCTGCCGCACCAAACTCATCGCCGGCGAAGCCGATCACCGCGACCTGGTGCTGCACGACCATGAGCGCGCCGACACCATCATGATCTGCGTCTCGCGCGCGCACTCCGACGAGATCACTATCGACCGCTGAGATTATTGCTCGATCGATTCGTCACTAAAGGCCCGAAACCGTTGCAACCCTGGTTTGAACCGATAGCGGCCGATCCGGCGTGCGACTTCTGTTCCGGCCGGCGAAAAGCGCCCGCAATCGGCATCGACGCGGCGTATTGCATTTCACTCGTCGAACAGCCGCAGCGCACCGCTTACGCTGCCGCGCATTTCCATGCCATCGGGCTGTGCCGCCAGGTGAGCTTCTATCGGCCGCATCGCGCCATCAACACGGATCGCGGCGTGTGGGCCTCGCATCGCGCCGTGGCTGAGGAAGCGCTTGCGCGCGGAAACCGATGCGCCTTGATCATGGAGGACGACGTCGAGTTCAGCGGACCGATGAGCGAACTCGGACCGCGCATCGCCCGCGCGCTTGCGGGGCTGCCGCCCGACTGGTGGGGCCTCTATCTCGGCCATTTTCCGTTCCAGGCATATTTCGTCTCGCCCGGCGTCATTCGCACCCGGTCGGTTCTCGCGCATGCCTATATCGCCAATGCTGCGTTGCTCGAATGGCTTGCCACCACCAAGCCATGGTCCGCGGAAGTTCCGGTATGGCCGTGGGTCGGCTATGCGGTCGATTCCGCGATGTCGAATCTGCCCGCGATGTTCGCGGTATTCCCGATGATGGTGCGGCAAAAATTTCTCGGCGACTACCGCGTTTTCAGCACGCGGATGGCCGACGGCCGCATCCGCGGCTTGTGGGACATCAACCGCTGGCGAAACCTCGGCATCTATTATTGGCCGCGCATTGCGGAGGCCGTGGCGATCGCCGGCTCGCCGTTTCATGCCCTCACGCTCGAAAGAAACATCGCGCGGGTTCGCCGGGGCAGGAGCGTCGACGCACAAAACATTCGCGCCGCCGGCCTGTTCGACGATGAGTTCTACCTGAAGTCCTATCCGGACGTTGCCGCCGCCGAATTCGAACCGCTGCTGCATTATCTCCTGCACGGCGCATCCGAGGGGCGATGGCCGAATTCGTCGTTCGATCCGGTATTTTATGCCGATCAGGCAAAGACGCTGCGGCGCGGAGAAAACCCGCTGCTGCATTACCTCGCCAAGGGCCGTGCGCTCGGCTACGCGACGCGCCCCACGCCTGCCGGCCCGGCGTCATCGGCGGAAAAATAAAACCGCGCTTGAAACACCGGCGCGCCGGAAAAGATTCGCGCGCCGGCCCGGCGAATTTCGGCCAATCGCTACAACAGCGCGACGTGTCCAGGTTGTACCGGATCGCGGGTCACGAAGCACATATTGCGATACACCATTCCCAGGCCTAAGCTGACCGCAAGACGGCAGTAAACAGTCGGGCGGCGTGAGTGTTGCGAATCCGGGAACACAAAATTCCGACGCCTAGAAGCGGTCCGTACATCTGCGTTGAAGGACCGGATCGGAATTTGTGGTTCTGCGAAAGCAGGACGGCGAAAATCGGACGCTTCAATCCGGCGAGCGCCACCTTCGCCGAATTTTCCCTGCCAACGCCCGACGCGACCCCGATCGGAATTGCGCTCGGGAACGATCGGCATCTTTGGTTTGCTCAGAAGCGCGCCAACAAGATCGGCCGCATTTCTACCACAGGCCAGATCGCCGAATTTGCCGTCCCCACGGCGAATGCGGGGCCCGATGCAATCGCGCTCGGGCCGGATGGAAATATCTGGTTTTCCGAAACGGACGCGGGACAAATCGGGCGCGTTGCCCCAAGCGGCAAAATAACCGAATTCAAGAACGGCATCTCGGAAGGCAGCAAGCCTTTGTCGATTGTCACCCGCGATGGAGCGCTGTGGTTCAGCGAAGCCGCCGGCAATCGCGTTGCGCGCATCACCACCGACGGCGCCGTCACGGAATTCGACATCCCAGGTCACGATGCCCAACCGCGGGCGATGGTGACGCATCCCGACGGATCCATTTGGTTCGTCGAAACCGGCGCCAATGCGCTCGGCCGCGTCGGCCGCGACAATTGCTTCAGCGAATTCAAGTTCCCGACCCCCAACAGCTCGCTGCGCGGCGTCACCGTCGGTCCGGACGACTGCCTGTGGTGCACGGAAAACTTCGCGAACAAGATCGGCCATATGCGTCCGGACGGCACCTTGATCGGCGAGTACGAGATTCCGACGCCGGCAAGCGGCCCGCGTTGCATCGCGAGCTTGTCGAACGGGCGGCTGTATTTCACGCAATACGATGCCGGCATGATCGGGGAAATCGTCCTTGATTGATCAGGACGCCGAGAGAGGTCGACCGTGGCTGTTGAAATGATCGAATACCGGGCTGGCGATGTCGGGTGCCGTGGCGCGCTGGTCTATGACGAAACGGTGCATCGGCGCCGGCCCTTGCTTCTCATGGCGCCGAACTGGCTTGGCGTCACGCCGCATGCGATCGAGCGGGCGGCGGAGATGGCAGGCGATAAATATGTTGCGTTTGTTGTCGACATGTACGGCGCGGGAAAGATCGCATCCGGACCGCAGGAGGCGGCGCCACTGGCGAACGCGCTTCGCGCGGACGCGCCGGAGCGCAGGCGCCGGGTGAGCGCTGCGCTCGAAGCACTCAAGACCGCCGCCGACGAGCGGGGGATCGGCGACCGCACGCGAAGTGCTGCGGTCGGTTTCTGCTTTGGCGGCGGAAATGTTCTCGAACTCGCGCGCACGGGTGCGGACGTAAAAGCCGTCATTTGTGTTCACGGCGACCTGCTCACGCCGCAACCGGCCAAGGCGGGAGACATGAAAGCCGCGATCTTCGTGCTGCACGGATCGAAGGACCCAGTGGTGCCGAAGCAACAGCGGGATACGTTCGAGGCTGAAATGGAGGCCGCGGCGGCGAAATGGCAGATGCTCGTGTTTGGCGGTCTGCTGCACTCATTCAGCGAAATTGAATCCGACGTTCCCGGCATTGCGCAATACGACCCCGGCGCCGCGCGCCAGACCTATGCAATGATCGGCGATTTTGTCGCGGCGGCGCTGGACGGAAAGCTATGAGAGCCGCACGGCTCATAACGAGGGGAGGTTGAATATGGCGAGCATCAGGGCGTTGCTGCTGGGTCTTCTGTGCGCGTTCTCCGCCGTAACGGCACATGCGCAGCCCTACCCGAACAGGCCTATTCGGCTGATCGTTTCAATTGCGGTCGGCAGCGTGACGGACGTCATCATCCGCAAAGCCGCCCTCGAATTGCAGCCGCGCCTCGGCCAGCCACTGGTCATCGAAAACCGGGGCACGGCGAGCGGCATCATCGCGGCGCAGGCCTGCGGACATGCCGCTCCCGACGGATATACGCTTTGCGTGCTGCATCACGACGCGATGTCGTACAACCCGTTGCATTACGCCAACCTGCCCTACGACCCCGCACGCGACTTCGCGCCCATCACCCGCCTGTACTTCATCAATGAGGGGCTGTTCGTATCCTCGGCGCTCAACGTCAACTCGGTCGCGGCCGTCAAGGCCTTGGCCCAGTCCAGCCCGGACAGGCTGAACTTCGCCACACTCGGCGAGGGATCGTTTCCGGATCTGTTCCTGCGATGGCTCAACAATCAATGGGGCACGAAGATCGTGGGCATACCCTATGCGGGCGGCGGCCCGGCGGCGCAGGCCGTCGCCGGCAACCAGGTCCAGTTCACGAAATTCGGCATTGGAAATTTTCTCGGCCTCGTGCGAGCCGGAACGGTCAAGCCGCTCGCGGTCTCCTCGGAAAAGCGATCTCCCCTGATGCCCGATGTGCCGACCTTCGACGAGGTGGGACTCGGCGGCTATCCGGGAAAGGGATGGTGGGGTCTCCTCGCGCCCAAGGGAACGCCGCCGGAGATCGTAGCCAAGATGAACACGGCATTTGCCGGGCTGTTCAAAGAGCCATCGTTTGTCGCGTTCCTGGAAAGCCAGGCCGCGGTGCCCGCGCCAACGACCCCCGACGAATTTGCGCGTTTCCTGGTGGAGGATCGCAAAGCGGCGGCGGCGCTCGTCATGCTGGCGAATACCAAGCGCAAGGAATACAAGCCGCAATAGTCTTGCGCGGAAAATCGCCGGCGACTCCGGGAGGCGCACTGCCCCTGCGCATTGATATTTGATGGCGCGCCGGAAGGGATTCGAACCCCTGACCCCCAGATTCGAAGTCTGGTGCTCTATCCAGCTGAGCTACCGGCGCCTGCGCCCGACTTTATCGGGTTCCGTTGGGTCGAGCCACCAACCGCCGCCGCATGGGCAACGATGTTCATGCCGGCGGCGATTTGCTGCTATCGTGGCCGCCTGACCAGCCGGGAGAACGGGCGATGACCACCACCGTCGAAGTGCTGGCTGCGGCTTTCAAGGATGCCGGCACGCCGTTCATTGTCGGGCACCCGGGCGGCGAGTCGGTCGAACTGATGGAAGCCGCGCGCCAGCGCCAGATGCGCTTTCTGCTGATGAAACAGGAAGTGGCCGGCGCCATGCTGGCCTCGACCTGGGGCGACATAACCGGCAGCCCGGGCATCTGCCTGTCCACGCGCGGCCCCGGCGCCGCCAATATGGTCAACGGCGTGGCGCACGCGTTCCTCGACCGCTCGCCGCTTATCGCCATCACCGACAGCTATTCGCGGCCGACCTACGAGACTGGGCTGCGCCAGCGGATCAATCAGCTCGCGCTCTACGAGCCTATCGTCAAATGGAGCACCACGATCGACGCCAGGACCGTGCGCCAGCAGGTGCGCCGCGCCATGCGCACGGCGACTTCGGCGCCGCCCGGTCCAGTGCATTTCGAATTTCCGCAGAGCGAGACCACGCGCGAGGCCGGCGACTATGCCGCCGAGCCGCCGCTCGCGCCGAACTGGATCGTGCCCGGACCGGATCGCGTCGATCTCAAGCCGGCGCTCGACATGCTCAAAACTGCGAAGCGGCCGATCCTGATCGCGGGGCTCGGCGTCTACTGGTGCGGCGCTTCGGCGGAATTCGTCAAATTCGCCGAACGCATCGGCGCACCGGTGCTCACCACGACCAAATGCAAGGGAATGATCCCCGAGGACCACCCGCTGCGCGCGGGCTGCATCATCGGCGGGCTGATCGAACGCAAGCTGGTGCTGCAAGCCGACCTCATTGTCACCGTCGGGCTCGATGCGGTGGAATTGCAGCCTAAGCCGTGGCCCTACACGCTGCCGGTTCTGGCGCTGTCCTCGATCCCAAGCCTCGACGCGCTGGTGCCGGCCGATCCGGAAATCATCGGCGACCTGAAGCCGCTGCTGGCGGGCCTCGCACTTTGGGCGCCGGAAGGCGCCAATTGGGGCGAGAAAGCCGCCGCCACCTTCCGCAGCGACGTGCGCGATGCGCTCAACACGCCGAGCACGGGCTTGTCGCCGCAACGCACGATGGAAGTCGCGCGCGCGGTGCTGCCGCGCAACACGATTGCGACATGCGACGCCGGCGCGAGCCGCCTTTTGGTGGTGCAGAAATGGGAATCCTACGGGCCACGTGAATTCCTCACATCGAACGGGCTCGCATCCATGGGCTACGCGGTGCCCGGCGCGCTCGCCGCGCGCATCGCCCATCCTGACCGGCCAGTGGTCGCCTTCACAGGCGACGGGGGCTTCCTGATGACGGTCGCCGAACTGCAGACCGCCCAGCGCGAGAACCTGCCGATCATCGTGCTGGTGTTCGACGACCGTGAAATCGGCCTGATCCGCGTCAAGCAGGAGATCAAGGGCATTCCGATGCACGGCGTGCAACTCGGCGGCGTCGATTGGGAGAAGCTGGCGCAATCCTTCGGCGCCGACGGCGTGACGGTGGACAACGAACAGGCCTTGAGCGCGGCGCTGAGCGCGGCAGTACAATCAAAGCGCACGACCGTCATCGGAGTACGGATCGATGCCTCAGGCTATGTAGCGCAGTTCAACGCGCTGCGCGAGCTGTAAGTGCGCTCGCCGATATGACGCAATCGGGCGCTTCCATTCTCGGCGTTACCCATTCGCCTCCCGCATTCGCTGTGCCGCGCGGCACCTGCGACTGCCATGTCCACGTATTCGGCCCGGCCGACAGATTCCCGTATTCGGACAAACGCCTCTATACGCCGGGCGATGCCTCGATCTCCGATCTCGAGGCGCTGCACCGTGCGCTGCGTATCGACCGCGTGGTGATCGTGCATCCGAGCCCCTACGGCACCGATAACGCCTGCACGGTCGACGCCGTGCGCAAACTGGGCCCGCGTGCGCGCGGCGTCGCCGTCATCGACGAAAGAACGAGCGCGCGCGAACTCGACGACATGCATGCAGCCGGCGTCCGCGGCGTGCGCGTCAATCTCGAGACCTCCGGCGTAAGCGATCCGGCAACGGCCGGGCGCTTGCTGCAAGAGGCGGCCGCGCGCGTCGCCCCGCTCGGCTGGCATGTGCAGACCTATACCAACCTCGCAATCGTGACGGCGCTTTTCGACACGATGCTCAAGCTGCCGACCACGCTGGTCATCGACCATTTCGGCCGCGCGCAGGCCGAACGCGGCATCACGCAACCGGGCTTGGCGCAGTTGCTGGCGCTGCTCGCCAGCGGCAAAGTCTATGTGAAGATTTCGGCGGCCTACCGGATTTCGCAACTTGCAGGATATCCCGATGCGGCGCCGGTCGCGTGCGCGCTGATCGACGCCAATCCGGATCGTATCGTCTGGGGCACCGATTGGCCGCATCCTGGCGGCACGCGGCGCGACCCGGCCGCGATCGAGCCGTTCCGGACGGAAGATGACGGCGCCGCACTCAACCGGCTGGCCGGATGGACCAGGGACCGCGCCGAACTCGAGAAAATCCTCGTCGACAATCCGGCGCGGCTATATCAGTTCTAGCGCCGCGCCCCGCCTATTTGGCCGTGATGTGCCCTTCCTTGACCACGCGGCCCCACTTCGCCGTTTCCGATTCGATATAGGCGCCGAATTCGCTTGGCGTCATTTTCACCACCGAAGCGCCCTCCTTTTCGAATTGTTCGCGCAGCGCGGGCGCGTCGAGCGCGGCTGAAACGGCCTTGTTGAGTTTGTCGACGATCGCCGGCGGCGTGCCGGCGGGCGCGAGCATGCCCCACCAGTTATTGGCTTCATAACCGGGCACGGTCTCGCCAATGGTCGGGACGTCGGGCAGCACCGGATTTCGCTTGGCGCCGCCGGTTGCCAGCGCCCGAAGCTGCCCGGTCTTGACGTGCGGCGTCGTCTGGATCAGCGAGCTGAAAACGATCTTGGTGTGGCCGCCCATCACATCGATCATGGCGGGACCGCCGCCGCGGAATGGTACGTGCACGATGTCGACGCCGGCCATGAGCTTGAACAACTCGCCACCGAGATGCTGGAAACTCCCGATGCCGGCCGATGCGTATTGCAGTTCGCCCGGCTTCTGCTTGGCGAGCGCGATCAACTCCTTCACCGAATGAACCGGCAATTCCGGATTGACCGCAAGCACGTTTGTGCCGCTGCCGAAGCTCGCGACCGGCACAAAAGCCTTGGCGTGATCGTAAGGCAATTTGTAGAGCCACGGGTTGACCGCGTGCGCCAGCGAGACAACCAGCAGCGTATAGCCGTCGGGCGCAGCCTTTGCGGCGACGTCGGTTCCGATGGTGCCGCCGGCGCCGCCGCGATTGTCGACATAGACCTGCTGGCCGAGCGCGTCGCTCAGGTTTTTGGCGACCATGCGGCCGACCACGTCGTTGCTGCCGCCGGGCGGGAAGGGAATGATCAACCGGATCGGCTTGCTCGGGTAGTCGTCGGCCGCAGCGCCGGCGGTCAGAGCCAGCAGAAAGGCGGCGGCCTTGAGCAGCCGCGACAATAATGTGCACATCGTTGCCTCCCCAGATGGCGCATCGCGCGAATTGCGCGTGCGCCGGTTTATCGTTGCCAAGGATTTTTGTTCGCACCCCAAAGCTAGCATCGCGCCGCCGGATGCTGGCAACGATCTTTATGCCCTGCGCAAAAATTGCCGGTTTACCTGCCCCAAGCCTCGATATATAGTATCGATATATAACCGAATTGGGCCGTTATTCGTGGCGATTGAAGCTGTCGTGACGCTGAGAAGCGCGGAGGTGACCGGCGTCGGGCGCGAACGCATCAGGCTGCTGCAAGCGGTCGCGCGCGAGGGCAGTATCTCGGCCGGCGCCAAAGTGGCAGGGCTCACCTACAAGGCAGCCTGGGACGCGCTCGACACCATGGCCAATTTGTTTGGCCGGCCGCTCCTGGAAACGCGCACCGGCGGCAAGGCGGGCGGCGGCGCCCGGCTGACACCGACCGGCCTGCGCGTGATCGAAGCCTATAACCGCCTGGAAGCGGAAATGACCCGCGTGCTGCGGGTGCTTGAGCCCGAGCTCGCCGGCAGCGGCATTTCACCACTCCATCTCGTATCGGGGTTTCTTATGCGAACCAGCGCCCGCAATACGCTTCGCGGCACGATCACCGCCATCAATTCGGACCGGCTCAATTCCGAGATCGCGGTCGCGGTCGCCGACGACACCGAGATCTTCGCGCAGGTCACCAATGAAAGCGTCCGTGCGCTCGGCCTCTGCGTTGGGCGCGAAACCACGCTGCTGATCAAGGCGACGTTTGTGGTGATCGCCGCCGGCGACAGCGTGCCCCCGACCTCGGCGCGCAATTGCCTGCGCGGGCAGGTGCAGCGTTGCGAGACTTCGCCGGTGAGCGCCGAAGTGGTGCTCGACATCGGCGGCAGCAAAACGCTCGCCGCCACCATCACGGCGGCCAGCGCCGAGAAGCTCGCGCTGGCGCCCGGCCAGTCGGCCTGCGCCTTGTTCGACGCCGCGCACGTCATCGTCGCCATCGATTAATCGTCAGGAGAACGTTCATGTTGCCGAAATCTCTGCTACGCCTCGTGATCGCGGTTGCCGCGGCCGCGTTGATCGGCACCCATGCCATTGCCGCGCAAACCCATGTTGCGGTTGCCGCCAATTTCACCGACGCGGCGAAGGAAATCGCCGCGGCATTCAAAAACAAGACGGGCCATGAGGCGGTGCTCAGTTTTGGTTCGAGCGGGCAGCTTTACACCCAGATAACGCAGGACGCGCCTTTCGAGATCATGCTGTCGGCTGACGATGCGCGTCCAACCAAACTGATCATGGACGGGCTCGGCGTCGCCGATAGCCAGTTCACCTACGCGGTCGGCAAGCTGGTGCTGTGGAGCAAGAATGCGGAGCTGGTGAAAGGCGAGGCGACCTTGAAGAACGCGAGTTTCGCCAAGCTGTCGATCTGCAATCCGGTCGCCGCCCCTTACGGTGCGGCGGCCGTCGAGACGATGAAGGTGCTCAATCTCTACGACGCGCTGCACCCCAAGATCGTGGAAGGGGCGAATGTCACCCAGGCCTTCCAGTTCGTCGCCACCGGCAATGCCGAAGTGGGCTTCGTCGCCCTGTCGCAATTGCGCGGAAATGCCGGCGGCTCGCATTGGCTGGTGCCGCAGAATCTATATAAGCCGATCAAGCAGGACGCCGTGCTCCTGAAAAAGGGCGTCGGCAACGCGGCGGCACGCGCCTTCATGGCGTTCCTCAAGGGCGCGGAAGCGCGTACGATCATCGAGAAATACGGCTACGGATTCGACAGCAACAGTTGACGAGGGCGATGGGCCTGTTCCCCGAAATCGCAGTCGCCGTCCGGCTGACCATCGAACTGGCGGCGACCGCGACGGCGATTCTGCTGATCGTCGCGACGCCGATCGCCTGGTGGCTGTCGCGTTCGCGGGCGCGCTGGAAGGAAGCCGTGGCGGCGGTGGTCGCCCTGCCGCTGGTGCTGCCGCCGACGGTGCTCGGCTTTTATCTGCTCGTGTTGCTCGGCCCGAACGGACCCGGCGGATTTATCGCCGGACTCTGGGGCGGCCGCACGCTCGCCTTCACTTTCGGCGGCCTGGTTGTTGGCTCGGTCATCTACTCGATGCCGTTCGTCGTGCAGCCGATCCGCAACGCATTCGATGCCCTCGGCGACCGTCCGCTTGAGGTCGCGGCGACGCTGCGCGCGTCGCCCACGCGGGCATTCTGGACGGTGGCGGTACCACTGGCACGCCCCGGATTTCTGACCGGCATCGTGCTCGGCTTTGCCCACACCGTCGGCGAATTCGGCATCGTGCTGATGATCGGCGGCAGCATTCCGGGCAGCACCAAGGTGCTGTCGGTCGCCATTTACGACTATGTCGAGACATCGCGGTGGTACGAGGCGAGCATCCTCGCCGCGGGGATGGTGGTCTTCGCCTTCGCCGTGATCCTCGCCATGATGTTGATCGAGAAGCGCGTGGCGCGGGCCGGCGAATGACCGCCGCCAAGATCATCGATGTCGCCTTTCGCGGGACGCTCGGGCAATTTGCACTCGATGCGGCTTTCACGGTCCCGGCCACCGGCATCACCGCGCTATTTGGTCCGTCCGGATGCGGCAAGACCACCGTGCTGCGCTGCATCGCAGGCCTGCACCGCTTCGACGACGGATTCTGCGCCATTGGCGGCGACATCTGGCAGGACCGCGGCGGCTTTCTGCCCGCTCATAAACGGCCCGTCGGTTACGTCTTTCAGGAGGCGAGCCTGTTTCCGCATCTGTCGGTGCGCCGCAATTTGTTGTTCGGCGCGCCGCGCGGAGCGGCAACGGGGCGGGAATTCGACGAGGCGATCGATCTGCTCGGCATTGCCGGATTGCTCGACCGCTCGCCGCGCAATCTTTCCGGCGGCGAGCGCCAGAGGGTGGCGGTCGGCCGCGCCCTGCTGTCGAAGCCGGAACTGCTGCTGATGGACGAGCCGCTGTCGGCGCTCGACAGGCAGACCAAGGACGAAATCCTGCCGTTCCTCGAGCGTCTGCATGCGAGCCTGTCGCTGCCGGTCATCTATGTCAGCCACGACATTGCCGAAGTCGAGCGCCTCGCAGACAACCTGGTGCTGATGCAGGCCGGCCGCATTGTCGCCTCCGGAAGCTTCAACGATGTCAGCGGCAATCCGGCGCTGCCTTTGGCCCTGACCAAGGAGGCGGCCGTCAGTCTCGATGCGGTCGTGAAGGGCTACGATGCGAAATACGGCCTTGCGACGCTGGAAGTAGACGGCGGCCGGTTCATGGTGCCGATGCCGCCCGCAACGGCCGGCAGCCGCCGGCGTCTGACCATCGCGGCAAGCAATGTCAGTCTCGCGCGCGAGCCGCCGCATGCGACGACGATCCTCAACATCCTGCCGGCCGTCATCCTTTCCGCGACGCCCGCCGGCGAATACGAGACCGTGGTGGTGCTTGCGCTCGGGCCGGATGGCGCCGGCAGCCGCCTGCTGGCGCGCATTACCCGAAGATCGTGCGACGACCTGGGGCTCGCGCAAGGCACGAGGGTCCATGCGCAGATCAAAGGCGTCGCGCTGGCGCCGGCGTGAACGCCCTAACTGCCGCGGTAGGTTGAATAGCTCCAGGGCGTCATGACCAGGGGCACGTGATAGTGCCCTTCCGCGTCGGCAACCGCGAAGCGGATCGGCACGACGCCGAGGAAGGGCGGATCGGTCAGTTCCGCCTTGCCCTTGAAATAGTCTCCGACGGCGAAGCGCAGTTCGTAATGCCCGATCGGCAACGGGCGCCCCGCGACCAGCGGCGCACCGGTCCGCCCGTCCGCGTCGGTCGTTGCCTGCATGACGAGACGGCCCTCGCCGGACGACGAAAGCTCGTGCAGCTCGATCCCGACGCCTTGCGCCGGGCGGCCGTGATAAGTGTCGAGCACGTGGGTGGACAGGCGCCCATGCACAATCAACCGGACCGGCGCACTGACATGCTGGTCGAGCCGCAGCGCGGCGATGCGGCTTACCTCGGTCAGCGCTGCGGCGAATTCGCTTTTGAGATCGTTGCCGAGCCGCCGCTCGAACTCTCGGAAAATCGAATCCTTGGTATGGCGGCGCACGCAGATGACGAAAGGAAAGCCGAATTTCCCGCGATAGGCGCCGTTGAGACGGTGAAAGGCGGCGAACTCCTTTTCGTTGAGCCGATCGAGCCCAACCGAAGCCTGCTCGCTTTTCGAATCCGGCGTCAGGGCGCCGGCGCGCGCCGCCTTGCCGGCGAGATCCGGATGGGCGTTGAGCAGCGCGCGTTTGCGCGCGTCATCGGCCGTCAGCAACGCCATGCGCATGGCCTCGTCGAGCGCTGCGAGACTTGCGAAGGGCCGCCGGCCGACAACCGTTTTGGCCACCCAGGGCGAATGCTCGTAGACCCCGCCCATCGCGGCGACAAACCCAGCCGTGTCGGCCGCGTTGAGGGTGGCGAGCGTGATTTCACTCATGGCGCAACCTGCCGTGCGGACTGCGCGAGCGCCTGGTGTTCGCGCTGCCAATGCTGCGCGATCTGCAACCGCGTTGGGATCCACACGCGATCGTGGCCGGCGATATGATCGAAAAATCGCCGCAACGCGGCGGCGCGGCCCGGCCGCCCCGTGAGCCGGCAATGCAGACCGATCGACATCATCTTCGGCGCGGTTTGCCCCTCGGCATAAAGCAGGTCGAATGTATCGCGCAGATAGACGAAGAAGTCCTCGCCCGAGCCGAAGCCCTGCGGGTTGATGAAGCGCATATCGTTGGCGTCAAGGCTGTAGGGAATGATGAGATGGGGACCCTTCCGTCCCTTCACCCAATAAGGCAGATCGTCGGCGTAGGAATCCGACGAGTACAGGAAGCCGCCGTCGTCGAGCACGGCCTTGAGGGTATTGATCGAGCTGCGTCCGGTGTACCAGCCGAGCGGCCGCGTGCCGGTGACCTCGGTATGGATGCGGATCGCCTCCGCCATGTGCGCGCGTTCTTCCGCCTCGCCGATGTCCTTATAGTCGATCCATTTCAGGCCGTGGCTGGCGATATCCCAGCCCGCCTCGCGCATCGCGCTAACAGCGTCGGGATTGCGCGCGAGCGCGCTGGCAATACCAAAGACTGTCGCCGGGGTCTTGCGCTCGTTGAACAGCCGCCACAGTCGCCAAAAGCCCGCGCGCGAGCCGTATTCGAACATGGACTCGATATTCATATGCCGCTGGCCGGGCCAGGGCTGAGCGCCCAGCACATCGGACAGGAATGCTTCCGACGTGGCGTCCCCGTGCAGGATCGAGCGTTCACCGCCCTCCTCGTAATTGATGACGAATTGCACGGCGACCCGCGCTTTGCCCGGCCAACGCGGGTCGGGCGGATTGCGCCCGTAGCCGATCAGGTCGCGCGGATAGGTTGAACTTGCAGGGCACATCGTTGAGCGGGCGCAATGGCAAAATGGACCGACGCACAATCATGCGCCATGCCCGGATAAGCCTCAACCGCGTCGATACCGAATTGTTCTGGCCGAGGACGCGCAAGCCTCTTGGCTCTCATAGCCGACGCCCATAATGTGGCCCCGAGAGGCATTAAATCCACCGATCGCAAAGGCGCAAATGACATGAGCAATCCGTCAGACCGGCTCCGGATCAAGGCCGGGCCCTATGCTTTCGAGGCTCGCTTTGAGAGCGCGGCTGCGCCGAAAACCTGCGCGACGTTCCGCAAACTGCTGCCCTACGAGAACAAGATTATCCACGTACGATGGAGCGGCGAAGCGGTCTGGATTCCGCTTGGCGAACTCGACCTCGGGCTGTCCTACGAGAACCACACCAGCTTTCCGGCGCCCGGCCAGATGATCGTCTACCCCGGCGGCATCAGCGAAACCGAGATCCTGCTGGCCTATGGCAGCGTGCATTTTGCCAGCAAAGTCGGACAACTCGCCGGCAATCATTTCCTTACGATCACCTCGGACCTCGACAAGCTCGCGGTGCTCGGACGTTCGGTGCTGTGGGAGGGCGCCAAGACCGTTCGCATCGAGGCAGCGTGATCGCTTATGCGCGTCTGCCGATGCTGCAAAAACAGTTAGGCCCAGCACGAGGTTTGGCCGGACGTGCTGGGCCGCAACTGGAGTAAGATGAAGGCGCGTTTCATACCCTACCGGCGCCCGCGGTACAAGATTGCGGCTTGCTGAAGTTTTTTGCTGTTTGCCAAAAATTGCGGCGCGATCCGGTTGTCGTCCCGCCAGCATTGTCAGTTACGCAGAATTTATAGCGGACCGGCTTGGTAGCTTTTCAAAAATACGGTCCGGTTTGAACGGCAGGGTCTGGTAGCGAACGCCGGTCGCTGCGCGGATTGCATTGCCGAGCGCAGCGGCCACCGGGTTATACGGGCTCTCGCTCATCGACTTGGCGCCATAAGGACCGAGCGTGTCGCTCGTCTTGGCAAACAACACCTCGGTGCGCGGCACATCGGCAAAAGCCGGCAGGTGATAATTGCGGAAAGCCGGATTAACGACGCGGCCGCCGTCGTCTATGACGACTTCCTCGAACAAGGCGGCGCCGATCGCCTGCGCGATTCCGCCTTCAACCTGGGCGCGGCATTGCATCGGATTAATCACATATCCGGCATCGGCAGCCTGCACGCTTTTAAGAATACGGATTTCACCGCTGACCTTGTGCACGGCGACGCGGAAGCCCTGTACGTTGAAGGCAACCGAACGTGGACTGCCGGTGGTGTGCCCGGTCGCCGTCAGTTCGACGCCACCGTGCGCGGCGCTCTTGTGCAATTCGGTCAATGCGATGCGCCGGCCGGCGCAGACGACGGCGTCCGCGTGCAACGTGCAATCCTCGGGGCGGGCTTTGCAATAGCCGGCGGCAAAGGCGAGAATTTTATCGCGCAGCGCTTGCGCCGCCAATTGCGTGGCGCGTCCCGCAATCACGGTGCCGGTCGAGCCGTAGGCGCCGGTGTCGTGGCCGCCGTGATCGGTGTCGGATGCGCTGAGCGCAATCCTACCGACAAGCGTGCCGAACGCGGTGGCGGCAACCTGCCGATGCACCGTGGCAGTGCCGTTGCCGAACTCGGCGGTGCCGACGGTGAGGCTGTAGCCGCCGTCGGCCAGCAATGCGACACGCGAATCGGAGAAATGTCCGCCGGGCGGCACGGTGTCGATCATGGTCAGCGCCGTGCCTTCACCGATGAGCCAGTCCGCGGATGGCGGCCTCGCCCCGTCGCCGCGGCGCAAGGCTTCGCCGACGAGATCGAGACACTGGTCGAGCCCGTAACTGCCATAGATCACGTCGGCGTGGATTTCGCCGGTCGAGAGCATCGAATCGCCGGGCCGCACCACATTGCGGCGGCGAAACTCGAGCGCATCCATGCCGATCGCGCGAGCGAGCTCGTCGATCGCCGATTCCACGGCAAAGGCCGACTGCGGCAGCCCATAGCCGCGGAAAGCGCCGGCCGGCACCGTGTTCGTATAGGCCGCATAGCCGTCGACCTTTTTGTTGGCGCAGCGGTAGACCGAGATGCTCTCGGCGCAGGCGTGTTCCAGCACCGGCGCGCCGTGATTGCCGTAGGCGCCTGTATTGGAGATCACGCGCATCTGCAACGCGGTGAGCGTGCCGTCGCGCTTTGCTCCGGCTTTAATGTAAACGCGCATCGGGTGCCGTGTGGTGGTGGCGACAAACTGCTCGGCGCGCGTGAATTCGAGCTTGACCGGCCTGCCGGTCTTCAGCGCAGCCAGCACAACGATGTCCTCAACCAGCATTTCCTGCTTGGCGCCGAAGCCGCCGCCGACGCGCTCGCAGAACACGCGCACTTTGGCGAGGTCAAGACCGAACACGCGGGCAAGTTCCTGGCGGGTAAGGAATGGGACCTGCGTGCTTGCGCGCACATTCAACCGCCCGCCCGCGTCGGTCCAGGCGATGGCGCAATGGGTTTCCAAATGCGCGTGCTGGATGCGCGGCGTGAAATAAGTACCCTCGTGGACGACGTCGGCCTCGGCGAATCCCTTGCCGACATCGCCGATACCGCCATGCACTTCGGCGCAGATATTGCGCTGCGGATCGAGAATGCGGGATTGCGGACCCTTGTCGTGGATCACCGGGGCGCCGGGCGCCATCGCCGCTTCCGGATCGAACACCGCCGGCAGGATCTCGTAGTCGACGACGAGTTGGCGACAGCCCTCTTCCGCCGCCGCCTCGCTGTCGGCGACCACAGCGGCGACGCGCTGGCCGACAAAGCGCACGACGTCGTCGAGCACCATGGTGTCGTCGGCGTCGATCAACCGGTTTTCGTGCCGCGCGGTCGAGAACGCCAATTTCGGCGCGTCTTCATGCGTGAACACCGCGCGCACGCCGGGAACAGCAAGTGCTGCATCCTTGTTGATGCTGCGAATGCGCGCATGCGGATGCGGCGAACGCAGCAGCTTGAGATGCAGCATACCATCCATCGCCACGTCGAGGGTGAAGCGCGCCTTGCCGGTGACCACATCGGGCCCGGCCGGCGCCGCCACGCTATGCCCGCAGGCGGCGCCTTCGCCGGGGCTTTCGGCCTCGCGCAGGCCGCCGAGCGCGTCTTCGATGGCGCGGTAGCCGGTGCAGCGGCAGAGGTTTCCCTTCATCGCCCAGCCGAGATCCGCCCGCTGCGCCTGATTGAGTGCGGCCGCGGTCATGATCATGCCGGCGGTGCAAAAGCCGCATTGGAAGCCCTGCGCGTCGAGGAAAGCGCGCTGCATCGGATGCAATTCGCCGCCGCCCGCAAGACCCTCGATGGTGGTCACCTCGCGGCCTTCGGCGCGAAACGCGGGCACCAGGCAACTGTGCACCGGTTCGCCGTCCAGATAGACCGTGCAGGCGCCGCAATCGCCGGCGTCGCACCCCTTCTTGACGCCGAACCAGCCGAGACCGCGCAAAAAAGTGCGCAGGCATTGCCCGGGTTCCGGCTCCGCCGCCACGGTCCCGCCGTTGACGATGAGCTTCATGACCTCACCCGGGACAATTCGCCTCGAATCTCTTCGGCAAAATGCAATGTCATATGCCGGCGCCAGTCCGGCTTGCCGTGGATATCGTCAAAATAGGCGGCAAGCGGCAACTCGGCGTCGATGCGCTTGTAAAGGACGTCGGCGCCCGGCAATCGAGCAAACGAAAACTGGATCGGGCGCGGCGTCGCGGCGGTGACGGTGAGCGCAAAAGCGCCGTTGCTGGGGTCGAGCGTACCGATCAGCAATGCGCCCGAGCGGCCGAGCTTCGAGAGCGCAATCTGGCGGAATGCCACGCGCCTTTTGAGCGCGGACGCCGGCAGCGCGATGCCGCGCAGCAGATCGCCGGAACGAAGCGCGTTGCGCTGCGGTCCTTCGACAAAATCGACGACGCGAACCTTGCGTTCGCTGCCGTCGGCCTTCCAGATGGTGCAAACTCCGTCAAGTGCCGCGCTGAGCGAAATCATCGGACCCGCGGGCAGCGACATGCACAGATTGCCGCCGACACTCGCCATGTTCCAGATTTTGAACGAAGCAAGAAAGGCACGGCAGCATTGGTCGATCAGCGGCGCCGCGATCCATTCGAGCGGCAGCGTCGCGGAATCGAGCTGCGCAATCTTGCAGGTCGCGGCGATGTCGAGCCCGTCTGCCGATTGGCGCAGCGGCTCCCAGCCGAATGCGGCAAGATCGAGCAGGCGGGACAGATGAAGCTGCGGCTCGGAATAAAGCCAGGTTCCGCCGGCAAGCCAGGCATCGCCGGCCCGCCAGGCCGGCAGGTCGGCGCGCCGGCGAGGATGCGCGACGGCGGTGATGGTGTTCAAGTCCATCGCCGCCTCTGGTCCCGGTCTTGCAAGGCCTTGTATGGTCGGTTTGCGACCAACGGGGAAAAACAATGAGCGCAACCCAGGCCGTATGGCTGAAGGATCCGCTGGCCATTCTGGCCGACAATGCCGAGCGCGGCGTGGTCGTGGCCGGGGGCCGCATCGCCGAAATCGTCGGCAAGGGCGCGCAGCCGAAGACCGCGGGGGCCGCCGTGTTCGACGCGGCGGCGCACGTCATCGTGCCGGGCCTTATCAACACCCATCACCATTTTTTCCAGACGCTGACCCGTGCCGTGCCGGCCGCGCTCGACCGCGAACTGTTTCCCTGGCTCAAGGCACTTTATCCGATCTGGGCGCGCATGACGCCGCAGGCGCTCGATCTCGCGGTGACGGTGGCGATGGCCGAACTGATGCTGTCGGGCTGCACCACCACCACCGACCACCATTACGTCTTTCCGGCCGGGCTGGAGGATGGCATCGATATCGAAATCGCGGCGGCGAGGCGCCTTGGGTTGCGCGTGCTGCTCACCCGCGGCTCGATGAATCTTTCCGAGCGCGACGGCGGGCTGCCGCCGGACAGCGTCGTGCAGGACGAAGATGCAATCCTCGCCGACAGCAAGCGGCTCGTCGAGCGCTATCACGAGACCGGCGAAGCGGCGATGACGCAAATCGCGCTCGCCCCGTGCTCGCCGTTTTCGGTCACCACCTCGCTGATGCGCGCGACCGCCGATCTCGCCGGCAAGCTCGACGTGCGCATGCACACGCATCTTGCCGAGACCGAGGACGAGAACAGGTTCTGCGAGCAGCTCTATAAGTGCCGCCCGCTCGATTATCTCGAGGACTGCGGCTGGCTCAACAATCGTACCTGGCTCGCGCACGGCATTCATTTCACCGCAGCCGAAATGCCGCGGCTGGCCAAGGCCGGCGTCAGCATCAGCCACTGCGCCTGCTCGAACCAGACGCTTGCGTCCGGCGCTTGTCCGGTGTGCGAGATGGAGGCGGCCGGCGTTGCCATCGGCCTTGGCGTTGACGGCTCGGCCTCGAACGACGAATCCAATCTCATGCAAGAGGTGCGCGCTGCCTTCCTGCTTCAGCGCGCCCGTTACGGCGTCAAAGCGGTCAGCCACAAGGACGCGCTGCGCTGGGCGACGAAGGGTTCGGCGTCCTGCGTCGGCCGCCCGGAACTGGGCGAGATCACGCCCGGCAAGCGCGCCGACTTGGCGCTCTTCAAGCTCGACGAATTGCGTTTTTCCGGTCACGGCGATCCGATCGCGGCACTGGTCTTGTGCGGCGCGCACGGCGCCGACCGGGTGATGGTCGACGGCCGCTGGACGGTCGAGAACGGCGCAATTCCCGGGCTCGATCTCGACGCGCTCATGCGCCGCCATCAGCAGGCGGCGCACAGACTGCAAGGCTGAGCGTTTCATTACTCAACTCAACCGGGCGGCTTACCCCTTCCCCGTTTGCGGGGAAGGGGTTGTGCAGGTGCAAATTTTCACTTCCCGGGCAGCTGCTCGGTTATGCCCTTGACGTAGAAGTTGATGCTGTCGATGTCCTTGTCAGGCATGACCTCACCCGGCTTCGTCACCAGTGTGCCGTCCTGCTTGTAGACGGGCCCGGCGAATACGACCAGCTTGCCGCTCTTGATGTCGGCGATCGACCCTTCCGCCATCTTTTTGACGTCGTCGGGCATGTTCTTCAGCGGCTCGACTAGAACGTCGTCATCGGCCATGCCGGCCCAGGTCTGGTGCATCTTCCAACTGCCGTCGAGGACCGAGTTGACTTCCTTGATGTAATAGGGGCCCCAGTTATCGACCAGCGAAGCGAGCTGGGCGTTCGGTCCAAACTTGAGCATGTCGGCGGATTGGCCGAAAGCATGAATGTGACGCTCTTCGGCGATCTGCATGGCCGCGGGCGAGTCGGTGTGCTGGACCAGCACATCGGCGCCCTGGTCGATAAGCGCCTTGGCGGCGTCGGCTTCCTTGCCTGGATCGAGCCAGGTGTTCACCCAGACAATCTTGACCTTGAAGTTGGGATTGACCGACTGCGCGCCGAGCATGAATGCATCGATGCCCATCACGACTTCCGGAATCGGGAAGGAGACGATGTAGCCGGCTGTGCCGGATTTGGAGACCTTTGCCGCGATCTGGCCCTGCACATAGCGGCCCTGGTACCAGCGCAGATTGTAGGTCGACATGTTGGGCGCCGTCTTGTAGCCCGACATGTGCTCGAACTTCACGTTCGGAAACTTTCCCGCCACTTTAAGCGTCGGGTCCATGAAACCGAACGACGTGGTGAAGACGAGCCCGCAGCCACCGCGGGCGAGCCGCTCGATCACGCGTTCGGAATCCGGCCCTTCCTGGACGCTCTCGACAAAGCTGGTTTCGACCTTGTCGCCAAGCGCCTTTTCGACGTCGAGCCGGCCAATATCGTGCTGCTGGCTGAAACCGCCGTCATTGTGCGGTCCCGGGTAGACCCAGCAGACCTTCAACTTCGCTGCCTGGGCGCCGCTTGAAGCGGCGATCAGCAATCCCGCCGCTACGGCGGCGCCGAGAAATCTACGCATAGCTCCACTTCCCTCCATGTGACGCGTCCGCTCTTCGTTCGGACACAGGTACAAAATTCATGCCATTTGGCGAAGGCCACCCGGTTCAGTTGTCCGGCACAAAGGTCCGCCCCAGGCAGGCCGGCGTGTGCACTTTCAGCAAGGTTTGATTGCGCGAGATGAGCACCAGTGCGACGACCGTGATCAGGTACGGCAGCGAAGACAAAAACTGCGAAGGAATGCCAAGGCCGATCGCCTGGGCGTGAAGCTGCAGGATGTTGACGGCGCCGAACAGCAACGCGCCGACGGCGATACGTCCGGGCAGCCAGGTGCCGAAGACCACCAAAGCGATCGCGATCCAGCCTCGCCCGGCGGTCATCGCCTGCGTCCATTGCGGCGTGTAGACGAGCGACAGGTAGGCGCCACCGAGGCCAGCGCAAGCGCCGCCGAACAGCACCGCCAGCATGCGCACGCGCAACACCGGGTAGCCGAGCGCATGCGCGGAAACGTCATTGTCGCCGACCGAGCGCAGAATGAGACCGGCATAACTGCGGAACAGGAACAGCCAAACCGCAATAGTCAGCGCGATCGCCACGTAGACCAGCGGATCCTCACCGAAGATCACCGAGCCGACGATAGGCAGGTCGGAGAGGATGGAAATGTGCACGTGGGGGAGCCGCAGCCCCGGCATCCCGGTATAGGAATTGCCGATGAGACCGGAGAGCCCCAGTCCGAACAGCGTCAGCGCCAGACCGGACGCGTTCTGATTGGCGGCGAACACCAGGGTCACAATACCGAATAATCCGCCCGTCACGGCGCCGGCGATGATCCCGGCAAGCACGCCGACAACCGGCACGCCGGTAACGTGCCCGGCGGCAAAGCCCATGACGGCGCCGACCGCCATCATGCCTTCGACGCCGAGATTGAGCACGCCGGAGCGCTCGGCGATCAACTCGCCAAGCGCGGCGAACAGCAACGGCGTCGCAGCCGTGACGATGGTAAGGAGAATGCCTTCCGCCATTTCCATCGGATCACTCCGCCGCTTCGGCCAGTTCGAGCGGACGCCGGCGCACCAGCCGCAGCCGGTAGAAGATCAGCGTGTCGCAGGCGAGCACATAGAACAGCAGCATGCCCTGAAACACTTGCGTTGCCTGGTCGGAAATGCCGAGCGCGATCTGCGCGCCTTCGCCGCCGAGATACGACAATGCCAGCAACAGGCCGGCGAACAGGATGCCGAGCGGATGCAGCCGGCCGAGGAAGGCGACAATGATCGCGGTGAATCCGTAGCCGGGCGATACCGTCGTGCGGAATTGCCCGATCGGACCGGCGACCTCGCAGATGCCGGCGAGGCCGGCAAGCCCGCCGGAGATCAGGAATGTCAGGAACACCATGCGCCGGCGATTGAACCCGCCGAATGCCCCCGCGCGCGGTGACAGGCCGAGCACGCGAAGCTGAAATCCGGTCAGCGTCCGCTCGGACAGGAACCAGACCGCGGCGATGGCGAGGAGCACGAACAGGACATTGAGCCGGATGCTGTCGCCGAAGATGACCGGCAGAATCTGGCCGCCGGCGAACGGCGCGCTGTTGGGGAAATTATGGCCCGCCGGATCGCGCCACGGCGTGCGCGCGAGATAGTCGACCATCAGGTTGGCGACATAGACCAGCATCAGCGTGGTCAGCGTTTCGTTGGCATTGAACCGGTTCTTAAGCCAGGCCGGAATCGCGGCATAGGCCATGCCGCCAAGAATTCCGAGCAACAGCATCGGCACGATAACGATCGGCGACTGCCAATGGGGAAAGTAAACCGGGATGATCGAGCCGCAGATGGCGCCGGCGGCAAGCTGCCCTTCGGCGCCGATGTTCCAGACATTGGCCTGGTAGCAGAACGACAGCCCGATCGCGATCAGGATGATCGGCGCGGCCTTCACCAGCAGCCCTTCGATCGACCAGAGCGCGGTCAACGGATCGACGAAATAGAGATAGAGCGCGCGGAACGGATCGATCCGCATAACCGCGAACGCGAAAAAGAACGTGACGAGCGCGAGCGCAATCGCCAGCACCGGCGACAATACCGTCATCGTCCGGCTCTGCTGCGGCCGACGCTCAAGCCTGAACTGCATGCGCCGCTTCCTCGGTCAATTTCGATTTTGTCGCCGCGCCCTCGCCGACGCCGCCCATCAACAGACCTATCGATTCACGCGTGGCGGTCGCCGCCGGCTCGGCCGGCGACAGATGGCCGCGCGAGATCACGGCGATGCGATCGGCGATCTCGAAAATCTCGTCGAGGTCCTGGCTGATCACCAGCACAGCCGAACCCGCGCGGGCAAGGTCGATCAACGCCTGGCGGATCAGCGCAGCGGCGCCAGCGTCGACACCCCAAGTCGGCTGCGAGACGACCAGCACACCGGGGCGGCGATCGACCTCGCGGCCGACGACGAATTTCTGCAAATTGCCGCCGGAGAGCGAGCGCGCTTCCGGATTGGCGGTGTCCTTGCGCACGTCGTATTTGGCGGTCAACAGATCGACGATCTTGAGCGCCTTGTGCGGCCTTACGATGCCGGTGACCACGAGCTCGTCGCCAGTGCGATGACGCGTGAGGACGACGTTGTCGCTGAGCTTGAGGCCGGGAACGGCGCCGTGCCCGAGCCGCTCCTCGGGAACGAATGCAGCGCCGATATTGCGCCGCTCGGTGATGCCGGCGCGGCCGGCTGCGCGACCGTCGATCGTCACGGCGTCGGGACGCTCCACCGTTTGTTCGCCGGAGAGCGCGGAGAACAGCTCGCCTTGCCCGTTGCCGGCGATGCCGGCGATGGCCACCACCTCTCCGCCACGAACGTCGAGGCTGATGCTTTTCAGCGAAACCCCGAACGGATCGGACGTCGGCAGTTCCAGCGAAGAAATCGAGAGCCGCACCGGACCCAGGGCCGACGGCGGGCGCGCCACTTCGAGCACTTCGGTGCCGACCATCAATCGCGCCAGCGTCGCCGCCGTCTCCTTCGCCGGGTCGGTCTCGGCGACGACCTTGCCGCGACGCATGATGGTAGCGTGATGGCAGATGCGCTGCACCTCTTCCAGCCGATGGCTGATGTAGAGCACTGCGCAGCCCTCGCGCGCCAGTCGCTGCAAGGTGACGAACAGATGATCGGCCTCGTGCGGGGTGAGCACCGAGGTCGGTTCGTCCATGATCAGAAGCTGCGGCGACTGAAGCAGGCAGCGAACGATCTCGATGCGCTGGCGCTCGCCGACTGAAAGATCGGCGACAAGTGCATTCGCGCGCAGCGGCAGTCCGTAGTCGGCGGAAACCCGTTCGATGGTCGCGGCCAGCCCCTTGCGCATCTCCTTGGGCAGGGCGAGCGCGATGTTTTCCGTCACCGTCAGCGCGTCGAACAACGAGAAGTGCTGGAACACCATGCCAATGCCGAGGTGACGGGCGGCGGCCGGATTGGGGATCGCGACCGCGTTGCCCTTCCAGCGCAACTCGCCCGAACTCGGCTGCAAGGCGCCGTAGATGATCTTCACCAGCGTGGATTTGCCCGCGCCATTTTCGCCCAGCAGGGCATGGATTTCGCGCGGATATAAAACGAGGTCGATCGAATCGTTGGCTTTGAACGTGCCGAACAGCTTGGTGATTCCGAGGGCCTGGAGCAGCGGCGCTTCCGTCGATCGACCCCGCGAAGGCATCGGATTCAACATTTCGGCTTTACCCTGAACGAGCGCCGGCGTGACGTGCCTCAATGCACCAAGCCAATAGTGTGCCAAAAACGCCGCGCATAGAAGGCACCAATATTCGGCAGGCATTGCCCAAGCCGATGGCAGCGAACCGGGCCGACTGCGCGAGCCGACCTAAACCTACCGTCAAATCATTGGTTTACCGGGGTGGCGCCGGGCGCCCAAACGAGCCGTTGCGGCGGCGCGGCGCAGGCGATGTGGAAAACGTGGCATTGGCGCAACAGTGGAAAAGATTCATTTCGGCGCTTTTTGCGCCAGCCCAGACTTTGGGCAGCCACCATCGTTTTTCGCCGGCTTTGCTGCGGATACGACGTGACGCGCACGACGACGAGATTTGCCATACGCGATGCCCGCCTTTTTGAAAATCGCGACGGCGATCCGGTAAAAGCGTTTTTCCAACGCGATGATGTTTTTTGCAGACCCGCTGAAAAACCAGCAAAAGCTGAGGATTCTTTAGGCTTCTCGCGGCCGGAACCCGGCGCATAGATTTGGTCACAATTCGCTTTTGCCGGTTTGTAATTCGGTTTGGGGAATAAAATGCTTGGTCGCAAAATCGCGTTGGCCACACTCCTGTTGGCAGTCGTAACCGGTGCCGCCGGCGCCGCCGATCTTCCGATGAAAGCGGCGAAAAAGACGTCGCCCCCGCCGCCGCCGCCGTTTTTTTTCGTGAACGTGAATTCGATCAGCTATCACTACGAATTCACCGCCAACAATCCGGGCGCCGGGCAGACGCCCAAGCACGTGGTCAGCTTCACGCATTTCGACGTGTGGGCCTACGGCACCAACTACTTCAACGTCGACTGGTTGCGCGCGACCAATCACAACGCCCCGCCGAACGGCACGCCGGCAGCGCCGTGCGATTTCACCGGAACGTCGGATTGCCAGGCCTATACCGAAATCTACGGATTGTTCCGTAGCACCTTCGGCTGGAACCAGCTCAGCGGCAGCAAGATGTTCGCGATGGGGCCGTTGACCAATATCGAATTCGTCGTCGGCGCCGACCTCAACACCGACAACACCACGCTCGGCTCCGCCAAGCGCTCGATCCAGGGCGGCTTGCAGTTCGATTTCGCGACCCCCTACAAAGGCTTCCTCAATGTCGGCGTCGTCGCCTACCACGAATGGCAGCACGACGGTTTCGCCTCCAACCTGCCGATCTTTGGCGTGAATAACAATCTGTCCGGCGATGTGGATTTCAACACCACATGGGGCGTCGAGGCGCTCTATTCGCAGCCGCTCGGCTTCCTGCCGGGAGGTCTCCCGCTGGCCTTCAAGTCGTTGTTGGTCATGCACGGCCCGAAGGGATGCGGCGAACCGTGCGGACCGGGCCCCGGACTTGCGCGCACCACCGAATATCTCACCCAGCAGACGCTTTCCCTCGATGTCGGCCAGATGATGTGGGACAAGCCCGGCATGTTGTCGGTGTGGGGCGGATATCGCTGGTGGAAAAACAAGTTCGGCATCGACCCGGACCAGTTCGGCGGCCATTTCACCCAGACGGTCGAGAGCACGTGGCTGCTCGGCGCCAGCATGGGCTTCTGATCGCCGGGATTTCCCCGCGCCACAAGCAAGCTTGAAACGCAACGCGCCGGTCAAGCCATCGACCGGCGCGACTGTTGACGACGTCTCAGGTCGCGCCGTGTGCGGACGTCATTGTCCCGGAGCGCCGCCGGCAATCCAGGCGGCCAGAACCTGGCGTTCTTCGGGCGTAATTTCCGTCACATTGCCGGGCGGCATGGCGCGCGAGCGCACCGCATTGATGGCGATCATGTTGGCGTGCAGCTTGATCTGCACCGGATCGTCCAGCAGCACGCCCTTGGGCGGCGCCGCGATTCCGGTCCACACCGGCTCGGCGGTGTGGCACATGCTGCAACGGGACACGATGATGTCCTGCACGTCGGCGAATTTCGGCGCGACCGGCAGCGCGCCGGTCTTGGCGCCGGACGGCCCCAGGCTGGAGAGCCAGGCGATCGCCAGCATGCCCGCCGCCGCGACGCCCCAGGTCCACCAGGGACTGCCCTTGCCCTTATGACGGGAATTGTAGAAATGCCGGATCACCGGTCCGATCAGCAACACGATCGCGACGATGAGCCAGTTGAAGCGCGTCGCGAAGAAAAGCGGGTAGTGATTGCTCAGCATCAGGAATACGACCGGCAAGGTAAGATAATTGTTGTGCACCGAGCGCTGCTTGCCGATCGCGCCCCAGCGCGGATCGGGCTCCTTGCCGGCGATAAGCGCCGCCACCGTCTTGCGCTGGTACGGGATAATGATGACGAATACGTTCGCCACCATGATGGTCCCGATCAAGGCGCCGATCTGGGTAAAGGCGCCACGGCCACTGAAGACGTGCGTGAACGCGTAAGTAAGCACCACCAGAAACAGGTAACCGACCAGCGCCAGGGCCACTTCGTTGCGTCCGAGCGGCGAGCGGCACAACGCCTCGTAGGCAAGCCATGCCGCAACCAGGCTGACGAAGGCGACCGGCGCCGCCTTGGTCGCACTCATGTCGAGCACCGACTTGTCGATCAGGAACAGGTCTGCGTTGAGGTAATAGACAAGCACGAGCAGCGCGAAGCCGGACAGCCACGTGGTATAGGCTTCCCATTTGAACCAAGTCAGCTCGTCCGGCATTTTCGCCGGCGCGACCATGAATTTGATCATCTGGTAGAAGCCGCCGCCGTGCACCTGCCAAGCGTCGCCTTTCACGCCGGCCGGCAGGCTTTCGCGCGCCTTCAGGCTGAGATCGAGATGGATGAAGTAGAACGAACTGCCGATCCAGGCGATGCCTGCGATGACGTGCAGCCAGCGAAGGATGGCGCTCAGCCATTCCGTGAGAACGAGGTCCAAGGCGGGCGACCTTATTTAAACGGCCGGCCCGTCACCATGACCAGACGGAACCCATTTTTCAAGCCGGCAATATTATAATCTCACCGGCGGCGGCGCCTAGAACGGCTCGAACCGCTCGATGAAGCGGATCAATGCGGCGACCGCGAGCCCCAGGTCGGCCGGGCTCGCATATTCGAGCGGATTGTGGCTGACGCCGCCGCGGCAGCGCACGAACAGCATGCCGATTGGGCACAGCTTGGCCATCGCCGCCCCGTCATGGCCGGCGCCGGAGGAAAGCCGCAGCGGCCGGGCGCCGACGGTGCTCACGGCCGCGGCAAAACCCTCCTGCAGCCTGGGATCGCAGGGCGTGGTGGCGACGTCGCGCGTCGAGGTCACCAGCAGACCAAGCTGGCGCCGCTCGGCGATGCCCCGCATCTGCACCCGCAGCTGCTCGACGAAACGCGCGCGCGCCGCGTCGGAGCCGGAACGGATGTCGACGATCAGCGCCACGCTGCCGGCGATCACATTGGATGCGGCGCCGTGAATAGTGACATGACCGATGGTCGCCAGCACCTCGCCTTCAGTTTCCCGCGCCAGTCTTTCGGCCAGCAATGTGATCTCAGCGGCGCCGGCAAACGCATCGCGGCGCTGACGCATCGGAACGGTGCCGGCGTGGCCGGCCTCGCCGAGCAATTGCACGTTAAGATAAGTCTGGCCGGCGATCGACGTGACGACGCCGAGCGGCCGGTGGCCGAGCTCGAGCACCGGCCCCTGCTCGATATGCACTTCGACATAGGCCGCCGTATTATCGCGCGAATATGCCGCAGCGGGAATGTCGCCAACGTTCTTGCCGTAACTCGCGATCGCCTGGGCAAGCGTGATGCCGTCGCTGTCGGCAAGCTCGAGCGTGGAAAAATTGAATATGCCGGCGCAGGCGGTCGATGAGGCGAGCGTCGCCGGAAAACGCAGGCCCTCTTCATCGCCGAAGGCAAGCACATCGATGCCGAAGCCCAGCCGCCGTCCGGCTTTGGCGAAATGTCCGGCGGCCAAAATCCCCGCGATCACGCCGAGCGGGCCGTCATACATGCCGGCATCGACCACCGTGTCGATATGCGAGCCGATGAGCAGAATTTTGCCGCCGTTGCCGGCCGGCCAGCGCCCGCGCACGGTGCCGAGCGCATCCTCGCTGACGCCGAGATTTTCCTCGCGCATCCACCCGGAAATCATATCGGCGGCGCGCCGATGTTCGGGCGTCAGAAATTGCCGTACGAGCCGTTTCGAATCGGCCGAAACTGAGCCCAAGGTTTGCAGCATGTTCTCGGCGCGGGCGCCGAGTGCCACCGGGTCGATGTCATTCATAGGAGCCGACCCTACTATCGAAATCGATTAGGCCGGGCAACAATTTGACCGAAATCGCCTGGCCGCAGCCTCTGACGTCTCCCTGGGCAATGGCACGATATGTGCTCGTCAGATAAACAGGCACCATGAGCGACCGCAAAATCAGCGACGAAGCCGGACTGCGCCTCGCTTTCGCCGTGGCGCAGCGGGCGCGCGAGCACGGTAACCATCCGTTCGGCGCCGTTCTGGTGGGGCCGGACGGCGGCGTCTGGCTCGAATCGGAAAACGGCTACCTGCCCGACCGCGACATGACCGCCCATGCCGAACGGCTGCTGGCGACCGCAGCGTCGCGAAAATATCGTCCGGGCGAACTTGCGCGCTGCACCATGTACGTCTCGGCCGAGCCGTGCGCGATGTGCGCCGGCGCCATCTATTGGGCCGGCATCGGCCGTGTCGTCTATGCGCTGTCGGAAAAACGGCTGAAGCTGCTCACCGGCAACCACGCCGAAAACCCGACGCTCGACCTGCCCTGCCGCGATGTATTCGCCGCCGGTCAGCGCAAGGTCGAGATCGTCGGACCGCTGCTGGAGGACGAAGCGGCCGCACAGCATGCCGGCGTCTGGGATTGAGCGCGGCCCAAACGCGGCGGCAGCAACGTGCTATATCCGCCTTCGGCAGGAAGTTCATCCACGGCCAGGCAAAGACCGTCTCCTTGAAAAACGCTTCGAACGCCCGCGACCGCAAGCGCTCCGCGACCTGGCAACGCATCTGGGAAAGCAAATACCGGGCGGCGGAAGGCCCGATTCATAAGCTCGACGGCTTCGACCTGCTGACGGCGGCCGAATGGAAGCTGCTGGTCGGGCGGTTCTGCAAAATCATGGCGCCGGTCGCCGGACGTGACATTCTCGAAGTGGGATGCGGCGCCGGCGCGTTCCTCGGCAATATCAGGCGCGCCAAATCGCTGTCGGGCATCGACTATTCGAGCGGCGCCGTGATGCTTGCAAGAAAAAATCTGCCGGGAAAATTCGTGTGTTCGGAGGCCGCCGCCATCCCCTTCCCGGCGAAATCGTTCGACATCGTCTTCTCGTTCGGCGTTTTCTTTTATTTCGACTCGACGAACTATGCAGAGCGGGTATTGCGCGAAATGGTCAGGGTTGCGAGGCCCGGCGGCCGCATCTTCGTCTTCGACATCAATGACGCACGGAAAAAGCGCCTGTACAACCGGGTGCGGTCGGCCGAACGGCGCGAGGCCGTCAAGACGACGGCGCAGAAGACATCGCACCTGTTTTACACCAAAAAATTTTTCCGCGACGTGGCCAAGAAGCTTAACCTCAAACTACAGATCGTCGATGAAGCCGATCTGGACGTTGCGTTTCATTCGGGCGCGCGGTACCGGTTTCTGGTCGAGTATGCGGTGCCCGAGTAAGCGGTTTCATCGCGTCTTTGTATTCGCGTCGAAATGGCTGGTCGCCTTGCGCATGAGCGCCTCGTGGCGGCGCAGGATGCGTTTCTTCAGGCGCGTGCTGCTGACGCCCTTGCCGTAAGGAAAATACACGACATCGACACCCTGCTTTCCGAGATAGTCGTATTTCTTGTCCCAGTCGTCGCCCACCACGAAGACGTCGAACTTGAGCTTGGCCACCTTGTCGGCGTGAACGAGCGAGTCCTGCGGGATCACGATGTCCGGTCCCTTGAGCGCGCGGACGAGCGCAATCCTTTCCTCAAAGGGAATAATGGGCTCCGACTTATGCCGGATCACCAGATCGTCCGTGTTGACGCCGACGATCAGAATGTCGCCAAGACCTCTGGCGTATTCGAGCATGCGAAGATGATTGATGTGCAGCATGTCAAAGGTCCCGGATGTGTAAACGACCGTTTTTCCGGCTATCATTTCATCGCCTCCGTCATCGGTGCTGGAGAATGTGCTTGAGCGCTTTGAGGAGAAGATCGACATCGCCTGTCGTGAGGTTTCCCATATGCGCAACCCGGAACATCCTGGTCTCGAGTTTCCCGCCGTTAGGGGCGACGACAAGACCGTGCTCGGCGTCGAGCCGGTCGACGATTGAGCGCGCCGACAAGCCGGGATCGACGACCTCAAGGGCGGTCATCGCGTTCGGCATGTGCCGGGAGTAAGGCCGCAACGGCAGATCGCTTATTCCGCGGCGGAAATGTGCGGCGAGTTGCCGGGCGTGTTCGATCGACCGGCTGAGCCCACTGCGCAGCAGGCTCGAAAGCCGCTCCTCGAGCTGCAGAATGACGCCGATTGCCGGCGTAAACGGCGTTTGCCCGCGCCCTCCGTCGGATACCATCGCGCGCAGGTCCAGATAATAGGAGCGAGGTTCGCCAACAATCCGCGTCAACGCTTTCGGCGACAGCACCAGCATCGAAAGCCCCGGTGCCAAGGCCAGGCCCTTGTTGGACGACAGGATCAGCACGTCGATATTGCTGTCCGTCATGTCGAGGCGGTCGGTTATGAAAAGGCCGATGCCGTCGACGACGTGAAGGCAATCGCGCTTGAGGCAGAAGCGGGCGGTCGCTTGCAGGTCGTACACATGACCCACGCTCGTTTCATGCGCATTGATGAAAAGCGTGCCGACCGGGGCGCGCAATTGCCCGAGCGCTTTTCCGTCGGTCAGCGGGTCGCGGTCCACCATGGCCTGCTGCACACGAACGCCGTGCCGGGCGCATATGTCCGAAAACCTCTGGCCGAACGCTCCGCCATTGACGACCGCGGCGCTGGCGTTGGCATCCGTGAAGTTCACGACGGCTGCCTCCATTGCCGCCGTTCCCGAGCCGGTCAGAAACAGCGCACGGCTTCCCGGCGGCGCGGAAACGAGCCGCAGCAGCGCGGCTTCCGCCCGCAGCACGATTTCCGAAAAGGCTTTCGTTCTGGCGTAAGGAACCTGGATCGCGGCGGCCCTGATCGTTTCGGGAAACATCATGACGGGCCCGGGGGTGAACAGGATCTTGGTCACGGCGGGCGATCCCTCAGCCCTACGCGTATCGCGTCGAGAACGCGGGATGCGCTGGCGCCCGGATAGGGCATGAGCGTCCGCACCACCTCGGCGCGCTTTTCCCGCAGCGGGTCGTCGGTCCGTTTGCGGATTTCACCCACTAGGTTGAGCGCCTCGGCCGCGGATTTCGCCGTGTGCAGACCGTTGAGGACTTTCTGTCCGATGCTGTTGAATCCGATGTGCCGGCCGCTGTCGAGCCATATCAGCGGCTTGTCGAAGAGCTGGTACTCGACAAGAAAAGTGATGCCGTCGGTCAGCATCGCGTCCGAAGCGGCAAGCAGCGGTCCGTAGTCTCCTCCGGTGACATAGTCCGTATTCGGCAGCGACCGCCAGAGCGCGAGGAACTTCTCGACATCCTCGCGCGTCAGCATCCCGTGCGCGCATGATTCGAACAGCATCGGGTGCGGCTTCAGCACGACCTCGACATCCGGATTGCGGAAAATCCATTGCATGATTTCGCGAAAGACAAACGGAAACGTGCCGAAACCCAGATGGCCGGGCCGAACCGAATGATGCGGCGCCCAGATGAGCCGGAATTTCCGTGTTGCCGATTCGATCGGCCAGAATTTCCGTTCGCGGCCGCGCTGGACGAGCTTGTCGAACTTCGGATAGCCGGTCACGACGGCGCGGCGTCCCTTGTGCGACGTGAGGGTTTCGTAAATGTGCTTCTGCTCTTCGTTCGCGCACAGCAGCATCCATGCCCGGCGATGCAGGTCCTGATCGTAGTCGATGCGAATGTTCGCCGGATTGTCCTGCAATATGCCGATGCCGTAGTCGGTATAGACGAGACGGGTGAAGTCGAGCGCCCCGGTCGCGTAAGCGGGAGGAATGTCCGGGTCCCACGGCGATTGGCGGAATAAAATGTCCGGCTGGATGGACTTTAATTTCGCCAGCCCCTGGCTGTGGTCGAGGAAGTTGAAGCGCAGATGCGAGACGTTGGTCGCCGCAAGCCCGCGATGGACATCGTCCTCCCCGTCGAAAATTCCCTGCCGGCCACTGTTAAAATTGAATGGAATCGAAATCACGACGGGCAAGAAATCGGGGCTGCTCACCATCGCTTCGTAGATGCCGGACAGCGCGTCCCAGGCCGCAATATGATGCACAAGAAAGACCGAAATGATCTTTTCCCTGCCGGAGGGATAATGTGCGCTTGCCAGGTCGACCAAGGGGCACGACTCTCTATCGCCAAGCCAAAGAGAGCGGGGTTTGTCGGGCAGTTTATGGGACGCGACTCGGCCAAGAAAGGCTGCGCGGCAACGAACCCCAACATTATTGTGCGGCGAAGGCGCGCGCCGGACTCAGCCCCTGCAGCGCGGCCACCCCTGTAATTGCGTCTCGACGTCGTTCAGGCCGACGACAGTCAAAATACGCGCGGCTGGGCAGGAAGTGGCGCGCCCGAAGAGATTCGAACTCCTGACCCCCAGATTCGTAGTCTGGTGCTCTATCCAGCTGAGCTACGGGCGCCGATTCCGCCGGACTGAATAAGGTCGCGGAACCGGGGGATAGCTATCGGTTTGAGGATTCATTGGCAAGGGTCGCGGCGGTTGAACCCGACGGTCCTTGCGCATCATGGCGCGCCCAGGCCAGCGCGCCGTTTTCGACCCGGATGCGGTAGGCGATGAGCGCGGCATTGGCCAGCGAAAACACCAGCGCAAACACCGGCAAACCAAGCGCCAAGGGAACCACCGCGATTTCCGCGATGACGATGAGATAATTAGGATGGCGCAGCCAGCGATAGGGCCCGCGCAAAATGGGGGTCATCCCCGGCAGCACAATTACCCGCGTGGTCCAGCGCCGACCGAGCGAACCGAGCACCCAGAGTCGGCCGGCCTGCAGGAGAATGAACACGCCGAGCCCGTACGGATCGACGACGCGATCGTGGCCAAGAACCCATAGGCCAAGCAGCCAGAATGCATGCAGCGCCACCATGAGGGGATAATGCGCCGCGCCGAATTCGACGCCGCCCGCTGCGCGCAGCCGCAGCGTATTCCACTGCGCGAAGCCGAGTTCGGCCAGCCGTTGCACGACTAGGAAAAAGACCAGCCAGCCGCCCTCACCCATGGCCATTGTCCCCGGACATGAAATTCTCCGCGATCACGCGGCGGCCTCGAGCGCAAGGAAACTTAGGGTGAAGCCGGGTCCGAGCGCGGTCATTACGGCCGTCCCGCGCAAGCTGCGCCTGAGCGCGCGTTCGAGCACGAAGAGTACGGTCGGCGCCGACATATTGCCGTAGCAGCGCAGCACTTCGCGCTCGTCGCGCAGCGTGCCCTTCTGCAATTCGAGCGCCGCCTCGATGCCATCGAGCACCTTGGCGCCGCCGGGATGGCAGACGAATTGCGGCGCCGTCAATTTCGCGCCCTTGATGAAGCGCCGTAGTGGCGCTGCCAGCCGCTGCTCGATGAAACGCGGCAGCGAGCGCGACAGCACCACGCCGAGGCCGACGGGGTCGACCGTCCAGCCCATGATGTCGAGTGTGTTGGGCCACGTGTGTTCGCCGGTTGCGCCAATGCGCAGTGCCCCTTTCTCGCGGCCGGCGCGCAGCACCAGGGCGGCTGCGCCGTCGCCAAATAGGGCCGAGCAGATGATGTCGGCCTTGGCACCGCGGTCGGAGCGGAACGCGAGCGTGGACAATTCGACCGCCACCACCAGCACGACTTCGCCGGGCGCGGCGCGGGCAAGCCGCGCGCCGACCGACAGGCCCGCCGCGCCGCCGCCGCAGCCGCGGCCGAATACCGGCACCCGCATTACCGACGGCTTGAAGCCCATCTCCGCGCCGACACGCGCTTCGATGCTGGGCGTCGCGATACCGCTCGACGAGACGGTGACGATGACATCGACGTCGCGCGCGGCGATGCCAGCGCGGTCGAGCGCGGCGCGCGCCGCGGCGATGAAGAGCGCGTCGGCGCCTTCGAGATAGGCTTGCGTGCGTTGCGTCCAGTCGTGCGGCTCGGCAAACCATTCAAGCGGGCGCACAGAATAGCGCCGCTCGATGCCGGCATTGCTGTAAATCTCGGCGAGCTTGGGGAAGCGCGCGAAGCCGCGCGCATAAACGCGGCGCGCCAATTCGGCGACCGCCGATTGTTCGAGCTGATGCGACGGTACCGCCGTCGCCAACGACAGCACCGTGACCGGCGTCGAGGTCATGAAATTGTCCTTTGATTGAATCGGCATTCGCCCATATGAGACGAACACCGCGTGCGGCCGGCTCTTCCTTCAGCCGCTAGGCGTGCGCTCGTTCGCTGCGCCGGGAATTGAGATCCACCGCCCGGTCGGGAATCGTGATGCTGAAGGTGGCGCCGATGGTTCCCGGCACCAGGCGGATGTCGCCGCCATGGGCGCGCACCAGTTCGGCGGCGATGGCGAGACCGAGGCCGGCGCCGCCTGCCCGGGTAGAGCCTTGAAATGCCTGAAACATATGGGCTTGCGCCTTGTCCGAGACACCGGGACCCGTGTCCGACACTTCGATCACCACCACGCTGCCTTCGCGGCGTCCGGTGATTCGGATCTGGTCGCGCGCCGGATCGTTGGCCCCGCGCGCCTCCAGCGCCTGCACCGCGTTGCGTGTCACATTCACGAGAACACGAAACAATTGATCGTGATCGGCTTCCATCGTGAGCGCGCGTTCCACCGAGACGATCCAGCGGATCGGTACGTCGAGCCCGAGGCCCAGCGCTTCGTGCACTTCTTCGAACAGCGGTCCGACTTCGATGGTCTTGCGTTCGGGCGGCGGCTCCTTCGCCGCGCCGTAGGACAGCGTCGCCTGGCAGAAGGCGATCGCGCGCTCGAGCGCACGCATCAGCTTGGGCGCGAAGCGCTGCACCTTCGGATCGGGCAGCGTCGACAGCTGATCGGAAAAAAGCTGCGCCGAGGCCAACAGATTGCGCAGGTCGTGATTAATCTTCGACACGGCAAGGCCGAGCGCCGCCAGCCTGTTCTTCTGATGCAGCATCGAGGCGAGATCGCGCTGCATCGCTGCGAGTTCCACTTCCGCCGTGCCGATTTCGTCGCCGCGCCCGGATCCGGCGATGATGCGCTGCGGATTTTCCGGGTCGGCGCGGAACGAGATCATGTTGGCGGTGAGCCGCCCCATCGGCCGCACCAGCAGGTAATGCAGCGCCAGGAACACCAGCATCGCGGTGACGCCGGAGATGACCAGCGACAGCAGCAGGATGTTCACCGAGAAGGTCAACATCGCGCGGCGCAACGGCGCTTCATCGAGAACGATTTCGATGAATTGTCCTTCCGCCATCGGCGCCGGGCCGACGACGCGAATGACATCGGCGCGCTGGTCGAGCAGCAACACCTCGAACGCATCTTCGATGGCGCGCCACCACGACACGTTGCGCATATCGATGTCCTGGTTGACCTGCGAGGGCACATTCGTGGCGGCGAGCAGGCGGCGCTGGTTGCCCATCTTCATCGCCACCGCGCGCGCGCCGATGCTTTGCAGGATTTGTTTCGCCAGGCTTTCCGGCACCATGCCGCTCGGCGCCGCATCGAGCACCAGCGCGGCGGTATGCGCGGCGGCGAGACGGTCGTTGAGCCAGTTGAGCCGGAAATTGGCGATCGATGGCACGTAAATCAGAACTTCCGCCAGCATCACGAAGAGGACGGTCAGGAACAAGAGCTTGCTGGAAAGGCCGATGCGCGCGGCGCGCGCGGCCTGCGGCGTCACCGCCGCGTCGGGCTCGCTTGCTGGGTCGGTTTCCGTTGCCAAGGCAGCCTCAGCCGAAGAATCGCAGCCAGGCGATGATGCGCCGCAGCCAGGGGCGCGTCAAAGCCGGGGCAAAAAAATCAATGGCCGCGCGTTTGCCGATTTCCGACAGCGTCGGGTAAGGCAAAACAAGACCCGCGAGGGCGCGGACATTCAGCCCTTGCGCGATCGCCAATGTCCACATCGCAATCAGTTCTCCGGCTTGCGCGCCGACAATCGTGGCGCCCAGAATTTTACCTTTCCATGTGGTGATGACTTTAATGTGGCCGTGCGTTTCGCGTTCGGCCTGGGCGCGGTCGTTGTCATGATAGGGCCAGCGCAGGATGCGGATCTTGATGCCGCGCGCGCGCGCCTGCGCCTCGGTCAATCCGGTCTGCGCAAGCTCCGGCTCGGTGTAGGTCACCCACGGAATTGCGTCCTTGTTCACTCTGACCGGCAGGCGAAACAGCGCGTTCCGGATCACCAGACCGGCGTGATAATTGGCGGCATGAGTGAACTGCGGCTGCCCCGCCGCGACGTCTCCGATCGCGTAGATACGCCGGTTGGCGGTCAAGAGCTTCTTGTTGACGAAAATGCCGGTGCGGTCGTAGCGGACACCCGCGGCCTCGAGATCAAGACCGCCGGTCGCCGGCTTCCGGCCGGTGGCGAGCAGGAGATAGTGGCCTTCCACCGTTTCCTCGCCGCCAGAGCCCTGGAATGTCACGGCGACGCGGCCGGACGAATGCTTGACGCGCAGCACGCTGACGCCATTGCGCATAACGACGCCCTCGCGCTCGAGCTGATCGAGCACGATGGCCGCGCATTCAGGATCGTCTTTGGCGAGCGGCGCCGCCGCTTCCAGCACGATCACCTCACTGCCAAGCCGGCGGAAAGCCTGCGCCAGCTCAAGGCCGATCGGACCGGCGCCGACGATGACAAGCCGGTCGGGCCGCTCGCTCAGATCAAAAACTGTTTCGTTGGTGAGATAAGGCCCCGTGTCGAGACCCGGGATCGGCGGCGATGCCGGCGCCGATCCGGTCGCGATCACGAAGCGGCGCGCGCGAATTTCAAACTCGTCGCCGACGACGACAGTCTTGCGATTCTTGAATTTGGCATGCCCCTTGATCACCCGCACGCCGAGCCCGGCAAATCGCTCCGCCGAATCGGCCGGCGCGATGTCGCCGATGACGCGTTGCACATGATCGTGCACCCCGGCGAAATCGACACTGATGGTGGACGTGCTGACCCCGAACGGAACCGCGCCGCGCATGAGTTCGGCGCGCTTGCCCGCCGCGAGCAGCGCCTTCGACGGCACGCAGCCGGTGTTGAGGCAATCGCCGCCCATCTTGTGCTCCTCGATGAGCACGACCGGAACGCCGAACGCAGCAGCAGCGGCGGCTACCGACAATCCGCCAGAACCGGCGCCGATCACGCAAATGTCGGGTTTGAGTGTTTCCGCCATGACTCTGAGGGTTTCGCCAGCAATGATAGCCGATTAATTACATCGTCGCGCGCGAGCGCGCGCGCAGTCTTTTTATCACCACCGGGACCAGCGCGAGCAGACCGAGCGCGATCAGGGCGCCGATCAGTTGCGGCGTCAGCACGTCCTTGGCGTCGAATACCATATGGCAATCGGTTCGCCCGGCCGCGAAGCAGGTCTTGTTCGCCGCCTGCTGCGCGGCGATGACGCTGTCGAGCCCGGTGCCGGCCAAGGCATAGACCACGGCTCCCGGAATAATGCCGAGCGCGGTCGCCGCGACGAACGGCGCCAGCCGCACGCCGGCAAGCGCCGGCACGAGATTGACCAGGAAGAAAGGAAACGCCGGCACCAGCCGCAGGAACAAGAGATAACTGAAAGCGTCTTCGCGAAAACCCTGCGCAAGCTGCGTCGCGCGCGGCCCCGCGCGCCGCAGCAGCGGCTCGCCCAGCGCAGTGCGCGCCACCAAGAAAATAAGCGTGGCGCCGAGGGTTGCGCCGATCACCGCCGCTGTCGCCCCTACCGGAAGACCGAACAGGAAGCCGCCGGCGAGCGTCAGAAATACCGCCCCTGGCAGCGACAAGGCGACGGCCGCCACATAGAGCGCGATATAGGCGAGCACGGCGAGCACCCGGTATTCGCTCACGAAGGCGCCGATGGCCATCCGGTGGCGGATGAGCGCCTCCAGCGAAATGCCGCCGCGGCCGATGAAGAAATAGGCGGCGACGGCGAGCAGGACGACCACGATCAGGGGCGCCAGCCTTCGGGTGAGGCCGCGCGCTCGGTTCGCGCCAGGCGGAATTGCCGACATCCGCGCTATATACACGAGATACGCGCCCCTGCGGCCGCGGCGCACCGATCTCACCGCCTTGTGAGGCCCCGTGACTGCTGCGAAAGCGGCCGGGCGCTTGGCGGCGGTTCGCATTGACGCGCCCTAGCCCCTCCCTTATAAGCCGCGCAAATCGCGTGCCGAACCCGCGCCAGTGCGGGGTTTTCTGGACGATTCAGGGGTCGTCTTCGCGTCCCCATCGCCACGGCGCGACCAGCGGAGAACTAAAACGTGAAGCGGACCTATCAACCGAGCAAGCTTGTACGCAAGCGCCGTCACGGTTTCCGCGCGCGCATGGCCACCAAGGGCGGACGCAAGGTCTTGTCGGCACGGCGCTCGCGCGGACGCAAGCGGCTGTCTGCCTGAGGGCGGGCGCATTCGAGCCGCGCGCATTGCTTTAAATGGAACGATTGAAGCAACGGGCGGATTTTCTGGCCGCGGCAAGGGGAGCCAGGATTTCCGCCGCCGCGTTCGTGCTACAGGCGCGCAGGCGCGCGGATGACGGGCCGGCCCGCTTCGGGTTCACCGTATCGAAGAAAGTCGGCAATGCGGTCGAACGAAACCGGGTGCGCAGGCGCTTACGCGAGATCGTCCGGCACGCAGCCGTCAGCCGGATAAGAACTGGACACGATTATGTGCTCATCGGACGGCGCGCGGCGCTCAATGCTCCCTTCACACGGATTGCCGAGGACTTCGAGGGAGCGCTGCGACGCATGCATGCGGGGGCGCGCAAGGTCGATACAGGATCCCGATGACCGACAGTAAAAATACCATCCTTGCCATCGTCCTGTCGGCACTCGTGCTGATCGCCTGGCAGTTTTTCTTCGCCATGCCGCAGGAAAAGGCGCGGCAGGAAAGACTACAGGCCGAACAACTCGCTCAGAAACAACAGGTCCCGGCGCAGGCGACCCAGCCCGGCCAGCCGGCAAAGGCCCCGGCGCAAATCGGACCGGCGCAGGTGCCGGGGCAAGCGGCGCAGAGTCCCGCGGTCGTCGCCGCCAACCGCCAGGCGGCGTTGGCCGCTTCTCCGCGCGTGCCGATCGCGACCGACAGCTTGCAAGGCTCGATCGATCTCAAAGGTGCGCGCATCGACGACCTCGCGCTACTCAAATTCCGCGAGACGGTGGATCCGAAATCGCCGCCGATCGTGCTGCTCTCGCCCTCGGGCAGTCCCGACCCCTTCTATGCCGAATTCGGCTGGACCAACGCCGCCGGCGCCAATGTGAAGGTGCCCACCTCGGACACGCTATGGACGCAGGCCGGCTCCGGGGCACTCGGCGTCGGACATCCGGTGACGCTGACATATGACAATGGCGAAGGTCTCGAATTCCGCCGCACGATCGCGATCGACGACAAATATCTGTTCACGGTCAAGGACGAGGTCGAGAACAAGACCGACAAGCCGGTCTCGCTCTTCCCGTACTCGCTGATCTCGCGCCACGGCACGCCGCAGACGCTCGGCTACTACATTCTGCATGAAGGTTTGATCGGCAAGTTCGGCGACGACAGCTCCAAGGAAGTTACCTACAAGACGATCGCGGAAAAGAAGGAGATGACCTTCAACGCTACCAATGCGTGGCTGGGCATCACCGACAAATACTGGGCGGCGGTTCTGCTGCCGAAAACAGACGCCCATGTCGTAGCAAATTTCCGCGCCGACAAGCTGGGCACGCTGGAGACCTATCAGACCGACTATCTGCTCGACGCGCGGACAATCGCGCCTGGCACGACCGCAACGGCGGATTCACGCCTGTTCGCCGGCGCCAAGGAAGTGCGGGTGGTCAACGAATACGAAAGCCGGCTCAATCTCAATCATTTCGATCTGCTGATCGACTGGGGCTGGTTCTATTTCATCACCAAGCCGCTGTTCTTCGTGATCGACTACATCTACCGGCTGGTCGGCAATTTTGGCGTCGCAATTCTGATCGTCACCGTGCTGATCAAGGCGGCGTTCTTCCCGCTTGCCAACAAATCCTACGCCTCGATGGCGAAAATGAAGGCGGTGCAGCCGCAAATGCAGGCGCTGCGCGAGCGTTATCCGGACGACAAGGCCAAGCAGCAGCAGGAGCTGATGGCGCTGTACAAGAAGGAGAAGATCAATCCTCTGGCCGGTTGTCTGCCGATCGCCATCCAGATTCCGGTGTTCTTCTCGCTCTACAAGGTGCTGTTCGTCACCATTGAAATGCGCCACGCGCCGTTTTTCGGCTGGATCCATGACCTGTCGGCGCCGGACCCGACCAATCTGTTCACGCTTTTCGGGCTCGTCGCCTATGACCCGACGGTCGTGCCGGTGATCGGGCATTTCCTGCATCTCGGCGCCTGGCCGCTGATCATGGGCGTGACCATGTGGGCGCAGATGAAGCTCAACCCGGCGCCGCCGGATCCGACGCAGGCGATGATCTTCAACTGGATGCCGGTGATCTTCACCTTCATGCTGGCGACTTTTCCGGCCGGGCTGGTGATCTACTGGGCCTGGAACAATTCCTTGTCGGTCGTGCAGCAGAGCATCATCATGCGCAAGCACGGGGCCAAGATCGAGTTATTCGACAACATCAAATCGTTGTTCGTGAAGAAGAAGCCGCAAGCCTGACCGGGCAAAGTCTTCGTCTGCCGTTCTGCCGACCCGCTGTTCTCGACCGCCGGGCCCTAACGCCGATGCACCCTTTCAGCCGCGACGAACTGGAAGCCGGCCGGCGCCTGTTCGCCGGCGACTGGCAATTCACCGCCGCGGCCGGCTCGCCCGTCTCGCTGCCCGCCATGCGCGGCACCGAGATCGCATTTGCCGGCCGCTCCAATGTCGGCAAGTCGAGCCTGATCAACGCGCTCACCGGCCGCAAAAGCCTGGCGCGCATTTCGCGCACCCCCGGCCGCACGCAGGAGCTGATTTTTTTCAGCGCCGGCGGTGCGCTCACGCTGGTCGACATGCCGGGCTACGGTTACGCCGCCGCGGCGAAAACCAAGATCGCAGCCTGGACCGGACTGATCCACGCCTATTTGCGTGGACGCGCCAATCTCGCGCGCATCTATGTGCTGGTCGACGCCCGCCACGGGCTGAAGGAAACCGACGCCCCGATGTTCGACGCGCTCGGCCAGGTCGCAGTCAGCCATCAGATCGTGCTGACCAAAAGCGATGCGGTGAAGCCCCCCGAGCTCGCCGCGCGCATCGGCGAGGTCGAGGCCGCGCTCGCCAAACGCCCGGCCGCCTATCCGGGCGTGCTCGCCACTTCGGCGCATGACGGCAGCGGCATTGCCGAACTGCGCGCGGCGGTGGCGCGGCTGCTGCAAGAGCGAAAGCGCTAGCGCGGCTCAGGCGCCGCCGCTTTTTCCCATCGAATACAAATACGCGACGCCCAGGAAAATGAACACGGTCGCGAAGACCATCCAATATTGAAAAGTGAATCCGAAAATATCGACCGTCTCCGTCAGGAAATTCATCAGGATGTTCATGCCGCAAAATTATAACCCCGGGCGCGCGCCTGTGTCTAAATTTCCTGCGCGGTTCCGTCATTTTGCTGGAACCGCCGCAATCCAGGCGCCGCCGCCGGGCGCGGTTTTATGGCGGAAAGCCCCGCCCGGCGCATTGTCGCCTGCCGCCGCCTCGGCTAGAACCCTGCGGCGTTGAAGGATAAAGGCCGGGCCATGGCTAAAGTCCCAAAAATCGATCCCGTCGAGCAGGCGCGCATCCTGTCGGAGGCGTTGCCGCACATGCAGCGCTACGACGAGGAGATCGTGGTGGTCAAATACGGCGGCCACGCCATGGGCGAGGAGCAGACGGCGCGCGACTTTGCCCGCGACATCGTGCTGCTCGAGCAGACCGCGATCAATCCGGTGGTGGTGCATGGCGGCGGGCCGCAGATCGCGGCCATGCTCAAGAAGCTCGGCATCAAATCGGAATTCGTCGACGGCCTGCGCATCACCGACGAGAAGACCGTCGAGATCGTCGAGATGGTGCTGGCCGGCTCGATCAACAAGCAGATCGTCGGCTACATCAACGCCGCCGGCGGCAAGGCGATCGGCCTGTCCGGCAAGGACGGCAACCTGGTCACCGCGCGCAAGGTGACGCGCACCATGGTCGATCCCGATTCCAACATCGAGAAGGTCGTCGATCTCGGCTTCGTCGGCGAGCCGGAAAAGGTCGACCTCACCGTGCTCAACCACGTGCTCGGCAAGGAGTTGATTCCGGTGCTGGCGCCTGTGGCGACCGCCGCCGGCGGCGGCACCTTCAACGTCAATGCCGACACCTTTGCCGGTGCGATCGCCGGCGCGCTCAAGGCCAAGCGCCTGCTGCTGCTCACCGACGTGCCGGGCGTGCTCGACAAGGACAAGAACCTGATCAGCGACCTGTCGATCGCGCAGGCGCGCAAGCTGATCGCCGACGGCACCATTTCCGGCGGCATGATCCCCAAGGTGGAGACCTGCATCTACGCGCTCGACCAGGGCGTCGAGGGCGTGGTCATTATGGACGGCAAGATCAGGCACGCCGTACTGCTCGAACTTTTGACCGACCTCGGCGTGGGCACGCTGATGCACCGCTAAGACCGGCGGGCGGGCTGAATTTCTCCATTCTCCGTGACCATACGCCGCGGTCCGACGCGGCGCGGATCGCGCGCGGCCTATCCTAAAATGCCGCCTGTGTGTAATCTCGCGTCCACACATAAGAGCCTGAACGCATACTAAGGGAGGATCGCATGACCACCGCACGCAAGGGCGTTATGGCGGCTTTCACCGTCGCGGCAATCGCGATGGCGACGCCGGCCGGCGCGCAGATCTACAGCCTCGGCACCGGCAAGCAGGGCTTTTTCACCTATTCGGCCGGCGCGGCAATCGCCAAGGTCGCCGCCGACGGCGGCCTCAATCTGCGCGTCAAGCCGTTCGGCGGCACCAGCGCCTATGTGCCGGGCGTCAATGCCGGCGAGCAGCAGTTCGGCCTCGCCAACGAGCTGGAGACGCACTACGCCGTCACCGGCACCGGAATCTACAAGGACAAGCCGCAGCCGGACCTGCGCGTCGTCGCCGTGCTCACGCCGCTTTATTCGGAATTCTTCGTCGCCAAGGATTCCCCGATCAAGACCATCGCCGATCTCAAGGGCAAGCGGGTGCCGAGCGGCTATGCCAGCCAGCGCGTGCTCGACGTGCTCACCCAGGGCACGCTCGCCAATGGCGGCCTGAGCTATACCGACGTGCAACAGGTGCCGGTGCCGAACGTGGTCGGCGGCGCCGACGAATTCGAGCAGGACAAGGCCGACGTTTTCATGTTCGCTCTCGGCTCCGGCAAAGTAGCGGAAGTCAATTCCAAGGTGCCGGTGCGCGTGCTGCCGATCGACCATTCCAAGGAAGCGATGGATCGTCTGCGCAAGTTCATTCCGGTCGCCTACGCCACGCAGGTGACGCCGGGCCACGGCAATGCCGGCGTCGAAGAACCCACCTGGGTCTATGCCTACGACTACCTGGTGCTGGCCAACGACAAGGTTCCCGACAACGTGGTTTACGAACTGACCAAGTTGATGCACGAACACAAGAAGGAGCTGGCGGCGAATTTCGGCGCGCTGTCGGGCTTCGATCCCAAGCGCATGAACAAGGACATGGGGCCGGTGCAATTCCATCCCGGCGCGGTCAAATACTACAAGGAAATCGGCGAATGGCCGCCGAAGAGCGGCAGCTGACCGCGCCGCTCTAGACCGCCGTGTCCGAGGAAGTTCACGAAGCGCCGGCGGGCCCGCAATCGACAGGGGCCCGCCGCATCGTATTTGCCGGCGCGAGCCTGCTCACGCTCGCCTCGATCGCCTTCGCGCTGCAGTTTTACCGCAACGTGCTCGGCCTGCTGCTGTACAACGAGCAGTTTCTCGCCGGCATGGCCGCGCTGGGCATGGCGCTGGTCTATGTCGTGCAGCCGGCGCGCAGCGGCGCGCGGCGGCCGGCCGTGCCCTGGTACGACTGGCTGTTCGCGGCGTTGAGCGTTGTCGTGGGCGCCTGCATCGCCGTCCGCTTCCCCGCGCTCTCGGAAGACATGACGTCGCGGCCGGTCTACGGGCTGGTCATCGCCTTCGTGACCGTGCCGCTGGTGCTCGAAGCGCTGCGCCGCACCGTCGGCATGGCGCTCACGATCATCGTCGTCGTCTTCCTCGTCTATGCGCCGTTGAGCCAATACGTGCCGGGACCGCTGGCGGGGCTGCCGGTCAGCGTTGCGCAGCTCGCATACTATCTGGTCTGGGATCCCGGAAGCATGCTCGGCTTGCCGCTGATGGTGGCCTCGACCATCGTCATCGCTTTCGTGTTCTTCGGCGCCCTGCTGTTCGCCTCCGGCGGCTCGGCGTTCTTCACCGATATCGCGCTGACATTGATGGGCGGCTATCGCGGCGGTTCGGCCAAGATCGCGGTCACCGCCTCCTGCCTGTTCGGCATGATCTCCGGCAGCGCAGTCAGCAATGTCGCGTCGGTCGGCGTCATCACCATCCCGCTGATGCGGCGCGGCGGCTATCCGGCGCAGGTCGCCGCCGCGATCGAGGCGGTGGCCTCGACCGGCGGCCAGTTGATGCCGCCGGTGATGGGCGCCGCCGCCTTCCTGATGGCGGAATTCCTGCAAGTGCCCTACCGCGACGTCGCGGTCGCCGCCGCGCTGCCGGCGCTGCTCTATTACTACGCGCTGTTCATTCAGGCCGATCTCCTCGCCGCCAAAAGCGGGCTGACCAGTATCGAGGGGCCCGACATTCCGCCGCTCGCCCAGGTGCTCCGGCAGGGCTGGCACTTCCTGCTGCCGTTCGGAATGCTGATCTTCGCGCTGTTCTGGCTCAACTGGCAGCCGGAAAAGGCCGCGCTCGCCGCCGCCGGCGTGCTGGTCGTCACCGGCACGACGCTCGGCTATGGCGAGAAGCGGCTCAAGCTGAGCGACGTGCTCGATGCGCTGCGTTCGACCGGCATCGCCGCGCTCGATCTGCTGATGATCACCGCCGCCGCCGGTTTCATCATCGGGGTGCTCAACATCACGGGCCTGAGTTTCTCGCTCACGCTGCTGCTGGTGCAGGTCGGCTCGCACAGCTTGCTGCTGCTGCTGGTTCTCGCCGCGATCGTCTCGATCATTCTCGGCATGGGCATGCCGACGGTCGGCGTCTATGTGCTGCTGGCGGCGCTGGTGGCGCCGGCGATGGTCAAGATCGGGCTGTCGCCGATGGCCTCGCATATGTTCGTGATGTATTTCGGCATGATGTCGATGATCACGCCGCCGGTGGCGCTCGCCGCTTACGCGGCCGCCTCGCTCGCCAATACCGACCCGATGAAGACCGGCTGGATCGCGGTGCGCTTCGGCTGGATCGCCTTCATCATTCCGTTCCTGTTCATCCGCGCGCCGTCGCTGCTGCTGGAAGGGACGGTGTCTTCGGTGGTCATCGCGATGGTGACCGCGCTTGCCGGCGTCTGGCTGATTTGCGCGGCCTTTGCCGGTTACGCCGTGCGGCCGCTGTCGACGCCGATGCGGGTCGGCTTCGGCATTGCCGGGCTGCTGTTGTTCATTCCGGCCGAGAGCGTCGCGCATGGCGAGTGGACCGACATCATCGGCCTCCTGCTCGGCGGCGCGCTGCTCGGGCGCGAAATCATGGCCACCCGCCCGCGCCGCCAGACAGCGTAAACATCGCCGCCGGCGTGGCATAATCGCGCATGATTCGCGCAATGATGGCGGTGGCCCGGCTTGCCGGCCTGATGGCCGCGGTGGCGGCCGCGCCGGTTCATGCCGAGCTCACAGTGTGCAACCGCACCAGCTATCGGCTGGACGCGGCGATCGGGCTGGAAAAGCGCGCCAATGTCGCGACCCGCGGCTGGTTCCGCGTCGATCCCGGCCAATGCCGCAAGGTCGTCGACGGCGCACTCGACGCCGACATGGTCTATGTGCATGCGCGCGCGCCTTCGGTTTACGGCAGCGCGCCGATGCCGGACGCCGGCAATGCCGAACTGTGCGTCCGCGATGGCGATTTCGACATCGCCAATGCGCGCGGCTGCCAGATCAGCCAGCAAGTCCGCTTCACCGCCGCGCGGCCGTCCGATACGCCGAACGGCCCGACGGTCAATCTCGCCGAGGAGGCCGACTACGACGACGCGCAGGCGCGGCTCGCCGGCATGCAACGCCTGCTGGCGATTGCCGGCTACGACGCCTATCCGATCGACGGCGTTTCCGGGATCAAAACGCAGGCCGCGCTGATGAGGTTCATCAACGACCACAAGCTGCCGGCCGATAGTGCCGGCAAGTCGGAATTTTTTGACGCCCTGCTCGCGGCCGCCGCCAATCCGGAGGGCGGCGGCTTTTCCTGGTGCAACGACACGAGTTACACCGTGATGGCCTCGCTCGGCGTGGTCGAGATGGGCCAGATCGTCACCCGCGGCTGGTATCGCGTGGCGGCCGGGCGGTGCCTGCGGCCCGATCTGCGCGGCGATCAGCACCGGCTCTACAGCTATGGCGAGGCGGTCGACGCCCAGGGCCGTACGATCAGGCGCGGCGAATCGCCGCTCGCCTGGGGCGGCACGGTGGCGCTGTGCACGCGCGACGGCAAATTTGAGCTCGCCGACCACAAGGATTGCGCGACGCGTGGTCTGAATTCCGCCGGGTTTGCCGTCATCGATATGAGCGACCAGCCGTCGGCGACGGTGCGGTTCAAGGAACCGTAAGCGGCCGGGAACCCGGCGCGGCGAGCCAAATCAGCGGCAGTGCTTTATAGTGATTGATTCAGCGACGATTCGATCCTGAACGGGAGGATCCCGCGTAATGACCGAACAGCCGCTCCGGGTTCTGCTCATTTACCCGAAATTCGTACAAAACTCGTTCTGGAACTATGCCGAATCCTGCAAGCTGATCGATGCGCGCTATCCGGCCGCGCCGCTCGGGCTGATCACGGTTGCCGCGCTGCTGCCGCAGGACTGGCAGTTCAGGCTCGTCAACTGCAACACCGAGGAACTCGACCCAGCGCAGATCGACTGGGCCGACCTGGTCATGACCGGCGGCATGATGAATCAGCAGCCGGACTGTCTGCGCCTGATCGAGCTCTGCCACGCGCGCAGCAAGCCGGTCGCGGTCGGCGGGCCGGACGTGACCTCGAGCCCGCATCTTTACGCCGCCGCCGATTTCCAGGTGCTGGGCGAAGCCGAGGACGTGATCGGCGACTTCGTCGCCGCCTGGCGGCGCGGCGAGCGCGCCGGCATTTTTTCCGCCGAGAAATTCAAGGCCGACGTGACCAAGACGCCGATGCCGCGCTTCGACCTGCTCACGTTCGAGCATTATCTCTACGTCTGCGTGCAGTTCTCGCGCGGCTGCCCGTTCACCTGCGAGTTCTGCGATATCATCGAGCTTTACGGCCGCAATCCGCGCACCAAGACCGGCGCGCAGATGCTTGCCGAACTCGACCGGCTCTACGCACTCGGCTATCGCGGCCATGTCGATTTCGTCGACGACAACCTGATCGGCAACAAGAAGGCGGTGAAGAAATTCCTGCCCGAGCTGAAGGCCTGGCAGGAGGCGCACGGCTATCCGTTCGAGTTCTCGACCGAAGCCTCGCTCAACCTCGCCGACGACGACGCACTGCTCGGCATGATGCAGGAGGCGAATTTCTTCGCGGTGTTCGTCGGCATCGAGAGTCCGGACCCGGAAACGCTGCGGCAGATGCGCAAGAAGCAGAACACCAGGCGCAACATCGCCGAATGCGTGCACAAGATCTACCGCTACGGCATGTTCGTGACCGCCGGCTTCATCGTCGGCTTCGACAGCGAAAAGGCCTCGATGGCCGACGCGATGATCGACTTCATCGACGAATGCGCGGTGCCGGTCTGCATGGTCGGCCTGCTTTACGCGTTGCCGAATACGCAGTTGACCCGCCGCCTCGCCAGCGAAGGCCGGCTGTACCAGGGCCACGACGTCATGAGCGAGGATCGCGCCGGCGACCAATGCTCGCTCGGCATCAATTTCGCGCCGGAGCGGCCGTTGCGCGAGATTCTCACCGACTACAAGCGCATCCTGGAATCGGTCTACAGCCCGCGGGCCTATGCCGGCCGCCTCGACCGGCTCGCCACGATGCTCGACCGCAGCGGCCGCCAGCGCGACTTGCACGAAGGTGACGCGCGCCGCCGCATGGGATCGCTGGCGACCGTCCACCGCATCGTCAACGCCGTGCCGGAGGCGCGCGAGCTGTTCTGGAACACCTTCACGCGGTGCGCGCGTGCCAACCCGGCCGCGTTGCGCTATATCGTGCTGATGATGGCGATCTACATGTATCTTGGGCCGTTTTCGCAGCGCGTAATCGGCATGATCGACCGGCGCATTGCCGCGCTCGACGCCGCCGAGCCGGCCAGCGCCGCGCTCGCGGCGCTATAGCCGCCGTTGCGGGCGGCCGCGGGCACACATGGCGAAACAACAGCCGCGCGATTTCGCCAAGGTCGAGACCTGGGTGTTCGATCTCGACAACACGCTTTATCCGCACCATCTCAATCTTTGGCAGCAGGTGGACGAACGCATCCGCGCCTATGTGGCGGATTTTCTCAAAGTGTCGAAGGACGAGGCGTTCCGCGTGCAGAAGGATTATTACAGGCGCTATGGCACCACCATGCGCGGACTGATGGCCGAGCACGGCATGACGCCGGACGACTATCTGGAATTCGTGCACCGGATCGATCATTCGCCGCTGACGCCGAACGCGGCGCTCGGCACGGCGCTCGAAAAGCTGCCGGGCCGCAAGCTCATCCTCACCAACGGCACCCGCAAGCACGCCGACGCGGTGATGAAGAAGCTCGCCGTGCACGAGCATTTCGAAGACGTGTTCGACATTGTCGCCGCCGAACTCGAGCCCAAGCCCGCGCGCAAGACCTACGAACGTTTTCTCGCGCGGCATGGAGTCGATCCGGGCAAAGCCGCGATGTTCGAGGATCTCGCGCGCAATCTCGAAGCCCCGTACGCGCTCGGCATGACCACCGTGCTGGTGGTGCCGGAAGGCCAGCGCGAAGTGTTCCGCGAAGGCTGGGAACTGGAGGGCCGCGACGCGCTTTACGTCGATCACGTGACCGCAAATTTGCCAAATTTTATAGAAGGTTTGGTCGGCCACTTGCGACTTTAGATGTATGGCCCGCGCAACCCAGCGGCCGCAAAAATGTTCGTCTCGTCATATATTTAATCGCTTGACCTGCGCAAAACTGCCAAGACACAGTGGCCTATAAGCGGGGCGACGCTTATCGGTCGGCACTAAAATGCGTTCGCGCATTACGCGGCGGCATTTGTCTTTCGCTTTGGACGTCGCCATCGCCATTGGCGTCGCTTTTTCTGCGACTTTTTTCATCCTGGTGATGGAATTCCGCGCCGGCCACGGCGAACTTACCCGTGCCGCACTCACTCTTCTTGCCAACAATCCGCGGGTCGCGCACGGCGGCCCGGCGATAACAACCGCCAGTCAACGCAACTAGGGAAACCCAAGGAGAAGAAAATGGCTAACGTTGGAGCAATCACAAGTCCGCTCAGCGGCAAACGATGGACTAACCTCATTTTTTGCGTCATTTGCATGATCATGATCGCCAACCTGCAATATGGTTGGACGCTTTTCGTCGATCCGATCAGCAAAGGGCACGGCTGGACGCGCGCGGCGATTCAGGTCGCCTTTGCAATCTTCATCGCGCTTGAAACATGGCTCACCCCGATCGAGGGTTGGATCGCCGACGTGATAGGCCCGAAGCCGGTCATCGCCTTCGGCGGTATCATGGTCGGCATAGGCTGGGTCATTAACGCCTATGCTGACTCGCTTTCCCTGCTTTACCTCGGTGCGATCGTCGGCGGGATCGGCGGCGGGGCGGTGTACGCCACCAGCGTCGGACAGGCGGTCAAGTGGTTCCCCGACCGGCGTGGCCTGGCGGTCGGGCTGACCGCGGCGGGCTATGGCGCAGGCGCCGTCCTGACCGTCATTCCGATTCGCTATGTCATCGCCCACTACGGCTACGAAGCTGCGTTCCTCTGGTTCGGCATTGTGCAAGGCGCCGTGGTTTTCGTGTTGGCCTGGTTCATCCGCGCGCCGCAACCCGGAGAACTGGCCGCCGCGCCTCCGGCAAAGGTCAGCATGACGACGCGCAGTCATTCGCCGAAGGAAGTATTGGTGTCGCCGGTGTTCTGGCTGCTCTACATCATGTTCGTCATGGTGTCGGCGAGCGGCCTGATGGCGACAGCGCAGATCGCGCCGATCGCCAAGGATTTCAACGTCGGTAACGTCGTCCTGTTCGGCACCGCAACCACGTTGACCGTCGCCCTCATCGTCGACGGTCTGTGCAACGGCGGAGCACGTCCGCTGTTCGGTTGGGTCTCCGACAATATCGGGCGCGAATACACCATGGCAATCGCATTCGGCCTCGGAGCGATTGCCTACTGGCTGCTCGGCACCCTCGGCGCAACGCCCTGGTTCTTCGTGATCTTCGCGGCGCTGATCTTCCTGACCTGGGGCGAGATCTTCAGCCTGTTTCCGTCCACCTGTACGGATACATTTGGACCGAAATTCGCGACAGTGAACCTCAGCCTGCTCTATACGGCGAAGGGCACATCGGCCTTCCTCGTACCGGTCGCCAACATGATCAAGGTCTCGACCGGCAGCTGGCACATGGTGTTTGTGCTCACGGCGATCATGAACCTGATCGTCGTTGCCTTGGCGCTGTTCGTGCTCAAGCCGATGCGGTCCAGGGTCGCGGCCGGCGAAGCGCGGCTCGCCCACGCCTGACGGCCAAAGTCACGAGCGCATCGCAGCGCCGGCAAACGGACAAGGCCCCTTCGCGGGGCCTTGTTTTTTTCGCCGCCGCCTAGCCGATCGAGCCGACGAACTGCTGCAATTCCGGCGTCTTCGGCGCGGCGAAGACCTGCTTGGGCGGGCCCTGCTCGTGCACCCTGCCGTGATGCATGAACACCAGATGCGTGCCGACGTCGCGGGCAAAGCGCATCTCGTGGGTGACCAGCATCAGCGTCATGCCCTCGCGCGCAAGCTGCTCGACGACCCTGAGCACCTCGTTGACCAGTTCCGGATCGAGCGCCGAGGTGATTTCATCGCACAGCAGCACCTTCGGCCGCATCGCCAACGCGCGGGCGATCGCCACCCGCTGCTGCTGCCCGCCGGAGAGCTGGCTGGGATAGGAGTCCATCTTCTCCGACAGACCGACCTTGGCCAGCATCTCGGCGGCCAAACCGCGCGCGTCCTTTTTCGACGCCTTGTTCACCACCGTCGGCGCCAGCATGACGTTCTCGGCGGCGGTGAGATGCGGGAACAGATTGAACTGCTGGAACACCATGCCGACGTGCCGGCGCAATTCGCGCAGGTTGGCGCGGAGCCCGCCAACCTCGATGCCGTCGGCCATGATGGCGCCGGCCTGATAGGTTTCCAGCCCGTTGATGCAGCGGAGCAGCGTACTCTTGCCCGAGCCGGAGCGGCCGATGATGGCGACCACGTCGCCCTTTTCGACTTCAAGCGAAACGCCCTTGAGCACTTCGAGCGGTCCGAAGTTTTTTCTCACCTCACGGATGCTAACGAGCGACATTGAGCCGGCCCTCGAGTTTTTTGGCGTACCAGGACAACGGGAAACACAGGCAGAAATAGATCAAGGCAACCAGCGAATAGACCAAAAACGGCCGGAAGGTCGCATTGTTGAGCAGGGTTCCGGCCTTGGTCAGTTCGACGAAGCCGATGATGGACGCAAGCGCGGTGCCCTTGATCACCTGCACGGAAAACCCGACGGTCGGCGCCACCGCAATGCGCGCGGCCTGCGGCAAGATGACGTAGCGCATCTGCTCGATATAGGAGAGCGCGAGCGTCGAGGAGGCCTCCCATTGGCCGCGCGGGATCGCCTCGACGCAGCCGCGCCAGATCTCGGTCAGGAAGGCGCTGGTCCAGAAGGTGAGCGCGAGCCATGCCGCAAGCCACGGGGAAACCTCGACGCCGAACAGCGCGATGCCGAAAAAGAAAAGAAAAAGCTGCATCAGCAGCGGCGTACCCTGGAAAAATTCGATGTAGCCCTTGGTGAACCATTCGAGCGGGGCGATACGCGAGGTGCGCATGAACAGGAGGATCAGGCCGACGATGCCGCCCGACACGAACGCGATGAGCGACAGGATGATCGTCCACTCGGTGGCGATGAGCAGGTTCGACAGGATGTCCCAGAAGCTGAACTGCACCATGGGCTACACCGCCGCCTTGAACAACACGCGGCCAATGCCGCGCAACAGCGCGCGCATCCCGATCGCCAGCAGCAGGTAGATTACCGCCGCCAGGATATAGACCTCGAAGTTGCGAAAATTGCGCGAGGCCACGAAATTGGCCGCGTAGGTCAGGTCCTGCGCGGAGATCTGCGACACCACCGCCGAGCCGAGCATGACGATGATAATCTGCGACGACAGCGCCGGGTAGATTTTGCGGAACGCCTGTTTGAGCACGATGTAGCGCAGCACTTCCCATTTGCTCATGGCGAGGCTGACGCCGGCCTCGATATGCCCCTTGGGCACCGCCTCGATGCCGGCGCGGATGATCTCGGTTGAATAGGCACCGAGATTGACCACCATGGCGATAAACGCGGCGGTGGATTCGCTGAGCTTCACCCCGAGCGCCGGCAGCCCGAAGAAAATGAAGAAAAGCTGCACGATGAACGGCGTGTTGCGGATCAATTCGACGTAAACGACGACGACGCGGCCAAGCCATTGCGGGCCGAAGGTGCGCGCCGACGCGCCGGCGGTGCCGACCGCGATGCCGGCCGCCGTCGATACCAGCGTCAGCACGACGGTGAAGATCAGCCCGTCGAGCAACACCCGCCAGTACGGCAGCAGCGCCTCGAAATGCAGGTGATAGACCATGACGCCGACGCTTGAGCCCGCGCCGGTCAGAACCCGGGCGGCAGCGGATTCTTCAGCCATTTCTCCGAGAGCTTCTCCAGCTCGCCGTCGGCCTTGGCCTTGGCGATGATCTCGTTGAGTTTGGCCTTGAGTTTCGGCTCGTCCTTGTTGAGGCCGATATAGCAGGGGCTATTCTTGATGACGAATTTGAGCACCGGCGCGCGATCCGGATTTTTCGAGGCGATCGCCGCGGCGACCGTGTTGCCGGTCGCGATCAGGTCGACCTGCCCCGAGACGAAGGCGGCGATGGTGGCGTTGTTGTCCTCGAAGCGTTTCACCGTCGCCTCGGCCGGCGCGGTTTTCGAGAGTTCCTGCTCCTCGATGGCGCCGCGCGTGGCGCCGACGGTCTTGCCCTTGAGGTCGGCCGCGCTCTTCACCGCCTCGCCCTTGGTGCCGAACACGCCGGAGAAGAACGGCGCATAGGCATCGGTGAAATCGATCACCTTTTCGCGCTCGGCGTTTTTGCCGAGGCTGGATATGACGATGTCGGCCTTGTGGGTCTGCAAATAGGGGATGCGGTTGGCGCTGGTGACCGGGATGATCTCGGTTTTCACGCCGAGCGCCTTGCCGATCAGGTTGGCCATGTCGATGTCGAGACCCTGCGGCTTGAGATCGAGCCCGGCCGAGCCGAACGGCGCGAAATCCTGCGGCACCGCGACCTTGATGACCTTGGCGGCCATGATCTGGTCGAGGGCCTCGGCATTGGCCGATGCGGCAAAGCCGATCGATGCAAAGGCGAAAAGGACCGCTAGCAGTCGTTTCTGGGCGAACATTTCGGGTCTCCGAGGTTGGGTCGCAAGCACGCGCCGGCGGCACCACCCGCGCGCGAATTGGAACGACGGTGGCCTCGGCTCCACGTCGCGAATGCAAACCCTGCCTCATGCTCAGTGCTTAGGCAATGGCCGGGAGTGCCTTTTTCCTGCGCCGGCAGGACCGGCCAAAGGGGCGCGCTTGACATCACCTGCCCGGCCTCCGACAAACCGCTGCCGATTGCGCCGGGGCCCCCGCATGTCCAACGAAAAGCTCGCCAAAACCATCGACGACGCCTTCGCGGCGCGCGACCGCATCACGCCCAGGACCAAGGGCGCGGTGCGCAAGGCCGTGGATTCCGCGCTTGCGCTGCTCGACGCCGGCAAGGCGCGCGTCGCCGAGCGGCAGGCCGACGGCCGATGGCAGGTCAACCAGTGGCTGAAGAAGGCCGTGCTGCTGTCGTTCCGTCTCAACGACATGAGCGTGATCGCGGGCGGACCCGGCAAGGCGGTGTGGTGGGACAAGGTCGATTCCAAGTTCAAGAACTGGACGCCGGCGCGCTTCCGCCAGGCGGGCTTTCGCGCGGTGCCGTCTTGCGTGGTGCGTCGTTCCGCCTTTATCGCGCCCGGCGTGATATTGATGCCGTCCTTCGTCAACCTCGGCGCCTATGTCGACAGCGGCACCATGATCGACACCTGGGCGACCGTCGGCTCCTGCGCGCAGATCGGCAAGAACTGCCACATCTCCGGCGGCGCCGGCATCGGCGGCGTGCTCGAGCCGCTGCAGGCGGGGCCGGTGATCATCGAGGACAACTGCTTCATCGGCGCGCGCTCGGAAGTGGCCGAAGGCGTGATCGTGCGCACCGGCGCGGTGCTGTCGATGGGCGTCTTTCTCGGCGCCTCGACCAAGATCGTCGACCGCACCAGCGGGCAGGTGCTGCAAGGCGAGGTGCCTGCCTATTCGGTCGTGGTGCCCGGCACACTGCCCGGCTCCAGCGGCGGCCCCGGGCTCTATTGCGCCGTCATCGTCAAGCGCGTCGACGAACGCACACGGTCGAAGACCGGCATCAACGAGCTGCTGCGGGATTGAGAGGCGGACGACCGATGACCGCCGACCCGCTCGCCATCGCCCGCGATCTCCTGCGCTGCCGCTCGGTGACGCCGGTGGAAGGCGGCGCGCTCGGCTTTCTCGAAACGACGCTGCGGGCGGCGGGCTTTGCCGTCCACCGCAAGACCTTCCGCGAGCCGGGCACGGCCGACGTCGAAAATCTTTACGCGCGCATCGGCAAGGCCGCCCCGCATCTCACCTTCGCCGGCCACACCGATGTGGTGCCGCCGGGCGACGAGAAGGCCTGGACGCTTCCACCCTTCGCCGGCAAGGTGGCGGGTGGCGAGCTTTACGGCCGCGGCGCGGTCGACATGAAGGGCGGCATCGCCTGCGCGCTTGCCGCCGTGCTCGATCACCTGGCGGCAAACGGCGGCAAGCCGAACGGCTCGATCTCCTTCCTGATCACCGGCGACGAGGAGGGCGTAGCGATCAACGGCACGCCCAAGCTGCTGCAATGGGCGGCCGAGCGCGGCGAGAAATTCGATCACTGCATCCTTGGCGAGCCGAGCAATGTCGAGGAACTGGGCGACACCATCAAGATCGGCCGCCGCGGCTCGCTCAACGGCCATCTCATCGTCAGCGGCCGGCAGGGCCACGTCGCCTATCCCGACCGCGCGGAAAACCCGATCCGTGGTCTGGTGAAGCTGGTCGCGGCCCTGCAGGCCGAGCCGCTCGACAAGGGCAGCGAGCTGTTCCCGCCCTCGCATCTGGAATTCACCTCGGTCGATGTCGGCAACCAGACCGTCAATCTCATCCCCGGCGAAGCGCGCGCGCGCTTCAATATCCGATTCAACGACAATCACACCCTCGCCTCGCTGAAGAAGCTGATCGAGCGCCGCGCCGCCAAGGCGGCGGGCAAGACCAAATTCGCTCTCGAATGGGAACCGTCTAACGCCTGGGTATTCGTCACCGAGCCGGGCCCGTTTACCGAACTGGTGACGCAGGCGATCAGGAAGATCACCGGCCGCAAGCCGAAACTGTCGACCAGCGGCGGCACCTCCGACGCGCGCTTCATCATCGCCCATTGCCCCGTGGTGGAATTCGGCCTGGTCGGACAGACCATGCATCAGGTCGACGAGCGCGTACCGATCGCCGACCTGCGCGTGCTGACCAAGGTTTATCGGACGATCATCGATAACTATTTTGCGCAAGCGTGACGGCGCAAAAAATCAATAATCCACCTGCATCAGGTAGAGCCCGTCCGGCGGCGCCACCGGACCGCAGGCGGTGCGGTCGCGCGCCGCGAGCACGCGGGCAAGATCGTCGGCGGTCCATTTGCCCTCGCCGGCCAGCACCAGCGAGCCGACCATGGAGCGCACCTGGCTGTGCAGAAACGAGCGCGCCGAAGCCCGGACCCGCACCTCGTCGCCGCGGCGCGTGACATCGAGCTGTTGCAGCGTCTTCACCGGCGACTTGGCCTGGCATTCGGCTGAGCGAAACGTGGTGAAGTCGTGCTTGCCGACGAGACGCTGCGCGGCCGCGTGCATGGCGGCCTCGTCGAGCGGCCGCGGCACGCGCCAGGCATGGCCGGCATCGAGCGCGAGATCGGCGCGCCGGTTGACGATGCGGTAGAGATAGTGGCGCTTGACCGCCGAGGTGCGGGCATTGAAATCGCCGGCCACCCGCTCCGCCGCGAGCACCGCGACCGGATGCGGACGCAGGTGCGCATTGAGCGCGTCGCGCACGGTGTCGGTGTCCCAGTCCCTGGCGAGGTCGACATGCGCGACCTGGCCGCGCGCATGCACGCCGGCGTCGGTGCGGCCGGCGCCCTGAACCTGGACTTTTTCGCCCGATAGCGCCGCAACCGCTTCGGTCAGCACGCCTTGCACGGTGGGCAGGTCGGCCTGCATCTGCCAGCCGGCGAACGGCGCCCCGTCATATTCAACCGTGAGCTTGTAGCGCGGCATCCGCCGCTAATGTCCCGCGAGCTTGGCCGCGTCGTCATGCACGCTGGTATCGATGATCGACGAAATCGGCACGGCCTGCTTGATGCTGCCGGCCTTGACGAAAAGCTGCTGCATCCATTCCAGCCGGTCGGCTGGAATGGTCAGCGCCGGATCGATCTGCTTCGCCGCGATGGTCTGGTCGGTGATGAATTCGGCGCGCGCGTCGTCCGGCTTGGCATGTGTCATCTCGTGCGCGAGCTTGATCGTCGCATCGCGGTGGGTGGTCGCGTATTTGTAGGCGTCCATTTCCGCCGCGAGGAATTTCACCAGATCGGCCCGCCGCTCGGTCAGCACCTTGCTTGTGGTGGCGATGCACAGCCGGATGAACTGCGGCAGCACGACGTTCGCCTTCATCAGCACCTTGATGCTCGGCGGCATGACCGCCTCGAATTCGTTCGACACGACGGCCGCATCGGTAATGCCGGCGAGCATCGACTTGTAGCGGTCGAGATCGGCGCCTTGCGTGGCGAATTTCACGTCCGTATGCGGCACTTTCTCGGCGTCCAGCATGCCGCGCACCAGCAGGTCGGGCAGCGAGCCGGGCGAGGAAATGGCGATGGTCTTGCCCTTGAGGTCGGCCGGGGTCTTGATCTCCGCCTTGGCGAGGACGACCTGCGGCATGCCGTGCCAGTCGCAGCCGACGATCTTGACGCCGGTGCCGCGCGCGCCGGCCACGATCGACTCCGCTGCACCCATGTCGACGCTGTCGATCTCGCCGGCGATCAGGGCCTTCATCAGCGTGGAGCCGGCCTTGATCTGCAACAGCTCGACCTTCAAGCCGCGCTTTTCCGCAAAGCCGCCTTTGTCGACCATGGCGATGAAGCCGGAATCGCTCTTGGCTTCGAGGATGCCGTGCTTCCAGACCTTCTCCTGCGCGCCGGCGGCGGTGAGGCTGCCGGCGACGAGCGCTACGGTGACGAGCATTGTTCTTGTTGCGGACATGCGAGATTCCTCCCTGGCATTGACTGTAGCGCGGATTTTCTAGATGCGGTACTCGCCGCCGCGCTTGCGGCCCTGATCGACATTGAGGAAAAGCTGCTCGAGCTGCGGCCGCTTCTTGATCAGCCCCTGCTCCTGCGAATAGCCGGCGAGCGTGTCGAGGATTTTCCGGTTCCTGTCGGTCAGTCCATATTCCCACGGATCGGGGCCGAGCACGCGCTCCTGCTCCTCCCAGGCGTCGCGATACCAGGCGAGCGGCACGATGCGCGGGTTCGCCATGCGGCGCATGGCGATCGCCTTGGCCTCGTTGAAGGCGCGGAAAAGATTGACCGCGAGCCAGGGGTGTTCGTCGGTCAGCGCCTGGCGAATGGCGACGACATGCATGATCGGGAAAATGCCGGTGCGCTTGTAATAGGCGATCTCCTCCGCCTTGTGGTCGGGGAATAGGCGCGCCACGCGCGGATCGCGCGCGAGAAACGGCTTGACCAAATCCGAATGGAACACGGCGTCGAGTTCGCCCTCGGCGAGCATGCTGTCGACCGATTTGTCGTCCGGCAGGCAGGAATATTTCAGGTCCGGCGGCAGCGTCACATCGACGTCGCCTTCGATCTCGGCCACCCATTCGATGCTGTTGAGCGGCACGCCGTATTCGTGCTGCAGGATGCCGCGCATCCACAACACCGCGGTGGTCAGCAGCGTCTTGACGCCGATGCGGCGGCCCTTCAGGTCGGCGGGCGTCTTGATGCCCTTGCCGGTGTTGACGAACATGAAGCCGTGGCGGAAGCGGCGATGCAAAAACACCGGGATGGCGCGAAACGGCAACGCGTTGTCGTGCGTCGCCAGATAGGATGAGCCCGACAGTTCGGCCACGTCGAATTCGCGGTTGTTGAGGAAACGCCAATGGCGGGTCGCCGAATCCATGTCGGTGAGGACGGTCAGGTCGACGCCGTCCACTTTGACGCGGCCGCTGATGAGCGGGCGCACGATTTCGTAGTCGCCGCAGGCAAGCGTCAGCGAAAGCTTATTCGGCATACGGCATTCCCCGACTAGTGCCCGGTGGCGATGGCGGCAAGCTTTGCCGCATCGTCGAGCCGGTTGCCGCGCCAGACGACGTGCAGGTCCGGCCGCAGCAGCAAGAGATCGTAGCCGTAGACCGCACGCGGCGGCGCTTCGGCGATATCGAGGACTGTAAACGGCGCGGAGTACGAGGCAAAGGCTTGCGCAAGCGCGCCGGCGTCGGGCCGTGCACGGCCGAGGCGCAGCAGCGTATAGCCGTCGCCGATGCGGTCGTGCAGCGCCGTGCCGTCGGCGAGCCAGACATGCGGCAGCCGCGCGCCCGGCCAGGTGGTCGGCTCATATTTCATGAAATTGGGCGCCGGGCCTTCGCCGGGTTCCGCCCAGATCAGCGGCGAGTCGACATAGCGATAGCCGAGTTCGGCGCCGATCATTTCGTTGCTCTTGCGCTGCTCCACGTCGGCGATGCGCGTCAGGTTGGCGCGCGTCTCGGCGCCCGCCGGCGTCCGGTCGCGGATGTTGGGCCGATAGGCCGCCCGCCAGGCCCGCCGCCCGCGCGAGGCGTAGCGCGACGCCTCGACGTTGCGGGCGCCGACCTGCCGGCGCTCGGTCTCATAGGAGGCGAGCAGCTTCGGCCCGCCCCAGCCCTGTAGCGTCGCGGCGAGCTTCCACGCGAGATCGGCGGCGTCGCCGACGCCGCTGTTCATGCCGAGCCCGCCGGTCGGAATCACCAGATGCACCGCGTCGCCGGCGAGAAACACCCGGCCCTCGCCGTATCGTTCCGCCAGCAGCAGGTTTTGCCGCCACGGCGCGCACGACAGCATTTCGTATTGCACCGGCATGGCGACCGTCGCCTCGAACATGGTGGCCATTTCGGCGTTGCTCTCGACCACCGCGTGCAAGGTGAAATGGCGGGTCGAATCCTGCACGATCAGGAAACTCGAATGCGCGTCGGCGACGTGGTAGTGGCGGCCCTTGCCGATCGGGATGCGCTCGAACAGGTCGTCGCAGCGATAGAGCGCCTGGCGCAGTTGCAGGATATTGGCCTCGCCCTCGAGCTTGATGCCGAGTTGCCGGCGCACCGTGCTGGCGCCGCCGTCGCAGCCGACGAGATAATGCGCGCGCAATTCGGCGTCGCCCTTGCCGGTCTTGATCCGCGCGCTGACCGAGCCGTTGTCCTGCCTGAAGGAGAGGAATTCGCAGCCGTAGCGCACGTCGACGTCCGGCAGGGCCTCGGCCACCGACTTGAGCAGCGGCTCGAGCGTGTATTGCGAAATGAGCTGGTAGGGTTCGAGCGGCAGCGAGCCGTCGCGGCAGGCGGCGATCTGCGCCTGCGCCTGCGCCACCGAGGGATAAGGCAAATGCAGGAGCGGCGGCTCGATCAGCGAGGTGATGATGAACACGTCCATGGGCGCGTCGCGCGGGAAACCGGCGGCGCGGATTTTTCGCGCGATGCCCATGCGGCGATAGATTTCCATAGTGCGGGCGTTGCAGCGCTCCATCTTGGGGAGGAACTGCGGCGCCTCTTTCTGTTCGAGCAATACGCAACGCACGCCGCGCCGGCCGAGATCGATGGCGAGCGTCAAGCCCACCGGGCCGGCACCGACGATGATGACTTGCGTATCCAAGACACTAGCCAAGCCGCGTCCCCGCCTTCATCGGCGTACCCCGCAAGAACTCCTGTGCCCCCATCGGCTGCTTGCCGGCGCGTTGCACCTGGGTGAGGCGGACCGCGCCGCCGCCGCAGGCGACCGTGAGGTGGTCGTCGAGCAGCGTTCCTGGCAAGGTATTAGGTACAATCATACCCCCACCCTGGGTCGAACGCAGCACTTTGATGCGCGTGCCGCCGGCCTCGAACCAGGCGCCGGGAAACGGCGACAGGCCGCGGATGTGGTTGTGCACCTGTGGCCAGGGCCTGCTCCAATCGATGCGGGCCTCGTCCTTGGAAATCTTTTCGGCATAAACGGCAGCGGCTGCGTCCTGCGGGGTCGGCACCAGCGAGCCGCGCTCCAGCGCGGCAAGTGCACGCAGCATCAGATCGGCGCCGAGTCGCGCCAGCACGTCATGCAGGTCGCCGGCGGTCATGTCGGGCCCGATCGGCACGCGCTCGGCCATCGCCACGGCGCCGGTGTCGAGCCCCTCGTCCATCTGCATGATGCTGACGCCCGTTTGCGCATCGCCGGCCATGATGGCGCGGTTGATCGGCGCGGCGCCGCGCCAGCGCGGCAGCAGCGAGGCATGCACGTTGAAACAGCCGAGCCTCGGCGCATCGAGCACCGGCTTCGGTAGAAGCAACCCGTAAGCCACAACGACCGCCGCATCGGCCCTATGCGCGCGCAAGGCGGCTTGCGCCGTCTCGTCCTTCAGCGTCGCCGGTGTGAATACCGGCAGACCGAGCCGGCGCGCTGCGCGCTCGACCGGGCTTGCCTGGGGCTCCATGCCGCGGCCGGCGGGCTTGGCCGCGCGGGCATACACCGCGGCGATCTCGTGCCCGGCGCCGGCAAGCTCGATGAGCGTCGGCACCGCGAAGTCGGGGGTGCCCATGAAGATCAGGCGCATGCTGGCACCGCCGGGATCAGCCGATATGGTGTGAAGGTTTTTTGTCCTCGGAAAGCGGTTTTGCCGGTTCGCCCCTCTTGGCCGCCTTCTTGAAGCGCTTCATCACCATGCTGCGTTTGAGTTTGGAAATGTAATCGATGAAAAGAACGCCGTTGATGTGGTCGATCTCGTGTTGCAGGCAGGTGGCGAGGAGGCCGGTCGCCTCGATTTCCTGCGGCGTGCCCTCGCGATCGAGATATTTCACGCGCACGGCCGCGGCGCGCTCGACCTCTTCGTAATATTCCGGGATCGACAGGCAGCCTTCCTCGTAGGTCGCCTTCTCATCGGATTTCCAGGTCACTTCCGGATTGATGAAGACCTGCGGCCGCGGCGGATCGTCTTTCTTGGCGAGGTCCATGGTGACCACGCGCCGCGGCACGCCGATCTGGATCGCGGCGAGTCCGATGCCGGGCGCCGCGTACATGGTCTCGAACATGTCGTCGATGAGCGCCCGCACCGACCTGTCGATGCGCTCGACCGGCGCGGATTTGAGCCGCAGCCGCTTGTCGGGAAGGATGAGGATGTCGCGCAGCGCCATGGGCCGCGATGTAAGCGGTAGTGCCAGCGCGGTCAATGTAGGCGTTTCCCCTTGAGCGACGGGCGTTATCGCCCTACCGTTCGCCCTTCGTTCGCGCCGCTTTGCGAATCGCGGTAGAAGCGCCCATGTCCGAGCTGCAAATCATGGCCGATGCCGTCCTGGCGCATGCGCCGGCTTTCGCGCTGGCGATCGGCGTCATCGTCGCCGCCGGCGTGATCGTCACCATCGTGCTGCTGCTGCGGAGCCCGCCGCACGACCACGCCGCCGACCAGCGCATGGCCGATCTCAACGCCCGCATCCAGACCATGGGCGAATTGCTCGCGCGCGCGCAATCGCAGCTCCAGCAGACCGTGCACGAGCGGCTCGACGCGGTGAGCGCGCGTGTCGGCGATACGTTGCAGGCGACGGCGAAAAATACGACCGACAACCTGCAAAAGCTCAACGAGCGGCTGGCGGTGATCGACACCGCGCAAAAGGGCCTCAGCGAGCTGGCGACGCAGGTGACCTCGCAGGTCGGCTCGCTCAACAACATCCTCACCAACAAGCAGTCGCGCGGCGCCTTCGGGCAGGGCCAGCTCGAGGCCATCATCACCGATCTGCTGCCGGCGAGCGCCTACCAGTTCCAATACACGCTCAAGAACCGGTCGCGGCCCGATTGCGCGATCTTCATGCCGGACGCGCGGCCGCTGATCATCGACGCCAAATTTCCGCTCGAAGCGATGACGGCCTTCCGCGAGGCCGCGACCGACGAGGACCGCAAGCAGGCCGCCGCGCGCGTGAAACAGGACATCGCAAAACATATCTCCGACATCGCCGAAAAATATCTCATTCCCGGCGAGACGCAGGACATCGCGCTCATGTTCATCCCCTCGGAGTCGATGTACGCCGACCTGCACGAGCGGTTCGACGATGTGGTGCAGCGCGCGCGGCGTGAACGGGTGATGATCGTGTCGCCGAACATGACGGTGCTCGCGGTTCAACTGGTCAGGCAGATTCGCAAGGACGCGGAAATGCAGGAGGCCGCCGAGACGATACGGCGCGAAGTCGGACTGATGATGAAGGACGTCGGGCTTCTGGGCGACCGGGTGCGCAAGCTGCAAAGCCATTTCGGCCAGACCACGAAGGACGTCGAAGATATTCTCATTTCCACCGGCAAGATCGAAAAGCGCGGGAGCAAGATCGAGGAGCTGGAATTCGACGAACCCGCCGCCAACGTCGTCCCCGTCCCCGTCCGCAAGCTGGAAGCCGGCGAATAGCGCAATGACCGCCTCGCCCGGCGCCGCGCAGCCCCGCCCCTCCGTCCTCGACGCGCTCGCGGTCTACCTCAAGCCGCGCGTGCTCATCGTCATGTTCCTCGGCTTCTCGTCGGGGCTGCCGCTGGCGCTGTCCGGCGCGACGCTGTTGGTATGGATGCGCGAATCCGGCGTCGATCTCGGCACCATCGGCCTGTTCGCGCTGGTCGGCACGCCCTACACCGTGAAGTTCCTCTGGGCGCCGCTCACGGACGCGCTCGACATTCCGGTGCTTTCCCGTCTGCTCGGCCGCCGCCGCGGCTGGCTGGTGTTCACGCAAATCCTGCTGATGGCGGCGATCGTTTTCCTCGGCTCGACCGATCCGGCTACCGCGCCCGGGCTGGTCGCGCTCGGCGCGCTTTTGGTCGCCACCGCCTCGGCGACGCAGGACATCGTGGTTGACGCCTTCCGCGTCGAGAGCCTGCCGGAAAACGAGCAGGCCGCCGGCATGGCCTCCTATGTCGCCGCCTATCGCATCGGCATGCTGGTCTCGACCGCCGGCGCGCTGTTCATGGTCAGCGGCTTCCAGGCCGCCGGCTTTGCCAGGCTGGCGTCCTGGCACTGGGGCTACTTCGCGATGGCGGTGCTGGTGCTGATCGGCACCGCGACCGCGCTGATCGCCACCGAGCCCGAGCGTTCGCGCCAGGCGGAAGCAAGCCACGCGCGGCAAAAGCCGTTCGCACGCGTGGCCGAGGCGGCGGTCGGCGCGTTCAAGGATTTTCTTTCCGCCAAAATGGCCTTCGTCATGCTGGCCTTCGTTGTGCTGTTCAAGTTCACCGACGCGCTGTCGGACGCCATGACCGCGCCGTTCGTGATCGATCTCGGTTTTTCGCGCAACGAATATGCGGCAATCGTCAAGGGCGTCGGCCTCGCGGCGCTGCTCGCCGGCGGCTTTGCCGGCGGCTTCGTTGCGCGCGCCCTGCCGCTCGCGGCGAGCCTATGGATCGGCGCGAGCGTGCAGGCGGCGGCCAATCTGGGATTCTGCTGGGCCGCGCTGCGCGGCCACGACCTCACCGCGCTGACGCTTGCCATCACGCTGGAAAATTTCACCAGCGCCATCGGCACCGTGATGTTCGTCGCCTACCTTTCGGCGCTATGCCAGAATCCGCTGCACACGGCGACGCAATATGCATTGCTCACCGCACTCGCCGCCGTCGGGCGCACTTACCTCTCATCCGGCGCGGGCTTCATCGCGGAGAGCACCGGCTGGGTGTGGTTTTTCGCAATCTGCGCGCTCGCCGGATTGCCGAGCCTTGTGCTGCTCGCCTGGCTGCAACGGCACGGGCATTTCAAGCGGCTGCAACCGAAGACTTCGTAAAGCGGCGGGGTGCCCGCTTCGCCGCTGCCATGGGAACGAGGGTCCCGCAGCATTCGCGGCGCCCCGGTGCGCCTCACCAAAGCTAGAACAACGTCCGCTGCCTGATCGCCGCCGACAGCGTGCCCTCGTCGAGATAGTCGAGTTCGCCGCCGACCGGCACGCCATGCGCGAGCCGCGTCACCTTCACGCCGGCCTCGTGCAGCAGTTCGGTGATGTAATGCGCGGTTGTCTGGCCGTCGACCGTGGCGTTGAGCGCCAGGATCAGTTCCTTCACCTGCGGCTCGTGCGCGCGTGAAATCAGTGCGTCGATCGACAGGTCCTGCGGGCCGACGCCGTCGAGCGGCGACAGCGTGCCGCCGAGCACGTGATAGCGGCCGTTGACCGCATGCGCGCGCTCGAGCGCCCACAGATCGGCGACGTCGGCCACCACCACGATGATCGATTGATCGCGTTTGCCGTCGGTGCACACCGTGCACGGATTTTGCGTGTCGATATTGCCGCAGATCTTGCAGACGACGATCTTTTCCATTGCGGTCTGCAAGGCGGCGCCGAGCGGCGCCATCAGCAATTCGCGTTTCTTGATCAAATGCAGCGCCGCACGGCGCGCCGAGCGCGGGCCGAGCCCGGGCAGCCGCGCCAAAAGCTGGATCAGGCGCTCGATTTCGGGTCCGGCGACGGCGGCGGGCATGGTTCTCCTACTTGTCATTGCCGGGCTTGGCCCGGCAATCCATCATCTTGGCAAAAAGATGGATGCCCGGGTCAAGCCCCGGCATGACCGAAATCAGATTGCGGCTGCGCGTTCACCCCAGGCCCATCCCCGGCGGCAGGGCCATGCCGCCGGTGAGGCTTTTCATCTTTTCCTGCATAACCGCCTCGGCCTTGCGCCGCGCGTCGGCGTGCGCAGCCACCAGCAAGTCCTCGACGATTTCCTTTTCCGACGGCTTGAAGAGGCTGTCGTCGATCCGCACGCCCTTGAGATCGCCCTTGGCGGAAAGCCGCACGCTCACCAGGCCGCCGCCGGATGTGCCCTCGACCTCGATCGAATCAAGCTCGGCCTGCAGCGCCTGCATCTTGGATTGCAGTTGCGCCGCCTGTTTCATCAGGCCCATGAAATCGGCCATCGCTCAGTCCTCGTCCTCGGGCGGCGGCGCGTCGGGCAATGGCTCGCCCGCGTCGGCCGAATTCTGCGTGACGCCGACCACCTTGGCGCCGGGGAAGCGAGAGAGCACCGCCTGCACCAGCGGATCGCCCTGCACGCCGCGCTCGAGTTCCGCCTGCCGCTCCTCGGCCTGCGCGCGCACCGTGGCGGTGCCCTGCTCCTGCGACACCACCACCATCCAACGCTTGCCGGTCCAGGCGCCGAGCTTGCGTTGCAAGTCGTGCACCAGCGTCTTCGGCGCGGTCGGCTCGAGCGCGATCTCGAGCTTGCCGTCCTCGCAGCGCACCAGACGCACGTCGCGCTCCAGCGCCATCTTCACCGTGATGTCGCGCTTATCGGCAGCAAGCGCGATCAACGCCGGAAACGAATCGATGCTGAGCGTCGGCGCGGCGGCCGCCGCGTCGGGCTCGGGCGCCGGATTTTCGGAAAGCCGCGGCGAGGCCGCCGCCGACGAGCGCGGCGAGCCGCGCGGGGCGTCGTAGCGCGGGGCCGGATTCGCCGCCGGCGCCGGGGCGGTAGCGCCGTTGCCGGACGGGCGCACGGCGCCCTCCTCGCCGAGCGAACGGACGACTTCGTCCGGCGTCGGCAGATCGGCGGCATAGGCGATGCGCACCAGCACCATTTCGGCGGCGGCGACCGGGCGCGCGGCGCCCTGCACCTCGGCAACGCCCTTGAGCAGCATCTGCCAGCAGCGCGACAGGACGCGCATCGAAAGCTGGGTGGCGAACGCGCGCCCGCGCACGCGCTCGGCCTCCGACAGCGAAACGTCGTCGGCGACCGCCGGCACGACTTTGACGCGGGTGACGAAATGGGTGAATTCGGCGAGGTCGGCGAGCACCACGGCGGGATCGGCGCCGATGTCGTATTGCGCGCGCAGTTCCTTGAGCGCGGCGGCGGCGTCACCCTGCATCAGCGCCTCGAACAGGTCGACGATGCGCACGCGGTCGGCAAGGCCGAGCATCTGGCGCACGTCTTCCGCCGCGACCTTGCCCGCGGCGTGAGCGATCGCCTGATCGAACAGCGACAGGCTGTCGCGTACCGAGCCTTCGGCCGCGCGCGCGATCAGGGCCAGCGCCGCCGGCTCGACGCCGATCTTCTCACTCGCGGCAATGCCTTCGAGATGCTTGACCAGCAGCGCCGCATCGACCCGGCGCAGGTCGAAACGCTGGCAGCGCGAGAGCACCGTCACCGGCACCTTGCCGACTTCGGTGGTGGCGAAGATGAATTTGGCGTGCGGCGGCGGCTCTTCCAGCGTCTTGAGCAGCGCGTTGAACGCGGCGCCCGACAGCATGTGCACTTCGTCGAGGATGTAGACCTTGTAGCGCGCCGAGACCGGCGCATAACGGATGGCGTCGTTGATCGCCCGCACATCGTCGACGCCGTTATGCGAGGCGGCGTCCATCTCCAGGACGTCGATGTGGCGGCTCTCGATGATCGCCTGGCAATGCACGCCCATTGTGGGCATGTTGACCGTCGGGTTCTTCACCGAGCCATCGGGCAATTCGTAATTGAGCGCGCGCGCGAGAATGCGCGCGGTCGTCGTCTTGCCGACGCCGCGCACGCCGGTAAGAATCCAGGCCTGCGGGATGCGGCCGCTCTCGAACGCATTCGAGATGGTGCGCACCATGGCATCCTGGCCGATCAGGTCGGCAAAACCCGCCGGCCGGTACTTGCGCGCCAGCACGCGATAGCCGCTAGGCGGGATGTCGGTCATCGTAAATTTGGCTCCGCCGCAATCTTGTCCGCGCGGTCATTGCCGGGCTTGACCCCGCAATCCATCTTCTTCGCCAGTGCCCCTATTCGCCAGAAGTTGGCTGCGCGGGTCAAGCCCGCGCATGACGAGAAAAATCGCTGTGAATAGGTGGGAGGCTGACGAGCGACCCGAACCGCGCTCGTTAGGGCTGCTTCCTTCCGGACCTGACCCGGTTGGCGAGTGGCTCGTCCACCGCCAACCTCCCGGCTCCTATATCGGCGGAACGGAACGGGAATGCAAGCAGCCCCGCCCCGACGTCCCAGCGAAAGCGGGGACCCATCCGCCGTGCATTCTCGATAGACTGCGTCGGATGGGTCCCGGCTTTCGCTTACGCTCAACCGGGATGACGCCGGAGAAACATGTCCGAATCCACTTGGTTCCTTCACCCGCAACTCGCAGCCGACACGGTTGCGCTCGGCGATCTCGCGCTTTCGCGCGTGCTGCTGGCGAAGGACGCCAATTATCCCTGGCTGATCCTGGTGCCGCGGCGAGCCGGCCTCGTCGAATTCATCGACCTGGAGGAAGCCGCGCAAGGGCAACTGCTCGGCGAGGTCGCCGCCGCCGCGCGCGCTCTCAAAGCCATCACCGAATGCGACAAGCTCAACATCGCCGCGCTCGGCAACCAGGTGTCGCAACTGCACGTGCACGTGATCGCGCGCCGGCACAGCGACGCCGCCTGGCCAAAGCCGGTGTGGGGCGCGGCCGCGCCGGGCGTCTATGATCCAGCCGTGCGAGCAAAATTGATTTGCACATTACGTGCCGAGCTCGGCATCGTGAGCTAGGCGTAAGGCGTGTACTGCTTTTCCTCGATCAGCGCAGATTTGAGCAGCAGATTGATCTCGCGCTTGAGCGCGGAACGCCGGTCGTTTGTGAGATAGACCTCGCGCGCCAGCGAAACGAATTCGGCATCGAAGGTTTTTTGCGCCTCCTTGGCGCGGATCTTGTCCTCGATATCCCAAAGCTCCTCGTTGACCGCGGCGAGGCTTTGCTTCAAGGCGGCGAATTCAGCCGGCGGGTGCAATTCGTCCAGCCCCTTGTTCAGGGCAACAAGCTCGCGCTTCACATTGGCGACCTGCGCGGGCGAGTTTAGCCGGCGCTCCTTGATCTCCAGGATCGTGAGCTTGTCGACGAGTTCACCCCATGAGACTTCGACGGCGGGCATAAATTGTTCCTGCTGAGCTTCGCGTGGCGCCTGCTTAATGGGTGCAGGACCGCCCGACAAGCGCCCTTTTTGCGACCGTTGGAATGACGTCGGGAATTCTGCTAGCAACGCCTCGCTACTCCGGCCGTTAAGGGAGTTTGAAACGTTGCCCTCGCCACCGATGCTACCGCCGCGCGCACGCATCTTAGTGGTGAGCCTGCGCCGCATCGGCGATGTGCTGCTGACCACGCCTTTGATCCGCAGCCTCAAGCGCGCCTGGCCAGGCGCGAGCATTGACGTCCTGGTATTCGAGGGCACCGCCGGCATCCTCGCCGGCAATCCCGACATCGCAAACGTCATCAGTATGCCGCAGCGGCCAGGCCTGAAGGCGACGATCGAACTGCTGGCGCGGCTGCGGAAGCGCTACGACCTTGCGGTCTCGACCCAGACCGGCGACCGGCCGACATTGTTCGCCATGATTGCCGGCCGCAATCATGCCGGGCTGACCGATCCGAGCGGGCCCCGCCTCGGTTCGCTATTGAAGCGTCTTTTTCTCGGCCGTGGCATTCCCGCCGCCAAAAATATCCACCGGGTCGAACAGATGCTCCGGCTTGCCGACGCGCTTGGCGTCGCCCGCGCGGCGGAACTAGTGTGCCCGGCCGGAGCCGAACCGAAAGGGATCGCAACAGGTGCGGCCTATGCCGTTATCCATGCCGCACCGATGTTCCGCTATAAGGAATGGACGCACGAGGGCTGGCGCGCGCTTGCCGCCGGTCTTGCACGGCGCGGTCTTGTCGTCGTCGCCATCGGCGGGCCAGGCGAGGCAGAACGCAATTTCCTCGAACAAGTCTGGCGCGGCAGCCTCACGATCCAGCAGGTAAAGTGGCCGCAGACGGTGGCGCTGCTTAAGCGCGCGCGCGTTTATGTCGGCGTCGATACCGCGGCGACGCATCTCGCCGCCGCGACCGGATGTCCGACGGTGGCGCTGTTCGGGCCGATGGACCCGCGCGTATGGGGGCCGTGGCCCGCCGGCGGGCTGGCGCAACCCTGGGCGGCGAGCGGCACCATTCAGAACCGCGGCAATGTGTGGATCGTGCAGAATCCGCTGCCCTGCCTGCCCTGCGCGCTCGAGGGCTGCGAACGCCGCATCGACAGCCACAGCACCTGCCTCGACGAGCTCGCGCCCGAACGGGTGCTGGCCGCCGTCGACCGCGCGCTGGCTTGACCGCGCCGCCTTGCCGCATCAGTCTCCCGGCCTGACGTGGAGCAATCGCACATGACATTCCGCATCGCCGTCGTGCAGCCGATCACCAACCCGATCGGCGAGGACGAAAAAAACGTCGCCGACGCGGTCGGGTTCATTGCCCGTGCCAAGGCGGAAGGCGCCGACTTCGTCTGCTTTCCGGAAACCTATCCCGGCCCCTGGCGCATGCCGGCGAGCTTCGACCCGACCCCGCGCATCGCCGAAGCCGCCGCCAGGCACGGCATCAATGCGGTCTACGGAACCATCGAGCCGCTCAGCCACAACGAAGGCACCGCGCACAATCTGATCTGCATGGCCCATGGCGACGGCCGCGCGCCGGTCTCATACCGGCGCACGCATCCGAACGGGCCGTGGATCTATACCGGCGGCAAGTGGTGGGAATTCCAATACGTGCCGGGCAACGAGTTCCCGGTGTTCGACACCGCACAGGGAAAGGTCGGGCTCGCCATGTGCAGCGAGGCCTACATGCCCGAGGTCACGCGCGCGCTGGCGCTGCGCGGCGCCGAACTCATTTTCATGCCGGCCGGCACCGACAAGGGCAAATTGTGGGCGAGCTGGCGCAACCTGATCTGGTCGCGCGCGATCGAGAACCTCGCCATCGTCGTGACCACGCAGAACCTGTTCAGCCATGCCGAGCGCGGGCTCGCTATGGTGGCGGCGCCGGAGGAGATCCTGTTCGAGAGCACGGCAGCCGGCTTTTTCACCATCGAGGTGAGCCTCGAGCGCGCGCGGCACATGCGCGCATCGACCGACACCGTCACCTCATCGCAGAGCTATGCGGCCAAGCAGGGCGTGCTCGGCCCGCAATGGCAGCGGCCGGAACTGCGCGCGGCGATGTATCCGCGGCCGTAACGCTTCCTTCACCCCGTTTACGCGCAGGCGCATTGCCTTGGCCTAACCATCGTGCGAGTTTGCGCGCCGATGTCGTCCCGCCCCGCCCTCGGTCCCAAGCCGCGCCTTGGCTACGCGCAAAGCCGCCTCGAACGCGGCGCCGAACTGCGCGGGGACGCCGCCGCCATGACACGGCTTGCGGGCGACCCGCGCGCCGGCGCCTACATTGTCGGCGGCGAACTCATTGCCATGAAAAAAGGCGCGCCGCTGCACGACCCGGTGTTCGCCATGGACGAGGCGCGCGCGCTTTCTGCCGCGAGCGAGACGGTTTTCCTCGGGCTCTTGGACGGCACCGCCCGCTTCGGTTACGCGATTTCGCCGGCGGCGGCGGAGGCGCTCAAATCGCGCGAGGGCTTTCATGCGACCGACCTGCGCTCGATCGCGGTGCAGGGGCTGGTCGATGCCGAGCATCTGCCGCCGATCGCGGAGGCCAAGGCCGTGCTGCAATGGCACGGCCGGCACCGCTTCTGCCCGAACTGCGGAGCGCCGACCGAGCCGGTCATGGCCGGCTGGCGCCGCGATTGCGCGGCCTGCGCGGCGCAGCATTTTCCGCGCACCGATCCGGTGGCCATCATGCTGGCGGTCGACGGCGAGCGCTGCCTGCTCGGCCGTTCGCCGCGTTTCCTGCCGACCATGTGGTCATGCCTTGCCGGCTTCATCGAACCGGGCGAGGCGATCGAGGACGCGGTGCGGCGGGAAACGCGCGAGGAAGCCGGTATCGCCTGCGGCAAAGTGGTCTATTTCGCCTCGCAGCCCTGGCCGTTCCCCTCCTCGCTGATGATCGGCTGCCACGCGCAGGCGCTCTCCCGCGACATTGTCGTGGACCGCGCGGAACTCGAGGACGCCCGCTGGTTTACCAGGGCGGAGACTGAGTCCATGCTGCTGCGCCGCCACCCGGAGGGCCTGACGGCGCCGCCGCCGGTGGCAATCGCGCACCACATCATCCGCGCCTGGGTGGAGAACGAGATCGACTTTGGCTGAGAACGCGCCGGGAAGGAAAGCGCCGAAAATATTGTGCGCCGGCATCGCGGTGCAGGACATCGTCATGCGTGTCGAGCATTTTCCCGCGCCCGGCATGAAAGTTCCGGCATCCGAATTCATCATCACCGGCGGCGGCTGCGCCGCCAATGCGGCGGTCGCCGTGGCGCGGCTTGAAGGACGCGCCGCCTTTGCCGGTCCGCTCGGCGGGACCGGCGACCATGTCAGCAACCGCATCCTCGCCGACCTCGGCAAGGAAGGCATCGATTGCAGCGGCGTTGCGCGGGTTAAGGACGGCACCGCCTCGGTGTCGCTGATCCTGCTCGACGCCGAGGGCGAAAAGACGATTGCGACGCGGCGCGGCGTCAATCTCGGCAAGGTATTGCCGGCCAACGCCAAGCGGCTGGTGGCGGACGCCGACGCCGTGCTGGTCGACAACCGGTTTCCGGAATTCGTGGCCGCGGTGTGCAGCGCCGCGCAAGCGCGCAGAATTCCGGTCGTCGTCGATCTCGATCAAGCGAGCAAGCCGGACGATCCGCTGCTCAAGCTCGGCAGCCATATCGTGGCGTCGGCGGAAGCCCTGCACGGCACCACCGGCCTGAAGGATTACGGCGCCGGCTTGCAGCGCCTTGCCGAGCATGTCTCCGGATTCCTCGCCATCACTGACGGGCCGAACGGCGTCTATTGGCGCGACAAGGGCGCATTGCATCACATGCCGGCGTTCAAGGTGAAGGCGATCGATTCGCTTGGCGCCGGCGATGCTTTCCATGGCGGCTTTACGCTGGCGCTTGCCGAAGGCCGCGCCATCGAGGACGCGCTGCGCTTTGCCAGTGCCACCGCCGCGCTTAAATGCACGCATTTCGGCGGCGGCGCCGGCGCAGCGCGGCGCGGCGAGGTCGAGGAATTCCTCAAACGACAGAGCGTTTCGGTCCCCTCCCGCTAAAACGAGAAGGGAAAAAAGCTATTTCTTCGACGGACAGGGTGCGCCGCAGGGCGCACAGGCGCCGGCGAAATCCTCCGGCGAGACGGCGCGGCCGCTCGACGGGCTGGTGAGGTGATTGCCGACCACCGCGATCAGACCGAGCAGCACGACGGCAATGTAAACCTTGCGCACCGGCCTAATCCTTCGACAGGCCGAACAGCGGCCGCAGGCGGATGCCGATCAGGCATCCCGGGAGTGCTGCGGCAAACCAGACCCAGCCGTGCAGCGAGCCCGAGGCGACGCCGCTGACAAACGCGCCGATATTGCAGCCGAATCCGAGGCGCGCGCCCCAGCCCATCAGCAGGCCGCCGATTCCCGCCGCCAGCAGCGATTTCAGCGGCGGCCAAGCGGCGGCAGCAAACGGCTTGCTCGCCGCGGCCGCCGCCATGGCGCCGAACAGCATGCCGAAATCGGTGAGGCTCGATGTGTCGGTGAGCACGGACTCGGCGAGCGCATGCTTGGGTCCCGGCCATTGCCAGAACGCGGCGTGAGAAAAATCGAAGCCGAGTGCGCTGGCGATTTTGGCGCCCCACACCGTAAAGCCGAACGTCACGCTCCATGGATGCCCGCCGGCGATGAACACGGCGACGCATAACAGGCCAATGGCGACGCCGCCGACGATGTAATTGCGCGACGGCATGAAGTTCGCGCCGCGCCGGCGTGCGACCGCGGCGATGAGGACGGCGGCGAGTACGATGCTGGCGAGCGTGGCCGCGAGCCCGCCCCAGGGGCCGAGATAATCCGACGCCAGCACTGGATCGATGCCGCCAAGCGCAAGAAACGCCGGCAGCGACAGGCTGCCGAGAACGCTGCCGACGATGAAGAACAGCAGCGCGATCAGCATGCGGCCGGAACCGCCGCCGGCGGTGTAGAGCGTGCCGGAACCGCAGCCATTGGCGAGTTGCATGCCGATTCCGAAGGTGAAGGCGCCGAGCAACAACGACACGCCGAGCGGCGCAATGGCGCCGCCGAAATTCTTGCCGAGGGCGGCGACCGGCACGACGGCAAGCGCGGCGACCGCGATCACGATCAGCCCGCCGATGAGCCCGCCCGCCTCCCCGCGCGTGAGAAAACGCCGCCACGACGCGGTGTAGCTGAATTCGGCCTTCAGGAAAGCGACGCCGAGACCGAAGCCGCCCAGGATCAGCGCCGCCGACCACGGCTGCCCGTCGAGCAGCACCAGCGCGATCAGGACGGCCGTGGCCGCCAGCGCAAGGCCGAGGAACAGGCGGTCGATACCGACGCCCGCGCGCGTATCCGGCGCGCTCAACGTTGCCGTGGACATGGGAACTCCGCGATGAAGCGCTTGTTCAGGAACCGAGCCCGAATTTCCTCTTCAGATCGTCCCACTTGGTGCGCGCGGATTCAACCGGCCTGCCGGCATTGCTGGTCCACTCCACCATGGAGCCGGCATAGAGCCGCGTGTTCGTGCGGCCGAGCACTTCGTGCAGCACGAACCAGTCGGTCGCCGCCCAGTGGCCGGTGTTGCAATAGGCGACGGTGGCGCCCGCCGGCAGTTCGTCGGCAACCGCCGCGAGCTCGGCCTTCGGCTTGAGCCGGTTGGCCGCCGCGTCGTAGAAACGCGCGCTGTCAACGCTGTGCGCGCCGGGAATGTGGCCATAAGCCTGCACCGCGGGCGCTTTCTCCTTGCCGAGGAAGAACGAGGCCGGCCGCGCGTCGATCAAGGTCGCGCCGCCGCTTTGCTCGATCTTCTCGACCGCGGGCGCCAGTGCCAGAATGCTGTTGTCGATGGTGGCGGTAAAGATCGCCGGCGAAGGCGCCTGCGGGCCCGTGGCGAGCGGCAGGCCCGCCTCCTTCCAGCCGGCAAGACCGCCGTCGAGAATTGAAACGTTCGCGACGCCCGCATATTTCAACGTCCAATAGGTACGCGCGGCGGAACCGAAGTCGAGCACGTTCACGCCGGCCGGCACCACGACGACGTGACTGTTCTCGTCGATGCCGAGATCGCCGATCAGCTTTTCCAGCTCCGGGGTCGTCGGCACCATAAACGGCACATTGTTGCGGGTGACGCGCCAGCCGGCTTTGTCGTAATCGCTGTGCACGGCGCCTGGGATGTGTCCGAGCGCAAAGGTTTCCGGCTTGCTGCCGTCGATGGCCGAGCGGATGTCGAGCACCACGAGCCCGCTGTCGTGCAGATGCGTGTTGAGCCAGGCGGGGCTGACCAGCGGCTGCGCGTCGGCAGCCATGGCCGGCGCGGCGAAAGCCAGCGCGAGGGCGATGGCGGCGAGCCGCAGCGGCGTTTTGATGCGGGCGGCGAAGGATTTTCTCATGGGCGTTGGTCCGGTCGGAATGGGATCGCGGAAGCGGTGAGAGATTGCCCTTGAAATAGAATATTTTTCTATGTAAATATAGATGGACCGCCTAAAAAAGAATATTATTCCATATTGTCCGCTGACTTAGGACAAGGGTTCCAAGTTTCCAAGGAAACAGAGAATGGACGCCATCGACCGCAAGATCCTCGCCGTGGTGCAAGAGGACGCCGCGCTCTCGGTCGCCGAGATCGGCCAGCGCGTCGGCCTGTCGTCGACCCCGTGTTGGAAACGATTGCAGCGGCTCGAAGCCGACGGCGTGATCCTGCGCCGCGTCGCGCTGATCGATCCGGAGAAGATCGGCCTTGGCATCACGGTGTTCGTTTCGATCGAGACCGGCGACCATTCGCAGGACTGGCTGAAACGTTTCGCCGAAGTTGTCGGCGCCATGCCCGAGGTGATGGAGTTCTACCGCATGGCCGGCGACGTCGATTACATGCTGCGCGTCGTCGTCCACGACATGCCGAGCTATGACACTTTCTACAAGAAGCTAATCGCCACCGTGCCGCTGAAGAACGTCACATCGCGCTTCGCCATGGAGCGGATCAAATCGACCACCGTGCTGCCAATCGCGGCAGCCAAGTAGCCGGCGCTGCCGTTCGCATCGCCGGCGCTTTCCGCGGCGGCCGGAAATGTGATCTTATCCCGCCAGCCATTTCATCCGCATACGGTCCCCCAGCTCGATTTTCGGCAAATGAAAATTCGCCCCGGTGCAAAGGCGGTGGTGACCGGCGCTGGTTCGGGCATTGGCCGATGCATCGCCTTGGCGCTCGCCGACGAAGGCGCCGATCTTTGCCTCATCGACATCAACGAAGACACGCTGCAAGCGACGGCACGCGACGCCAGACGCCGGGGCGTCGGCGTGGTGAGCAAAACCTGCGATCTCTCGCAGCCGAAGGAGGTGGGCGCGGCGGCAGATTTCGTCCTGGCCGCCGGGGATCGTCTCAACATTCTCGTCAACTGCGCGGGCATTGCCCATTACGGCGCAACGGACGCGATGACGGACGAGCAATGGAACCGCCTGTTGTCGGTGAATCTGCTGGCGCCCGTTCAACTGACGCGACTGCTGCTGCCGACTTTGCTTGCGCAAGGCGAAGCCCACATCCTCAACGTATGCAGCATTTTCGGTCTGGTGCCGGCGCCGCGGCTCGCCGCCTATGAGACGAGCAAATTCGCCCTGGTCGGGTTCAGCCAGGCGATGCGCGCCGAATATGGCCGCCCCGGATTTGGCGTGACCGCGCTTTGTCCGGGTTTCGTGCAAACGCCGATGATACAAGTTCTCGCCAACGATTTGCGCGGCCAGGGCGTCGCCGTCCCGTCGTGGGTCACCACCAGGCCCGAAATTGTCGCGGCCGCCGCGATCAGGGCCATTCGCCGCAACCAGGGGCTCGTCGTGGTCCGCCGGATGGCGCGCGCTTATTGGTGGCTCGCGCGCATATCGCCCGGCTTCGTCGAGTGGCTCAACCGGAAAAACGTCCTCGGCCTGTTGTTCAGGCCGCGCGGTTGAGCGCCATCGCGGCGCGCATCGGACAGGGCGCCCGATCCGGCGCTTTCGCCGCGAGCACCAGGAGATGTTTCAGCTACAGGAGATATTATTGTAGGTCGGCGGCGAGATACGCGGGCTCATGAACATCATGTCCGACAGATTGAGCGTGCCGGTGATGGTGTAGCCGACCGTCGGCGTATAGGCGTAGCTCACCTCGCTCAATATGAGATAAGAGCCCTTCACGTCCAGCGCATTGTTGGAACTGGTGAACGAATAGGTCGATCCGGTCGAGCGCGCCGTGGTATTGCGCGCGGCGCTCCAGGCCACTTTGGCGGCGCCGGTCGTCGCGTCGATCTTGAGGCAGGTCACCGTCATCTTGAGGTTGGCGGCGTTGTAAGGCGAGATGATCCCGCTCGACGCATCGAGGATATTGCTCATGTCGGTGGTGCTGATGGTGGTGACCTGCGCCGCCAGGTTGGCGAGCGCGCCGGCGGTCAGGCTGACCTTGCGGTCGGCGGCCACGCCGTCCGAAATCTCGGCGCAGCCGAGATAGAGCCCGATCATGACCGGCGCGACGAAGGCAAATTCGACCGCCGATACGCCGCGCCGATCGCGCGCGAAGTGTGTGAGCCGCCCGATGATCGAAGGTTTCAGCATGCGCCGACCGGCCCATAGGGTTCGTTGCGGAAGACCGACGTCGCCTCGAGCAGGCGGGTGCCGTTGCCGAGCGTGGACAGGTTGTCGCCGAGCATCGAGACGTAGATCGGCCATTGGTAATAGACCGAGACGGCCACGATGCAGCCGGGGCCGCCCGGCGTGTAATTCATTTTGGTGGTGTCGAACTGGCCGTTGTTGACCGGCGGCGTCGTGCTGACCGCGCCGAACGTCGAGAATGTCGTGACGTTGATGTAGACGCCGTTGGTGCAATCGAACAGGCCGCCGGCGAGCCGCGCGCACACCTGGGTCTTGAAGTCGGCCTGGCTGAAGCCTTGCGTCTGCGCCTGGCCGGTCATGATCAGCCGGCCTGCATCGGCGACGGCGGCTTCCAGCGTCTGCCCGGCGAAAAACACCAGCGCGGTTTCCAGGATGGCGAAGGTCAGCGCCAGAAACGGAACGGCGATCAGCGCGAATTCGACGGCCGCGGCGCCGTCTTCGTGGCGCACGAAATGGCGCGCAATGCGCGTCGGCAGCAGCCGGCGAAGGCCGGCTTCGATCCTGGCTCGAGCGTTCTCAGGCATGGCAACCTTCGGGACGGCTGAAAGGTGCCGAGACACCACGATTGCTCTTAGCAAATCCACATTGTCGAATTATTGCCGCGATGATGAAGAACCGCGCGGTTCGCGTTAAGCGAACGATAACCATGACCGCGTCCGGCGCGCCGCGGCGGCGCACGCGCCGCTGCTTGCGGCCATTAGTGCGGCTGCGAGCCGGCCTGGGCCTGCCCGGTGCGGGCGCCGCTTTCCGCCAGGGTGGCGTTGAAATAGGCCGGCGAGTCGCCGAGGGTAATGCGACGTTCGCAGTCCGGCGTACAACTGTAGGATTCGCGTTCGGTGCCACGGTAGACCATGACCAGATCGCCGCCAGAAGCGTTGAGCACCTGCACGGTCTTGTCCATCAGCACGCGGCCGTTGCGGTCGAGCGCCATCAGATTGGTCGAGCCATAGCTCTTGCCGGTGATGACCAGAAGGCCGCCGCTTTGCAGCGCGGCGTCGGCGATCAGCGGATTGCCAATGACGACGGTCGCGATCTTATCCGGCAGCGTGAGTATCTGCGCCTGATCGACATTGACGGTGAGGGTGTCGGCCTGTGTCGGGGCGATGCCCAGGGTGGCTGCAAAGAGAACAGTGCAGGCCCAAATGCGCAAAAGCCGCCTGCGACGCCCGATCACGCCCGACATCGAACTCTCCAACGCACGCTACGCTACAAAGCCTGCCGCCACACCGGCCGGCCGACGCGATGAGTTGACTGCAAATTGGTGAATGAAGTGCAAAGAGTACGATGGATCGGCCCGCGGCCGCCGTTTCAGCGCTGGAACGGATAGAGCATCTGGGCGCCGAAGCTTTCAGGGAAGCTCTTGTCGTCGATGCCGTAGGCATCCGGCAGCGCGTTCTCCGGCATGTAGAAGGTGCCGAACAGCAGGTCCCAGATCGGGAAGGTGCCGGCGAAGTTCATATTGCCGCCGCGATCGGCCGCCGTGTGATGCCAGCGGTGGAAGACCGGCCCGGCAAGCACGTATTTGAACGGCCCCAGCGTCCAGTTGAGGTTGGCATGAACGAAGGCCGACGAGGCGGTGGTGAACGGCCCGACCCAGAGCATCACATTGGGCGATATGCCGGCGAGCAGCAGTGCGACATCGACCAGGACGGTGCCGAGCAGGATATTGACCGGATGAAAGCGCGCCGCCGAGATCCAGTCGAGTTCCTCGGAGGAATGATGCACGGCGTGGTACTTCCACATCGCGCCGCCGTGATAGAGCCGATGGAACCAATAGAGGAGAAAGTCTGAAACCACCAAAAAGGTAATGGCCTGCGCCCAAAGCGGCATGGCGGCGAGCGGGCCGAAGCCGTTGTCGTAGAATTTGATCAGATCGTCGACGCCGCGGATGTTGTAGATATAGGCCGCGCCCATCACCATCAGGCCGATGCGCACGAATCGCGCGCCGAGCGGAATCAGGAACCAGTAACAGACGTCGGTCGCGATCTCGCGCTTGCGCCACCACGGTTTTCCCGGATTGCAGGCGGACCAGTGCGTGAGCAGCGCGAATACGATGCCGAGCGCGATCGAGATCGGAACGATCTTGAGCACGGTCTGGCCGGCGACTTGCAGGACGGCGAGGAATTCAACGAGCATGGCTGGGCTTGGCCGGGCAGTAAAACGCTCGATCCGGTATCGGCCTGCGCGGTTAACATCGCGTGTATGGGCGTTTTGCCGCCGGCGGCCGGCGCCGGCGCTACTGGGGGCTCGGAAGGAGCGCACGGGTATCGGTCGTACCAAGGAAAGTATTGATCCGGCGACAAAGGTGCTGATTTGCGCCAATGCGAGGCGAATACATTGAAAACAGCCGTATCGTATTCGTATATTGGAACAGTCTATGCCGATGATGGTTCGTATAATTCTTGCTAACTCTTTATTAACTACGATATTCTTCGATAAATAACTTGTTAACTACATCGTATATCCCAATGAATACTTGATGTTTCTTCGATCATATTAACCGGCATGCAAGACCTCCCTGTTACGGTCGGGGCATGGTTCAGCAGGGACAGGAGGTAATCCGGTCTCCTGGATCAGCTCAGACAGTCATGTGTGTGGACCCTAGGAGCTACCGATGAAAAACCTCTTCGTGCGTTTCGTGAAGAACGAATCCGGCGCGACCGCTATCGAATACGGCCTCATCGCGGCCGGCATCTCGGTCGCGATCATCGCGGTCGTCAATGGCCTTGGCACCCAGTTGAACGCCAAGTTCACCAGCATCTCGACCCAGCTCAAGTAATCGGGCGCGTCGACGTTGTTCAAAGGCTCCGGCCAAAGGCCGGGGCCTTTTCGTTTTCGGGCGGCCGTCTGGCCGGGAAAAACCGCCGCGCGCTAACCGAACCGCAAGCATGCGCGGCGTAACCTGCCGCAACGCCATCGATCCCCGCGCAAGGACATCTGGCATGCTCACCGACGTTATCAGGCTCCTGTTGTTTCCGGCCCTGATGGCGTTCGCCGCCTCGAGCGATCTCCTGACCATGACGATCTCGAACCGGCTCTCGTTGGCGCTGGCCGGGGGATTTTTTCTGCTCACCGTGGCCACCGGCATGAGCTTTTACGCCATCGGCATGCATCTTGCCGCTGCCGCACTGGTGTTGACGATCACCTTCGGCTTCTTCTCGATGGGCTGGATCGGCGGCGGCGACGCCAAACTCGCGGCCGCAACCGCGCTGTGGTTCGGCTTCGACTATCTGCTCGATTACCTCATCTACGCGTCGCTGTTCGGCGGCCTGTTGACGATCGTGCTGATCCAGTTCCGCCGCCTGCCCCTGCCCGGCCCGCTTGCCCGCCAGACATGGATACTGCGCCTGCACGAAACCGGCGGCGGCGTGCCCTACGGCATCGCGCTCGCGGCGGCCGCACTCGCGGTCTATCCCAAGACCGGCTGGATGCCGTCGTTCGGTATCTGAAGTCCCGCGCCGGCGCCGCGCAAGAAAACATTAACTCGATTTAGATACCGCTCCTTAACCATACCTTGACCTTTAGCTGTTGAAATCCGGTGCAGGCGGTCGCACTGGCCGCCATGTCGATTACGCGGCCGCGTTGGCCGTCATGTCACGGTGAGAGTGAAGCGTATGAAAGCCGCGCGTCTTGTTGTGCTGACCGTTGCCATCGCCGCCGGTGGCGTTGCCGCCATGCTGGCCGGCCGTTCGGAAAAGCCACCCGAGGTCAAGGTCGTCGCGGCGCCCAAGGTCGCCACCGTCGACGTCCTCGTCGCAAAAGCCGATATCGCCATGGGCCAGACGGTTGCCCCGGGCGATGTGCAATGGCAGGAATGGCCGGCAAACGCCGCGGCGGGAAATTTCATCCGCAAGAAAGATCGTCCCAACGCCATCGAATTGCTGTCCGGCTCGATCGCGCGCGCGCCCTTCGTCACCGGCGAGCCGATCCGCGAGGCCAAGCTGGTCAACGCCAAGGGCTCCGGCTTCATGGCGGCGATCCTGCCCACCGGCATGCGCGCCATTTCGACGCAGATTTCTCCGGAAACGGGCGCCGGCGGCTTCATCCTGCCGAACGACCATGTCGACGTCATCCTGACGCGGCGCGAGCGCGACGCCGACAAGAACACCAGCGGCGCCACGCACAGCAGCGAAACGATACTCACCAATGTGCGCGTGCTGGCGATCGACCAGACGGTGGAAGAGAAAAACGGACAGAAGGTCGTGGTCGGCAAGACCGCGACGCTCGAACTGACGCCGACCCAGGCCGAAACGCTGGCGCTTTCGCAGCAGCTCGGCACGCTGGCGCTGGCGCTGCGCAGCATCACCGACGCCACGCACGACGCGCCGAAATCGGAAGACACGCTAGGCGGGCACAAGGCCGGCGTGAACGTCGTCCGTTTCGGCGTCGGCACTGTGACGATGACGAAATGACCGAACCGAAGGGAACGGGGACATGGCGATAAGGGCTTCGATCCGCGCCGCCGCGCTGGCGGCACTCGTCGCATGCACCGGACTGACGCCGGCGGACAAGGTGTCCGCCGCCGACGCCCATGTGCAGGTGATCAAGGTCGCGGCAAGCGAGGCGACCTCGCGCTTCATCCCGCTCGGCATCGGCAAATCGGTCGCCATCGACCTGCCCGCCGACATCAAGGACGTGCTGGTCGCCGATCCCAAGATCGCCAATGCGGTGATCCGCTCGTCGCGCCGGGTTTACATGATCGGCGTCGCCATCGGGCAAACCAACATCTTCTTCTTCGATGCCGAGGGCAGGCAGATCGCCGGCTTCGACATCGCGGTCACGCGCGACCTCAACGGCGTGCGCGCCGCACTCAAGCAGACCTTGCCGGATGCCGACATCCGCATCGAAGGCGTCGGCGACGGCATCATGTTGTCGGGCAGCGCGGCGAGCGCCGCCGAATCGCAACAGGCCTTCGATCTGGCGACGCGGCTGGTCGGCGACGGCAACAAGGTGGTCAACGGGATTACCGTGCGCGGGCGCGACCAGGTCATGCTCAAGGTGACGGTCGCCGAAGTGCGGCGCGACGTCATCAAGCAGCTCGGCGTCGACCTGTCCGCGAGCCTGAATTACGGCGCCGCCGTGGTCAATCTCAATACGCAGAACCCGTTCTCCGCCAACGGGCAGACGCTCAGCAACACCGCGTTCAGCGGCAGCTTCCAGAATGTCACCGCAACGCTGCGCGCGATGGACCGCGCCGGCGTGTTGCGCACGCTGGCCGAGCCGAACCTGACGGCGATTTCCGGCGAGACCGCGAGCTTCGTCGCCGGCGGCGAGTTCCCGATTCCCAATGGCCTGTCGTGCGACACCACCAAGTCGCCGCCGGTCTGCCAGGCGCAGGTCGACTTCAAGAAGTTCGGCGTCAGCCTGGTGTTCACCCCGGTGGTGCTGTCGGAAGGGCGCATCAGCCTCAAGGTGATGACCGAAGTGTCCGATCTGTCGACCGACAACGCCATGACGCTCGCCGTGCCCGGCTCGACCCAGACGCTCACGATTCCCTCGATCAGCACGCGGCGCGCCGAGACGACGGTTGAAATTCCCTCCGGCGGATCGCTCGCGCTCGCCGGCATGATCCAGGAAAAGACCAAGCAGCAGATCAACGGCGTGCCCGGCCTGATGCAATTGCCGGTGCTCGGCAGCCTGTTCCGCAGCCGCGACTACATCAACAACCAGACCGAATTAATGGTGCTGGTCACGCCCTATATCGTGCGCGCGGTGGCGCAGAAATCGCTGGCGCGGCCCGACGACGGCTTCGCCGATCCGGCCGACCAGTCGTCCGCGCTGCTCGGCAGCCTCAACCGCATCTACGGCCGCGAAGGCAAGACCGAGCCGCCGCAAAGCTACCGCGGCAAATACGGATTCATTCTCGATTGAGTGGCATGGAGAGACGATCGATGACAGCCTTCCTGACAGCGCTTGCCAAACGCCGGGGCACGGTGGCCCTGCGCGCGCTGGCGATCGTCGGCCTCACCACGTCGCTGGCCGGCTGCTACACGCAGCAAATGACGCAGGAGGTCTACCCGACCGACTATCGCGACCGGCATCCGATCACGCTCAAGCAAGGCGAGCGCACCGTCGAAATATTCCTCGGCCGCAATCGCGGCGGCCTCACGCCGAGCCAGCGCGCCGACGTGCTTGCATTCGCCCAATTGTGGCGGCGCGAGGCGACCAGCGGCATCGTCATCGACGTTCCCCAGGGCGGCCCGACCGATCGCGCCGCCGCCGATTCCATGCGCGAGGTGCAATCGATCTTCGTCGCCTCCGGCGTGCCGGGCAACGCCGTTTATGTGCGCGGTCGTCAGTCTTCGGAAGGCGCGCCGGCGAGCATCAGGATCAACTACGTCAAAATGGTCGCCGAAGCCGGACCCTGCGGTCTGTGGCCGCACGATCTCGGCGCCAGCCTCGATCACAACTACAACGAAAACCGGCCCTACTGGAATTTCGGCTGCGCCAGCCAGCACAACCTCGCCGCCATGATCGACAACCCGGCCGATCTCGTGCAGCCGCGCGGCGAGACGCCGGCCTATTCGCCGCGCCGCTCGGTGGCGATCGAAAAGTACCGCAAGGGTGAAAATCCAAGCGGCGTCTACAACGGCTACGACTCTGGCAAGATCAGCGGGCTCGGAAAATGATTAAGCACGCAGCGCACGCGGCAGCCGCCGACCAGGAAGCGATGCCGTCGGCGCAGGCCGCCGGCGGCTCCGACGATCACATCGCACCGGCACCACGGGTGTCGGTGCAGGCATTTTGCGAGACGGTCGAGACCGCCGCGGCCGTGCAGGCCGCCGGCGAGGATCGCCGCCTCGGCAAGGCGCACGTTAAAATCCAGATGGGCGGCGTCGCCGCCGCGGTCGAAGCCTATCGCTCGTCGCCTACGCCGAACGTGATCCTGCTCGAGTCGGAAAATCATTCCGACGATATCCTCAACGGCCTCGATCAACTCGCCGAGGTCTGCGACGCCGGCACGCGGGTGGTCGTGGTCGGACGCGTCAACGACGTCACGCTCTACCGCGAGCTGACGCGGCGCGGCGTCAGCGACTATCTGATCGCGCCGGTCGGCACGATCGACGTGGTGCGCGCGATCTGCGGGCTGTTCTCCGCGCCCGACGCCAAGCCGGTCGGCCGCGTCATCGCCGTGGTCGGCGCCAAGGGCGGCGTCGGCGCTTCCACCGTCGCGCACAATGTCGGCTGGGCGATCGCCCGCGACCTGTCGCTCGATTCGGTGGTGACCGACCTCGATCTCGCATTCGGCACGGCCGGCCTCGACTACAACCAGGACCCACCGCAGGGCATCGCCGACGCGGTGTTCTCGCCCGACCGCGTCGATTCGGCATTCGTCGACCGGCTGCTGTCCAAATGCACCGACCATCTGAGCCTGCTGGCGGCGCCGGCGACGCTCGACCGTGTCTATGACTTCGGCGCCGACGCCTTCGACTCGATCCTCGATTCGCTGCGCGGCACCATCCCCTGCGTCGTGCTCGACATTCCGCATATGTGGTCCGGCTGGACCAAGCGCCTGCTGGTGAGCGCCGACGATATCCTGGTGGTTGCGGGCCCCGACCTCGCCAATCTGCGCAACGCCAAGAACCTGGTCGATATGCTGCGCGCCGCGCGGCCGAACGACCGGCGGCCCTATTACTGCCTCAACCAGGTCGGCGTGCCGAAACGCCCGGAAATCACCCCGGCCGATTTCGCCAAGGCGCTGGAAGACCAGCCGCTCGCAGTGATCCCGTTCGAGCCGCAGACTTTCGGCACCGCCGCCAACAACGGGCAGATGATCGCGGAAGTGTCTTCCGGCCATAAGACCGCGGAGATGTTCCGGCAATTGGCACAGGTGCTCACCGGGCGCGCCGAGGCCAAACGTTCGCGCGGCGGCCTGCTGACGCCGCTGTTCGCCAAGCTGATGAAGCGGAGCGCATGACCCCGAAGACTGAGCAGCGGTGTTCGCAAAGGGTCGTGCGCCAGGAGAAATGCAGCCTGCCTCCGGTTCGGCGGTGAGCTGATCGGAAGCTGAAACTTGTTCGGAGAAGATCGTGTTCGGCAGGCGTAGTGGAAGCTCTGAAGCGCGGTCGGTGCCGCCGGAGGCTCACGCCACGCCAGCCGCGCAAGCGGGCGCGACCCCGAAACCGGCCGCCAGTGCGGCGATGGAGCCGGGCCGGGCGCCGATCCCCTCCGACGGGCTCGGCGCGCAACTGGTGCCGGCACCCGCGCCGACCCGACAACCGGCGGCGGTCAACATGCCGGCGGTCGATTCGCGCCGTTCCGACAGCTATTACGAGGTCAAAGGCGTCATCTTCGGCGCCCTGATCGAAGCCATCGACCTGGCGCAGCTCGCGCGGCTCGACGCCGACAGCGCGCGCGAGGAAATCCGCGACATCGTCAACGAGATCATCGCGATCAAGAACATCGTGATGTCGATCTCCGAGCAGGAAGAGCTGCTCGACGATATCTGCAACGACGTGCTCGGCTTCGGCCCGCTCGAGCCGCTGCTTTCGCGCGACGACATCGCCGACATCATGGTGAACGGCTCCGGCACGGTCTACATCGAAGTCAAGGGCAAGATCCAGAAGACCGGCATCCGCTTCCGCGACAACCAGCAGCTGCTCAACATCTGCCAGCGCATCGTCAGCCAGATCGGCCGTCGCGTCGACGAATCCTCGCCGATCTGCGACGCGCGCCTGCCGGACGGCTCGCGCGTCAACGCCATCGTGCCGCCGCTGGCGATCGACGGGCCCGCGCTCACCATTCGCAAATTCAAAAAGGACAAGCTGACACTCGATCAGCTGGTGAAGTTCGGCACCATCACGACCCAAGGCGCCGAAATCCTGCGCATCATAGGCCGCAGCCGCGTCAACACGCTGGTGTCCGGCGGCACCGGCTCCGGCAAGACGACGCTGCTCAACTGCCTCACCCAGTTTATCGACGACGACGAGCGCATCATCACCTGCGAGGACGCCGCCGAATTGCAACTGCAACAGCCGCACGTGGTGCGCCTCGAAACGCGGCCGCCCAACCTGGAAGGCGAAGGCCAGGTCACCATGCGCGACCTGGTGCGCAACTGCCTGCGCATGCGGCCGGAGCGCATCATCGTCGGCGAAGTGCGCGGACCCGAGGCGTTCGACCTGCTACAGGCCATGAATACCGGCCACGACGGCTCGATGGGCACGCTGCACGCCAATAACCCACGCGAAGCACTCTCACGTCTCGAATCGATGATCACCATGGGCGGCTTCTCACTGCCCTCGCGCACGATCCGCGAGATGATCACCGCCTCGGTCGACGTGGTGATCCAGGCCGCCCGCCTGCGCGACGGCTCGCGCAAGATCACGCACATCACCGAGGTGATGGGCATGGAAGGCGACGTCATCATCACCCAGGACCTTTTCATCTACGACATGATGGGCGAGGACGCGCAGGGCAACATTCTCGGCCGTCACCACTCGACCGGCATCGGCCGCCCGCGCTTCTGGGACCGCGCCCGCTACTACGGCGAGGAAAAGCGCCTGGCCGCCGCGCTGGACGCCGCCGAAGCCGCCGCCATGGCCATGCAGAGCTGAGCCGGGGACAGCATGGAAACCATCGCCCTGTTCTTCCTGGCATCCGCCGCGGTTGGCGGGGTCGCCTGGGTGTTCGTCTATCCGATCATGTCCGGCGAGCGCAAAGCCGAACTGCGCATGGCCAATGTCGCCAAATCGGAACCGGCGGCGCGCGCGTCGCGCACGCCGCAGAAATCCCGGCGCGACGTGGTCGAAAACTCGCTCAAGGAATTCGAGGAGCGCCGCAAAAAGAGCAAGCACATACCGCTCTCGGTGCGCATCGTGCGCGCCGGCCTCTCCTGGTCGAAGCGGCAATTCTTTATTGTATCGGCGATGATCGGCGCGGTGATGTTCATGCTCGGCCTGCTCAGCGGCGCCGGCCCGATCGTCGGCGTCGTGCTCGGCGTCGGCAGCGCGCTCACCGTGCCGCGCTGGCTGCTGTCTTTCCTGAAGAAACGGCGCGAAAACAGGTTCCTCGAGTCGTTTCCCGACGCGGTCGACATCATCGTGCGCGGCGTCAAGGCCGGCTTGCCGCTGCTCGATTGCCTGAAGATGATCACCACGGAATCGCCTGAGCCGACCAGATCCGAATTCCGCGCCATCGTCGAAACCCAGGCCATCGGCATGCCGCTGGGCGAGGCCTGCGGCAAGCTCTACGAGCACATGCCGCTGCCGGAAGCGAATTTCTTCGGCATCGTCGTGTCGATCCAGCAGCGCTCCGGCGGCAATCTGGCGGAAGCACTTGGCAATCTCTCGCGCGTGCTGCGCGACCGCAAAAAGATGAAGGCCAAGATCCAGGCGATGTCGCAGGAAGCGAAAGCCTCGGCCGCCATCATCGGCGCCTTGCCGATCGCGGTGATGACGCTCGTCTACATCACCAGCCCCAACTACATCTCGCTTCTGTGGACCGAGCCGTTCGGCCGCGTGATGCTCGCCGCCTCGGTGATGTGGATGTCGATGGGCGTGATGGTCATGAAGAAGATGATCAATTTCGATTTCTAGCGCGCGACCCGGCGGCCTTCGCGCGCCGCACAGTCATGGGAATGCAGGACACCGATGCTCGACCTGTTGATTGACTCGATCAATACCAAGACGCTGGCGATGGCATGCGCCGCCATCGCCGCGATCGCCACGGTGCTGACTTTCACGATGCCGCTGCTGGTCGGGGACCAGCTCGGTAAACGCATGAAAGCGGTCGCGATCGAGCGCGAGAAAATCCGCCAGCGCGAGCGCGAGCGTCTCGCGCAGGCACAGCAGAAGGTCAATCTGCGCCCGTCGCCGAAACAATCCATCCAGGCGATTGTCGACCGCTTCAACCTTAAAAAATGGGTCGGGCAGGAGGAGGCCCGCCTCAAGCTCGTGCAGGCTGGTTATCGCGGCCAGGCGCCCTACATCACCTATCTGTTCGTGCGCATGGTGGCGCCGGCGGCGACCACGCTGTTCGCCGCGATCTATCTGTTCGTCATACTCGATCTGCATCAGCCGATGATGGTCAAGCTCGGCATGTGCATCGCTGCCGCCTATATCGGCATGCATCTGCCGTTGATGCTGCTGAAGAACAAGATCGCGCGGCGACAGCTTTCGATCAAACGCGCGTTTCCCGATACGCTTGACCTGCTGCTGATCTGCGTGGAATCCGGCATGTCGATCGAGGCCGCGTTCAAGAAGGTCAGCGACGAGGTTGGCACCCAGTCGGTGGCGCTCGCCGAGGAGCTCACGCTCACCACCGCCGAATTGTCCTATCTGTCGGACCGCCGCCAGGCCTATGAGAACCTGGCCAAGCGCACCGATCTTGACGGCGTGAAATCCGTTTGCATGGCACTCCAGCAGGCGGAGCGTTACGGCACGCCGCTCGCCAACATGCTGCGCGTGATGGCGCAGGAAAACCGCGACATGCGTATGTCGGAGGCCGAGAAGAAAGCCGCCAGCCTGCCGCCCAAACTGACGGTGCCGATGATCCTGTTCTTCCTGCCGGTGCTGTTCATCGTGATTCTCGGGCCGGCCGCGATCAAGGTCATGGCGCTGCGCTGAAGCAGACGCGGCAAGCAACCCGTCGAATATTCCGGCATTTCACGCGCGCGGGGTGCGGCCCTCGCGCGTGAGAATTATGCGCGCCGCCCGCGCTCAAGGACAGCTGATGTTGAACGGATCGGAGTAAAGGATGTTATTGCAGCGGACGCGCGCGTGGCCGCCGCCCGAGCTCGTCGCGTGCGCAGTGCTTCCCGATCCCGAATTGGATGCAGTCGAACTCGCCGATACCGAAGAGCCGATGCTGCCGCTCGCACTGGCACTGCCGCTGCCGCCGGAGACGGACGAATAGGTGTACACGTAATTCGACGTGCCACCGCTCGCGCTGCCGCTGCTGCTGACGCTCGACTGGGCCATGGCGTTGCTCGCGCTGAATGCCAGGCCGAGCGACAGGCAGGTGAAGGCGATGTGCTTGATGGTTTTCATCGGAGTCTCCCGTTCGATGGTAACAAGACCGTGTGGATCTTCGCGCCCGGCGGGGCGTGACACCACGATCGACATTGGCACTTTTCCTGCGCCCGAGCTTATCGGCGATTTTCAACCGCGTCTTTGACAAAGTTTTGACGGCGGCATAGCCAGGCGCCGGCGTGGCGCCTTGTCCCGCGCGCGAAAAAAGTTCCGGTCATGGAACGCGGCGCCCAATTGCCGCGTGGGTTCCGCCGCGGCGCTCAGGTTCCGGCGTCGGGCGCGGGCACGTAGGGCGTAGCGCCCTTGCGCGCCCAGTCGTCGCGCTGCGCCAGCATTTGCCGCAGATAGCCGACATTGGCGGCGGCTTCGGCCGGCGGCAGGTCGGCGCCGGCGATCGCCTCGGCTTCGGCGAAACGGCCTTGCAGCCCGACGACCAGCGCGAGGTTCTGCCGCACCTTGGGCGCGGCACCGGGCTGCGCCGCGGCCTGCCGCAATGTCGCTTCGGCGCGCCGCAGATCCTTGGTCAGCGCGTAGGACAGGCCGAGATTGGACAGGACCGAGGGTTCGCCGGGAACGATCCTGAGAGCAGCCGAATAATGCCGCTGCGCCTCGGCGTGGCGGCCGAGCTGGTCTAGGACCGCGCCTTGCGCATTGAGAATGCGCCAGTCCGGATTGTCCGGCGTGTGCGCACGGCCGAGGATATCGAGCGCCTGATTGAGGTCGCCGGCCTCGGCCAGCGCGCGGCCATAGGCGCCGAGTAACGGCATGTTGTTCGGATTGCGGATGGCCGCCTGTTCCAGGACGGCGACCGCCTGGGCGCGCTGATCGGTCGCGCGCAGCGCCCGGGCATAGGCGATCGCCGCTTCCGGATCGCCGGGGTTTTGCCGATAGCGGGCGCCCCAGAGCTCGGCCGAGCGCCGCCAATCGGCGTCGCTGCGCGGCGGGCCGGCCGCGCTCGAGCCGAGCGAGCCGGTTATGTCGTTGCCGGTGGTCTTGCAGCCGGCAACCGAAAGGGCGAGCGCCGCCGCGACGGCAGCCAGGGCCAACAGGCGCGCGGCGCGGGCCGTTGTGGGACGCATGGGAATCCGGGGCTGGCGTTCCGGCGGCATCCGCCGAGCAATAAAACGTTAACCCTAACGAGTGGTTAACTTGTAAACTGGCCCGGCTCCGGGCCACGCCCGGACGCAGACATGACGGTTCCCACACAGCCGGGTTAAAACCGCATATGGACTTGGGCCTCTCCTCCGACGAACTCGCCATTCAGGCGCGCGCGCGCGATTTTTCGCAAAATGTCGCGCTTCCGCGCGCGGCGGCCGTCGACCGGGAGGGGGAATACCCGTGGGACGTCGTCAAGGCACTGGCCGCGGCCGGCTTCTGCGGCATGACCATCCCGCGCGAACTCGGCGGACAAGGCCGCTCCTTCCTCGACGCCGTGCTGGTGACCGAGGAAATGGCCAAGTCCTGCACCGTCACCGCCCGCGTCGTGGTCGAAACCAATATGGGCGCGATTTCCGCGGTGATGGCCTATGGCAGCCAAGCGCAGAAACGGCTGGCGGCGCAGCTCGTGCTCGCCGGCGACAAGCCGGCCATCTGCATCACCGAGCCCGACGCCGGCAGCGATGCGCTCGCCATGACCACGCGCGCCGACCGGCGCGGCAACAGCTACGTCATCAATGGCCGCAAACACTGGATCACCGGCGCCGGCGTCTCGCGGCTGCATCTGATCTTCGCGCATGTGTATGATGAGCGCGGCGAGGAACTCGGCATCGGCAGCTTCCTCGCTGTGCGCGACGAGGCCAAGGGCCTGCGCCTCGAGCGGCGCGAACAGACCATGGGCCTGCGCGGCATGCCGGAAGGCGAATTGGTGTTCGAGGACCTCGTCGTGCCCGCCGAGATGGCGCTGGTACCGCCGTCCGGTCTGCGGCGCGGCTTTGCCGACCTGATGAACGCCTATAACAGCCAGCGCGTCGGCGCCGGCACCGTGGCGATGGGAATCGCGGCCGGTGCGCTCGAGCTTGCGCTGGAATGGGCGAAGCGGCGCGAGCAATTCGGCCGCCCGATCGGCGAATTTCAGGGGCTGCAATGGATGCTGGCCGACATGCAGACCCAGCTCACCGCGTCGCGGCTGATGCTCTACCAGGCGGCGCGCTCGCGCGGCCCGAAAGCGAGCCGCTTCCCCGATCCCATGCTGGCGGCGCAGGCGAAGATCCTCGCCTCGGAAAGCGCGATCAGGATCGTCAATGACGCGCTGCAACTGTTCGGCGCGCGCGGCTATTCGCGCGAGCTGCCGCTCGAACGCATGGCGCGCGACGTGCGCATGTTCACCATCGGCGGCGGCACCGCGCAGGTGCTGCGCACGCTCGTTGCCGGCGGAATGCTGGGCTGGAAGCTGCCGCAGACGCGCGACGGCTATGTGCCGAAAATGTCCTTGCGCGACGCCGCGGAGTGACCATGCATCCGATCTTCGCGCCGGCCGGCGAGCCATCGATACCGATTTTGTTTGTCGACGGGGCGACATTCGAGAACACGCTCACGAAAATCGACGATCGCGAGCGGGTCTATGTGCGTGCCACCGGCTATGAGCCGAAGCCCGGGCGGCATCTCGTCGTGCCGAAAGCCGACGGCACATTGGCCGGCGTCCTGTTTGGCATCGAAACTGCCGACGAGCGGGTGAAAGACCTGTTCCGGCCGGGGCAATTGTCCACGTTACTGCCGCCGGGCTGCTATCGCTTCGCCAATGCACCGCATGACGCGCGGCTTGCCGCGCTCGCCTTCGCGCTCAACGCCTATCAGTTCACCCACTACCGCAAGGGGGAGCCGCGCAATGCACGGCTGGCGGTCCCCGAAGGCGTCGACGGCGAGGATCTCAGCCGCATCGTCGAGGGCGTGACCCTGGCGCGCGATCTCATCAATACGCCGTCGAACGACATGGGACCGGCCGAACTGGAAGAGGCAGCCCGCGCGCTCGCCAGGCAGCACAACGCGGCCATTAAGGTGACCGCCGCCGAGGCGCTCGCCCGCGAATTTCCGCTCGTTGCCGCGGTCGGCGCCGGTTCACCGCGGGCGCCGCGCCTGATCGACATTCCATGGGGCAACGCCGGCGATCCGAATATCACGCTGGTCGGCAAGGGCGTCTGCTTCGACACCGGCGGCCTCGACATCAAGCCCGACACCGGCATGCTCAACATGAAGAAGGACATGGCCGGCGGCGCCACCGCGCTGGCGCTCGGCCACATGATCATGGCGCGCGGGCTCAAGGTTCGCCTGCGCGTGATCGTCCCGGCGGTAGAGAATTCCATCTCCGGCACCAGCTTCCGCCCACGCGACATCTACAAATCGCGCAAGGGCATCAGCGTCGAGATCGGCAATACCGATGCGGAAGGCCGCCTGGTGCTGGCCGACGCGCTCACGCTCGCCGACGAGGACGAGCCGCAACTGGTCGTCGATTTCGCCACGCTCACCGGCGCGGCGCGGGTCGCGCTCGGGCCCGACGTGCCGGCCGCCTTCACCGACGATGACGCGCTTGCCGAAGAGCTCGAGCGTCACGCCGTTGCCGAAAACGATCCACTGTGGCGCATGCCACTGTGGCGACCCTACGAGCAAATGCTCGATTCGAAAGTCGCCGATACAAACAATGTCTCGACCGGCGGTCAGGGCGGGGCCATCACCGCGGCGCTGTTCCTGCGCAAATTCGTGAACGCAAAATCCTGGCTGCATCTCGACATTTTCGCCTGGTCGGCTTCCGCCAGGCCGGGCCGGCCGGAAGGCGCCGAATTGCAGTCGGCGCGCGCGCTCTATGCGCTGCTCTGCGACCGCTACGCCTGACCCATGGTGGCGCTCGATCCCCGCGTCAATCCGTTCCGCCCCGAGGTCGCGGCGAAATATCTGAAAGGGCAGGTCGAGGCTGCCAAATTCGTCGAGGGCGTCCGCTACGAGGTGATCGAGCCGCTCGTCGGCCTGTTCCGCACGCCGTCGCACGAATCGCGGCTCGACAGCCAGGCGCTCATGGGCGAACGGGTCACCGCCTACGAGACGACCGAAGAGGGCTGGGTCTGGTGCCAGCTCGAGACCGACGGCTATGTCGGCTGGCTGTCGGCCAACGCGCTCGGCAAACCGGGCAGGGCGCCGACCCACAGGGTCGCGGTGCCGCGCAGCATCGCGTTCCCCGGACCGGACATCAAAATGGCGCCCACGGCGGCGCTGCCGATGGGCGCGCGCCTCGCCATCGTGCGGCAGGACGAGCGCTTCGCCGTCAGCGCCAACGGCTGGCACCTGCCGTCCATGCATCTTGCGCCGATCAAGTCGCGCCTGCCGGATTTCGCCGCCGTGGCGGAAGAATTCCTGCACGCGCCCTATTTGTGGGGCGGCAAGAGCTCCCTCGGCATCGACTGTTCGGGGCTGGTGCAGGTTTCGCTGCATGCCGCCGGCCAAGCCTGCCCGCGCGACAGCGACATGCAGGAAATGGCGCTCGGCAAACTGTCCTCGCTCGGCGAATTACGCCGCGGCGACCTGGTGTTCTGGCAGGGCCATGTCGCCATCGCGCGCGACGGCGATACGCTGCTGCACGCCAACGCGCATCACATGGCGGTTGCGATCGAGCCGGTGGCCGACGCGGTTGCCCGCATCAAGGCGGCGGGCAACGAAGTCACGAGCGTGAAGCGAATTTGAAGGCCTTTTTCCGCGCACGATCTTCTGCGCAGAACGCGCGCTATTGCTCCACGACGCCTTCGGGCGCGGCTTCCATCTTGAAGGCGGCGGCGAGCAGCGCGCGGGTATAGTCGCTCTTCGGCGCCTTGAACAAATCCGCCGCGGCGCCTTCCTCGACGACCTTGCCGTGGCGCAGGACCAGGAGCTTGCTCGCCAGCGCCGCCACCACGCGCAGGTCGTGCGAGATGAACATGTAAGTGAGTTCATGGCGCTTCTGTAGGTCGCGCAGCAGATCGACCATCTGCGCCTGGATCAGCATGTCGAGCGCGCTTGTCGGCTCGTCGAGCATGATGAAGGTGGGTTCCAGCACCATGGCCCGCGCGAGCGCGATGCGCTGGCGCTGTCCGCCTGAGAATTCATGCGGGTAGCGGTGCCGCGTTTCCGGATCGAGCCCCGAATCGGCAAGCGCGTCGATCACGCGCTGCTTGCGCTGCGCCGGCGTCAGATGCGGGAGGTGCACCTTGAGGCCTTCCTCGATGATATCGGACACCGACATGCGCGGCGACAGCGAGCCGTAAGGGTCCTGGAAAACGATCTGCATGTTGCGGCGGAATGGCCGCATCTCCTTGAACTTGAGACCCTGGATGGCGTTGCCCATGAACACCACCGGGCCGTCGGACGAGATCAGCCGCAGGATCGCAAGGCCCAGCGTGGTCTTGCCCGAGCCGCTTTCGCCGACCACGCCCAGCGTTTCGCCCTTGCGCAACTCGATGCTGATGCCGTCAACGGCCTTGATGTGGCCGACCACCTTGCGCAGCACGCCGCGCTTGATTGGAAACCAGACCTTCAGATTGTCGGTGGATATCACCACCGGCGCGTTCGGACACGGCGGCGCCGGATCGGGCTTCGGTTCGGCGGCGAGCAGCGCGCGCGTGTAGGGATGCTCGGGCGCGGTGAATACGCGTTCGACCCCGCCCTGTTCCACGATCTTGCCCTGGCTCATCACGCAAACACGGTCGGCGAGCTTGCGCACGATGCCGAGGTCGTGGGTGATGAACAGCACCGACATGCCAAGCCGGGCCTGCGTATCCTTGAGCAGCTTGAGGATTTGCGCCTGCACGGTCACGTCGAGCGCGGTGGTCGGCTCGTCGGCGATCAACAGGTCCGGCTCGTTGGCGAGCGCCATCGCGATCATGACGCGCTGGCGCTGCCCGCCGGAAAGCTGATGCGGATAACTGTGCAGCCGTCCTTTTGGATCGCGGATGCCGACCTGGCCGAGCAGATCGACGATGCGGGCGCGCGCCGCCGGCCCGGTAAGGCCCTGATGCAACAACAGTATCTCGCCGATCTGCTTCTCGATCGTATGCAGCGGATTGAGCGAGGTCATCGGCTCCTGGAAAATGATGGTGATGTCGTTGCCGCGCACGTGGCGGATTTCTTCCTCCGACAGGTTCATGAGTTCGCGGCCGCGGAAGCGGATCGAGCCGGAGGGGTGGTGCGCCGCGGGATAGGGCAAGAGCTTCATGACCGACAGCGCGGTCACCGATTTGCCGGAGCCGCTCTCGCCGACCAACGCGACGGTTTCGCCCTTGCCGATGTCGAACGACACCCGGTCGACCGCCAGCATTTCCCGCGCGCCTTTGCCGAAGGCGATGGAGAGATCGCGGATCGACAGAATTTTTTCGTCGGCGCCGTTCATCGAAAGGTCTTTCGCGGATCGAAGGCGTCACGCACCGCTTCGCCGATGAAGATGAGCAGCGACAGCATGATCGCAATCGAGAAGAATCCGGTGAGGCCGAGCCAGGGCGCCTGAACATTGGCCTTGCCCTGGCTCAACAATTCGCCGAGCGACGGCGAGCCGGGCGGCAGCCCGAAGCCGAGGAAATCGAGGGCGGTGAGCGTCATCACCGACGACGACAGGATGAACGGCAGGAACGTCATGGTCGCCACCATGGCGTTGGGCAGAAGATGACGGAAGATGATCACCCGGTTGGAAACGCCGAGCGCGCGCGCCGCCTGGATATATTCGAAATTGCGCCCGCGCAGGAATTCCGCACGCACCAGGCCGACCAGCGACACCCAGGAGAACAGCAGCAATATGCCAAGCAGTACGAAGAAGCCAGGCACCAGCACCGAGGAGATGATCAGCAGCAGATACAGCGAAGGGATCGAGGTCCAGATTTCGATGAAGCGCTGGAACAACAGGTCGGTCCAGCCGCCGAAATATCCCTGTACCGCGCCCGCGGATACGCCGATCAGCGAGGACACGATGGTCAAGGCCAGGCCGAACAGCACCGAGATGCGGAAGCCATAGATCAGCCGCGCCACCACGTCGCGCCCGCCGTCGTCAGTGCCGAGCCAGTTGTATTCGAGGTCGCCGCATTTGGCGAAGCCGTGCGTGGCGGCGAACTCGCAATCCTTCTCGGTGAGCATCCAGGTCGGCTTGGAAGGGAACGGCGACGGCGGCTTGCTCACCTGCGTGTTGTAGGAAAAGCGGATCACGGGCCAGATCACCGTGCCGCCTTCTTTCTTGATGAGGCCCATCAGGTAGTCGTCGCGATAATCGGCCGCGGTGCCGAACAGATTGGGATCGGGCGTTTTGGCGAATATCGTGTCGGGATAGGTAAAAATCGCCGGTAAATACGAATGGCCGTTGACATGGATGAAGATCGGCTTGTCGTTGGCGATGAATTCGGCGAACAGCGAAACCAGGAACAGCGCGAGGAAAATCCACAACGACCAATAGCCGCGCCGGTTGACCTTGAAATTTTCCCAGCGCCGCCGGTTGATCGGGGAGATCGCGATCCAGTGCCGTTGCGGCGGTACGTCGAGGCCCATCGGGCCAACGGCTGTAGTGTCCGGCGATTCGATCCCGGCGCGGGCGTCCACCTCAGACCTCCCTCGTCTCGAAATCGATGCGCGGGTCGATCCACGTATAAGTGAGATCGGAGAGCAGGTTCACCACAACGCCGATAAGCGAGAATATATAGAGCGTGGCGAACACCACCGGATAATCCCGGTTGAGCACGCTTTCAAAGCCGAGCAGGCCGAGGCCGTCGAGCGAGAATATCGTCTCGATCAGCAGCGAGCCGGTGAAAAAGGCGTGCACGAATGCGGACGGAAATCCGGCGATCACGATCAGCATGGCATTGCGGAACACGTGGCCGTAAAGCACCTGGTTGCGGGCGCAGCCCTTGGCGCGCGCGGTGAGCACGTATTGCTTGCGGATTTCTTCCAGGAACGAATTCTTGGTCAGCAGCGTCATCGTGGCGAAGGCCGACAGCGCCATCGATACGATCGGCAGCGTCAGGTGCCAGAAATAGTCCCCGATCTTGGCGTACCACGGCAATTGCCAGAAATTCTCCGACACCAGGCCGCGCAGCGGGAAAATATCGAAAAACGAGCCGCCCGCGAACAGGATGATCAGCAGGATCGCGAACAGGAAGCCGGGAATCGTGTAACCGATGATGATGACGCTCGAGGTCCACACGTCGAAGCGCGATCCGTCGTCGACCGCCTTGCGGATGCCGAGCGGAATCGAGATCAGATAGGTGAGCAGCGTCATCCAGATGCCGAGCGACATCGACACCGGCAGCTTTTCCTTGATGAGCTGCATCACCGTGACGTCGCGGAAATAGCTTTTGCCGAAATCGAAGCGGATGTAGTTCCAAAGCATCAGCCCGAACCGCTCATAGGCCGGCTTGTCGAAACCGAACTGCTTTTCCAGCTTCTTGATGAATTCGGGGTCGAGCCCTTGTGCACCGCGGTATTTGGAACTGGCGGCATCGACGCCGGCGCCGCCCTGCGCCATGCCGCGGTTGCCGAAGTCGCCGCCGGACGAGCCGGAAATGCGCGATGTGGCGCCGGTATCGGCGCCGGTGAGTTTGGCGATCACCTGCTCGACCGGGCCCCCGGGCGCGAATTGCACCACGACGAACGCGACCAGCATGATGCCGAACATCGTCGGCACCATGAACAATAGTCGGCGGATGATATACGCGCTCATGTGCCTCCCAATATGTCATTCCGCAGCGCGCGGTGAAAGCACAGAAATCGCGCCAACTAGCGCGGCTTCTCCAGCTTGACAGCCTTATCGCGGTCCGACCACCAGGTTTCCGGGATACCACGAAAATATCGCGGTTTGGCGGCGGGATGACCGAAGACGTCCCAATAGGCGATCCAGTACGTCGCCTTGTACCAGTGCGGGATCCAATAGCGACCGGCGCGGACAACGCGATCGAGCGCCTTGCAGGCCGAGGTGAGCTCGGCGCGCGACTTGGCGGCGATTATAATGTCGACCAGCGCATCAACCGCCGGATCGGCAATGCCGGCGAGATTTTGCGAGCCCTTGGTCGCCGCCGCCTGCGACGAAAAATAACTTCGCAGCGAATCGCCCGGCGTCGCCGAAAAGCTGAAGCGCTCCACCGTAATGTCGAAATCGAATGCGTCGACGCGGGCGCGGTATTGCACCGGATCGACCACGCGCAGGGTCGCGGCGATGCCGAGCCTGGCGAGATTTCTGATGTAGGGCAGATGGTGCGGCGTGAGGCCCGGCTCATCGAGCAGGAATTCGATGCTGATCTGCTTGCCGTTCGTCATCACCCGCTTGCCGTTCTTGAGGGCAAAGCCGGCCTCGTCCAGCAATTGCGCGCCGCGCCGCAGCCAAACGCGATCCTGCCCGGAGCCGTCGGTCACCGGCGGCACATAGGGCTCGCCGAACACCTCGTCCGGCACCTTGCCGCGGAACGGCTCGAGCAATGCGAGTTCGGCGGCATCGGGCTTGCCGGCCGCCATCATCGGCGAATTCTGGAATACCGACTGGGTGCGGTCGTAGGAACCGTACATGATGTTCTTGTTGGTCCATTCGAAATCGAAAGCGTCGATCAGCGCCTCGCGCAGGCGGCGGTCCTTGAATTGCGGCCGCCGCGTGTTGATGAACCAGCCCTGCGCGCCGGACGGCGTATCGTCGGGGATTTCAGTGCGTTTGACGCGGCCGTCCTTGAAGGCGGGAAAATCGTAGCGGGTCGCCCAGGTGCGCGAAGTGAACTCCTCGCGGAATAAGTAACTCTGCGCCGTGAAGCCTTCGAAGCCGACGTCGCGGTCACGGTAATATTCAAAACGAAGCACGTCGAAATTGTTCTGACCCTTGGCCACCGGCAAATTGGCGCCCCACCAGTCCTTGACGCGCTCGAATTCGATGAAATGCCCGACCTCGAAGCGGCCGACCTTGTAGGCGCCGCTGCCGAGCGGGATCGCCAGCGTCGATTGGTCGAACGGCTGCCTGGAATAATAGGCCTTGGAGAAGATCGGCAGGCCGGCGACGAACAGCGGCACGTCGCGCCCGCGCTTGGGCTTGAAGCGCGCCACCACGGTGCGATCGTCGGATGCTTCGGCGCCAAGAAAATCGCGCAGCAGTTGGGTAATGATCGGATGGCCGTTTTCCTTCAGCGTGGCGAGCGAGAATGCCACATCGTGCGCGGTGAGCGGCGTGCCGTCGTGAAACGTCGTCTCGCCGCGCAGGAGGAACGTGTAAGTCAGCCCGTCGCCGGAAATGCGAACGGCGCGCGCGGCGAGCCCGTACATGGCATCGGGCTCGTCGCCCGAGCGCGCCATCAAGGTCGCGAAGGTCAATTCCATGCCCTGCGCGGCGTCGCCCTTCAGGATGTAGCTGTTGAGCGAATTGAAGGTGAGCTGATTCTGATTGAACTGCGTCGTCGGGCCGATCTGCGAGAAATTGCCGCCCTTGGGCGCGTCGGGATTGACGTATTTGAAGAACCTGAAATCGGCCGGATAAGCGAGGTCGCCGAAAGCCGACATGCCGTGATGCTCGGCGTCCTGGGCCGCCGCCGGCGCCGCAAGTCTCGCCGCGGCGAGCGCTCCCGCCGACAGCACAAGCGCGTGCCGGCGGGTAATCAAGACCGCAGCGGCACCTTGGCCGCCTTGGCCGCATCCCACCACCAGATCGTGGGAAACCCCGCCTGGCCGTATTTCGGCATGGTCTCCGGATGGCTGAAGCGATCCCAGCGCGCGCTGCGCTGTTTGCCGTAAGTCCATTGCGGCACGACGTAGTTGTTCCACAACAGCACCCGGTCGAGCGCCTTGGTGGCGGCGACCAGTTCCTCGCGGCTCTTGGCAAAGATCACGCGCTCGATCAAGGCGTCAACCGCCGGGTTCTTGATGCCGACCAGATTGCGCGAGCCCGGTTGGTCGGCAGCCTGCGAGCTCCAATAGCCGCGCTGCTCGTTGCCCGGCGACAGCGACTCGCCCCAGGACGCGATGACGATGTCGAAATCCCATTGCCGCATCCGGTTTTCATATTGCGAGCTGTCGATCGTGCGCACCGTGACCGCAATGCCGACGCGCTCCAGCGACGGCTTGTAGAACAGCGCCACCCGCTCGAATGCCGGCTGCTGCACCAGCAGTTCGACCTGCATCGGCTCGCCGCTTTTGGCATTGACCAGTTTGGTGTTGCGTATCTCGTAACCGGCCTCGCGCAGCAGCGCGAGCGCCTCGCGCAGATTGTTGCGCACCGCTTGCGGGTTGCCGCCGACCGGGTTGGTGTAGGGCTTGCTGAACAGCTCGGCCGGCACCTTGTCCTTCACGCCTTGCAGGATGTCGAGTTCGAGCCCTTGCGGAAGCCCGGTCGCGGCCAGTTCCGTGCCCTCGAAATAGCTGGCGATGCGCTTGTATTGGCCGAAGAAAATCGTCTTGTTCATCTCCTCGAAATCGAAAGCGAAATTGAAGGCGCGGCGTACCCGCGTATCCTTGAACTTGTCGCGCCGGATATTGAAGGCGAAGGCCTGCATGAGCCCCGAACTGCGGATCGGGAATTCCTCCAGAACGACTTTCTTTTCGCGCACGGCCGGAAAGTCGTAAGCCGTCGCCCAGTCCTTGGCGCTGTTCTCAGTGCGCCAATCGACCTGGTCGCCCTTGAACGCTTCCAGGGCGACGGTGGAGTCGCGGAAATATTCCTCGCGGATCTGCGCGAAATTATTGGTACCGATATTCAGGTTCAGGTCTTTGCCCCAATAGTCGGCGACCTTCTCGTAAATGATCGTGTGGCCGGGCGAGAACTCCTTGACCCGGTAAGGTCCCGAGCCGAGCGGCGGCTCGAGCGTCGTCTGCGTGATGTCGCGCCTGCGCCCGGCCTTGTCGGTGCCTTCCCACCAGTGCTTCGGCAGCACTGGCAATTCGCCGACGATCTGCGGCAGTTCGCGATTGCCCGGCGCGTCGAAGGTGAAGGTGACGTCGCGCTCGCCGGATTTTTCCGCCGTCTTGACGTGGCGGTAATAGGCGCCGAGCTGCGGACTGTTGGCCTTGAACGCGTTGAACGAGAAAATGACGTCGTCCGGAGTGACCGGCATGCCGTCGTGCCAGCGGGCATTGGCGCGTAGCCGGTAGGTGACCGAGGATCGATCCTCCGGATAGCTGACCGCTTCCGCCAGCAATCCATAGGAGGTGGCAACCTCGTCGAGCGCCGAAGAGGTCAGCGATTCGGTGAACAATTCGGTGCCGCTCGCGATGCTGCCCTTCACGCCGGCCACCACGATGTTGAAATTGTCGAAAGTGCCGAAGGCGATCTCGCGCACGGTTCCGCCCTGCGGCGCCGCCGGATTGACGTAGTCGAAATGTTTGAAGTCGGCCGGATAACGCGGCTCGCCGAACAGCGAGAGGCCGTGCTTCCACTGCCGCGTCTGCGCCGCAGCCTCGCCCGGTGCGGCTTCCGCGCCGAGCGTTCCAAGGGCCATCGCTGCGGCGCTGCCGCGCAGGACCGACCGGCGAGTCAATGGCATTGCTTTTCTCCGGCACATGAGGTGCTGGTCATGCATTCGCGGGCGATTATGTCGCTTTTTCGGTCCGCCACCAGCGGCCGCTTGCCGCGCATCCCAAACAAAACGGCCGGGCTTGGCCCGGCCGGCTCGCCACAGCATCCGATTTGGTCTATTTCGCGGGCGTCGCGGGCGCTGCCGGCGCCGCCGCAGGAGCAGCCGCCTTGGGCGCCTCAGCAGGCTTTGCCGCAGGCACCGCGGCGGGAGCGCCCGCCGGCGCCGCAGCCGGCGCATTCTCCGCCGCCTTGGGCAGCGGCAGCGGACTGTCCGACAGAGTGTGCAGGAAGTCGATTACGTCGGCCCGCTGCTGACCGCGCGACAGGCCGGCGAAGGTCATGTTGGTGCCCGGGATGTAGCCGCGCGGATTGGCCAGGAATGCGTAAAGCTCGCCGAAGGTCCAGTTGCCGCCCTTGGTCTTCATGGCGGATGAGAAATTGAAGCCGCCGCGGTCTTCTCCGCGCGGACTGCCGACGATGTTCCACAGATTGGGCCCGACCCGGTTGGGTCCGCCCTTTTCGAAAGTGTGGCAGGCCTGGCACTGCTTGGCGATCTGCTTGCCTCTGTCCACCGAGGCCTCGGCCATCATGGCCTCCATCGGCGGCTCCTTCTCCTTGGTACCGGTACTTTCGCCCTCGCCGGTCGCCTTGACCGCAATGGCGTAGCCGGGTTTTGCCGGCTTCTCCGGCGCAAAAATGGCGCCCGCCCCGATATTGAGCGCGAGCGTGATCAGGCAGGTGCCGAGGATAGCGCCCAGGATCTTGTTGAGTTCGAAGGAATTCATCGAAATGAGGCTCCCGAAAGGGACGCTGAAGCCGGCAGGAGTCGCCATGTCGCCGAGGGCTCGGCGGCCGCGGACAGATACCGTTTTGCCTCCAGTCTGGCAACCCGTATAAGCGCCGCGGCACAATCGACATTCGTTCAGGTCCGGCCGCCTTGAGGCCGGCAAACCGATGCCCGACACCATTGTTTTGATCCCCGCTCGCATGGCCTCAACCCGGCTTCCCGGCAAGCCCTTGGCCGACATTGCCGGGCTGCCGATGATCGTGCACGTGCTGCGCCGCGCGCAGGCCGCCGAAATCGGCGAGGCGGTGGTGGCGACCGATTCCGAAGCGGTCGCTGCCGCGGTGGAAAAGGCGGGCGGCCGCGCGGTGATGACACGCTCCGATCACATCTCCGGCTCCGACCGCATCTACGAGGCGTTGAACGCGCTCGATCCCGAACGCCGCATCGGCGTGGTGGTGAATGTGCAGGGCGACCTGCCCACCATCGAGCCCGCCGACATCCGCGCCGCGCTGACGCCGCTTGCCGATCCCGCCGTGGATATCGCGACGCTTGCCGCGGTGATCGACGACGACGCCGAATTGACCGATCCCAACGTCGTCAAAGCGGTAGGGGTGCCGGTCGCGCGCGAGCGCTTACACGCAACGCAATTCACGCGCGCCGATGCCACCGGCGCCGGGCCGCATTATCACCACATCGGGCTTTACGCCTATCGGCGCGCGGCGCTCGAGCGCTTCGTCAGGCTGCCGCCCTCCGCCAACGAGCAACGCGAGCGGCTCGAGCAATTGCGTGCGCTCGATGCCGGCATGCGCATCGACGTCGCCATCGTCAAAAGCGTGCCGCTCGGTGTCGACACGCCGCAGGAGCTTGCGAAGGCACGCGCCATTTTGAAGGGACCGTGACCGCTGCCGAGGCCGGGCGCGGCGTCATGCCGGCCCATGACAAAGCGGGCCAAACCGTGTAACGGAACCGGCAGCACCAGTCGGGCGGCAACGATGACCAAGAAAAAGATCATCTTCCAGGGCGAAGCAGGCGCAAATTCGCATCTTGCCTGCCGCGAAGCCTATCCGGATCATGAGCCGGTGCCCTGCCCGACTTTCGAGGACTGCTTCTCGGCGCTGACCGCCGGCGACGTCGATCTCGGCATGATCCCGATCGAGAATTCGGTCGCCGGCCGTGTCGCCGACATTCACCATTTGATGCCGACGTCGAAGCTGCACATCATTGCCGAGTGGTTCCTGCCGATCCGCAATCAGTTGATGGCCCCGAAGGGAGCCAGCCTGAAAACCATTAAGTCGGTAGAAAGCCACGTGATGGCGCTCGGTCAGTGCCGCAAGATCATCCGCGAATTGAAACTGAAACCGATGGTCGCCGCCGACACCGCCGGCTCGGCGCGCGAGGTGGCCGAGAGCAAGGATATTTCGCGTGCGGCGATCGCCTCGCGGCTGGCGGCGGAAATCTACGGCCTCGACATTTTGCGTGAAAATGTCGAGGACGAATCCAATTCTACGACGCGCTTCATCGTGCTCTCGCCCGAAAAGAAATGGGCCGAACCCGGCCGCGGCAAGATCGTCACCACCTTCGTGTTCCGCGTGCGCAACGTGCCGGCCGCGCTGTACAAGGCGCTTGGCGGTTTCGCCACCAACGGCGTCAACATGACCAAGCTCGAAAGCTACATGGTCGGCGGCAATTTCTTCGCCACACAGTTCTATGCCGACGTCGAGGGCCACCCGGACGACGGCGCGCTGGTGTTCGCGCTGGAGGAGCTTGCCTTCTTCTCCAAGGAGCTGACCATCCTCGGCGTTTACGCGGCGCACGCCTATCGCGACACGTTCAAGGAAGAAAAGGATTGAGCGGCCGGGGGACAGGACGGACATGAACGCCGCGCCGCAGAAAGTCGCGCTGGTGACCGGCGCCGCGCGCGGCATCGGCCTTGCCGCCGTCAAACGCTTTCTCGCCGACAGTTGGCGCGTAGCGCTGCTCGATATCGACGGCGACAATCTCAGGCGCACGTTCGCGGCGCTGGGCAAGCCGGAGCTGACGCTGGCGATCGTCGGCGACGTGGCCGACCCGAAGACCGCGGCCGATGCGGTCGACGCGATCGCGAAACGCTTCGGCCGGCTCGACGCCTTGGTCAACAATGCCGGTATCGCCGTCTTCAAGCCGATCCTCGATGTGACCTTCGAGGACTGGTCGCGCGTGCTGGCGGTCAACCTCAACGGCCCGTTTCTGATGACCCAGGCCGCCGCGCCCTTGCTCCGCGATTCCGGCGGCGGCGCTATCGTCAACATCACATCGATCTCGGGGCTGCGCGCCTCGACGCTGCGCACCGCCTACGGCACCAGCAAAGCCGGCCTCGCGCACCTGACCAAGCAGCAGGCGGCCGAACTCGCCTCCATAGGCATCCGCGTCAATGCCGTGGCGCCCGGGCCGGTCGATACCGCCATGGCGAAAGCGGTGCACACGCCGGAAATCCGCCAGGACTACCACGACCACATGCCGCTCAATCGCTACGGTCTGGAAGCGGAGCTGGCGGACGCGATCCATTTCCTTTGCAGCGAGCGCGCGAGCTACATCACCGGGCAAGTGTTGGCGGTCGACGGCGGCTTCGATTCGACCGGCATCGGCCTGCCGACGCTGCGCCGGGAGATGCGGAACGGCTAAGTATTTCCGTTCGTCCCCGCGAAAGCGGGACCCAGGAGCGGCAACGCCTAACCCCGCTCACTCTCGTAACGCGCCACAAATTTCGGCGACAGCGCGCGCAGCCGTTCAAGATCGATGCGGCCCGAGCGCGTGATGTAACTCATCGCGAAGTCGGCCGGCGTAAGCTGCATGTGTCCGGCGAAATTCTCATACCATTCGGCGCTGGCATCGGCGCCGGCGACGAGTTTCTCCACGATCGGCCGCCGCGCCGCCTCGAAGGCCGGCAGCGCGGCGGCGACATCGTCGCCGTGCTCGGCCAAAGCGCGGTTGAGAGCGATGGCGTCTTCCATCGCGAGCCGCGTGCCGGAGCCGATGGAGAAATGCGCGGTGTGCAGCGCGTCGCCGATCAGCACGTATTTACCGTGATGCCAGCACGCGTTGACGACACGCGGAAAACGCCGCCAAATCGAATTATTGGAGATCAACGGCCGACCGCCGAGCGTGTCGGCGAAGATTTTTTGGCACAGGCTAAGCGACTCCATGTCGTTCATTCGCGAGAAACCGGCCCGCGCAAAGCTCGCCTCGTCGGTTTCCACGATGAAGGTGCTGCGCCCCGGGGCGTAGCGGTAGTGATGCGCGTTGAAATCGCCGACCGGCGTATGCCGGAAAGTCTGCGTCAGCGTGTCGTAACGCTGACCGGTGCCGAACCAGGCGAAATGATTGCCGAGGTAGGTTACGCTGGCGCCGAACTCCTTCGCGAAAGTGCGCCGTACCAGCGAATTGACACCGTCGGCGCCGACCACCAGATCGGCGTCATCGAATTCGTCGAGCGAAGCCGCCGCGCGCGAGAACGCCGGCTCGACGCCGACCGCGCGCAGGCGCTGTTGCAGCAACTGCAGCAGCCGCAGCCGGCCGATGGCGGCAAAGCCGATCCCGTCGATCACGATGGACTCATTGCGCAAGACGAGCGTCATGTCGTCCCAGGCCTGCATCTGTGGCGCGATCAGCGCGTAGGTCTCCGCGTCGTCCTCGCGCAGGAATTCAAGCGCGCGGTCCGAGAATACCACGCCGAAGCCGAAGGTGGCGTCGGCCGGGTTCTGTTCGACCACGGCGATGTCGGCGTCGGGCCGTCGGCGCTTGAGCAGATAGCCGAGGTAAAGGCCGGCCGGGCCGGCCCCGAGGATGGCGATGCGCATCTTCCGCAAATACTACAGACCGGCGTCGCACACCAATCCGCGTGCATCGGCGCGAACCGATGAACGTATTGGGCGGCGGCAGGCTGTGCTATCTTTGGCCCATGCTGCCGACCGCGCTCGCGCTTACCCTGCATGTCCTTGCCGCCGTTGTCTGGGTCGGCGGCATGTTCGCGGCCTATGTGTGCCTGCGTCCGGCCGCCGGCGCGCTCGAGCCGCCGCAGCGGCTCGCGCTATGGCGGCAATTCTTCGCCAGGTTCTTCCCTTGGGTCTGGGTCTCGGTGCTGCTGTTGCTGGCCAGTGGCTACTGGATGGTGATGACGACGTTCGGCGGCTTTGCGGGCATGCCGCTTTACATCCACATCATGCAGGGCATCGGCTGGCTGATGATCCTGCTGTTCGCTTATCTCTTCCATGGACCCTGGCCCAAGTTCAAGCGCGCGGTCGATGCGCAGGACTGGGCCGCGGCGGGACCGTACCTCAATCGCATCCGCGACATCATCCGCATCAACCTGCCGCTTGGCCTGATGGTCGTCGCGATCGGCGGCACCGGCCGGTTTTGGGGATTCTAGGCGCGCGATCAGATCGTCTGGTTGTATTCGCCGACTTCAGGGTGCCGCCGCAGCACGGTATCGACCGCCACGAACATGTCGTGCATGCGCTGCTCCGACACCGGGCTTTCCACCACCACCACCAGTTCCGGCTTGTTTGAGGAGGCGCGCACCAGGCCCCAGGTGCCGTCGGCGACCGTGACACGCACGCCGTTGACGGTGACCAGGCCCTCGATCTTCTGCCCGGCGACGGTCCCGCCTCGCGCCATGACCTCCTCGAAATGCGCCAGCACCGCGTCGACCACGGCGTATTTCTTCTCGTCGTCGCAATGCGGCGACATCGTCGGCGAACCCCATGTCTTCGGCAGCGCCTTGCGCAGGTCCGCCATGCTCTTTCCCGGATTGCGGTCGAGCATATCGCACACCGCCAGAGCGAAGATCATGCCGTCGTCATAGCCGCGCCCGAACGGCTTGTTGAAAAAGAAATGCCCCGACTTTTCGAACCCGGCGATGGCTCCGAGCTCGTTGACGCGCCGCTTGATGTAGGAATGGCCGGTCTTCCAGTAGTCGACCTTGACGCCGTTGGCCTTGAGCACCGGATCGGTGAGGAACAGGCCGGTAGATTTCACATCGACGACGAAAGTCGCGCGCTTGTGCAGGCTCGACATGTCGCGCGCCAGCATGACGCCCACCTTGTCGGCAAAAATCTCCTCGCCCTCGTTGTCGACGACGCCGCAACGGTCGCCGTCGCCGTCGAAGCCGAGAGCCACGTCCGCCTTGTTGAACAACGCCGCGTCGCGCATGGCGTGCAGCATTTTCATGTCTTCGGTGTTTGGATTGTAGCGAGGAAAGGTGTGGTCGAGATTGCAGTCGAGCGGCACCACGTCGCAGCCGACCGCTTGCAGGATTTTGGGAGCGAATGCGCCGGCGGTGCCGTTGCCGCAGGCGGCGACGACTTTCAGCTTGCGCTTGAGCTTCGGCCGCCTGGTCAAGTCGGCGATATAGCGGTCGGGGAAATTCTCGACGAACACATAGCCGCCGCCCGGCTTGAAATCGAAGCGGGCGCCGAGCACGATCTCCTTCAGCCGCCGCATCTCCACCGGGCCGAAAGTAAGCGGCCGGTTGGCGCCCATCTTCACGCCGGTCCAGCCATTGTCGTTGTGCGAGGCGGTGACCATGGCGACGCAGGGCACGTCGAGTTCGAACTGCGCGAAATAGGCCATCGGCGTGATGGCGAGCCCGATGTCGTGCACCTTGCAGCCGGCGGCCATCAGCCCGTTGACCAGCGCCATCTTCACCGATGCCGAATAGCTGCGGAAATCGTGGCCGGTGACGATTTCGGGCTTCACGCCCAGTTCGTGGATCAGCTTGCCGAGGCCGAGGCCGAGCGCCTGCACGCCCATCAGGTTGATTTCTTTTTCCAGCAGCCAGCGCGCATCGTATTCGCGGAAGCCGGTCGGCTTGACCAGCGGCGAGGATTCAAAGGCGTAGGTATTGGGCGTCAGCGCGGATTTCGGCGTCGGAAACATCAAGGCCTCGAAGCGGGGCGGAACGACATTCATGTGCATACCTCAACGCTGCAATGGCGCAAAGGGATGCGTGCTTCTTCGCATCGGAATGTGAACCAGCGCCGGACTTTATTGCTCGAGCAGCATGCGCCCGTCGGCGAACTCGTATCGCCGCAGCCGCGATAGGAAGGATACGCCCAGCAGGTTTTGCGACAGCGCCTCATCCGGCAGCACCAGCGCCGGCACGTCGAAGACAATGATGTCGCCGACCTCGAGACGGTCGATTTTGGCGGGCGCCGCCTTGATCGTGCCGTTGGCCGTGGAGACCATCGCCGTGTAGTCGCGCGGCATCGGGTGCAGGCCGGCATAGGCGGCGTCGGTCTCGCGCAGGATCACCAGCGACGCGCCGGTGTCGACCATGAAGTCGATATGCCGGCCTTCGACGCGGGCATCGACGTGGAAATGACCGTCGCGGCCGCTCATGAGCTCCATCTTGTGCTGGCCGGCAGAGACCTGTTGCGGCTGCGCGACCGTCTGCGCCACTGCCGCGCGCGGGGCGGCGGTCTCCACCACCGCCTTGTCGGCATAGCGGGCAAGATAACTGCCGCCGACCATCACCACGACGGCAACAATGAGAATCTGGCGCATGCGGTTTGGCCCGTTCGGTGCGGGCGAACCTCGCACAAGCGGGGCCAAGGCCGCCTTAACGCCGCCGCAGCTTTTTGCCGATGGTGAGCGGACGGTTAAGCGGCGGCCGGCAATTTTATTCACCGCGCCGCTTGGCGCGGCGGGTGGCGGGCGCCGTCAGCGGATCGTCCGGCCAGGGGTGTCTCGGATATCGCCCGCGCATTTCGGTTTTCACGTCTTTGTAGCTGCCGCGCCAGAAGCCGGGCAGATCGCGTGTCACCTGAACCGGGCGGTGCGCCGGCGACAGCAGCTCGATGGTGAGCGGCACCCGCCCGCCGGCAATCGCCGGATGGCGGCCAAGTCCGAACAATTCCTGCACGCGGATCGAAACGGTCGGGCCCTGCCCAGCCTGGTAGTCGATCGGCACCTGCGAGCCGGTGGGGGCGGTGAAATGGGTCGGCGCGCCGGCTTCGAGTCGCTGCCGCAGCGACCACGGCAACAAGGCTTCGAGCGCAGCGCCAAGGTCGTCGGCACCGATCTGCGACAACGCCGTCTTGCCGCTTAAGAACGGCGCCAGCCAATCGCCGGCGGTACGCGCGAGCGCATCGTCCGTGAGATCGGGCCATTCCTCGCCCTCCGCCTTGCGCAGGAACTGCACGCGATCGCGCAGCTGAATTTGCGCCTTGCTCCAAGGCAGTTTGCCGATGCCGAGGGCGGCGATCCCCTCGGCCAACAGTTTCGCGCTTTCGGTGTTGGGCTCGACCGCTTTGGTCTGTTCGGCGAGCACCAGCGCGCCGAGTCGCCGCGTGCGGCGAGCGCGCAGCGCGGCCGCCGTGGCGTCGAAACTGACGCTCTCGCGTTCGTCGATTCTGTCGCTGAAGCGGTTTTCGATTTCGGCGAGCGTGATCGGCGCGGCCAGGATGATGCGGCTTGCCGCCGCCGCGCCGGTCAATTCGGCGACGGCCAGGAACGGCTCCCGCGCCAGTGACGACGCGGCGTCGACCGTGCCGCCGCGTCCGCTCGCGAGAAGGAAGGTGCCGCCCCAACCACCGCGATTTTTCGCCACACGGTCGGGATAGGCGAGCGTGAGCAAGGCGCCCGGCGACAGGCTGTTGCCATCCGCCTTGCCGGGAACCATGCCCGCCCAGCGCTTCACCATTGCCCTCGCCTCTTCGGCGCGGCGTGAGCGGTCGCGGCGGAACTGGTCAAGCCGGTGGCGCAGATCGACGTCATCGCCGCCCAGCCCGCGTTCCGTGAGCACCGCGGCGATCGCGGCCGCCTCGTCGCCCGCGCCCGCCGCCGCCGCGTCGACCACCATGCGCGCGAGCCGCGGCGGCAGCGGCAAGGCGCGCAGCCTGCGGCCCTCATCGGTGATGCGGCCCGCCGCATCGATGGCAGCGAGCTCGGACAGCAGCGCGCGCGCCTCGCTGAGCGCGGCTGCCGGCGGCGGATCGAGGAAGGCGAGGTTGCCAGGATCGCCGGCGCCCCATTGCGCCAGATCGAGCACGAAGGATGACAGATCGGCGGAAAGAATTTCCGGCCGCGTGTATGGCTCGAGCGAGCCGGTCTGCGACTCGTTCCACAGCCGGTAGCAGACGCCGGGTTCGGTGCGGCCAGCGCGGCCGCGGCGCTGGTCGGCGGCGGCACGCGAGACACGCACCGTTTCGAGGCGCGTGAGGCCGACGTCCGGCTCGTAACGCGGCACCCGCGCGAGGCCGCTGTCGATCACGACGCGCACGCCCTCGATGGTCAGCGAAGTTTCCGCAATCGAAGTCGCCAGCACCACCTTGCGGCGGCCGGCCGGCGCCGGCGCGATGGCGCGGTCCTGCTCGCGCGCCTCGAGCGTGCCGAACAGCGCGATGATATCGACGGCATCGCCGGAAACGCGTTCCTTGAGCAGGGTTTCGCAGCGGCGGATTTCGGCCGCGCCGGGCAGGAACACAAGAACCGAGCCCGGTTCGGCGCGCAACGCGCGCGCAACCGCGTCTGCCACCTGCGCTTCGATACGCGCGCGCAGATCGCGGCCGAGATAGCGTGTCTCGACCGGGAAGGCGCGGCCCTGGCTCTCGACCGCCGGTGCGTTGCCGAGCAGCGCCGCCACGCGGGCGCCGTCGAGCGTCGCCGACATCACTAGGATTTTCAGGTCGTCGCGCAAAGCCAGTTGCACGTCGCGCGCCAGCGCCAGGCCGAGATCGGCATCGAGCGACCGCTCGTGAAATTCGTCGAACAGCACGGCGGCAACGCCGGCAAGCGAGGGATCGTCGAGGATCATCCGCGTGAACACGCCCTCGGTCACGACCTCGATGCGCGTGCGCCTACCCACCTTGGAGCCGAAGCGCACGCGCAGGCCCACGGTGTCGCCGACCTGCTCGCCGAGCGTTGCGGCCATGCGCGCTGCGGCGGCGCGCGCGGCGAGCCGGCGCGGCTCCAGCACGAGGATTTTTTTGTCCCTCGCCCAAGACTCGTCGAGCAGCACCAGCGGCACGCGCGTGGTCTTGCCGGCGCCGGGTGGCGCCACCAGCACGGCGGCGTTGTTCGCGGCGAGCGCGGCGATAAGGCGCGGGAGCGCGTCATCAATCGGGAGCAGAGTGTCGAATTTTTGCATGTGTGACGTCTTCATCCGGCAGCGGATGGAATGGCCGAGATAGCGTTTAGAAATTTCTGCCTGCCCCGCGCGCCGGCGCGGGGCCAATCAACGTCTCTTGGCCGTAACGATGCTCATCGTTTCGCCCGCCCGACGCCCTCATAGGCAAAGCCGTGGCGCGCGACGTCCTCCGGCGTGTAGATATTGCGCAGGTCGACCAGCACCGGCTGCGCCATTACCTTCTTCAGGCGCGCGAAATCGAGCGCGCGGAACTGCTCCCATTCGGTGACGATCACCAGCGCGGAAGCGCCTTGCGCGCAGTCATAGGCGTCCTTGCAAAATGCGACGTTGGACAGGAGCGGCTTTGCCTGCTCCGTGCCGGTCGGATCGTAGGCGCGCACCTTGGCGCCGAGGTCCTGCAACGTGGTAATCAACGGGATCGACGGCGCCTCGCGCATGTCGTCGGTGTTCGGCTTGAATGTCAAACCGAGCACGGCAATGGTCTTGCCGCGCAATTCGCCGCCCAGTGCCGCCGCGACCTTGCGCGCCATGGCGCGCTTGCGCGCATCGTTGACCGCCACCACCGCCTCGACGATGCGCAGCGGCGCCTGGTGATCGAGGCCGGTCTTGAGCAGCGCCACGGCGTCCTTGGGAAAGCACGAGCCGCCGAAGCCGGGACCTGCGTGCAGGAATTTCGCGCCGATGCGATTGTCGAGCCCGATGCCGCGCGCGACTTCCTGCACGTCGGCGCCGACCTTCTCGGCGAGATCGGCAATCTCGTTGATGAAGGTGATCTTGGTGGCGAGGAAGGCATTGGCGGCGTATTTGATCAGCTCGGCGGTGCGACGGTCGGTGAACATGATCGGCGAACGGTTGAGATAGAGCGGACGATAAAGCTCGCTCATCACCTCGCGTGCCCGCGCGTCCTCGGCTCCGACCACGATGCGGTCGGGAAGCTTGAAATCGCGGATAGCGGCGCCTTCGCGCAGGAATTCAGGGTTGGACACCACGGCGAACTCCGCCCGCGGCCGCGCGTCGCGGATGATTCGCTCGACTTCGTCGCCGGTCCCTACGGGAACTGTCGACTTGGTGATCACCACGGTGAAGCCGTCGATCGCGGCGGCGATTTCACGCGCGGCGTCGTGGACGAAGCTCAAATCGGCGTGGCCGTCGCCGCGGCGGGAGGGCGTGCCGACCGCGATGAACACCGCATCGGCGGCTTTCACCGCGGCGGGCAGATCGCCGGTAAAGGTCAGCCGGCCGGCGCGTGTATTGACGGCGACCAGTTCGCTCAGCCCCGGCTCGTAGATCGGGACTTCGCCGCGCGCCAGTGCGGCGATTTTTCCAGCATCCTTGTCGACGCAGGTCACGTCATGGCCGAAATCGGCAAAGCAGGCCCCGGAGACGAGGCCGACATAGCCGGTGCCGATCATGGCAACGCGCATGGAAGTCCCTGCTCGAATTCGGTTGTTCGCGCCGGCCGGTCTCTTAGCAGAGACCTTCCGCAGTGGCGAGGCCTGCGAATTCTGTGGCCGAGTCGTGCGACAGATTGATTAACGCGGCGTCCGGGGCCACATTCGGGCCATGCCGACCAGCGCAAAATCCAAAGCCGCCGCCAAGCCCAAAACCGCCACACCGCCACCGTCAGATGCGGCGGCGCGGCCGCTGAAAAAAGGCGACCACCTGTTCCTGGTCGACGGCTCCGGCTACATCTTCCGCGCCTATCACGCGCTGCCGCCGCTCACGCGCAAGTCCGATGGCTTGCAGGTCAACGCCGTGCTCGGCTTCTGCAACATGCTGTGGAAGCTGCTCGCCGAAATGAAGGACGACAGGCCGTCCCACCTCGCGGTGGTGTTCGACAAGTCGGAAAAGACTTTCCGCACCGACTTCTATCCCGAATACAAAGCGCACCGGCCGGACGCCCCGGAAGACCTCATTCCGCAGTTCCCACTGATCCGCGAAGCGGTGCGCGCATTTGAAATTCCCTGCCTCGAACAGGCCGGCTACGAGGCCGATGATCTGATCGCCACTTACGCGCGGCTCGCTAGCGAAGCCAAGGCGACGACAACGATCGTCTCTTCCGACAAGGACTTGATGCAGCTCGTCGGCAACGGCGTCACCATGTATGACACCATGAAGGACCGGCGGATTGGACGCGAGGAGGTCATCGAGAAATTCGGCGTGCCGCCCGAGAAGGTGATCGAAGCGCAGGCTCTGATCGGCGATTCAACCGATAACGTCCCTGGCGTACCCGGCATCGGCCCCAAGACCGCCGCGGAACTGATCGGCAAATACGGCGACCTGGAATCGGTGCTCGCGCACGCCAACGAGATCAAGCAGGACAAGCGCCGACAGAATTTGATCGAGCATGCCGAACTCGCCCGCATTTCCAAGCGGCTGGTCACGCTCGACAAGAACGTGCCGCTCGACGTGCCGGCCGACCGACTCGCTGTGCACGAGCCGGACTACAAGAACCTGATCGCCTTCCTCAAGGCGATGGAGTTCAATACCATTACCCGCCGCATCGCCGAAAAGAGCGGCATCGACGCTGGCGCGGTGCAAGCGGATGCGAAGCTTTCGTCCTCACCCGCCCCGCAAGCTCAACTGGCCATGGCCGGGCTGGACCCGGCCGCCGGAGACGCGACGCCGCATGCGCTGGCCGGCCGCACCGATTCCGGGCTCACGCCCGGTGGCCATGGATCAAGCCCGGCGATAAGCGAAAGAGGCGCTCTCACCCCCATCTCGCTCGCCGCTGCGCGGCTCGAGGCCGCGCGCAAGCAGAAGATCGACCGCTCGAAATATGAATGCGTGCGCTCGCTCGATCGGCTGCAAGCGTGGATCGCGCGCGCACATGAGATGGGCGTGGTCGCGGTCGACACCGAAACCACCAGTCTCGATCCGATGCAGGCCGGCCTGTGCGGCTTCTCGCTTGCCGTCGCGCCAAACCAAGCCTGCTACGTGCCGGTCGCCCACAAGAAGGACGGCGGCGGCGACGGACTGTTCGACGCCGGGCTTGCCGCCGACCAGATCAAGGAACAGGACGCGCTGACGCTTCTCAAGCCGCTGCTTGAGGATGCGAGCATCCTCAAGGTCGGGCAAAACCTGAAATACGATTGGCTGGTATTCGCCCAGCGCGGCATCGAGATTGAGGGCTACGACGACACCATGCTGATCTCGTATGTGCTCGATGCCGGGAAGGGCGGCCACGGCATGGACGACCTGTCGGAAAAATGGCTCGGCCACAAGACCATCCATTTCGCCGACGTCGCCGGACAGGGCAAATCGCAGGTGAGTTTCGATTGCGTCGCCATCGACAAGGCGACCGACTATGCCGCCGAGGACGCGGACGTGACGCTGCGGCTTTGGAACGCGCTGAAGCCGCGCCTGCCCGCCGAACGCGTAGCCACCGTCTACGAAACGCTGGAGCGCGCCATGCCGGCGGTGCTGGCCCGCATGGAGCGGCGCGGCATTTCAATCGACCGCCAGGTGCTTTCGCGCCTGTCCGGCGAATTCGCCCAGAAACAGGGCGCGCTGGAGGACGAAATCAAGAAGCTCGCCGGCGAGCCGCTCAATCCCGGCTCGCCCAAGCAGATCGGCGATATCCTGTTCGGCAAAATGGGGCTGCCCGGCGGCACCAAGACCAGGACCGGGCAATGGTCGACAGGCGCGCGCGAATTGGAAGATCTTGCCGAGCAGGGCCACGCGCTGCCGCGCAAGATCCTCGACTGGCGGCAGGTATCCAAGCTGCGCTCGACCTACACGGAAGCGTTGCCGACTTATGTCAATCCGGCGACCCACCGCGTGCATACCTCCTACGCGCTCGCCGCCACGTCCACGGGACGGCTGTCGTCGTCGGAGCCGAATTTGCAGAACATCCCGGTGCGCACCGAGGAAGGCCGCAAAATCAGGCGCGCCTTTGTCGCTTCGCCCGGGATGAAACTGGTCTCCGCCGACTATTCGCAAATCGAATTGCGCCTGCTCTCGGAAGTCGCCCAGGTACCGACGCTGCGGCAGGCCTTTCAGGACGGCGTCGACATTCACGCCATGACGGCGTCGGAAATGTTCGGTGTGCCGGTGAAGGATATGCCGGGCGAGGTGCGCCGACGCGCCAAGGCGATCAATTTCGGCATCATCTACGGCATCTCGGCTTTCGGGCTGGCGGCGCAACTCGGTATCGACAAGAACGAAGCCGGCGCCTACATCAAGAAATATTTCGAGCGCTTTCCCGGCATCCGCGACTACATGGACGAGACGCGCGAGTTCTGCCGCGAGCATGGCTATGTGCTCACCTTGTTCGGACGCAAATGCCATTACCCGGACATCAGGAATTCAAACCCGTCGGTCCGTTCGTTCAATGAGCGCGCGGCGATCAACGCGCGCCTGCAGGGCTCGGCCGCCGACATCATCCGGCGCGCGATGATCCGCATGGAGGGCGGACTCGCCAAAGCCAAGCTCAAGGCGCAGATGCTCCTGCAGGTGCACGATGAACTGATATTCGAAGTGCCGGACGCCGAAGTAGCCAAGACCATGTCGGTGGTGAAACGCGTGATGGAAGATGCGCCGCACCCGGCGGTCACGTTGCATGTGCCGTTGCAGGTCGACGCCCGCGCCGCCGACAATTGGGACGAAGCGCACTGAGCTCGCGCGCGTTTCCATGAACGAGCCGATCACGCCATCGCTTCTGACTTTCGCGCTCACTGCGTTGATTATTGAGATCACACCCGGGCCCAATATGGGCTACCTCGCCGTGCTGTCGCTCACGCGGGGCTGGCGCGCGGGTGCCGCCGCGGTCATCGGCGTTGCGCTTGGGCATGCGGTCTATGGCGTGCTGGCGTCCCTTGGCGTCGCGGCGGCGATTGACAGCTCGAAGCTGCTTTACGAAATCCTGCGCTGGGCGGGCGTCGCCTATCTGCTGTGGCTCGCGTGGGAGGCGTGGTCGTCCGAAGCGGAGACCTCGCCGGAGGCGGCCGACGGACATTATGGCAACGCACAGCTCGCATTCCGGCGCGGGCTGATAACCAACCTACTCAACCCCAAAGCGGCGGTGTTTTTTGTCACCGTGGTGCCGACCTTCGTTCGCCCCGACGGCTCGGTGGTCGCACAAACACTGTTGCTGTCCGGAATATTCGTCGCCATCGCGACCTTCATCCACAGCCTCATCGTACTTCTTGCAAGCCGCATGCGCCCACTCGTCTCCAACCCAAAGCGCCGCCGGCCGTTGCGGCGCGCGGCCGCCATCATGCTCGCCGGAATCGCGATCTGGTTCGCGTTTTCGAGCGTGCGTTGACCAACTTGCCTTCGCAGCGGCTTTGACCGAAAACGCCGGAAATGCAACGCCTCGGCTTTATCAGTATTGCCCTGATTGGCTCAACGGCGCCGGCTTTCGCCGCGCCCGCGCTCGACGGCGCTCAGATGGGCTGGCCCTGGGCGCTGCCGTTTGCCGGCATTCTCGTATGTATTGCCGCCGGCCCGCTGCTATTCGCCAAATTGTGGCACGCGCATTACGGCAAGATTGCCGCTGCCTGGGCGCTGCTCACGCTCGCGGCAATCGCCGTTCGCTTCGGCGCGCCGGCGGCACTTGCCGGCTTCGTGCACGCGGCAGTCGCCGAATATATGAGCTTCATCATCCTGCTCTTCGCGCTCTATGTGGTGGCGGGCGGCGTGCTGATCACCGGCACCTTGCGCGGCGGCCCACTGGTCAACGCCGGCATCCTCGCACTCGGCACCGTCATGGCCAGCGTCGTCGGCACCACCGGCGCCGCCATGATCCTGGTGCGACCGCTGATCCGGGCCAATGCGTCGCGCGCCCACAACGCGCATGTGGTGATCTTCTTCATCTTCCTGGTCGGCAATATCGGCGGCGCGTTGAGTCCGCTCGGCGATCCGCCGTTGTTCGTCGGCTTCCTGCACGGCGTCGATTTTTTCTGGACCACCACCCACCTCGCCGCCCAGACCGCATTCGCCGCCGTGCTGGTTCTCGCCGTTTTTATCGTGCTCGACGTCTGGTTCGCGCGCCGCGAAGTTAGAACCGCGGCCGCCGCCGAGCCTTTGCGTCTGCGCGGGCTGATCAATCTGCCGCTGATCGCAGCCATCATCGGCGCCATCCTGTTGTCGGCCGCCTGGCAGCCCGGCGTCGCGTTCGACATTTACGGCACCCACGTCGCCTTGCAGAGCCTCGCGCGCGACGGCGCGCTTGCCGTCATTGCGCTCGCCTCGCTCTGGCTCACGCCCGAAGAGCACCGCGCCGCCAACGACTTCACCTGGGAACCGATTGCCGAGGTCGCAAAATTGTTCGCCGGAATTTTCATCTGCATCATTCCGGTGCTGGCGATGCTGGACGCCGGGCACGACGGCCCCTTCGGCTGGCTACTCGCCGCGGTGACCGCTCACGACGGTACCCCGCACGACGTCGCCTATTTCTGGCTTACCGGATTGCTGTCGGCCTTCCTGGATAACGCCCCGACCTATCTTGTGTTCTTTCAGCTTGCCGGCGGCGATGCCGCCGAACTGATGGGCAAGCTCGCGGCCACGCTCGCGGCTATTTCCACGGGCGCGGTCTACATGGGCGCGCTCACTTATATCGGCAACGCACCCAATTTCATGGTCTATGCCATCGCCAACGAGCGCGGCGTGAAAATGCCGAGCTTCTTCGGTTACATGGCCTGGTCGGCCGCCGTGCTGCTGCCGGTGCTCGCGCTGCTCACCTGGTTTTTCGTCGGCGCGTCTTGACCTTGCCCCGTTTTGCGGCGGCGGGCTTTGCCGCCTTCGCCGGCAGCACCGCTATCGCCTCAATCTCGAACAGCGCGCCCGGCCGCGCCAGCTGCGAAATGGCCACCGTGGTCGATGCCGGCGGCGCGGCAGTGTTGACGAACTCGTCGCGCACCTCGCGGAAGATTCCGATGTGCGACATGTCGGTGAGGTAATTGTTGATTTTCACCACGTCCTTGAAGCTTGCGCCGGCCCCTTCCAGCGCGAGCTTGAGATTCTGGAACGCCTTGAATGCCTGCGCGCGAAAATCGCCGGGGCCGCCGACCAACTGGTTGTCCGTGTCGAGGCCGAGTTGGCCGGCGATGAAGATCAGCCGGTTTGGGCCGGTCGCCTCGACCACGTAGGTGTAGCCCGGCGGCTTGGCCATGGTTTTCGGATTGCTGAAGCGCACATTGGCAGTCATTCGATCCTCCCTATTCGCCCTTGATGCAGGAGCGGTGCGAATTTACGTCGCGGGCGCGCGCGTTGACAGGGGGGCAACGCATGTCTGAGCGTGCCCCGCGGATTTCGGGGGCAACACGCCATGAACACGCAAGTGGCATCTCACGTCTATTTCGGCCTCAATCCGATGTGGGTGGCGACGGCCATCCTCGCCATCACCTATGGCGTCATCATGTCGGAAAAGGTCAACCGCGCCATCGTAGCGCTGACCGGCGCCGGCATCATGATCGTGATCGGCGTGCTCGAGCAGGAAGAGGCGATCAACGGCGTCGACTGGAACACACTCGGCCTGCTTACCGGCATGATGATCCTGGTGTCGGTCTCGCGCCGCTCCGGCATGTTCGAATTCGTGGCGGTGTGGTCGGCGCGCGCGGCCAGGGCACACCCCGCCGGCATCATGTTGCTCTTGCAGATCGCCACCGCCGTGCTCTCCGCCTTCCTCGACAACGTCACCACCGTGCTGCTGATCGTGCCGGTGACGCTCGCCATCACGCGCACGTTGAAGGTGCCGCCCTACCCGTTCCTGTTCGCCGAAATCATGGCATCCAATATCGGCGGCACCGCGACGCTAATCGGCGATCCGCCCAATATCATCATCGGCTCGCAGGTCGGACTCGATTTCAACGACTTCGTTTACCATCTCACCCCGGTGATCCTGATCGTGCTGGCGGCGCAGACCCTGATGATCCATTTGTTTTGGGGCCGCGCACTGAAGGCAACGCCGCAGGCGCAGGCCGCGATCATGGCTATGCACCCGGTCGACGCGATCAAGGACTGGTTGCTGCTCAAGCAGGCATTGGCCGTGCTGACGGTCGTGATGGCGGTTTTCGTGCTGGCGCGGCCGCTGCATCTGGAGCCCGCCACCATCGCGCTTACCGGCGCCGCCCTGCTCATGCTGCTCGACAACTGGGCGCATTACTCCGAGAAAGCCGCCCACAACATCCACGCCACCTTCGGCGACGTCGAGTGGATCACCATCTTTTTCTTCCTCGGCCTGTTCATCGTGGTGCACGGAGTCGAGGCCGGCGGGCTGCTGCATGTGCTTGCCAACGCGCTGGTGCACGCGACCGGCGGCGATCTCGCCGCCACCGGCTATGCCGTGCTGTGGGCCTCGGCGATGCTTTCGGCAATTGTCGACAATATCCCGTTCGTCGCCACCATGATCCCGCTGATCAAAAACGCGGCGCCGGCGCTCGGCGGCGAGGCGCACATCCAGCCGCTGTGGTGGTGCCTGTCGCTCGGCGCCTGCCTTGGCGGCAACGGCACGCTGGTCGGCGCCTCGGCCAACCTGACGGTCGCCGGCATATCCGAACGCAATGGCGTGCCATTCCGCTTCCTCACCTACACGCTCTATGCCGCGCCGATGACGCTGATCTCGATCGCGATCTGCCACGTTTACGTGTGGTGGCGGTATTTTTGAAGCGATCCTGTTGACTTGACGGAGCGCTTGCCGGAGTTTCCTTGCCGGGATGCGGGGTGCGAACGGCCGGCAAGGCCGGGTGCCCCTGGAACGCTCGGGGGATCTCGGCTCATGACCGCGCACGCGGCATCGCACGTATTTTTCGGCCTGGACGCCATGTGGGTATCGACCGGCATCCTGGCCGTTACCTACGCCACCATCATGTCGGAGAAGATCAACCGCGCCATCGTGGCGCTGGTCGGCGCCGGCGTGATGATCCTGGTCGGCGTGCTCGACCAGGAAGAGGCGATCCACGGCATCGACTTCAACACCATCGGTCTGCTCACGGGCATGATGATCCTGGTATCGATCTCGCGCCGCTCGGGCATGTTCCAGTATCTGGCGGTGTGGTCGGCCAAAGCGGCCAAGGCGCATCCGGCCGGCATCCTGTTCATTTTGCAGATCACCACCGCCGTGCTGTCGGCGTTTCTCGACAACGTCACCACGGTGCTGCTGATCGTCCCCGTGACGCTCGCCATTTGCGGCACGCTCAAGGTTCCGGCCTACCCGTATTTGTTCTCGGAGATATTCGCTTCCAACATCGGCGGCACCGCCACGCTCATCGGCGATCCGCCCAACATCCTCATTGGGTCGCAGGTCGGCCTCACCTTCAACGATTTCGTGATTCACCTCACCCCGGTGATCATGATCGTCATGGTGGTGCAGGCACTGATCATCCATTTCCTCTGGGGAAAGGACCTCAAGGCATCGCACGACGCCGAAGAGCGCGTGCTGGCCATGAACCCCGCCGACTCGATCGAGGACTGGCTGCTGCTCAAGCAGTCGCTCGCCGTGCTCACCATCGTCATGGTCGCCTTCGTGCTGGCGCGACCGCTGCATCTGGAGCCGGCGACCATCGCGCTGCTCGGCGCCGCCATCCTGATGCTGCTCGACAACTGGGCGCACCATGCCGAGAAGGCCGCGCACAATATCCACCAGACCTTCGGCGACGTTGAGTGGATCACCATTTTCTTTTTCATCGGCCTGTTCGTGGTGGTGCACGGCGTCGACGTCGGCGGCTTGCTCGGCCTGCTCGCCAAGGAACTGGTGGCGGCGACCGGGGGCCATCTGTCGACCGCGGGCTACGCCATCCTGTGGGCCTCGGCGGTGCTCTCGGCGATCGTCGACAACATCCCCTTCGTCGCCACCATGATTCCCTTGATCAAGAACATGGCGCCGTCGTTCGGCGGCGCCGACCACATCCAGCCGCTGTGGTGGTGCCTGTCGCTCGGCGCCTGCCTCGGCGGCAACGGCACGCTGATCGGCGCCTCCGCCAACCTGACGGTCGCCGGCATCGGCGAACGCAACAAGGTTCCGTTCCGCTTCGTCACCTACACGCTCTACGCTTTCCCGATGATGGTGGTGTCGGTGGCGATCTGTAACCTCTATGTCTGGTGGCGGTATTTCTGAGCCGCCACGCCGCTGCAACTTTCCGCGCCCCCAAACGTTGTTGAACGCGGCTTCGCCGGTTCTGCGCGAAGCGCGTTCAGCGACAGGGGCTTGCGATGGATGCTCGCGGCGGGAGCGGGATTCTGCGTGTGTCGGGGGGCCTTTTCGCCACCGCGGCGCTGACATTGGCCTGGCTCACGCCCGCCGCGGCGGGGAACATTTTCGACCTCTTTTTCGGCGGCTTTCACCACAACGCCGAAGCGCCGGCCGCGCTGCCGACCGACATCCGCGCCTTCGCCGATCCGTTCGAGGGCATGCGCGGCGCTTCCGCACAGCGGACCGAAAGCGCTCCGACAACCGGCTACTGTGTGCGCACAAGCGATGGCTTTTATTTCCCGGTGCAGCCGCATGCCGGCGTGCGCGCGGCGGACGTGTGCCACGCATTCTGCCCGGGCAGTCGGCTTTATTCCGGTGGCGGCATCGACAACGCCGTTGCCGCCGACGGCAGCCGTTATGCCGACCTCGACACCGCCTTCCTCTATCGCAGACAATTGGTCGAGGGGGCCACGTGCAACGGCCGCGATCATTTCGGGCTGGCGCGCATCGACATCGCCACCGACCCGACGCTGCGGCCGGGCGACGTCGTGGCGACCGGGACCGGCCTGGTGGCGGTAACGGCGGTGAAGAACAAAGTCGCGGATTTCACCCCGCTGACCGGCGACCGCGCCGTCCCCAAAAGCACGCGCGAGAAACTCGCGGGCGTTCGGATCATGCCGCCCAATCCCGGCGCGCCAAAGGTAACGCCGGTGCCACTTGCACCTGCCGGCTACGCCCGCGCCACCGACAATCGCCGCGCTCAGCTTGCGAGATGACCGGTCACGTGCTCGGCGAGCGACAGCGACGACGTGAGGCCGGGCGATTCAATTCCAAAAAGCTGGATCAGCCCGGGCAAGCCATGTTGCAGCGGCGTATCGATCAGGAAATCCGCCTGCGGCTCTTTCGGTCCGGTGAGTTTGGGCCTGATGCCGGAATAGTCCGGCGACAGGGAGCCCTCCGGCAGGCCGGGCCAATAGGTGCGGATACGCTCGTAGAAAAGTTTCGCGCGGCCGGGATCGACGGCGTAATTCTCCTGTTCGACCCATTCCACGTCCGGCCCGAAGCGCATGCGGCCGGCGAGATCGAGGGTGACATGCACGCCGAGCCCGCCGACGATCGGCGTCGGGTAGATCAGCCGCGAAAAGGCGGGCCTGCCGGCAAAGGTGAAATAATTGCCCTTGCCCAGCACCAGCCGCGGCACCCGTGCCGCCGGATAATCCTCCATTGCCCGCGCCACACCTTGCGCGCCGAGCCCGGCGCAATTGACCACCGCGTCGAAGGCAAATTCGCCGCCGCCGCCGCCGAAGCGCACGGACCATTGCCCGCCTTTGCGCGCGGCGCCAATCACCGGCGTATTGAAAGCGATGGCGCCGCCCGCGTCCTCGAGGTCGCCGCGCAGCGCCAGCATGTAGGCGTGGCCGTCGATGATGCCGGTCTCCGACGAAAAGAGCGCGCCGACGCAAGCAAGCTCGGGCTCCAGCGCGCGCGCGGCATTGGCGCCGACCATCTCCAGGCCTTCGACGCCATTGATGCCGCCCTGCACCTCGATCGCATGAATCTTTTCGAGCTCGGCCGCATTGGTCGCGACGATCAGCTTGCCGCATTTGCGGTGCGGCACTCTGTGCGCCGCGCAAAATTCATAGAGCATGCGCCGGCCGGCGACACAGTGGCGGCCGCGCAGCGTGCCGGTCGGGTAATACATGCCGGCGTGAATGACCTCGCTGTTGCGCGAGGAAATGCCGGTGCCGATGACGGACGCCGCTTCGGCCACGACCACTTCGTGACCTTTACGCGCCGCCGCGCGCGCCACCGCCAGACCGACCACGCCGGCTCCGATCACCAGTACTTGCATGCGGGTATTCTGTTTCGACGGCGTTGGCGGGCAGCGACTTATCCGACCGCCATTAAACCATCATTTGCACAAGAATCGATCTTAACGATTGGCGCCGATGGGACCTTGACCGGGCCCAGGGCATAGGCAAATTCACGCGGAATCCCGGGAAAAAGGCGGAATCGGACGATGCACAAAACGGCATTGAAATGGGCGGCGATCGTGTTCGCCGCCGTATTGGCGGGACCGGCCCTTGCCGCCTCCTGCCACAATACCGGCAGCTACGAGAGCTGGCTCGCGGCCTTCAAGAAAGAAGCCGCAGCGCAAGGCATTTCGCCGCGCGTGATCGCGGAAGCCTCGCCGTCCATGACCTTCGACCCGGCGATCGTGCGCCGCGACCACGGCCAGGCCGTATTCAACCAGACCTTCCTGCAATTTTCCGATCGCATGGTCGGCGGCGGCCGCATCCCGAATGCGCAGGCCAAGATCAAACAGCACGCCGCGCTGTTCGCGGAGATCGAGAAGAAATACGGCGTGCCGGCGCCGGTGCTCGTCGCCTTCTGGGGCCTCGAAAGCGACTTCGGCGCTAATTTCGGCAATTACAAAATCCTCAGCGCGCTCGCGACGCTTGCCTATGACTGCCGCCGCCCTGATTTCTTCCGCCAGCAATTGTTCGACGCGCTGCGCATCGTCGAACGGGGCGACCAGACCGTCTCCAGCATGATCGGCGACTGGGCCGGCGAGTTCGGCGGCCTGCAATTCACCGCCTCCGACTATCTCAAGAACGCGGTCGACTTCGACGGCGACGGCCGCCGCGATTTGATTCACAGCATCCCCGACACCATGGCGTCCGGCGCCAATTTCCTGGTCAGCCTTGGCTGGCGGCGCGGCGAGCCCTGGCTGCAAGAGGTGCGCGTCCCGCAAAATCTGCCGTGGCAGGAGGCCGACCTTGCCATCAAGCATCCGCGCTCGCAGTGGGTGGCCTGGGGCGTGCGCGCCACGCACGGCTCATTGCCGGCCGACAATCTGCTCGCTTCCATGATCCTGCCGATGGGCCGCCACGGTCCGGCGTTCCTCGCCTATCCGAACTTCCAGGCCTTCCTTGGCTGGAATTCTGCCTTCGTCTATTCCACCACGGTCGCCTATTACGCGACGCGGATTGCCGGCGCGCCGACGGTCGACCACGAGGGCGCCAAAACCGTGCAAACGCTTTCGACGCAGCAGGTCATGGATCTGCAACGGCTGCTGATCAAGCACGGCTACGACGTCGGCGAAGTGGACGGCAAGGTCGGCTCGGGCACCCGTGCCGCGGTCAAGAAGGCGCAGTTGAAGGTGGGCCTGCCGGCGGATTCCTACCCGACCGCCGAACTGATCGAACGCCTTGCCGGTGGCCGCACCAGCGGCGCCAACCAGTAGACGCAAAAAAACGTTAGCAGTGCGCCAATTTGCCGCTGGGCCGAGGCGATCGGTGACGGCCGCAGGATTCGCAGGGCCCGCGCGTTGTATTGGATAGAGAGCTTCGACGGCGCGCCGCGCGATATTGCGCATGTGGCGGACTGCGCAATCGGCAGTTTCGATCATCGTCGATGCGAATGTTACGAAACGTCCACGATCGACCAAAACCGCACGATCGGCGCTCATTGTCGCGAACGAACAAGCCTTTGCACGCTTTGAAAGCATGCGAGGCGAGCGGCTAACTTGGCGGAGGAAATTCAGTCATGAAAAAAATCTCTTCGAGATGGCTGTTGGCGCTATTGCTGACGGGCGTGCTGGCGATACCGGCGGGCGCGATAGCGCAGCACCAGCAATTCCGTGGCGGTGTTGGCGGCAATGCAGCGCCGCCGCGGGTGATTGGCGGCGGCGGTCGCTCGTTCGGCGGCGGCATACGCTCTATCAGCCGCGTCGGCGGCGGTGGACGGCCGGCTTTCTCACAGCATATCGGCCGTTCATTCTCACCGCACTTGAGTCGATCCTTCACCCCAGGTATCGGCCGATCCTTCTCCACCCATGTCGGACGACCGGCACATTTTGGCACGTTACGCCGCGGTCCCAGGTTCAGTCGCTCCGCCAACGGTACTCGCCGCCTGCGCAACGTTCAGCGCGTGCGACGCGTGCATCGCATAGCTCAGCGCAAAGGCACAGGTCGCACGCTGCGCAATGCGCGGAGCGTTCAGCAACACATCGGCACTGCTGCCACCACGGCGGAAACGGCGCATCGCGGCCGCTTCGCCGCACGTTTCGACGACCGGCGGCACCATCATTTCGCTAATATCGCCGCGCACCGGGCCTGGCGACGCGGCCTACGCGCCGGCTTCGTCGCCTGGTACGGCCCGGTGTTTTGGCCCTACGCGTACTCGGACATATTCGACTATGCGTTCTGGCCCTACGGCTATGACGATAGCTACTGGTTCTACGCTTATGACGACTTCTTTGACGGCGTGTTCTGGGGCGAATACGGCCCACCGGTAGAATATGCGGGGGCCGCCGCTGCGGCGTACGTGCCGCACGCAAGCCATGCTGGCGTCGAGGAGCTGTGCACGCAGCCTGGAACAGGCATCACAGCGTGGCCGTTCGCGGCGATCGAGCGTAAGGTTGGCTTGAATTCCGAGCAGAAGCAGCTGCTCGGCGATATGCGCAAGGCCGCAAGCGACGCCACTGCCGCGTTCAAGGCATCGTGCCCGCCAAATGAGGCGTTCCCGCTTACCCCGCCTGGCCGGTTGCTGGCTATGACGGCGCGCCTGCAAGGAACGCTCGATGCCGTCAGGACTGTGCGCCCGGCGCTGGAGAAATTCTACGCATCGCTCTCAGACGAGCAAAAAGAACGCTTCAACCAACTTGGTCCCAAAACGCCGGCTCAGGTGGCAAGCAAATCGCCGGAGACCACCGGCACGTCGACAGCCGAGGCCAAAAGCTGCAAGCAACCGAAGCCCGGCCTTACCGCGATGCCGATCGAGCAGATCAAAGCCGTGGTCAAACCAACCGACGCGCAACAAGACGCGCTCAAGCAATTGCAGGAAGCAACCGACCAAGCAGTGTCGCTGTTGCAGTCGGCATGTCCCGAGCAAGTGCCGCTTACCCCGACCGGCCGGCTGGCGGCGATGGAAAAGCGCCTTAAAGCAATGATCGATGCGGCCAATAAGGTGAAGCCCGCGCTGAATGACTTCTACACATCACTATCGAACGAACAGAAGGCGCGTTTCGATCGCCTCGGGCAGGAACTGGCGAAGACAAAAGGCTGACCGCGGCGCTTGAATCAAGAAGGGCTGTCCGCACGGCCGCCTTTTTTTCTGCTGATTGTAAGATCTACTCTGCCGCCAGCCGCACGGCCGGCGCGGCCGCCTTGATGTCGGGCGTGACGTGGCTTTCGAACTTGGTGAAGTTCTTCTGGAACATACCGACCAGTTCGCGCGCAGTCCTGTCGAAGCCCGCCTTGTCCTTCCAGGTTTTGAACGGATTGAGGAGATGCGGTTCGACGCCGGGAACGGAGGTCGGCACCGAGAAGCCGAAATAGGGATCGGTGCGGAAATCCGCATCCTTGAGCGAGCCATTGAGCGCGGCGGTCAGCAGCGTGCGCGTCGCCTTGATCGGCATGCGGCGGCCTTCGCCGTATTTGCCGCCGGTCCAGCCGGAATTGACCAGCCAGCAATCGACCTTATGCTTGTTGATGTAGTCGCGCAGCAGGTCGGCATAAGCGGACGGATGCCGCGGCAGGAATGGCGCGCCGAAGCAGGTTGAGAATTCCGGCTGCACGCCGACCAGGCCCTTTTCGGTGCCGGCGACCTTGGCGGTGTAACCGGAAAGGAAATGATACATCGCCTGCGTGGCGGTGAGCTTGGCGATCGGCGGCATGACGCCGTAGGCATCGGCGGTGAGGAAGATGACGTTCTTCGGATGCCCGGCGCGGCCCGAGCGCGAAGCGTTCGGAATGAAATCGAGCGGATAGGCCGAGCGGGTGTTTTCGGTCTTCGATTCGTCGTCGAAATCGCATTTGCGCGTTTGCGGATCGAACGCGACGTTTTCCAGGACTGAGCCGAAACGCAGCGTGGCGTCGTAGATCTGCGGCTCGGTCTCGCGCGTCAGCCGGATGCATTTGGCGTAGCAGCCGCCCTCGAAATTAAAGATTCCGTCCGGGCCCCAGCCGTGCTCGTCGTCGCCGATAAGCGTGCGATTGGGATCGGCGGAAAGCGTGGTTTTGCCGGTGCCGGACAGGCCGAAGAACAGCGCGCTGTCGCCGTCCGGCCCGACATTGGCCGAGCAATGCATGGGCACGACGTTCTGCGCCGGAAGATAGAAATTGAGCGTGGTGAACACCGACTTCTTCATCTCGCCAGCGTAAGAACTGCCGCAGATCAGCACGATCTTGCGGGTGAAATCGATCGCCACCATGGTGTCGGAGCCATCGCGCCCGCCATGCCGTTTGGCGTCCGGCTTGAACGACGGCAGATCGACGATGGTGAGGTCGGGAACGAAGCCTGCAAGCTCCGGCCGCTCCGGGCGGATCAGCAATTGCCGGATGAACAGCGAGTGCCAGGCATATTCGGTGAACACGCGCGCCTTGATCCGGTATTTCGGATCGGCGCCGCCATAGAGATCCTGCGCGAACAGCTTGCGGCCCCTGGCGTGCGCGATGAAATCGGCGAGCAGGGTGTCAAAATTCTGCTGCGACATTTTGCGGTTGCCGTCCCACCACACCGAATTCTCGGTGAGCGCATCGACAACGGTGTGCTTGTCCTTGGGCGAGCGGCCGGTGTGGTGGCCGGTTTCGGCGCAAAGCGCGCCGCCTTCGACCAGCGAGGCTTCGCCGGCCTGGATGGCGTGCTCGTAGAGCGTGGGTTCGTTGTGATTCCAGTGGACCGCGGCGAGGTCTTTGAAACCGAACTTGTCGGCGCCATAGGCGCCGTTCCGCACACCCGTTTCTTGCACGCAAATTCCTCCCCTACGCGCCGGCCATTTGCGGCCAATCCTCTCGTCACCAAAGTCAGTCTTTGTCAGTCTTTTGGGGCCCAAACTTTAGTATAGCCCGATATCGAAAAGCGCGCGACCATAGTCACGAACACCCTTAAAGCCAAGATCAAAAGCCGGGCAGGAACGCCGATTCGCATTGCGCTGCATCATTAACGTGAATCGAGACTTGCCGATGCCTGATACATCAGGCCGCCGCCGCAAATTCCGCGATCAAGTTGCGCGCGCTTTGTCGGCAAGTTGCTTGAGCGCGGCGCGCAGCGCCCCGGGTTCGGTGATGCGTTGCGCGAAGGGGAGCCGCAGCGCCGATTGCCCCTGTTGCAGGTCGAGACCGTCCGGATCGATACCGCTGCAACGCCAGTCGCCGCCCGGCGCGCCGAGCAATCGGGTGGCGTAGAGCCGCAAGGCCTCGGCATGGTCGGTATTCATATGGGCGACGGCACCCTCTTCCGCCTCGATCAACGCGCCGGCGTCCGACACATCGGTGCGCAAATCGGCCGCAGCGAGATCGGCGGCGCGAGCGAAGCCGCCATTGAGATGCGCCGAGACGACGGTCATGCGCCAGAACGCGAAGTCGCCGAAGCCGACATAGAGCTCCGATTTCGGGTGGCGGGTTAGGAAACGCCGGCGGATTCGCGGCTCGTCTGCGGCCTGGCGATCGACCTGCGCGAACGCGCCCAATACGGTCAGGCGCGGATGCGCCAGCGCATCGCCCTTGCCGGTTTCCGCGAGCAGCAACGAGGCGCGGCCGTCGGCTTCGAGGTTGGCGGTATGCGTCGCCAGTTTCGACACCAGGATCAGCGGCGAGCCGTCGACATCGGTGGCGACGTTTACCAACGAGGCGAACGGATGGCCGCTGTTGCGGTCGAGAGTTGCCAGGGTGCCGGCGCGGGTCGCGCGCAGCAAAGTCTTGGCCAGCGCGACCGGCTCGAAATCCGCCGGCGGCAGCGCGTTCTCCGGGATGCGGCCGGGCATGGCGCCGGGCATGACGCCGGGAAGCGGCGGGTTTGGTGGCTTGCTCATGGCCGATCGCCCAAACGCGTTCCACGCCGGGCAGCAAAACCGCTATCGCAACGATCCAGCGCCACTGACGCCGGCATCCCGCCGGTTAGCCGGAAACGCCCCGGCGGGCGATCTTTCGGCAAATGGCCTTGTATTCGTTGCCGAATCACATAGTTGTTGCAAAGAGGCCACATTTCAGACCCTGTTTGTGGGCTTCAAACACGCGGGACGTACGCCAACAGCGAGGCTCAAGAGGGGCTCATGCCGACCATCGCTCTCGTCGACGACGACCGCAATATCCTGACCTCCGTTTCGATCGCGCTCGAAGCCGAGGGCTATCGCATCATGACCTACACCGACGGTGCCAGCGCGATCGACGGTTTCAAGACGTCGCCGCCGGACCTCGCCATCCTCGACATCAAGATGCCGCGCATGGACGGGATGGAGACGCTGCGCCGGATGCGCCAGAAGACCGACATCCCGGTGATCTTCCTCACCTCCAAGGACGAGGAGATCGACGAGTTGTTCGGCCTCAAGATGGGCGCCGACGACTTTATCCGCAAACCGTTCTCGCAGCGGCTCCTGGTCGAGCGGGTGAAGGCGGTGTTGCGCCGCGTTTCGCCCAAGGACGCGGCCGCGCCAAAGGAAGCCGACGCCAAGGCGCTCGAGCGCGGGCAACTGCGCATGGACCCGGAACGCCACACCTGCACCTGGAAGAACGATCCGGTGACGCTCACGGTCACCGAATTTCTCATCTTGCAGGCGCTGGCGACCCGCCCCGGCGTGGTGAAAAGCCGCAACGCGCTGATGGACGCGGCCTATGACGATCAGGTCTATGTCGACGACCGCACCATCGACAGCCACATCAAGCGGCTGCGCAAGAAGTTCAAGGCGGTCGACGACGATTTCGAGATGATCGAGACGCTCTACGGCGTCGGCTACCGCTTCAAGGAAACATGACGCATCTTTAATAATGCGGCGGTTTTAGCGGACTGACATAGCGTCCCTGCTTGCGGTAAAATCACCTCGATCAACCCGGCTGGATTGAACGACGTGCTCGATCGTACCGCGGAACTTCTCGCGCAGAACGCCGAGGCCGAAAAGCCCGGCGAGGAGATCCCGCGTCCCGCGCGCAAGCGCTTCGATGCGCTGCGGCGGCCGTTGCATTCGGCCTGGGGCTTTTTCGTCGCGCAAAGTTTTTCCAGCCTTACGCGACGCATCGTCTTCCTCAATCTCGCGGGCCTGGTGGCGCTGGTCATCGGCGTGCTCTACCTCTCGCAATTCCGCGCCGGCCTAATCGACGCGCGGGTGCAGAGCCTGTTGGTGCAGAGCGAGATCATAGCGGGGGCGATCGCCGCGTCGGCGACGGTGGAAACCGACTCGATCACCATCGACCCCGAGCGGCTGTTGGAGCTGCAAGCCGGCGAAAGCTACGGGCCGTCCGACGAATCGCAATCCGGCATCGAATTCCCGATCAATCCCGAGCGGGTGGCGCCGGTGCTGCGCCGTCTGGTGTCGCCGACCAAGACGCGCGCTCGCATCTACGACCGCGATGGCGTGCTGATTCTCGACAGCCGCAACCTTTACGGCCGCGGCGACGTATTGCGCTTCGACCTGCCGCCGCCCGACGCGGAAAATCCCGGTATCATGGAGCGTACCTTCATCGCCATCCGCCGCTGGTTCGGGCGCGGCGACCTGCCGCTCTACAAGGAGCTCGGGCCAGAGAACGGCAAGGGCTACCCGGAAGTCGAGCAGGCGCTCGACGGGCTGCACGCCAGCATGGTGCGGGTGAACGACCGCGGCGAGGTGATCGTGTCGGTCGCGGTGCCGGTGCAGCGCTTCCGCGCCGTGCGCGGCGCGCTGATGCTGTCGACGCAGGGCGCCGACATCGACGACATGGTGGAGGCGGAACGGCTCGCAATCGTCAAGGTGTTCCTAGTCGCCGCCGCCGTCATGGTGGTGCTCTCAATGCTGCTCGCCGGCACCATCGCCGGGCCGGTCCGCAGACTTGCCGACGGCGCCGAGCACGTAAGACGGCGAATCCGCAGCCGCGTGGAGATTCCCGATTTCACCCGTCGGCGCGACGAAATCGGCGAACTGTCCGGTGCGCTGCGCGAAATGACCAACGCGCTCTATACCCGCATCGAGGCCATCGAAAGCTTCGCCGCCGACGTCGCGCACGAACTGCGCAATCCGCTGACATCGCTGCGCTCGGCGGTGGAAACCTTGCCGCTGGCGAAGACCGACGACAGCCGCCGCAGGCTGCTCGAAGTGATCCAGCACGACGTCAAGCGGCTCGATCGCCTGATCTCGGATATTTCCGACGCCAGCCGGCTCGATGCTGAGCTGCAGCGGCAGGAGGCCGCGCAGGTCGATTTCGCAAAGTTGCTCGACGCGCTGGTGACGGCTGCGAACGAGGTGCGCACCTACGATGTGAACGTGACACTTGCCTTCGAGGGCGGCAAGCCGGCGGACTTCAGGGTGCCGGGTCACGATTCGCGGCTCGGCCAGGTGGTCAGCAATCTCATCGACAATGCGCGCTCGTTCTCGCCGCCGGGCGGCAGCGTGCGCGTCACCTGCCGCCGGCTCAAGAATGCGATCGAGATCATTGTCGACGATGACGGGCCGGGCATCCGCCCGGAAGCGCTCGAAAAGATTTTCGAGCGTTTTTACACCGACCGGCCGCATCAGGGCTTCGGGCAGAATTCCGGCCTGGGCCTGTCGATCAGCAAACAGATCGTCGAGGCGCATGGCGGCAGCCTCCGGGTCGAGAACCGCACCAGCGTCGCAGCCGCCGGCGGCGAGCCGAGCGTGCTCGGCGCCCGTTTCATCGTGCGCTTGCCAGCGGTTTGATGTCCGCCGACGCGACAACGATCCATGCCTCCGCGGTGCTGATTGGGCCGAGGGCGGCCTTGATCCGGGGGCCCGCCGGCGCGGGCAAATCGCGGCTGGTCTGGGACCTGTTGCAAAGCACACTCCCCTTCACACGCCTAGTCGGCGACGACCGCGTCCATGTGCAAGCCGCCAGCGGCCACCTGCTGGTGCGCCCGGCGCCGGCGCTCGCCGGAATGGTCGAAATCCGGGGTCTTGGCATCAGGCGTCTGCCCTACGAACCCGTGGCGGTGGCCGGTCTGGTCGTCGATCTGACGGCTGCGGACGCAGCCCGATTTCCGGCCCCGGAGGCCGCAAACACGGCCATTGAGGGGGTCGTCCTGCCGCGGCTCGCCGCAGCAGGCGGGCAGCCAGCGCTCGCCACAGTGCTGGGTTTTCTGTTGGCGCCCCCCGTGGGCGATTGACCTTAAGCCCGCATCTGGGCTAACCCCACCGCCCCTCGTTGAGAAATATTAACCATAACCGGCCTAGGATCGCTGCCGCCGAATACGGACATTTGCGAGCCCCCTTTGGCCCCATCTTTTCGCAGTGCAGCAGAGCGCTTATATGGCGAAGGAAGCCCTTGCAACGGGCCTTCGAATGGGCCTCAATGCGCGCCCATTCGTGCGGCGCAACGTAGCGCCCGCGAGGAGTTCGGGATGATCGGCCTCGTACTTGTGACCCATGGGCGGCTCGCCATCGAGTTCCGCTCGGCGCTGGAGCATGTCGTCGGCCCCCAGCGCCAGATCGAGGCGGTGACCATCGGCCCCGACGACGACGTCGAGCAGTGCCGCAAGAATATTCTCGATGCGGTCAAGCGCGTCGACAGCGGCGAAGGGGTCGCCATCCTCACTGACATGTTCGGCGGCACACCCTCCAATCTCGCCATTTCCGTGATGAGCCAGCCCAAGGTCGAAGTGTTGGCCGGCATCAACCTGCCTATGCTGATCAAGCTCGCCAAGGTGCGCGAGACCTGCCCGCTCGAACAGGCGGTGGCCGCAGCCCAGGAAGCCGGCCGTAAATACTGCACGATCGCCAGCCGGGTCCTCACCGGTAAATGAGCGACCCCGCTCAAGCGGGTGGCCCTCCTCCCGGCGATAATTCCGCCCCCCTCGCGCGCGCGGTCGAGATCGTCAACAAGAAGGGTTTGCACGCCCGCGCCTCCGCCAAATTCGTGCAATGCGCCGAACAATTCGATGCGATAATCACCGTCAGCCGCGGCAGCGAAAGTGTCGGCGGCACCTCGATCATGGGCCTGATGATGCTGGCGGCCGGCGCCGGCATCACCATCACCATCCAGGCCACCGGCAAGGAAGCGCGCGAGGCGGTCGATGCGCTCTGCACGCTGGTGACGAACCGTTTCGGCGAAGAGGATTAAGCGCGCGGGCCTCTCCCGGCCTCAAGGCAGCCAACACGCTACATAAAGAAATCTTTATATATGCGTTGCAGGGCCAGCTGCGGCCTGTTATAGGCACCGCCAGCCGACCAAACTTATTTCACGCGTGCCGCATAGGACCGTCATGACCGCAACCGTCAAGCCGAAAGCCAAAGCCGGCGACTATGTCGTCAAGGACATCGCGCTGGCCCCCTGGGGCCGCAACGAGATCGCCATCGCCGAGACCGAGATGCCCGGCCTGATGGCGACGCGCGAAGAATACGGACCGACGCAGCCGCTGCGCGGCGCCCGTATCGCCGGCTCGCTGCACATGACCATCCAGACCGCGGTGCTGATCGAGACGCTGACGCATCTCGGCGCCGACGTTCGCTGGGCCTCATGCAATATCTATTCGACGCAGGATCACGCCGCGGCGGCTATCGCGCAGGCCGGCGTGCCGGTGTTCGCGGTCAAAGGCGAGAGCCTGAAGGACTACTGGGACTACACCCACCGGATTTTCGAATGGCACGATGGCGGCTTCCCCAACATGATCCTCGACGACGGCGGCGATGCCACGCTGCTGCTCCATCTCGGCATGCAGGCGGAGAGCAATGTGGCGGTGCTCAATCATCCCGGCAACGAGGAAGAAGAGGTCCTGTTTGCCGCCATCAAGAAGCGGATAAAAAGTCAGCCCGGCTGGTACACAAAACTCGCCAAGGAAGTGCGTGGCGTCACCGAGGAAACCACCACCGGCGTGCACCGGCTCTATCAGATGGCCAAGGAAGGTCGGCTGCTGTTCCCGGCGATCAACGTCAACGACAGCGTGACCAAATCGAAATTCGACAATCTCTACGGCTGCCGCGAATCGCTGGTCGACGGCATCCGCCGCGGCACCGACGTGATGATGGCCGGCAAGGTGGCGATGGTCGCGGGCTTCGGCGACGTCGGCAAGGGCTCGGCCGCGAGCCTGCGCCAGGCCGGCTGCCGCGTCATGGTGTCGGAGGTCGATCCGATCTGCGCGCTACAGGCGGCGATGGAAGGTTACGAAGTCGTGACGATGGAGGAAGCGGCGCCGCGCGCCGACATTTTCGTCACCGCCACCGGCAATGTCGACGTGATCACCATCGAGCACATGCGCAAGATGAAGCACCGCGCCATTGTCTGCAATATCGGGCACTTTGACTCGGAAATTCAGATCGCGGCGTTGCGCAATCTGAAATGGCACAACATCAAGCCGCAGGTCGACGAGATCGAATTCGCCGACGGCAAGCGCATCATCCTGTTGTCGGAAGGCCGCCTGGTGAACCTCGGCAATGCCATGGGGCATCCCTCGTTTGTCATGTCATCCTCGTTCACCAACCAGACGCTGGCGCAGATCGAATTGTGGATCAATCCCGGCAAATATGAGAACAAGGTCTATACGCTGCCCAAGCATCTCGACGAAAAAGTCGCGCGGTTGCATCTCGACAAGATCGGCGTCAAGCTAACCAAGCTCTCCAGCAAGCAGTCGACGTATATCGGCGTGCCGCAGGACGGCCCGTTCAAGTCGGATCATTACCGGTATTGAGCGATCAGCGCCGCGGCAGGAAGTGCAGGATCGCCGGCGAGACGATCACCATCGTCACGGGTAGCGCCACGGCAAAGGCAAGCAGCCGGCGCGTATCCACCGCCGAAATCGCCATCGCCTGGGGCGACAGCAGCACGACCGGCAGCAGCGTCCAGGCCGACATCGACCACAGCGAGGTTATGTCGGTGCCGCTCAGCAGCGCGCCGATCACCGGCAGCAGCAAAGGCGCCCAGAACGCCGCCGCCGCCAGCCGGCGGTCCGTATCCGCAGGCCACACCATATCGACGAGCGTCGCGCGATTCGGCCGCCCCGCAACCAGCGCGACGATCACCGGCACCGCCACATATGCGGCCGAACCGGCGAGATAGCCGAGCCCCGCGATAATGGTCTCGGGCAACGGCTTGGCGCCATGCACGCCGACCGCGTAGGCAAACGGCTCGAAGTCGTTGCGCACCAGCCAGATCAGATGCGGCACGAGCGCGAGGAAGCCGACGGCCGCCGTTATCCATGGCGCCGCCGAGCGGAAATAGGCGGCACGGCGCCTATCGATCAACGCAGCGGCAACGAGCCCGGAAATCAGGAAGATCGACCAGTATTTGCCCAGCATGCAGGCGGCGGCGGCGACGCCGGCGAGGGCGGCATAAAGTGCGTTGCGCGACGCGTATGAGCGCAGGAAGGCGAACGTCGTCGCCGCCCACAGCGGCATCAAAACGGTGTTCACATTGAACTTGAGCGCGTGGAAATTGAAAAACGGCACCAGCGTGAGCAGCGCGAGGCCAAACACGCGTTTTTCGATGTCGAGATAGTCGGCCGACAGGTGCCACACGATCCACAACGTGAGCGCCGGCATCAGCATGGCCAGCAGATAGTAAGACCAGGCGGCGACCGGAAAGGCCTTGAACCAGAGCCAGACCAGCGCCGCCGCGAACGGCGGATGCTTGTAGCCCCAGGCGAGATGCTGCGACCAACCGAGCAGTTCGGTCATGTCGGGATGCAGGCCCTGGCCGCTCTTGGCGACGGTGCCGTAGATCGTCCAGAGCATCGTATAGAGCGCGAGCACCAGCACGATGTTGCGCTCGCGCCGCGCTGGATCGGTGAGCGCTGCGTGCAGGGCGTCGAAGGGCTGAAGTAGACGCATGGGCAGGCTCTATCGCATGGCGGGGCGGGTTACGTCCAACCACTCACGGTTACGCCGGGCCACGGCCGTCGGGCCGCGATCCGGGGATGACGAAAGGGTCGCTTGTAGGAGCGCACCCC